>Ga0209407_1000712_pt1 | contig 39752 bp, 32 predicted proteins | sample AD_JPNHG3_MetaG_FD_184410 | JGI IMG/M metagenome (GOLD analysis project Ga0209407, IMG submission 184410) | Active sludge microbial communities of municipal wastewater-treating anaerobic digesters from Japan - AD_JPNHG3_MetaG (SPAdes) (version 2) | ecosystem: Engineered > Bioreactor > Anaerobic...
AAGATTTGTCAATTTTTACGGGCTTTGCTGGCCGCCGTCAGGCGGCGAGCCGCTGGGCGGGTTCTGCGCCCGTCAGGGCGCAGATTGTCGCTCAAAAAAGGTTCGAGCGGCGTTCAGCAATTGCGACCATAATTGACTTTCGGTTTTTTGAGGCGAGAAGGATGGCTCGCTCCGCGCCGCTGGCGCGGCGCTCCGCTCGCCAAAACCCTTATATTTCAATTTTTTTCGTGTGCCGCTTTGCGGCACTGCAAAGCAAGTTTTTGAATCCCGCGCTTTCTGCGCTGAAGGCGCAGTGGCCAAAGGCGACTAACTTACAAACACTATGAAGACCAAATACTTTTTATACGCTCGCAAGAGCACCGAAGACGAAGAACGCCAAGTGATGTCTATTGAAGCCCAGCTCGCGGAGTTGGCGGAGTATGCCAAACGCGAGGGCATAGAAATTATTGAGCAGTTTGTGGAAAGCAAAAGCGCAAAGAAGCCCGGGCGAGAAATTTTCAACGCGATGATTGAGAAAATCCACGAGAGCAAAAAACCTGTCGGCATTTTGGCGTGGCACCCCGACAGGTTAGCAAGAAACAGTGTTGACGGCGGACAAATTATTTATCTCATAGACATCGGCAAGATCGCTTCTTTGCGCTTTCCGACTTTTTGGTTTGAGCCAACTCCGCAAGGACTCTTTATGCTTCAAGTCGCCTTTGGCCAGAGTAAATACTACTCGGACAATTTGTCCGAGAACGTAAAGCGCGGGATTCGCCAAAAACTCAGGCGCGGCGAGTATCCGGGCAAAGCTCCGCTCGGCTATGTGAACAATCCCAAGACACGAAACATTGAGCCAGACCCGACCAAAGCAAAAATCGTGGCAAAAGCATTTGAGGAGTTTGCCCAAGGAAAGCATACCTTAAAATCTCTCGGCGAGCGCCTGAGTTTTTGGGGTATGGTGAGCGGCAATGGTACACCGCTTGCCAAAGCAACCATTCAGCGACTGCTCACAAACATTACCTATCTCGGACTGATTGAGCATAAGAGCGAAACATACGAGGGCAAGTTTGCGCCAATTGTTTCCAGGGCGACTTTTGAAGCCGTCCAAAAAGTTTTAAAACAGCGAGCAAGGCCGAGAAGGACGCGCAAGGGACACAACTTTCCGTTTGTCGGCTTGTTTCAGTGCGGCGAGTGCGGCGGCATGATTACGGCGCAGTGGGCGCACGGCAACGGCGGAAGCTACCGCTACTACCGGTGCACCAAGAAATTCGGGAAATGCACTCAAAGATACTTGCGCGAGGACTTGCTCGCTGAACAATTAAAATCACGGCTTCAAAATGTCGCTCTCTGCGACGACTGGGCCGAGAAAATGCTTGCCAAGGTGGACGAATGGGAAAAAGAGCAAATCCAGTCGTCGCAGTCTTTCGCCCAAAATCTTGAAGGGCGGATAAAAGAAACAGAACAAAAGCTGGATAAGCTCGTGAATGCCTTTTTGGACGGCACAATTGAGAAGGACACCTACCTTGCCAAAAAGGACGAGCTTATCAAAACCAAAACCGCCCTTCTTGGACAGAAAGGCGATTTTGGGCGAAAGGGAAACAATTGGATCGAACCATTGCGGGACTGGATAAAAACCGCTCACCACGCCGAAAAACTTACTTTGTCCAGCGATTTTATGGAAATAAAATCGCTGACGGAAAAAATTGGAACGAACCACCGCCTGCGGGACAAAACGATTTTCTTCGGGCTTCGCCCGCCGTATGATTTAATCCCGAAATATAAGGGTTTTGGCGAGCGGAGCGCCGCGCCAGCGGCGCGGAGCGAGCCATCCTTCTCGCCTCAAAAAACCGAAAGTCAATTATGGTCGGGCTGCCGGGATTCGAACCCGGACTAAATCCTCCCAAAGGACTCGTGCTAGCCGTTACACTACAGCCCGATTCAGTGCCCTCGGGAGGAATCGGACCCCCATCCGCTCCTTAGAAGGGAGCTATTCTATCCATTGAACTACGAGGGCACAAATTTAATTTTATTTTAAAGAAATTTATAAAAAATGCAAAAAAGATTGAAAATTTTTATTTATCTGTATAATAAAAGTATTAATAATAAAAATTATGCCGCCATCGTCTAATGGTTAGGACAACACTCTTTCAAGGTGTAAATCCGGGTTCGATTCCCGGTGGCGGTACTAAAAAGACGATCAATAGATCGTCTTTTTTAAAATTTAAAATAAATATTTTATTATTCTAATTTATTTTCATTATCAATTTCATTTTTTTCTATTGAATCAATACTTTCATTATTTTTATTTTTATCCTCATTTTCGTTTTTAATTTCTTCTTCGTTATTATTGGTAATTGTTGTTTCTGATGGCAAAAGTGATTCTTTTGGTAAAACCATAGCTGAATCTGGATTAGAATTTAAAAATTCTAAAGAAGAGCTACTTTCAGACGTTAATTCGTTTAGTGATTCTTCGTTGTTTTCAGTTTTTATATCAGATTTTGAAGTAGTGGTTGAAGAATCATTTATTATTTCATTATTGTTTACTATCTTTAATAAATTTTTATTTTGTTCATTTTGTTGTTTTATTTTCGATTCGTCTTTTTTATAAATAATTAATCTTAAATCATCGCTAAAATCTAAATAAAAATTATTATTTCTAAAATCATATATTTTTGAATTAGTTTTATCATCATTAAGCCCAAACATAGCATAACAATTTCCCGGTCCAGCTTCAACATCATCCGCTACTTTTATTTTTAAAGCATAATACTGATCATCTTCTAAATAAAGATTATCAAATTTCCAATAAAAAATTTGATAATTATTGAAACTTGAAATAAAGTTATATTTAGTACTAGTTGAAACAGCCAATAATTGCTTTTCATTTGGCAAACCATCATTTTGATTAGGAAAAAGTGGATAAATTTCTAAAGTTATATAAAAACCACAATTTCCATACTTAACTTCTATTTCGGCAGAATCAACATAACCACTTTGATGAGGCTTAAAAGTAAAAAACATTCCCCTATAAATATCATTGGTTCTAATTATTGCTTTAAAATTACTATTATCATCTGGTAATTTGTTTATTGGTTGATAATATAAAGTATTTTCTGGATAGTCGCTTCGTTCAACATCAACATAAAAATCAGAATTATTTTTATCATCATAAACTGGAGACGGACGGTCATATTGTCCGAAGTAATACTTTAGTGGATTGCCATAATAATACCAAGATGATGAATTACCATTAATATCAACCACTCGGGCTCTCCAATGATAAGCATCGTCAATTAAATTATTTACGGTTATTTCTATTGTTTGACCCGAAATAGAATAATTACTTTCGTAAAGATGAGAATCCTTATTTTTGATATTATCATCAAAACTTTCTTGTCGTGATCGCAATTCCACTTGTAATTTTACTGGTTGATTGTCAGAACTAAAAACCTGCGCCGCAAAAGTAATTTCATTTTTATCTAAAATAGTTTCTTCTTCCGGAAGAGGATTATAATTATCAGTTTTTTGAACTAAATTTTTTAAAGAAGTTTTATAGCCATAAATATCTGCTGAAAGTTTTTTATCTTTACTGTAAAATTCTGCCCAACAATTATTAGTTGAAGTACCTTCCAGCGCAAAACGAATTAAATACTGCTGATTTTTTTGAAAAACAATATCGCCATCTTCAAAATCCCAATCGAAATATTTGGAGTCATTAAAAAAATTTAAAATAATAGCAGATTTTGATTGACCAAGTAATTTTTTTGCGCTTTCATTTTCTATAGAATAAATTTCAATTTTAACCATTGGAGCACAATTAGAAAATTGAACCGGAGTTTTAATTTCTTTAAGATAGCCAGATTCTTGACTAATAAACCTATATTCAAAAGCATGATATGCCGCATCCCAATAAGATAGACGAAATCCGGCACTATAATTTATCTCACCTTCTTTGCTAGAATAAAAAATTAGCGGCGCTAATTGAACAGACTCTTCTATTGGTATTGGCAAAATTTCTGAATCTTTTACCATTACTATTTCCGAAAAATCTGATAACATTCCTTCTTTGTCTTTTGATATCAAAACTAAATACAAATTACTAGTTGAAGAAAATTCGTCAGCGTCTATTAATTTTCCTTTAAAAAAATTGTTTTCCCAATCCGCTTGAATAATTTCTAATTTTGTTGGAGGAGAATTTAAAAAATCTGGATTAGAAAAATCATTAGAAGAAGTTGAATATAAAGCTTCAAAATCTAAAATCGGAGAAGTAGAAGAAAATTGAATTGTTGAGCTAGAAAAATTATCAGTAACATAATCATAGTAATTATAATTTAGAGAAAAAGTTAAAATTAATTCACTATTAGTAGAAAATTCCCCGGAAATATTTATTGGTTTAGGCGGTTTTTCGCGTGGCTCGGGCAAACTAAAGGAATTCTGTGGTTGAGGCGAGCGAATAATAAAATCAGTCATTAAATTGGAGTCATAACTATTGCCTAAAAATAGATCATTGCCACTAATCATTGATTCAATTGTTGAACTAGCATTGGCTTTTCTTTCTAAGCTTTTATCTAATAAATTATTGTCTTGATGATAATTTATTTCATCAATAATTACTTCGTCTCCATCTAATAATTTAACAGTATAAAAATCATTTGTTGTTGTTGGCGTTGGTAAACTAAAAGAAGAACGAATAATATCAGGATTAAGACCATACGTAGTAGTGCTAAAATTAGTATTAGCAATTAGGAAAAATCCATAAGCAGGAATAATATGATTTTCTGTTGAATGATATCCAATAGTGCTTAATTTTGTTTCAGTGGAAGTGCTATTATTTTTAATAATTTTAAGTGACCAGTTTTTTAAATCTACATCATAATCGTTGGGATTATATAATTCAATAAAATCTTTTTCTTTTTCTAAACCAGTAGAATCATAAGAAATTTCAGAAATTAAAATTTTTGAAGAAGTAACAATAAGAGGGGACAAAGGTGTTGATGATGGTGAGGGTGTTGGTGATGGAGTTTCTGATGGCGATGGCGATGGCTCAATTGTTTTTAAACTATTTTCTTGTTTGGGCGTACCGTATATTCCATTATTATTAATTTCTCCATTATAAGTATGCCAAGTTAAATCTGTGTCCCGCTCCATTGATCGTTTTTCATCTTTATTGCCAGCCGGCCATAATCCCTCGTTATTTGTTTTAGCTTCATCTTGTAAAGCGCAATTACTATCAAAGAGCTGTAAAGTTTCATTAGCATCATTTATTGCGCCATTAAAAATTACATCAGCTTTTATACCAACTACTGAATCATCATCAGTTCTTTCTAAAAGATAAAATTCACCTGGCGCTAAAATTTTATTAGGAAAAGAAATTTTAATTTGACTGTCTTTATCAATTAATTGCCAGTTGAAAATATTAATTGATTCATTAGAAATATTTTTTAATTCTATCCACTCATCATTAGACGAATTTTCTGTCCCCATCCACGCCACTTCATTAATAATAATTTTATTGCTTGCAGAAATGCCATTAGAAATTGAACAAAAATTAATTGTTTTTGAAGAAGAACCGAAGGTTGGCAAAGAAATAGTTGAAGGTGATGGCGTTGGTGTTGGTATTAATGATGGCGAAGGTGATGGTGACAGTGTTGGTGTTAATGACGGTGAAGGCGACGGTGAAAAAGTAGGTGTTGTAGATGGTGTTTTTGTTGGTGATGGTGAAGGAGTTTTTGAGGGTAAAAGAGTTGGTGAAAGATTTGGAAAAGGAGTAGGAGTAACAATTACCTCGTTAAAAAATTCGGCTTGAGGTAAAGGAGTAGAAAATAAATTAATTTCATTGAATTGTTCATTGCTGTTGTTTAAATTTGAATTAATAATTTTTTCTGAATTAGAATCAGCAATTTTTGTTTTTTCACCACCAAATAAATTTCCAAAAAATTCTTTGATATTTTCAATTGTAGTAGAAATTATTGTTTTGTTAATTCTTTCTTTAAACGCTAAATCATTTTTATACTTTTCTACTTCTTGAAAAAATAAATCAATTACGCCGGCACCGGTTAAAACTGCTTGTTTTGATAAGTGCGACCAATAGTCGGAATGGATCAACTCATCGTTAACCGATATACTATTCTTTGTTGTTATCATTAAACTATTTCCCACTTTTCGTTTTACTAATAAATACTCTCCGAAATCATCTTGATATATACTATATAAAAAATTACCTATCTTTTTAGTGTTTAAATAATTCCATTCGGGTTGATTATAACCTTCTTGAATACCAATAGTATCTTGGCTATAAAAATGGGTATTGGTGTAAGTAGCTAAATAATCAAAATATTGATTTAAAGAATTAAATTTTAAAGGTCTACGACCAGATAGTTGAGAAACAACATCTATATTGTTTGGCCCAAATTGAGTTGTCCAAATTTCGTAAGCATCGCCTCTCATATGATGATCGTTTCTTACGTGTGCTGGGATAGCCATATCTTCAATTAAATGAAGAACATGTCCTAAATTTTTAAAAGCTTCTTGTTTATCACCATTAATATAACTATTAATGGCTTTTTCCCACGTGTGCGTTGTTAAAATTTCAACTGCGCTTTTGGTTGATTGAGCATACGGATTTAAAGCAGCATTTTTATACGCTTCAGCTAAAAAAGTAGCTTGAGCATAAGAATCTTGCGCCCAATCTTTAGCTGATAAAATCATTGGCTCTAAAATTTTAATAAAAGGTGTTAATTCCTCTGCGTTAATATCACCAGATAGTCCTGTTTGATAAATGGGATCGTAAAAATGATTTAAAGTGCGTGTTACTGGTACGTCCTCTTCGCTACTACCATCCATTGTCCATTGTTTTTCTTCATTATTAATTTTTTTCTCGGAAAAATTATTGTGTAATTTAACCATTTCTGAAGTTAAAGCCGGATGAGTGGTAATGTTGTTATAAGCCAAAGCATTTAATGGGATAAAAATAATACCAAAACTAAAAAAGAATAAAAAGATCTTTTTAAACATATTTTTAAATTATCTAAAAAAACGACTTAAAAAATAAATCTTTAAAACAAAAAATAGCAATCTAAAAAATAGATTGCTATTAAAAATTTACATACTTTTTATTTTCCAAACACCAGAATATTGATTGAATTCCATTTCGACAGAATAATCTGCCAATCCACTTTCGCCTAATATCATAAACTCATAAGCTGTTTCGTAACCAGGTTGTGAGCTTGATGGTTGAGCTTTTTTTAATTCTTTTATAATTTCTTCTATTCTACCTTCTTGTTGGGCTTGTTTTAATCCATCTTCCCACTCTTTTCTACTTAAATTATCATCCATGGCAAAATATTTAGCTGCCAAATCAATATCACCTTTTTCTAATGCTTCAATAAACATATCTAATGTTTCTTGAGGCGTTTTGCCGCCGTAAATATCTTCGGCAAATTTTTGATAATATTCGTCTAAACCTTGATAAAATTGTTCAATGGCTTTTTGGGTTTTATAAGTATCTATAGTTCGTTGAATTCTTTCTTTAATTACTCCGAAAGTACCACTAACACCAAAAAGCACGATAATAACGACACAAATTAAAGTAATTATTAATAATTTCTTTTTCTTTTTGGGTTTTTTACCCTTCTGATTTGTCGCCGCTGACGGCAAATAATCATTTTGTTTCATAATTAATTTTTATTTAATCGACTTATTTAATTTTTAAAATAATTTAACTTTTTAAATTAGAGCCATCTTTAAAAAGTTAAATTGATTTTTAAAAAAAATAAAAAGAAAAAATAAAAATTAAATAACAAAATTAATTAATTTGTTTTTAACAAATATTATTTTTTTAAGTTTATTGTTTTTAATAAATTTCTGCACTTGATCGTTAGATAAAGCTAATTTTTCCGCTTCTGATTGAGAAATATTTAATGGCGCAGAAATTTTTGCTCGTAATTTTCCATTCACTTGTATTAATAATTCAAAATTATTTTCTTGTAAATATTTTTCATTATATTTTGGCCATTTTTCATCATGGATAGAAGTTTTGTGTCCCAATTCTTGCCACAACTCTTCAGTAATAAACGGAGCGTATGGCGCTAATATTTTTAAATAATTTTCTAATAATTGTTTACTTATTTTTATTTCTTTTTCTTGCATTTTGTTTAAACATTCCATCATTGCTGAAATAGCCGTATTAAAACGCATATTTTCCGTATCGTCTGTTACTTTTTTGATTGTTTGATGAATTGTTTTTTCTATTTCTTTATCAATCGCTATTTTGCCAGTAAACTTTATCTGATTTTGATAAAAACTCCAAATACGATTAATAAAACGAGATAAACCATTAACGCCATTGGTATTCCAAGTTTTCATATCATTCAATGGCCCCATAAACATTACATACATTCTTAAAGCATCAGCGCCATATTGCAAAACAACCTCATCAGGATTAACAACGTTTTTAAATGATTTAGACATTTTTCGATTATCAGCTCCTAAAATAATTCCTTGATTAACTAATTTTTTAAATGGCTCAGCAGTGGTAACCGTACCAATATCTTTTAAAAATTTATGCCAGAAACGCGCGTAAAGCAAATGAAGTACGGCATGCTCTTTTCCACCAATATAAATATCAACTGGCAACCATCTTTTTTCTTTTTTTATGTCAACAAATTTTTTATTGTTTTTAGGATCAAGATAACGCAAATAATACCAACAAGAACCCGCCCATTGAGGCATAGTGTTTGTTTCTCTTTTGGCTGGACCACCACACCGAGGGCATTTAGTATTAACCCAATTATCAATAACCGCTAATGGTGATTCTCCTGTACCAGTTGGCTCATAAGATTTTACTTTTGGTAACATTAAAGGTAATTTATTTTCTGGTACTGGCACGGCTCCGCATTTTGGGCAGTGAATAATAGGAATTGGTTCACCCCAATAACGTTGACGAGAAAAAATCCAATCTCGCATTTTATAATTTGTCACCTTTTTCGCGCCAACAAATAAAGCAATTTTTGCTTGAGCTTCTCTATTATTTAATCCATTAAATGGACCGGAGTTTATTAAAACCCCATCGCCAATATAAGCATTTTCTAATTGATGTTTTTCACCATCAGGACTAATAACCTCAATAATTTCTAATTTAAATTTTTTAGCGAATTCAAAATCTCTTTCATCATGAGCTGGCACGGCCATAATTGCGCCAGTGCCATAATGACTTAAAACATAGTCAGAAATCCAAAGAGGAATTAATTTTTTATTTGTCGGATTAACAGCTAATATTCCTTTTAATTCTACGCCGGTTTTTGTTTTGGCCAAATCCGTTCTTTCTAGTTCCGATTTTTGCATTGTTTCTTCAATATATTTTTCTACTTCATAGCGATTACTAATGTAATCTTTTAGTTGATTAACCAAGGAGTGTTCTGGCGCCAAAACCAAATAAGTAGCGCCAAACAACGTATCAATTCGCGTGGTAAAAACTTCTACTTCACTGATTTTGAAATTATTTTTATCTTTAATAGCAAATTTAATTTGATGGCCAGTTGATTTTCCAATCCAATTTTTTTGCATTTCTTTAATATCTTCGGGCCAATCAAGACTATCAATATCTTTTAATAATTTTTCTGCGTAAGCGGTAATTTTTATCCACCATTGTTTTAACATTTTTCTTTCTACTGGCGCGCCACAGCGTTGACATTTTCCATCAGCGCTTACTTCTTCATTGGCCAAACCGGTTTTACACGATGGGCAAAAATTAATTGGCGCTTCTTTTTCATAGGCTAATCCTTTTTCAAAAAGTTTTAAAAACATCCATTGAGTCCATTTATAATATTTAGGATCAGTAGTATTAATTTCTCTTTTCCAATCATAAGCAAACCCCATTCTCAAAAGTTGTTTTTTAAAAACTTTAATGTTTTTGGCTACAATTTCCGATGGTTGTTTTTTTACTTTTATTGCATAGTTTTCTGCTGGCAAACCAAAAGCATCCCAACCCATCGGATGAATAACTTCATACCCCTGCATTTTTTTAAAACGACTGTAAATATCGCCAGCCGTATAATTTTCTACGTGTCCAACATGAAGTCCTTCGCCCGATGGATAAGGAAACATTTCTAAAACATAATATTTTGATTTTTTAGAAAAATCTTTTGCTTGAAAATTTTTATAATTATTTTTTTGCCATTGAGTTAACCATTTTTTTTCTATTTTTAAAAAAGGGTAATTATAAAATTTCATATTTTTATTTTAAAAATTAATAAAAATTTGACTGATTTTTAGCTAATAAAATTTATTATAATCTAAAAATTAAAAATTATAAATAATAAGGAATAGCTTTTAATTTTATTTTTCCGAGGCGGTGATGTTTATTTTTTAAAATAAACATCACCGCCTCACTTATTACAACTATTGCATTAATTTTTAATTAAAAAATTATTTAATTATTATAAGTACGAAATAAGATTAGTGAGTAAACTTTGTCCATTCATTTGATTAGGAATTTCTAATCCCATAGATTCTAAAATTGTTGGCGCTATGTCGCATAACGAACCAGTTGTTTGTGCTTCTAATTCTTGAATTTGTTCATCGGTACGAGGAATTTTTAGACGAAAACTTTCGTCTACTATATAAAAAGGAACAGGATTAGCATTATGATAGGTATCTTTTTCGCCAGTTAAAGGATCATATAATCTTTCGGCATTACCGTGGTCAGAAGTAATAAACAAAGTCGCTTTTAATTTTTTAGCCACTTCATAAACTTTGGCTAATTGTTGGTCAATAATTTTAATTCCTTCAACCATGGCATTAAAATTTCCTGAATGAGCCAAAGAATCAGGATTAGCATAATTAACTGCAATAAAATCATAAACATTTTCTGTTATTGTCGCAATTAAACGTTGAGTAATTTCTGGTGCTCGCATTGTCGGAAATTCATCGACATGAGGAATTTCTTTAGAAGGAATTAGAATACGGAATTCATTATTAAAAATTTTGTCCGTTAAACCATTAAAGAAATAAGTTAGGTGATAATATTTTTCTGTTTCAGCAATTTTCATTTGTTTTAATCCTTTTTCGCTTAAATAAGCAGAAAGAGAAGTTTCTATTTTTTCTGGGAAAAAAGCTACATCAGTTTTAAATGTCTCATCATATTGAATCATTGTAGTAATGTGTGAATTATAAATTTTTTGGCGTGGAAAAAAAATAAAATTATCTAAAGCAAAAGCGCTAGTTAATTGCCGAATACTATCTTCTCGAAAATCAAAAAAAATTAAACTATCGCCATCTTTAATTAATGGCCAAGTAGATTTATCATCGCTTTCAATAATTAGCGTTGGTTCAACATAAGGATCGGTTAAGTTTTTTTGATAATAATAATCAAAAACTTCTAAAGGATTTTTTGATTTTTTACCATCACCTTTTGTTAAAAGATTATAAACTCTTTCGGTTAAAGCCCAATTTTTAGAACGATCTAAAGCATAATATCTTCCGGATAAACTACCAATTTTACCAATATTATATTTTTTTAATTCTAATAAAAATTTTTCCACCAATCCTTTGCCTGATTTAGGCGGACTGTCACGACCATCAGTAAAAAAATGAAAATAAATTTTAGAAACATTTTTTCGCGAAGCCATTTCTAACAAGGCTAAAATATGATTAAAAGCACTATGAACATGACCTTCGGATAATGAACCTAAACAATGAACGGTAGAATTATTTTTTAAAGCCGAATCAAAGGCATTGTTTAATGCTTTATTTTTAAAAAATTCTCCGTTTTCAATACTTAAGGTTATACGAGGATAATATTGATAAATAATTTTTCCAATGCCCATTGTTAAATGTCCAACCTCGCTATTGCCTGCTTCACCCCAAGGTAAACCAACCGCAATTCCACTCGCTTGTAAGCTGGTCATCGGATAATTTTTTTTAAAATTTTCTATTGTTTCTGGTTTAGTTGTGTAAATAGGATTAGAGGCGTCACGTGAGCCAATTCCCCATCCATCTAAAATAATTAAAATATTATTTTTTTTCATAATTAAATTTTTTCTAATAATTTATTAGCTGAGTTTATATTGTCTTTAATATTTTTTAAGAGTTCTTTCATTTGATTGGTTGTTTCTAAAACATCGGCTTTGTTTTCTAATGTTTTATTATCAAGTTGAGATTCATATTCTATTCCGATTTGCTGAGAAAGAATTTCTTTATACGAAGAATAAGATACTAAATAATTCATAGCATTAATTTCCAACTGAGTAATTTCTTCAAAAATAGCGCGATTGTTTTTATCAACACTTCCTAAATTTACTACAACATTTTTTAAAAGTTCAGTTATTTGAAGCGAATCATTGGTTAATTCTTGGATTGCTTTCTTTAATTCCAAAGAATTATCTAATGCTTCCTTTAATTGATTTTGTTTATATTTATCTTCTATTAAAGACAATAGATTTTCATTTTGTTCTATTAAATTAAAAATTTTGGAATTCAATTCTTGAATTTGCCCTATCGTTTCTGAAGGATTTTTTGATGACTTATTAATGTTAAAAATAAAAAGCAGTGAGGCAATTATCACTATTAAAATGGTAATAAAAATTATCAATTTTTTCTTGTTTGTTTTTTTCATGAATCATTTTTATTTTAATAATTTTTTTAAAAAAAGAAAGAAGAAAAAAATAAAAAAATAAAAAAATCAAAATGGAAATTTAAAATGAATTATTATAATTTTTTCTAAACTTTTTGGTGGCGGCGAAATTCTTTTAGAATTTCGCCGCCACGCTAGTTTAACTCAATAACTTCTGGTTACGTTCGTTCGTCTAATGTCATTCTGAGCGAAACCCTGTCTACCGGCAGGTAGGGTTTCGCTCAGAATGACTGCGGAATTTGCTGTGCGTGGGATTCTTCACTTCGTTCAGAATGACAACCTCCATTTTGTCATCCTGAAGGCGAAGCCTGAAGGATCCTATGGCTTTCAGCAATAATCAGCAACCATTACTGTGCGTGGGATTCTTCACTTCGTTCAGAATGACAGTGGAACTCATTGTTGTGCGTGAGATTTTTTCTCCGCCTATCGGCAGGCAGGTTTACCCGCCGGATATAGGCGGGCTCTCGGGGTGACACTAAGAAACAGCGGTCATGAAAATTCCATCAATGGTAGCGATAGTTGATTATTAATTAATAGCAATTATTCAGTAAGGTGGCAGCGAAAGCTAAAAGATTTCGCTGCCACTCCAAATATAAACAAAATAAAAAATTTTAGGCAATAATATATAATTAATTTATAACGACAATTTTTTATAGAATTATCACTATAAATTTAGCAATAAACTGACGAATGGGAATATTTTATTATATTTCACAATAAATTTAGTTTTTGTCAAGGAAAGCTGCCTTTTTAATTTATTGATATGTCGCACAATATTGTTTCACAAAACTTGTGAAACACTTTATCCACAGGGTGATAAAATAATCTTAAAAACCCCAAAATCTGGCACAAAGTGTTTCGCGTGAAACATTTTTGGCTTTTCAAAAAAATGTTTCACAAGTTTTGTGAAACACTTTATCCACAGGGGAATGAAAATAATCTTAAAAACCCCAAAATCTGGCACAAAGTGTTTCACGTGAAACATTTTTGGCTTCCGGTACCCCAAAATCTGGCACAAAGTGTTTCACGTGAAACATTTTTGGCTTTTCAAAAAAATGTTTCACAAGTTTTGTGAAACACTTTATCCACAGGGGGATGAAAATAATCTTAAAAACCCCAAAATCTGGCACAAAGTGTTTCACGTGAAACATTTTTGGCTTCCGGTACCCCAAAATCTGGCATAAAGTGTTTCGCGTGAAACATTTTTGGCTTCCGGTACCCCAAAATCTGGCATAAAGTGTTTCGCGTGAAACATTTTTGGCTTCCGGTACCCCAAAATCTGGCACAAAGTGTTTCACGTGAAACATTTTTGGCTTTTCAAAAAAATGTTTCACAAGTTTTGTGAAACACTTTATCCACAGGGGGGCGAAACTTATTATTACAAAATATAAACTTCAATTGTTATATTATATTGACATATTTATTAAAATAGTGTATAATATAATAATTATAGCTGCCAATTAGCATCGGCTTGCAAATTTCGCCAATTATCCCTTTTGCTTCCCTTTATCCCAGCCACTAAAGCAATCATAGAAGCATTATCGCCGGTATATTTTTTTTCCGGCACAATAAAACCAATTTTGGGTAATTTTTCGTGTATCTCTTTTTCAAATAAATTCAGCAAAACCTCATTGGCTACTACTCCACCACCTAAAATTACATTTTTTACTTTAAAATTTTTTGCTGCCCGAAGAGTTTTAGCAACCAAAACTTCGTTTATGCTGTTTTGAATTTCGTTAGCTAAATATGGCCGAATTTCCTTTAAGGAAATGTTTTGTTTTTTTAAATGTTCCACTAAATAAAACACGGCCGTTTTGAGCCCCGAAAAAGAAAAATCATAATTTTTTTGATTAATCATTGGCCGAGGCAATTTAATTTCTATTGCTGATTTAACCATTTTTTTACTTTTAAGAGCTTCTTTGGCAATGGCTGGACCGCCGGGATAATCCAATCTTAAAAGACGAGCAGTTTTATCAAAACATTCACCAGCTGCATCATCACGCGTTTCGCCAATTAAGCGATATTTTCCTATCCCATTTACTAAAAGAATTTGAGTGTGACCACCAGAAATAATTAGTCCGATAGCCGGAAATAAATCTGAAGAAATATCTATTTTTTCTTTTTGGTCAATTTTTTTAGGTAAAAAGGCGGAAAAAAGATGTCCTTCTAAATGATTAATTCCTACAATAGGAATATCCCAATAAAAACTAATTGCCCGAGCAAAATTAACACCAGACCATAAGGCCGGCGCTAATCCCGGTCCTTTTGTTACGGCAATTAAATCAATTTTGGGTTTAAAATATTTTTTTAAAAATTCTAAAATCTTTTTTCTCAAAATTTCATCTTTGATTAAAATTTCATTCAATTCTTTTTCTTTGTTTTTTGAAATGCCATTTATTTTTTTATTTTTTAATAAATTGGTTTGTTTTAAAGCTAATTTAAACAAAGGCACTAATTTTTTTTGATGTTCTCGTTTAGCTAAATTGGGGACAACTCCACCGTAGGGTTGATGAATAGCAATTTGAGAATAAATTAAATTTACCAAAATTTTACATTGATTTTGATTAAATTCTAAAATGCTAATGCTTGTTTCGTCACAACTTGTTTCAATGCCTAAAATACGCATAAAATTATTCTAATTAAATATCAAAGAAAGGCAACTAAGCAAAAAGGTGTTGGTGTGGCGGCGAAATCCAAAGGATTTCGCCGCCACTATTTGTTTAACTTAATAACTTCTGGCTACGCCTGCCTACCGGTAGGCAGGCCTGCCCGCCGAGAGGCGGGTTCAGGATGACGCCCTTACCAATGTCATCCTGAGGGCTTCAGCCCGAAGGATCCTATGCCAATTAATGATTGATTATAATTGCATTGCGTGGGATTCTTCACTTCGTTCAGAATGACTACTGTTTTTTAGTGTCATCCTGAAGGCGAAGCCTGAAGGATCCCTCGGCTTTCAGCAATAATCAGCAATTACTGGTGTGCGTGGGATTCTTCGCTGACGCTCAGAATGACAACCAAGTTAATATGAAATTCTTCTCTGCCTGCCGGTAGGCAGGGAATAATCCCATGCACAGTAATGATTGCTAATTTTTTTAAAATCAGACTAATAAATACTTATTTTAAAATTTTTATATTCATTAATTAATAACAATTAATTAATAAAGTGACGGCGAAATTCTAAAAGAATTTTTCCGTCACACCAACACCATTATTTTAGGAAATAAAAATTGCTGGGATTTTTCTAGAAAAATCCCAGCAATCAACTTTAATTTTAATTCAAAATTTTATTTAGCAACCCAACCTCCATCAACAACAATTGTTTCACCATTAACAAAATCTGATTCATCAGAAGCTAAATATACGGCAGCATTAGCAATGTCTTGGGGTTCGCCCAAACGAGGATACAAAGTAGAATCAGCTAAAAATTGTTTAGTATTAGGATCGGCAATCATATCTTTTGTCATCGCTGTTTGAATAACGCCCGGTGCAATACAATTAACATTGATTTTTTTCGGCGCATATTCCATTGATAATCCTTTTGATAAAGTAATAATTCCTCCCTTAGAAGCGCAATAAACTCCGCTTTGAGGAAATCCTACCAATCCAGCAATAGAAGCAACATTAATAATTTTCCCTTTACCTTGATTTAGCATTTGAGGAATAATTTCTTTACAGGTTAAAAAGATACTTTTGAGATTCACATTAATTGTTAAATCCCAATCACTTTCAGTCATTTCGTGGAAATTATAAGTTTTATAAATTCCGGCATTATTAACTAAAATATCAATTTTACCAAAAGCTTTTATTGCTTCTTTTGTCATTGTTTGAACGTCTTCTTTTTTACTTACATCAGTTTTTACAAAAATGGCATTACCGCCTAATTGTTTTATTTCTTCAACTGTTGCTAAACCGCCTTCTTCATTAATATCAGCGATTAAAACACTTGCTCCTTCTTTGGCAAAACTAATAGCAATAGCTCGACCAATGCCTGATCCTGCGCCAGTAACAATAGCTGTTTTATTTTCTAAACGCATATTTTTTTATTTTTTATTATTGATCGACTTTTTTATATTTATAATAATGTTATAAAATAAAAAATAAAAAAGCAAGTTTAAAAATCTTATTCTTTTTTTTCTATCATTTCCAAAAATTCTTTTTCATTAATAATTTTTAAGTTTAATTCTTTAGCTTTTTTAATTTTGGATCCCGGATTTTCACCTTCAACAACAAAATCAATGTTTTTAGAAACAGAAGAACTAACCTTGCCGCCTAATTGCCGAATTTGTTCTTTGGCTTCTTCTCGGGTAATTGAATTTAGAGTACCAGTTAAAACAAAAATCTTTCCTTGTAATTTTTTTAATTCTTTAAAAGGAGTTTCAATTTCAATATCTGCCTCGTCTAATTTTTTAATCAATTCCCGATTATTTTTTTCTTCAAAAAAATCTTTAATGCTTTTAGCCACTTTGGGACCGATATCTTCTAATGTTTCTAAATCGCTTTGGGATATTTTTTCCATTATTTCAAGAATTTCCATTGGCCTTTTTATTTTTTTAATAGAAATTATTTTATCTGCCAAAGCATCGGCTGTTTTTTCGCCAACGTGTAATATTCCTAAAGCATAAATAAAACGTCTTAAATTTATTTTTTTATGATTTCTGATTGATTGAACAAGATTAGCGGCTGATTTTTCTCCAAATCCTTCTAATATCGCTAAATCGCCTTCTTCCAATTTAAAAATATCAGCTGCATCTCGAATTAAGCCTTCATCTAATAAACGATCAATTATTTTTGGCCCCATCCCTTCAATATCAAAAGCTGCTTTGGAAACAAAATGATATAAACATCTTCTATTCATTGCAAAACATTTTTTATTGCTACAGCGATAAATCACACCATTTTCTTCTTTAATAATTTTAGAACCGCACATTGGACACAAAGATGGAATTTTTAATTTTTTTTCTTTGCCAGTGCGCAAATTGGGTAAAACTTGAATAATTTGAGGAATAACATCACCGGCTCGGCCAACAATTACTGTGTCGCCGATTTTTAATCCCAATCTTTTTATTTCTTCAAAATTATGAAGAGTGGAACGAGTGATAGTAACGCCTCCAACATTTACTGGTTTAAGCATCGCTACTGGTGTCAAAACTCCTGTTCGTCCAACTTGAACAAGAATATCTAAAACTTGGGTAGTAGTTTGTTTAAGGGCAAATTTATAAGCAATGGCGGCTCGCGGCGCTTTCCCAATATAACTCGCTCGTTTAAAATCTTCTTCATTATTTAAAATCACCACAATGCCATCAATTTCATAAGGTAGTTTTTCTCGATTTTTCCACCATTTATCATGAAAAGCAAAAACTTCTTCTAAATTTTTAGCTGGTTCATTATAAGGATTAATTTTAAAACCAAAAGCTTTTAAAATTAAATGTTCTTCTTCGTGAGTTTTTTGTCCTAAATCAGTCACTAAAATATAAGCATAAGAATCCAAATGTCGACTAGCGGTAATTTTGGGGTCTAATTGTCTAATTGAACCAGCAGCCACATTGCGCGGATTAGCATAGGGTTTTAAGTTTTTTTTGATTTGTTCTTTGTTTAAAGCTTCAAAATCTTTTCGATGCATAAACACTTCTCCTCGAGCAATAATTTCATCAGGAAAATTTTTTTCTAATCGTTTCACAATGTGGTCTAGTTTTTCTTTTTTTAGATTTTCTATCACTTCTTTTTTATCTAATAAGCGCAAAGGAATGGCCTCAATGGTTTTTAAATTTTGAGTTACATCTTCGCCAATATAACCATCACCCCGCGTTGCTCCGCAAACAAAAACTCCATTTTTATATTGAAGTTCTATAGCTAATCCATCTAATTTTAATTCACAATAATAAAATTTATCAGAATGATGAATGTGGTTGCCTAAAAAATCTAAAAATCTTTTTTCCCAAGCGTACATATCTTCTTTGCTAAAAGCATCGTTAAAAGAAAGCATCGGTGTTGGATGCTTAACTTTTTTAAATTCTTTTAATGGTTTTCCACCAATTCTTTGAGTGGGGGAGTCTGGAGTAATTAAATCGGGAAATTGTTGTTCTAAATCAAAAAGTTCTTTTTTAAGCGAATCAAGCGCTTCGGGTGAAATTTCTTCTTTATCTAAAACGTGATATAAATAGCGATGATAGTTTATTTCTTGATGTAGTTTTTCTATTTTTTTTTTGGCTTCTTCTTTGCTTAAACTGAATTTTTTAAAATTTTCATCAATATTCATACTTAAAAATTAATATAATATTTCCAACGATCGATAAGTGCCATTGCTTTCACCAATTGATTTTATGGTTTTATATCCTTCTCGCGTTTTATATTGAATAGTAAAATTTGTTCCATTATTCATCATTGGTTCAGGAATATTTCCTTTGTTTAATCTATAAAGTTCATATTCCAAACCGCTTTCTGACGCATAAAGCGCTTTGACTGATTCGCCAACAAAAAAATTAGTTTTTAATTCGTGTAAAATTAATCCGGCTAAATCTAATCCTACTAAAAAAGCTGACATTAAAATCAGCATTGTAATAAGCAACGTCTGACCTTTTTGACTTTTTATATTTTGTCTTTTGTTTTTCATTATTGAATTTCTAATTGGCGACTGCTGAGAGTTGTTTCTAAATTAGTTATTAAATTTTGATTGCCAGCTTTGGTTTTAACTTCTAATAAAATTGTTACTCTGGTTTGAAGTGAATCATCCGGACTGTTACCCAAAACTCTAAAATTTAAATTCGTCACCTCAATATTCTCGCTAGTTAAAAATTCAGATTGGCCACCCACCTCTCGTTTTACTCTATCGTTGATTAAACTATATTTTACTGTTTCATTTTTTGTATTTAAAAAAGATAAAGAATTATTACTTGAAGAAAAATTTTTTCCGGTTCTAATTTCTCTACCCATTACTTCAATGGCATAAGAAATATTTTCTGAAGCGTTAACCGAAGCTAATAAATATCTTTGCGTACGAACATTTACCAAAAATAAAGAAGTAGTAATTGTTAAAACAATTAAAAATATAGCAGTGGAAACAAGCATTTCTACTATTGTAAAACCTTGAGATTTTTGAATTCCCATTTTTTTCATTTTAGAACCAGTTATATAAATGATCTTCGACTTGAATATCAAAATTTATACCGCGATTACTCCATTTTACAATTGAAGTTACTCTAATTTCTTTGTCTGATATTTTATCAATACTAATCATTCTATTATAACGCGTTGTTTCACCATCACTATAATTATATAATCCCGATGAATCTATTTTTAAATTATTTCCTGTATAATCATCGAGACGTGTAGAATTATATTGAACTTGATAATTACCCGGATTTAATCCCACATTCCAACTTTCGTTTTGGATATAATTATTACTTTCGTTTAGGATATAATTATTACTTTCATTTTTGATATAATTATTACTTCCGTTTCGGATATAATTATTATCTCGAATATTGCGAACAATCTCAATGCCTTCTTGAGCTAAATACGAAGCCGTTAATTTACTATAAGCCAAATCATGAAAAACCATTGAATGATTAATCAAAGTGTAGATGCTTGTAAAAGTTACTAAAATTATAGTAACACAAACCATTACTTCAATTATAGAAAAACCTTGATTTTTTTTGCTATTTTTTTTATTCATTAATTTAATTTTTAAAATTTCTCTTCTCCCCAAACCTGTCCAATGGAATTAATAAAAATTTTAAAACCTAATGTTTCTTGTCCTTGTCCTTTATATTCATCTTTTAATTTAAAAGAAATCTCGACTTGCCTGTTATTGGCTAAATCTCCATCAAAATAAATTGTTGGATCGGGTGGAAGAAAAAATACTTGATTGATATCAGAAGAAAGATATTCAAACTTATCTAAAGGAATAATTTCTACGTCATTATTAGGAATATATAAATGATTAGATTTTTCACAATCATTAGATGTATCAGCAAAAATAATATAACGATTATTATCAACATCAAAATAAACACCATAGCCACAAGTTAATTGACCATTCCAATCTTTAGTGGCGATAGCTAAATTTTTAACTCGATTAATATCAGAAATTACTTTAGTTCTTGTTCTTAAAACTAAACTAAAATTTTCTCCTTGACGAGAATAAACAAGCAATAATCCGCTCAACAAAGCTGTAATGCCTAAAACAGTTATCATTTCAATTAAAGTAAACCCCTTATTATTTCTCATTATTATTATTTTACTCTTTTTAAAATTAATAAAAAGAGTTTTTTATCCACAACTAATTTGGTTGACTTTAAAAATTGAGTTATAATAGAAATATAACAAGGTCGAATTTAAAAAATATTAATTCTATGGAAGAATTTAATCAAAACCAAAACCCCACCCAAGAAACTCAAGAAACTCAATCTGCTCAACCAACAATGTCAGAAAAATCAAAAACAGCCAGTCTTAAAAAAAATACTTCTTGGTTGTGGATTATTGTAGCGGTCGTTGTTATCTTAGCCATTATTTTATTGGCAATATAAACTCTTATTTACTATGAACGAGGAAAATATAAAAAAAACAAAATCAAACAAAGGATGGCAATGGATTATAATTATATTAATGGTTATATTAGCGGCAGTTATAGGTTATTATTATGGTTATAGCCAAAAAAATTATCAACCAACAGAAACAACAAGTGTTTTTGAAGAAGGAATGGAAATTCAAGATTTTGGCGATGTCCCGCCTGATATTTTTCCTTTAGATTTTCCTTTTGAAGTTGGATCTTCTTTGAGTGAATCAAAAAAGATAATTTATAAAGATTCAGGAGCCATTCAAGCCCAAGTAGTTTATTTTTCCCAAAAACCAGTTGAGCAAAGTGCTGATCGATTTCAAGAATATTTAACTCAAACTGGTTGGACAATAATAAACAACACTAATGATATGGGCATTTATTCTTTGTATGCTCAAAAAGATAAAGCGATAATGAATATTGTAATGCAAAACGACGAATTGGCCAATCAAGTAAGAATAGAGGCTAATTATGTTATTAATAAATAGACCGTTTTGATAAATTAAAATTAGTAATTTAAACAAAAGAAGAAGCAATGCTTCTTCTTTTGTTTTGTTTTTGGTAAAAAATAGTGTTGGTGGCGGCGAAATTCTAAAAGATTTCGCCGCCATTATTTTATTGCCATTACCCAAAATAATTATTATCAACTAATAAATAAAAATTATTAAAATAAGTATTTATTAGTCTAATTTTAAATTAATTATTCACTTATTATTTGACAAATTACCATCAAATAATTTATTATATAACAAAATAAGTATTTATTAGTCTAATTTTAAAATATTTAATTATTTTTTATGCATTTTGAAAGTATTAAAATTTCCAAACAAATTGAATTAGCCATTCGTTGGTTAATTTTTTTAGCGCAAGCCCAAAAACAAAATAAGTTATATGTTAATTTACGTTCTTTTTGCGATGAAAATAATGTTTCTTTTTATTCTCTGCAAAAAATTAATAAAATTTTGATTGAGAAAAATTTAATCCAATCTAAAAAAGGATTAAACGGTGGCTATCGTTTAAAAAAGTCTCCTTTAAAAATTTCTCTTTTAGAAATAATTAGTACGATTGAAGGCCCTATTAATTTTGTTGATTGTTCTTCTTTTGGCTGCGATAAAAATCACTGTCAATTAAAAAACACGTGGCATCATTTAGATTTAAATTTAACAAGAAAATTGAGTCGAATTAGATTATCTCAATTTTTATAATTTATGAAACGAATTTATCTTGATTATGCTTCAACCACTCCTGTTTCAAAAGAAGTCATCAAAACAATGCTTCCTTATTTTGACCAATTTTTTGGTAATCCTTCAGCTATATACGAAGAAGGACGTTTGGCAAAAAAAGCCATAGAAACAGCTCGAAAACAAATAGCTGATTTATTAAGCGCCAAACCAGAAGAAATTATTTTTACCAATGGCGGAACTGAATCAATTAATTTAGCTATTTTTGGTATTGCTAATTTTTATCGTTTTCAATTTTCTCAACCCGAAATAATCATTTCTTCAATTGAACATCCGGCCGTTTTAGAATCCGCTCAAAAATTAGAAAAACTAGGTTTTAAAATAATAAAAATAGAGGTTAATAAAAAAGGAATGATTAATTTAAAACAATTAGAAAATTCTTTAAACAAGCAAACACTTTTAATTTCTATTATATTGGCTAATAACGAAATAGGCACAATTGAGCCAATTAAAAAAATAAAAAAAATCGTTGAAAATTTTCGTTTTAATAATAAAACTCTTTTCCCTATTTTTCATACTGATGCTTGCCAAGCCGCTGAATATTTAGATATTAAACCGAAAAAATTAGGCGTTGATTTAATGAGTTTAAATGGTGGTAAAATTTATGGACCAAAAGCCACTGGCCTATTATATAAAAAGGAAGGCATTGAATTAGAGCCCATTATTTTTGGTGGTGGTCAAGAAAAAAAATATCGTTCTGGCACCGAAAATGTATCTGGCATTGTTGGTTTAGCTACGGCTTTAAAATTAGCCCAACAAGAAAAAGAAAAAGAAAGCGCTCGCCTTAAAAAACTAAGAGATTATTTAATTAACGAAGTGCTACAATCTATTCCCAAAACTTTTGTTAACGGTGATTTAAAAAATCGTCTTCCTAATAATGCTCATTTTACTATTTTAGACGTAGAAGGCGAAGCTCTGATTTTAAAATTAGATCAATGTGGCATCGCGGTTTCTACTGGTTCGGCCTGCCATTCTAAAAGCCTAACACCTAGTCACGTCTTAATCGCTATTGGATTGCCTCACGAAGTTATTCATGGCAGTTTGCGAGTAACTTTAGGACGTTATACTACCAAAAACGACATAGATTATTTTTTAAAAAATTTAATTAAAGTAGTAAAAGAATTACGCCAGCTTTCGCCAATTTCATTAAAATTTAAAAATGAATAATATGATAAAAACAAAATCAAAAAATAAAAAAATTATAAAAAAATCTTCAAAAAATTCTTTGTTAATGACAAAAAATTTGAAAAAAAATAAACTAAAATCATCGTCACGCCAAGAAGCTGATATTGTCAACGCTTTGTCTAGTTGGATTTATAGCGATAAAGTGCGTGAGCATTTTTTACACCCCAAAAATTTTATGAAATTTGGAGAAGAAAAAAAATTTAAATATAATGCTGTTGGAATGGTTGGTAGTCCGGCTTGCGGTGATGTGATGAAGATTTGGTTATGGGTTGATTCCCAAACGGAAAAAATTAAAAAAGCGCGCTGGCGTACTTTTGGATGCGCTTCGGCTATTGCTTCTACCTCGGCTCTCTCAGAAATGCTTATGAGAAATGGAGGAATGAGTTTAAAAAAAGCGCGAGAAATTACTCCGGATAAAATTATTAAAGAATTAGGCGGTTTACCTGATATTAAATATCATTGTTCGGTTTTGGGCGATAAGGCCTTACGAGAGGCTATCAATGATTATTACAGAAGAATTGGTCAATATGAAAAAATAAAGCCCGAAGGTAGTCGCGTAATCGATAAAGTTTTAAAAATTACCGAAAAAGATATTGAAAATGCTGTTATTAATGGAGCAAAAACATTAGAAGAAGTTCAAGAAAAAACAAAAGTAGGATTGGGCGATCCTCGTTGCATTCCTTTAGTTGAAGAATTAATTCGTTTTTACAGAGAAAAATATAATTTATAATTCTAATATTATAATAAAATGAAGTCATCTAAATTTTATCAATTTTCTAAAAGGAAAAAAGTGATAGTTAATAAAGAAAAATGCATTGGGTGCGGCAGTTGTACTTTTATTTATCCTGAAATGTTTTATCTTGATGAAGATGGGAAATCTGCTGTTAAAAAAGTAGAAAAAATTAATGAACAAAAATTAACGGCTGCTAAAAATAGTTGTCCGGTTGAAGCGATTGAAATTGAAGAATAATTTTAATTTAAAAAATAAAAAAAGCTCAATGATTTAGCCATTGAGCTTAATTTTTAGAATTTAATCGATATCCCACCTTGAATCTCCCAAGGGGAATTATATCGTTTGGAGAAATCTCCAAAACAATATTTTCCCCTTAGGAAAATATAAGGAAATTCTATTTCCACTCCTAAATAGGGATGAAAATAGTTTTCTTTTATTCTCTCCGAGGGAATATCAATATTTTCAGTTGATATCACTTCCTCACGGAAGGGATACAACTGAGTTACTTTTTTATTTTTTTCAATCTGGCCTCTTTGTATTTGCCAGCTTACTCCCATTAAAGGCAAAATCGAAAAATCTTTAAGTAAAGAAATTTCATATTTTACCTCTCCGGAAATTTCATTGATTGAAAGTTTTTCGTTAACCATTGATTCATTACGTTGGCGATCAAAACCAACATAATAAACATCAACATCATCGATTTCGTAGTTTCCTAGAAATCTCATCTCGTTGACGAGTATAGTTTCTTCAATCTCTTCATATTGAATATTAAATTTTCCCATGTGGAAAAAATTAATTCCAACATAAAAATTATCAATAAAATTTCCTTCTATCCCAACAAAGATGGGGAATCCACTTTGCTTGGACTTAAAATTATTAATCTGCGAAAGCAGATTAATTTTTTGTCCATTAGCGAAAGGACTGCCCTTGCCACCCGGTGTATAAAGCCAAGCAGCAATTTCGTTATAAACCAAACTATCCTCCTTGGGGATTAACGAAGAAAAATCAGTTTTTTCTTCGTGTTCCAAGGAAGAAGCATTCATTTGATTCCAACCAGTCCCAAATTTTATTTTTAATTTGGGATTTTCAACCAATGCCGGTTGTGGTACTGGTTGTGCCGGTTGTAGTACTGGTTGTGTCGGTTGTGGTACTGGTTGTACCGGTTGTGGTACTGGTTGTACCGGTTGTGGTACTGGTTGTACCGGTTGTGGTACTGGCCTCGGATGTGGCCTCGGCTGTGGCCTCGTTGTCCTATAAACTCTTTTATGATAAGAGTAGACTTTCTCAACTATCACTACTTGTGGTTGATAAATTTTTGGTTGAGAAAATAGAATAATTTTTTGTGGATTTTCCCGTCGTAGTGGCGGTTGAGGTCTTCTTTGTAGAAGATTTTTTTGCGGTTTTATCCGCGATATCTCTCTTATTTCAACAAGAGAGATATTACCGCACCGTAATGGAACAGCAAATTTAAAAATTTTTCCATTAACCTCTATCTCAAAAACAAAAGCCTCGATGGGATCGTTACCTGCCCATCTGATGTTTTTTAGAAGGCCGCCATTTTTGTATATCATCCAGTAGATTTTTTGTCCTATCGGAATTTGTTCTTTCCAGATAGGTATTTCGTCTATGGATTGATAAAGTGATATATAGACTTCTTCTCCTAGCGTTCCGCCGGGAAAATAGTCTAAAGCCTGACCAACTTCTTCGTTATATTTTCCTAAAATATAACGAAGTTCATCTTCGCTGCTTAAATAAGCAGCCAAGGGTGCCCTCCCGAGTGTTCTCAGGAGCACCTCATTTTGTCCTTTCAGATTTCCAACCAGAAAGACAAAAAACAAAAAACAAAAAATTTTTTTCATCTCTATTATATATTAAATTGTTAATTTCAAAACTGCTTATATTATGCTATTTATTTACATTTTTGTCAACTAATCAATTAATGATAGTTAATTAGCGGTGTGACTTTTTTTGATTATCATTCTAAACGTCAGCCTGCCTACCGGTAGGCAGGCCTGCCTACCGGTAGGCAGGGATTGAAGCCTGCCTGCCGAAAGGCAGGAATCCCTTGCGCAGCAAAACCCTGAAGTCATTCTGAACGAAGTGAAGAATCCCATTCACAGTAGTGATTGCTGATTATTGCTGAAAGTCATGGGATCCTTCGGACTGAAGTCCTCAGGATGACATTAAAAAACAGCAGTCATTTTAAACGAAGTGAAGAATCTTACGCAATGCAGTGATGGTTAATTTTTAAAATCAGACTAATAAATACTTATTTTAAAATTATTTAATTAAATAGCGGCGAAATTATTTTAGAATTTCGCCGCCATTACTTATTTTAGTAATTTTTTACGCAAGCCAAGCAGTTGGCTTGCTTCTAGCCATAATTATAGTGATATTTGTTAGAAAAAGTCAGAACTCATTTTGAACAAAATTCTGACGCTGACTGATGCAAAATTGCGAATCAATCCGCAGAATCGGCAAAGGAACACCATAATACCATCTCTCATTTTCCTTTCAATTTTGGTATTAATAAGGGGGTCTCTTTTGCGTATTGTTTGTATTCTTCGCCAAATCTTATAATTAATTCTTTTTCCTCTTTTTTTATTCGTGTGGCAAAAGCTATCAAAGATAAGATAAAAAATAAAAGGCCATATAAATTTCCAGCGATGAGTGTCAAGCCCAATGATAAAATTAAGCCCGATAAATAAATAGGATGCCTAACTTTTGCATAAATTCCGGTCTTTATGAGTTTTTGCTCTTTTCCTGTACTCGCAAAAGGTGTCCAGTATTTAGCCAAATCTCTTCTTGCCACGAAATTTATATACGCGCTAAGGAGAATCGGAATGAAACCAAGTAAAGCAAGTAGAAATATGTATTCCTCTTTGAGTATAGAAATGAAGGCATTAACCAGAAGTGCTATATAAAAGATATAAATGAGATAAAATGTATAATCTTTACTTTTTACTATGCTTGACCACCGTGGTATTTTAGTGCCATGCTTGCGTGAGATATACAAACCAATATAATTATTGAGTAATAGGCATGCAACCAATGCAATCAACAATACGTTATTTGTTTCCATCATTTTTATCATATCATAAATTTCTATATTTTTAAAATTTTTTTATTTCGGACGTCCCGAAGCCAATTGTGTATAACGTTTTGGTGTATCTGATGTTTTTGCATAATGTAATGAAGCAAAAATTTGGGCGAAAGAATTTTTTACTCATTATTGAAATATAATTAATGAAAAATTCTTGAACCGGATATGCCTTGTTAAGTGAAATAAATTTAGCTCGTCATTTTTAACTTTTGCCATATTTCTTCAGCGTCAAACTCTTTTTTTGTTAAATTGGGCCATGTATCCAGACCATCGTCTTTGAATCGCGGGAACAAATGAAAATGAAAATGCGGAACAGATTGTTGACTGTCTTTGCCGCTTGCGTGTAGAACGTTCATGCCTGTTGCACTGATCTTAGTTTTATATTCATTCGTGAGTAGTTGGACAACCTCTATTAGCCTGCACAACAAATCTTGTGGAATGTCGTAGAGGTCTTGAAAGTGTTGTTTAGGCACGACTAAAGTATGCCCATATATCTCAATTTTATTGGGCAGGAAACAGATAACATTTTCATTTTCATACACTATCTTTGCTGGCTTTTCGCCTCGAACAATTTGGCAAAAAATACAATTATTCATATTTTTATTAACAGAGGGCTAAATTTATTTCACTTGAATCGTTATTAGACGAATTGAATGTATAATATTGACCTTAATGTCTAATTATTAGTGAATTTATTTAATAATCACTTAACTAATTTTAGTTTACCAATTTTTATAAAATTATACAACAAAAATATTAAGAGGAGGAAAAATTTTTGTCCGCTTGTCAGTCCGTCGAAGACGGACAATGGAGTGGGAAGCAGCAGCGCTTTCTGCGCCAGCGGAGGCAAATATTGGTATGGGCTTTTGTATAAAAGCCGTAGCCAGATTGCCGTGTTAACTGATATATTCCTACTCTTTTTTTCGACAGCAGCCGGAATTGTTTTAAAAAATTTTTAAATTTATTTTTCCGTTTTTGGCGAAGGGTAGGGGAATTAGAAAGGTGAATGCCCGAGCTCAAAACTTATAATATTTATAATATTATAATAGCCTATTATTAAAATAATTTTCAGTGGTTTCTCTTTAATTAGCACAGATTTACAATATTATGATTGTTTATTATAATTACCATACAAACAAACAAATAAAATAACTTATGATATTTTCTCCAAAAAAATTTAATATTCGGTATCAAGCTAATTTTAATAGTCCCAACAAAAATATTATAAAAATTTGGTTAGCTCAGCCGTTAAATTCTACAACGCAAAAGATAGAATCTTTTTTAATTTCACCAAAACCGCAGAAATATTACAAAGACGCTCAAGGAAATAAAATTTTATATTTTGAGCTTAAAGACCAAAAAGATATTAATATCAAAATGGATATTAAAGCAACCTTGTGGAAAAATAAAATTAATTTGACAGAAGAAAAACTTTCATTACCCCCGGTTTCTACAAAATTATTTCAACAATATACTAAAAACGAAAAATTTTTAGAGCAAACTCTAACTATTAAAAAATTGACTTATCAAATCACCAATAAGAATCAATCTGTTTTGGATAATATTTTTTTGATAACTCAATTTTTAAAGAAGAATTTTCAATACACTTACCCAGTTAAAAAGAGGGGGGTTAAAAATTTAAATCTAAATAATTTAAAAGGCGATTGTGGTGAGGTCGGGGCTTTATTTGCAACGATGTGCAGAATTTTAGATATTCCTGCCGTAAATCGAACTGGTTACATTATATATTATGACGAATTAAATAATTTGTATGAACATGGATGGGTAGATATTTACTTAAAACCTTATGGGTGGATAGATATTGATCCATTAGCTGATAATATTTTGAAAAAAAGAGATAATAAATATTCATATTATCAAAAAAATTATTTTTTATTTTTTAGCAATGGTTTTAATTTAAAACTAAAGCCTAAAGTGCCTAATAATTTTATATTTAAGTATTGGAATGAAGTAGGACTACCAATGACAAATACATCCGTTCAAATTTTGCAACCATTAGTATTTGCTTCTCTAAAAGAAATTAAATTTTCAGATAATATTAAATTGCTTTCTAATAAAAAGCCCCAACTAAAATGAATTAGTTGGGGCAGAAAAGATTTTTATCCTTTCTTTACTCTGGCCGAAGAAGAAGGACAGCCTTTGTGAGCCGCACCAACAATGAGATGTTTGGTGTTGCCTTTCACCTTGATCTTGGGCGAAACGTACTGTTTTTTCTTTTTCATCGCTTAACACCTCCTTTCTTTATGGATTTTTGCGGTGGCATAAGATACACGACAATTTTCCGGAGATGGTCCTAAAAGATCGCCTCCTTCTAAAAAAGCTAGTCCCGGACAACGAGCGCAAGAATCAAGAAGTTGGCATTTTGAACACTTTGTAAGTTTACTAATAGTTAAACTCCGAAGATATTGAAGTTGTGGAGAATTGTGCCAAATCTCTGAAAAACTGTTTTTCTTCAAATCACCAACTTCGTAAAGAAGCTGATTGCAAGGCAAAACTTTACCTGAAGGCGTAATGGCACAACTGTTAAATCCGCTATAGCACGGAGCGGCTTCACCTAAATCAGAAAAACCAAAATAAAATTGGTGATCTTGAAATGGTTTACGCCCGGCATAAAAAGCAGATAACTCCTTGTCCTCTAAAAACAATCTCAATTGCTCATCGTTTAATCGAAACTGAAAAGTGTCTTGTTTTCCATCGTTGCGAGCAGTGATAATGTGACTCGGTGATATCAAACAACCTAAGAACTTAGCAAGATTCTTTACTAGGTGGCGTTCGTGAAAATTTATTCTCATTAACGGAAAGGCAATTTCTACTTTTATTCCCGCTTTAGTTAAAAAATCTATGCCATTCAGTGTCTTTCTAAACGAACCAGATAAATTAGTGATTGAATCGTGCGTTTCAGGCGTTGCTCCATAAAGACTTATTTGGACACGCCTAACAGGGAATCGCGAAAGCATGTCTGCTTTACTCTTAGTAATAAGAGTGCCGTTACTGAGAATATCAATTACAAAATGCAATTTACTGGCATATTCCACAATTTTTAGTGCGTCACTGCGAGCAAGAAATTCCCCGCCGGTAAAAGAAACGAACAAACAGCCCGCAACCGCGATTTCATCAAGAATACGTTTGATTTCGCTAAACGAAAGTGATGGCTGATTGATCCATATAACAATGGATACATCTCTCATTGCAAGCATAAGTTGTTTCGAAAGTAACGGCGAATGGAATAAGTTTCTCAATGGCTTTCATTTCAATGGCCAATAATACATTCTCTCCTTCTTCATTTTCTTGATCTTCTGGTTTTTTCGCTTTTAATCCTGTACTAGCGTCATTAATAAAGCCACAAGAATTAGCTTCTTGTAAAAAAGTAACAACATCCTTTTCTGCTCTCTGCTTGCTAATAAAATACTCACTTGTTAAAAATTCAACCAACTCATTAAAACCTGCACCTTCACTCATCTTCTCCCATAAAAGAGAGGCTGTTTCATTCCAAATTGCGATTTGTTGATTTTCACAATTAAATACTACTATTTCACCATCAATATATCTCCATCCAACTCTTGGATTAATTACGTATTGTCTATTCATTATCAATACCTCCTAATTTTTAATGAACAATTTTTTTATGACTATCACTATAATAGCTACTAATATCTTATTACTACCCCCCGTTTTGTCAATAATAATTTTATAGATCATCTTCGTAGCGAAACGGAGAAAACACTTCGTTTTCTCCTTCAAATAAATAAAAATAAATTTAAAAATTTTTTAAAACAATTCCGGCTGCTGTCGAAAAAAAGAGAAGGAATATATTAGTTAACACGGCATATCTGGCTACGGCTTTTATACAAAAGCCCCTACCAATATTTGCCTCTGCTGGCGCAGAAAGTGGAGGCAGAAAAATTTCTTTTCTTAAAGGAAAAAATAAAAAGAAAGGGGCATGCCAAATCAAAAAATGCGAAGAATATTTTTTGCGGGACACGCGAGCGACGACGGGGCAAGACAATGATAGTTACACAATACTGAAATCCATGGAATCCTTCACCCACCTACGGCAGGCAGGCCTTCAGAGTGATATCGGTAAGGGCTACGTTCAGAATGATATTAAAAAATTTGCATTTTAAGAGTAGAATTTTGTATAATATTTTTATGATTGTTAATGGCTATTCTTATAAAAACATTAAAAAAGCTGCTAATTTTTTAAAAAAAGGTGAGCCCATTGCTTTTCCCACTGAAACGGTGTATGGATTGGGTGCTAATATTTATAATAAAAAATCAGTAGCTAAAATTTTTGAAATTAAACAACGACCATTTTTTGATCCATTAATTGTTCATATTGCTAACTTAAAACAATTAGAAGAAGTAGCAAAAATAGAAGACGAAAGAATTTATCTTTTAGCTAAACATTTTTGGCCCGGTCCTCTAACTTTAATTTTACCAAAACAAAAAAGAATTTCTTATTTAATTACTGCTGGCCTAGAAACCGTCGCCATTCGAATGCCTTCAAATATTATTGCTTTATCTTTAATTCAAGAATTAGATTCTCCCATTGCTGCTCCCAGCGCTAATTTATTTACTCATTTGAGCCCTACCACGGCTCAACACGTTTTAAAACAATTAGGAAATAAAATAAAATTAATTTTGGATGGCGGCAAAACAACCTGTGGGGTAGAATCAACAATTTTATCAATAGAAAAAAATAAAAAACCAGTAGTGTTACGAATGGGCGGTTTGCCAATTGAAAATATTGAAAAAATAATTGGCAAAATTATTAATCCCACTAAAAAAAGCCAAAAAGTTTTAGCGCCGGGCAACTTAAAAAATCACTATGCTCCTCAAAAACCATTAATTATTATTAATAATGAAAAAGAAATTCCTAAATATTTAAAAAATAATAAACAAAAAATTGGCTATTTAGCTTTTCAAAAAATCAACAATAAAAAAATTCTTAGTGATTATAAAATTTTATCTTCTCAAGGCGATTTTAAAGAAGCCGCTAGTAATTTTTTTGATTATCTTCACCAGTTAGATGATGGCCCAGCTGAAATTATTTTGGCTGAAAAAATTAAAGAAGTTAATTTGGGTAAAGCAATGATGGAAAGATTAACTAAAGCTGCCCATCGTTAATGTTGTATAAATAAAATGAAAAAAAATATAATGATTATTTTAACTATTTTTTTAATTATCATATTTTTAAGCATTTATTTTGTTTCGAAAAACAAAAAAACAGAAATTTTTTTCCCTAAACAAAATATAAAAATAGAGGCTCAATTAGCTCAAACCATTTTGCAACAAACAAAAGGATTAATGAATGTAAAGAATTTACCCGAAAACCAAGGAATGCTTTTTGTTTTTCTTGATGAATCTAGAAAAAGTTTTTGGATGAAAAATACTTATATTCCTCTTGATTTAATTTTTATTTCTCGCGATAAAAAAATTGTTGAAATAAAAGAAAATTTTGAACCCTGCCAACAAAAAAATTGCCCCTCCTATACTTCTCAAAAAAAAGCCAAATATGTTTTGGAAGTTAATGGAGGTTTTTGTCAAAAACACCAAATCAAAGAAGGCGATGAAGTACGCTTTGAAATAAAATAGTTTAAAATTTTTTAAATGACAATTTATATCATCCTAAGGGCCCGCCTACGGCGGGCAGGCTTCAGCCCCTGCCTGCCGGTAGGCAGGTGAAGGATTCCACGGCTTTCAGCAATAATCAACAATCATTACTGTGGATGGGATTCTTCGCTCCGCTCAGAATGACGCTTTCACCGATGTCATCCTGAGGGCGAAGCCCGAAGGATCCCATGCCAACTAATAAGCGAACTATCACTGCTGTGGATGGGATTATTCCCTGCCCGCCTACGGCGGGCAGGCTTCAGCCCGTACCTGCCGGTAGGCAGGTGAAGGATTCCACGGCTTTCAGCAATAATCAACAATCATTACTGTGCGTGGGATCCTTCACTACGTTCAGGATGACACTAAAAAAACCAGTCATCCTGAAATTTTTTTAAAAACTTTTAATTTTAATTTTTTGTGTTAAAATAAAACCAATGGAAAAAGAACCTCTTATTAATAAAAAAACCATTGATTATCTTTCAGAATTAAGCCGAATAAAAATAACTGAAGCGGAAAAACCTAAATTAGAAGCGGACCTTAATGCTATTCTTAATTACGTAAAACAACTTCAAGAAATTGATACTTCTTTTATAAATTTAGATGAAAAATTATTAAAAATAAAAACCAACAAAGATTTAGAATATTTAAATGAAAAAAACTTTGATTTTGAAAATGATGATTTAATAGATAGTTTTTATCAACGAAAAGATAAGTGGTTGGAAATTCCACCAATTTTTTAATTTATGATTACTTTACACGAATTAACAATCAAAAAAATTCATTTTTTATTAACGAGTAAAGAATTTAGCGCTTTTGATTTAACAAAAGAATTTTTTGATTATATTGAAAAAAAAGACAAAGAAATCGATGCTTATAAACTTTTACTCAAAGATGAGGCTTTGCGTCAAGCTAATGAAATAGATAAAAAAATTGCGGCTGGAGAAGAAATTTCCTTATTAGCCGGTGTGCCTTTAGCAATTAAAGATAATATTTTAATAAAAAATACCTTAACCACTGCTGGTTCTAAAATTTTAGCTAATTATAAAGCTGCTTATAATGCTACGGCAATTGAAAAATTAAAAAAGCAAGGAGTAATATTTTTAGGAAAAACTAATATGGATGAGTTTGCTATGGGCTCATCAACCGAAACTTCTGCCTTTAAAAAAACAAAAAATCCGCTGGATTTAACCCGAGTGCCGGGTGGATCAAGTGGTGGTTCGGCCGCTGCCGTTGCTTCTCATCAATCCGTCGCTGCTCTTGGTTCTGATACTGGCGGCTCTGTTCGTCAACCAGCTTCTTTTTGCGGTCTTGTTGGCTTAAAACCAACCTATGGCGCTGTTTCTCGTTTTGGATTAATTGCCTTGGCTTCTTCACTTGATCAAATTGGTCCTCTGGCCAAAACCGTTGAAGATACTGCTATTTTATTAGAAGCAATTGTTGGCAAAGATAAATATGATAATAGTAGTGAAAATTTTCAATTTCAAGCTAATTCTATTTATAATAAAGACGATTTAAAAGGATTAAAAATAGGAATTATTAAAGAAATTAATTTAAATTCTTTAGAAAAAGATTTGGCTATCGCTTTTCAAAAAAACTTAAAACAATTAGAAAATTTAGGCGCTAGCATTGAAGAAATTTCCATTCCTCATCTTTCTTTAAGTTTGGCTTGTTATTATGTTTTAATGCCCGCTGAAGCTAGTAGTAATTTGGCAAGATTTGATGGATTGCGTTATTCACCATCTGATAAAACTGGCTCTCTAAAAGATATTTATTTTGAAACACGAGGTGAATATTTTGGCTCGGAAGTTAAAAGGCGAATTGTTTTAGGAACGTTTGTTTTATCTAGTGGTTATTATGATGCCTTCTATTATAAAGCTCGATTAGTTCAAACTTTAATTAAAAAAGAATTTGAAGAAGTTTTTAAAAAAGTTGATTTAATTGTTTTGCCCACCACGCCAACAACAGCCTTTAAATTTAATGAAAAAATAAATGATCCGCTAGAAATGTATTTATCTGATATTTTTACCGTTCCAGCTAATATTGCTGGGCTTCCCGCTATTTCTTTGCCAATTTATGGTGAAAATAAACTACCCTATGGTTTTCAATTTTTAGCTAATCATTTTCAGGAAGCGACAATGCTTAATGCCGCTTATTTATTAGAACAATCAACACATGAACGACGATCCCTTTAATCAACTATTAGAATTATCAAAAAATTTAGGAGAATCATTAAAAAATTTTTCCGAAAAAATTGAGGTTTTTTTTGATATTCCTATTGTTAAAATGCTAAAATTAATTGGCATTATTATCACAATTATTTTATTTATTGTTTGGATAATTTTAATTAGAAAAACTAATAAAATAGCCGACTCAGTAGAAAAATATAAATTTTATCAAACCACTGGAAAAAAAGAAAAAAAACATTCTTTAAAAGTTTGGAAAAATATTGAAAAATTAATTGAATCAGACAATGAAGAATCAATGAAACAAGGCTTTGTTTTGATGAATGAGTTATTAAATGAAGTTTTAAATAGAGTAACATTAGCCGGAAATGATGCAATTGAAAAAATTAAAAATTTAAGAATAGCCGAATTTAATGAATCGGACAAATCAAAATTATTAGTAGGAATTTATGCTTATAATAAAATAGTTGAGAATCCTTCTTTTGCTTTAGATCCGAAAGAAATAAAATATTTTTTAAAACTTTATAAACAATTTTTTGTAATTATTGGATTTTTAGAAGAATAAAATTAATATATTTATAAAATAAAGTTATGAAAAAAAATAAAAAAACGAAAAACGAAAAAAAAGAATTAAAAGAAAGAAAAAAAGAAATGGAAAAAAAGATTCCTAATGGATTAAAATGGCAAGTAGAATCAGAAATTAAAAAAAGCATTATGGGTATTGTTTGTTTAGGATTAGCTATTCTAGTTATTTTGAGTTTTTTTAAATTAGCCGGACCTTTTGGTTTTTTTCTTTATGATTCTTTTTATTTTTTGTTTGGTTGGGTCTATTTTCTTTTACCTGTTTCTTTAATAATAGCCGGCTTAATTTTTTTAACTGGTTCATTGCGAAAAAATATTTATCTTTCTACTTTTGTTGGATTATTGCTTTCAATTATTGGTGTATTGGGAATTTCTGATTTAATTAAACCTTTATCAACTGGATTTTTAGGAAAACAAATTGGTTATTTGGAAAACGTTTTTGGTTTTTGGGGAGGTATAGTTTTTTGTTTAATTATTTTTTTAATTGGTTTAGTTATTGTTTTTGGATGGTCATTAAAATTTAAAAAAGAAAAGAAAGAAGATAAATTAACTGATAATATTATTGAACCCATTAAAGAAATAAAAATAAAAGACAATGAAGAAGAAAAAAAATCAGAAACAAAAAATATCAAAAATATTGTTAAAGAAAATCTGAATCAAAATGAAAAAAATAAAAATGATTTTCTTTTTAATAAAAATATCATTACCAATTGGAATTTTCCACCTTTAAATTTATTAGAATCAGAAAGTGGTAAACCAACTAGTGGCGATATTAAAGCTAGTGCTAACATTATTAAAAGGACTTTGGCTAATTTTGGTATTCCTGTGGAAATGGGAGAAGTTTTTGTCGGGCCAACGGTTACTCGCTACACCCTAAAACCAGCTGAAGGAGTTAAATTATCAAGAATCGTCGCTCTTCAAAACGATCTTTCACTAGCCTTAGCTGCTCATCCAATTAGAATTGAAGCTCCTATTCCCGGCCAATCATTAGTAGGTATTGAAATTCCTAATAAACAAAAATTAATTGTCCGACTACAAAATTTGCTAAACAATAACAAATTTTTAGAAAGTGATTTATTAACTTTTCCTTTAGGAAGAGATGTTTCTGGGTCACCCGTTTATGTTGATTTAGCAAAAATGCCTCATTTATTAGTAGCTGGTAGTACTGGCTCAGGAAAATCAATTACCATTCATTCTTTAATTTGTAGTTTATTATATAAAAATACACCTGAAACTCTCAAATTTATTTTAATTGACCCTAAAAGAGTGGAACTTTCAGCTTACAATAAACTCCCTCATTTAATTTCAGAAACTATTACTAATCCCAAAAAAACTATTTCGGCTTTAAGATGGGCGGTTAATGAAATGGACGAAAGATATAATGAATTATTAGCTAATAATGTAAGAGATATCAGTACTTATAATCAAAAAATGATGAAAGAAAAAAAGCCCCTTATGCCTTATATTGTTATTGTCATTGATGAATTAGCTGATTTAATGGTAGCCTTTGGAAGAGAAATCGAAGCAGCTATTGTTCGTTTAGCCCAAATGGCTCGCGCCACTGGCATTCACTTAATAGTTTCTACCCAAAGACCATCAGTGGAAGTAGTTACCGGATTAATTAAAGCTAATATTACTTCTCGTATTGCTCTCCAAGTAGCAAGTCAAGTTGATTCTCGCACAATATTAGATATGGCTGGAGCAGAAAGACTTTTGGGTCGTGGTGATATGCTTTATTTATCTGGTGATACATCAAAACCTATACGTATTCAAGGTATTTTTATTTCTGAAGGAGAAGTACAAAAAATAGTAAAATATATTGTTGAACATAATAAAGATTATGAATTTAATGATGAAGAACAATTAGATTTTGATAAAGCATTAGAAAAACAAATGGAAGAAATTTCTTTAAATAATAATTATGCTGATAGTTTAGAAATGGACGAATTATATCCTGAGGCCTATAAAGTGGTGGTAACCACTCAGAAAGCTTCGGCTTCATTTTTACAACGTCGTTTAAGAGTTGGTTATGCTCGCGCTGCTCGCTTACTTGATTTACTTGAAGAACATGGAGTTATTGGTCCGGGTGATGGCGCCAAACCGCGAGAAGTTTTAATTAAAACCAATGCTTCTCAATTAGAATCATCTGAATCATTAGAAAATTTTGAAGAAGGTTTTGAAACCGAAGATGAATTAGAAAACGAAGAATAAAAAATAAAATTATGTTTTCCGAATTTTTGCTTCAAAAAATGGGAGAAAAAAATTTTACTGTTGAAGATCTTAGCCGCTTAACGAGTGTTTCCGAAAATTATATTTCTGCTTTGTTGGAAAATAAGTTTAATGAATTGCCGGCTAATGTTTTTGTTAAGGGCTATTTACAAAAAATTGCCTCTATTTTAGATATTGACGAAGAAAATTTATGGAATCTTTATTTAAAAGAATATAACAATATAATGCCTCCTTTATTAGATATGCTTCCAACTAATCGTTTTGATTCAAAAGAAAAAGTGCCGAGTCAACTTTTTAAAACTTTTCATTATGCGCCAATTATTGCCATAATTTTTACCGCTCTTGGATTTATTTTATTTCAAAGTCGGATTTTATTTGGAGAACCACCTCTAAAAATAAATTCTCCTCTTTTTGAAAATATTCAAACATCTGATAATCCTTTTATTATTGAAGGGGAGGGTCAACCTCATAGCTACATAACTATTAATGGTAAAGAAATTTATTTAAGCGATGATGGAAAATTTTCCGAACCCATTCAACTCAAACCGGGATTAAATGAAATAAGCATTAAAGCTACTAATCGAATTGGAAAAACAAAAATTATTACTAAACAAATTTATTTTGAAACCTCTTCTTCAAATATCGCCCCTCCATTAAATCTAAATTCTGTTACTAATTCAACTCTTTTTACACCCTAAACATATCAAAAAACCCTGCCATTAAGCAGGATTTTTTGATATTAATTAATATTTCTTTAATAAGAATAAGCCGAATTCTGTGGCTATTAAATTAATAGCTGGCAATTATTTATCTTGATTTAACATTGCTGTTAAATTCAGAGCGATCCACCTGTTAACAATAGTTAACGATTTGATCTTGCACCAAGTAGGGTTTGTCATTTTTAATTGTCACCAATTAAAATTGGGAGCTCTTACCTCCACTCTTTTCACCCTTACTCCGAATAAATCGAAGCGGTATAGTTTCTGTGACACTTTCCCTAACTATAAAAATAGTCGGTTGTTGTTAACAACTACTTACTTCTCTATAAAAGAGGGTGTTCGGACTTTCCTCTGCTAATAATTAATATTGACATAGCCTCAAATTATTAACAGCAATTGCCTACTTATTAAAGAAACTATAAAAATTTTAATAAAAATTAGAAAAATTTCAAGGGTTTTAATTATCATCCTATTTTTTCAGTGTCATCCTGAGTGTTAACCCTGCCTGCCGGTAGGCAGGCGCAGCCTGCCCGCCGTAGGCGGGAATCCCATCCACAGCAGTGATTGCTGATTCTTGCTAAAATCCATGGGATCCCCCGGCTTTCAGCAAAAAAATCAATTTTGCTTTTTAGTTCTTCGGGAAAATTTTCCATGTTTTATGTTTCAAGTTTCAAGTTTCATGTTTCATGTTTCAAGATTCATGATTCAAGATTCACGTTTCAAGTTTCAAGATTCCAGATAGCCACGGACCTACCGAGCGCAACGCAACCCCACATCGCTGCACTGAGTCGACGTGTCCCAACCCAAACTCAGTGCAAACGCGCCAGCGTACAAACCATATGTGCCAAATCCCGCCACGAAGAAGGACGCGTGATTGACTACCAGTATCACCATTATAAGTATAAATACGACCCATTCCTTGGGTGGCATTCCAACTATCATTTGAAGGTCTAATCTCGTTGTAAGTAAAATCACC
>Ga0209407_1000715_pt1 | contig 39532 bp, 30 predicted proteins | sample AD_JPNHG3_MetaG_FD_184410 | JGI IMG/M metagenome (GOLD analysis project Ga0209407, IMG submission 184410) | Active sludge microbial communities of municipal wastewater-treating anaerobic digesters from Japan - AD_JPNHG3_MetaG (SPAdes) (version 2) | ecosystem: Engineered > Bioreactor > Anaerobic...
CGATGGATTCGATTACATCGTCCGCAGCGCTTGGCTGATGTTGTAAAAGGAGTTAAATTCATTAATGGTATTGAAGAAAAACGCATCGCCGCCTAAATTCTCAATACACAACTATTGACTATAGCTCAAACAGAGAGCGACAATGGCCGTAATGACCAAACAGTCCGTTAAAAATAAACCAACGTTGTCAGTAACGACCCCTGTTTACAACGGGGCTGATTTGATATTTCGCTGTTATGAAAATCTTCTGCAGCAGACGTTCACAAATTGGGAATGGGTTATTGTCGATGACGGCTCAACGGACGGCACTGCTGAAATTGTCCGTGGAATTGACGATAGCCGCGTTCGTTTATTATCATACCGGAAAAACAAAGGCCGCGGCCATGCGAGGAATTTGGCAATAAAAGAATCCAGGGGAGATTGGATTGTTGTCTGGGATGTTGATGACATTCATTTTCCTGAGCGCCTTAAAATAATTGAAGAGGCAAGACTTAAAAACTATGATTACTTTTGTTCTTATGCTGTGGTTGCAAATAATCGCACAATGATAAAAGGTGTTAGAGGATTTTTAAGGGCGTCCGGTCGCTTGCCTAAAAGTTTTGTTCATCCTACGCTGGCTTTGAGGAAGAATCTTGCGGAAGAAATTGGCTATGTAATAACAAAAGGTGTCGGGGGCATCGGCGAAGATACAAGGATGATATGGACATTATCTTTAAAGTATCAAGGATTGTGGCATGAAGACGCATTAACGGTTTATCATGAAGAAACAGAAATAAATTTAATTAAAGGCATAGATTGTAATAGGGCACACTTACAGACAATTAAAGAAATGAAAAGAACAAACACGATTTGCTTTGATAGTAAATATATTTACACTATTATAAAATATTATTTCAAGCTGCTCATCCTTAAATCTTTTAAATTCTATCCTAAAATATACAATAATCTTGTAAGATTTAGAGATTATGGAATTATAAAAGAGGGCTATATGCTATCCCGGGATAAGATGGATTTTATTGAAAGATATAAAATGTCGTCTTAATTTAAATAAAGATTTAATTTGTTCGAAGGATATTCATCGTGTATCTCTACAACCGCATTTATAAAACAACGCCTCATATTATTCATGCTCCTGCGCTAATGCATTTCAGCAAAAAAAGATTAATCGGGCATGATTTGCTTAACCCATATTGGGCATACATAATAAAGAATTGGGAAAAAGACACTATCGCTAAATGCAAGAAAGAAATTAAAAAAGAATTGACCATTATTACTTGGAATAACATGGACGTTAAAGGGTTTTGTGAAAAATCAATGGATAAACTGAGTTTGAATTATATAGTGCTTGGAAAAAAGTTTAAAGATTGGCGGAACATAAATAAAATTACAACTGCTCTAGAAATTATTAATACGATAAAAACGCCGTATATAATGGGCCTTGATGGTTTTGATACTATTGTTTTGTGCGATCCACATGAAGCTTTAGAAAAATTTAAAGGTATGGATTGTGAAATGTTATTCAATGCAGAAAAGAATTATTATCCTGATTATGGCATAAAAATCACGGGAAGGCATTCGATCACAGATGTATGGAGGCAATTCGAAAAAAATATGGCCAAAAGCGAATGGCAATTTCTAAACGCAGGAGCATTTATAGCTAAAACTTCTTTTTACAAAATGTTTCTTGTAGAATTTATGAAACGTCACGATCAATTAAAAAATAATCAGGAATCGCTGCTCCCGCCTCCCGATCTAAAATATAAAAACAATCCTGATTTTAATATTATCAACGACGACCAAGTGATTACACATTGGCTATTTTATGACTATTATCCGCGCCTGCGAATTGATTATCACATGAACATTTTTTTTAATACCATATATACCTGTTATGATGAAGATAAGATAGCCATAAAAGAAAGTAAAATGACTGCTGCTGAACATATTCAATATATACTGAGAGCAAAAGTGATGAGTTACTTTTTAAGAATTTACTTATTTTACTCAAAAGTTTTAAATGAATAATGTCATGATTTATCTTTATTTCATAAGAAATCAATATGACCTGTTTATGCATAATAGATATGATGAAATAATATTTTTTAATTTCTCATTAAAAATGGACAGATGTTAATTATCTTGTTGAAAAAGAAACTTATCTTTGCTAAAGAGGACGATATTTTGCGGAGGTAGCGGCGTATTAACTTATCGGATTTACTCAAGGATTCAGTCGAAAGGTACAAAGACCGGCCGGTCATTGTTTTCGAAAACCAAAGAATTAATTACGGTGAACTGGGCAGCGCCGTCAATGTTGCGGCGTGTCAGTTAAGGCGGGCAGGAATAGTTAAAGGCGACAAAGTCGCTCTGGTTCTGCCCAATATTCCCGCGTTCTTTTATTTCTATTTCGCGGCGACGAAACTGGGCGCGGTAGCTGTACCCCTCAATACATCCTCCACGCCGTATGAATTGAATTATCTGCTGGATAACAGCGACGCAAAGGTGCTGGTGGCGACGGAGCCTGTCCGCAGGCGCTATGAAGAAATCCGGGATAAGCTGGCCACCTGTAAAAATATAATCGTTGTGGACGAGCCCGCGCAGGTCGCGCTTTTTAAAAAAGCGCTAACCAGCGGAGATGTTCCTGAAATAAGTGAAAAGATAAGCCCTGATGACCCTGCCGCCATAATTTACACCTCCGGCCTTACCGGCAAGGCTCTCGGCGCCGTCCTCACGCACCGCAATTTGTATTCTCAATCTCACCTGACGCAGACTTATGTTAAAAGAACATATAGAGATGTCGGTCTTTGTCTCATTCCTCTTTTTCATTCTTTCGGCGCTACGGTCAATATGATCAATGTCGTGCGCGCCGGCTGCAGCGTGGTGATGATGGACAGATTCACCATGGACGGCCTCTTCGGAGCCATCCAGAAGGAAAAGATAACGTATATCTGCGCCGTGCCCCGGCTTTATCTGGGGATGATTTTTCACGAAGGAGCAGGGAATTTCGATATAAGCTCACTCGAAGTTTGTGTCACCGGCGGCGCGGCCATGCCGCCGGAATTCATCGCGCCTTTTGAAGAAAAATTTCACGCGAAAATCATCGAAGGCTATGGCCTGACGGAAGCGTCTCCCGCCTGTTCGTTTAATATGCTGGATCGGCCGCAGAAACCAGGCTCCATCGGCCGGGCTCTTTCCGGAACGGAAATTATTATTGCTGATGAAAAAGGCAAAGAACTGCCCCGCGGCCAGGTGGGCGAACTGCTGGTCAGAGGCGATAACGTGATGCAGGGTTATTACAAGGACAAGAAAGCGACCGACTCTGTTATCAGGGAAGGATGGCTCCATACCGGTGATTTGGGCAGGATGGATGAGGATGGATATATTTTTCTCACCGGCCTGAAAAAAAGAATGATTATCACCAGCGGCTTCAATGTATACCCCAAGGAAATCGAAGATATTCTGAGCATGCATCCGGCGGTGCGCGAGGTGGAAGTAGTCGGCAAAAAAGACCTGATGCGCGGAGAAATAGTGCTGGCGCGGATTGTGTTGAAAAACAGCGCTGCCATAGACGATAAGGAGATTCTCAAGTACTGCCGCACTTATCTTTCTTCCTACAAAGTGCCGCGCGAAGTGGAATTTGTCGAGAAAATTTAATTTATCAGGAAAACTAAAGGAGCAAAAAAATGAAAGAAGCAGTAATTGTCAGCGGCGCCAGAACAGCCGTGGGAGAATTCGGCGGATCGCTCAAAGGCGTGAAAACCGCCGATTTGGGCGCGTTGGTGATCAAAGAAGCGCTCAAGCGCGCGGGATTGCGCCCGGCGGTGAATGATTTAATCAAAAGTTTTCGCCCGGACGCTTTAGGCAAATTCGAGATGACCGAGATTAACAAAAAATATTATCAATATGACGGCTCGCTTAAACCTGTTTATGTTGACGAAGTAATCATGGGCAATGTTTTACAGGCGGGGCAGGGGCAGAACGTGGCGCGCCAGTCCTGCATTTACGCGGGGCTTCCGGAAGAAACCAACGCCTACACGGTGAATAAAGTGTGCGCCTCGGGGCTAAAAGCCATCGCGCTGGCGGCGCAGGCGATCATGGCGGGCGAGGCGGAAATCATCGTCGCCGGCGGCATGGAGAATATGTCGAACGCTCCTTTTGCCGTGCCGGAAGCGCGCTGGGGCTATCGTATGAGCATGCCTTATTCGCAGATAACTGATTTGATGGTTTACGACGGCCTTTATGAAATTTTTAATGGCTATCACATGGGGATGACCGCGGAAAATATCGCCGCGCTTTATAAAATATCCCGCCAGGAACAGGATGAATTTTCGCTGCGCTCTCACCAGCGCGCGCGCGCAGCGATTGCCTCGGGCGCGGTGGCGGATGAAATAGTTGATGTGGTCGTGCCGCAGAAAAAAGGCGAGCCGAAAATTTTCAAGGTTGACGAGCGTCCCATGGACACATCGCTGGAAAAAATGGCCAAGCTGGCGGCCGTCTTTAAGAAAGACGGCACGATTACCGCGGGCAACGCCTCCGGCATCAACGACGGAGCGGCGGCGGTGGTAGTGATGAGCGCGGATAAAGCTAAAGAATTGAATCTGGAAGTGTTGGCTAAAATAAAGGGCTGGGCCAGCGGCGGTGTGGACCCGGCTTACATGGGCCTGGGGCCGATACCCGCCACGCGCAAACTGTTCCAAAAGCTGAATTTGACCATTAAAGATATCGATTTGGTCGAGCTTAATGAAGCGTTTGCCGCGCAGGCGTTGGCCTGCGTGAAAGAGCTGGGCATTGACATGGAAAAATGCAATCTCCACGGCGGCGGCGTGTCTTTGGGGCATCCCATTGGCTGTTCAGGCGCGCGCATCACCTACACGCTGGCCATGCAGATGAAAAAGAAAAATCTGAAAAGAGGACTTGCCTCGCTTTGCATCGGTGGCGGCCAGGGCATGTCGATAGTCATCGAAAGGCCGTAGAAAACATATACAGAGGTGATACCGAAAAAGGCGCGTCTCTATGACGCACCTTTTTCGCGCTTTGATGTTATCGCGAGGCGGCGTATGCCGCCGTGGCGATCTCCCGAACCAAAAAGAGATTGCTTCGCTGCGCTCGCAATGACCGCCTGCGCGGATCTTCACCCCGCATACGCATGGTTTCACCTTCAGTCTTCAGTCTTTGCTCTTTACTTCTTACTGCCGGAAACTATCTCAATCAGCGACGGATCGTAATCTTGAGGCTTTTCGTAGCCCAGCAGGTTCAAAAGTGTCGCCGCGATATTGGAAAGACCTTTTTGCTTGAGCTCGGCCATCTTGTATTCGCCCCGGTATTGCGGATCATGGATGACAAAGGGAACAGGATTGAGGGAATGCGCGGTTTTCACCGACCGGTTGCCTTTTTTGTCGAGAGTGAACATTTCATCAGCGTTGCCATGGTCGGCGGTAATGACGGCTGTTCCTTCCAGCTTTTCGATGACAGCAAGCAGTTTCCCGACGCACATATCCACCGTCTCCACCGCGGAAATGGCTGCTTCCACCGCGCCCGTGTGGCCGACCATGTCGCCGTTGGGGAAATTGAGCCTGCCGAATTTGTAGCCGCCGCTTTTTAGCAAATCAACGGCTTTATCCGTAATTTCTGCGGCTTTCATCTGCGGCGCTTTATTAAATTCAATTCGATCCGAAGGTATCTCCACATATTTTTCCAGGCGCTCATCAATATAACCGGAGCGGTTGCCGTTCCAAAAATAAGTGACATGGCCGTATTTCTGCGTTTCGGAAACGGCGAAGGATTTTACCCCCTCCGCGCAAAGATACTCGGTAACGACACGATCAATGGACGGCGGCTGCACCAGAAAATTGGGCGGGATATGCGCGTCGCCGTCATATTCCATCATGCCCGCGTAAAAAATATCCGGCAGCGGTCCGCGGTCAAATTCGTTGAAATCTTTTTCGGTAAACGCCCGCGATATCTCGATGGCGCGGTCGCCCCGGAAGTTGAAAAAAACAACGGCGTCACCGTCGATTATTTTCCCTTTTGGCTTTCCGGTGCTGTCCATGACCACAAACGCCGGCAAATACTGATCCGTGGCTTTCGCATCTTCCTGATAAAAAGTTTTCACGGCCTCCGATGCGGAGCGAAACATTCTTCCTTCGCCCAGCACATGCGCCTGCCAGCCGCGTTTGACGATATTCCAGTCGGAATTGTAGCGGTCCATCGTGACTTTCATCCGGCCGCCGCCGGAGGCGATGGCGTATTGAAAACCTTTTTGTTTGGAAATATTCTTTAACTTTTCCTCCGTGGGGATTATATAATTCAAAGCCGTTTTTTCGCCCACGTCGCGCCCGTCCAGGAGAGCGTGCAGTTTAACTTTCGGAAAATTCATTTCCGCGCACTTGTCGATCAAAATATAGAGCTGTTCGATATGCGAATGGACGTTGCCGTCGGAGAGCAGCCCGATAAAGTGAACCGTCCCGCCGGTTTGCGCGCGCCGGGCGATTTCCTCCCAGGCTTTTGTTTTGAAAATTTCGCCGCTTTTGAGCGCCCGGTTGACGAGCCGCGCGCCCTGGTCAAAGATGCGCCCCGCGCCGATCGCGTTGTGCCCCACTTCGCTGTTGCCCATATCGTCATCGGAGGGGAGCCCCACCGCTGTGCCGTGGGCTTTGAGCTGCGTGTAAAGGTCCGATTTAAACAGGCGGTCAAGAACGGGTGTTTTAGCCAGCCAGACGGCGTTTGACTCATCGGGTTTGCCGATGCCGATGCCGTCCATGATAATCAAAAGCAGCGGCCCCTTTCTGCCGTGAAAAGTTTTCAGCTGATCAAGATGTAATGACATTCAAACCTCTTAATATTAAACCATTAACCTTAAGTCTTTAGAGCTTTTTTCTTTAGATTGCTTCGCTGCCCCTTCGCTCTACTCAGGGCTTCGGCTCACCGCAATGACAACGCAAAAGTGCTCTCCCGATAAAAAACAAAGTGTCATCGCGAGGGCGAAGCCCGTGGCGATCTGGCGTAATTGAAAAAAGATTGCCCCGGCGGCTTACGCCGCCTCGCAACGACTGCGTCGGATTGCTTCACCCTGCATACGCAGCGTTTCACCTTCAGTCCGGCATACGCCAGATTCCGCGTTTCACGCTCCACCTTCAGCCTTTTACCTTCAACCTTATCTCTATCTTCCCTTAAAATTCGGCTTTCTTTTTTCCAGAAAGGCGCTCATGCCTTCTTTCTGGTCTTCGGTGGCGAAGCACTGGGCGATCGCGCCGATTTCCAGCGCCGAGGCATTATCCAGCGACATGTCGAAGCCGTAATTCATCGCGTTTTTCGCCATCTTCAGGGCAAAAGCAGGCAGCGTGGCGAATTTTTGGGCAAACTTTTTTGCCTCTTCCATAAGCTTATCCGTCGGGAACACCTTATTGACTAAACCGATTTCATAGGCGCGCTGAGCGCTTATCTGGGCGCCGGTCAAAATAATTTCTTTGGCCAGGCCCATGCCGATGAGCCGGGGCAGGCGCTGTGTGCCGCCCCAGCCGGGGATAATGCCGATTAAAATTTCCGGCTGCCCGAAAACGGCTTTTTCTGAGGCAAAACGTATATCGCAGGCGAGCGCTATCTCCGTCCCGCCGCCGAGCGCGAAGCCGTTGACCGCGGCGATGCACGGTTTGGGCAGCGTTTCGATGAGGCGCATGGTTTTGTGCCCCATTTCCATCATCTTCAGAATATCAACCGGGGAGGCGTTTTGCATCTGGGAAATATCCGCGCCCGCGACAAACGCCTTGTCTCCGGCTCCGGTGAAAATCAGCGCCCGCACCTGGTCGTTATTGGCGCAGGCCGAAACTGCGTCGTAAATTTCCGTTACCACCTCATAGTTCATCGCGTTTAAAACCTTCGGGCGGTTGAAAGTGATGGTGGCGATCTGATCTTCGATGTTCAAAAGAATGTTTTTGTATTCCATATTTTTTTCCTTTCCTGTTAGAGGTTTTAATAAAAGGCATTTACTGCCGAAATAATTATTAAAAGTGTCATCGCGAGGGCGACGCTTCTTTCTCTGTCAGCGCGAGGAGCAAAACGACGAAGCGATCTCATGCGCCAATAAGAGATTGCTTCGCCCCGCTGACGCGGGACTCGCAATGACAAGAAAGTGTCAGCGCGAGGAGCATGAAATACGACGAAGCGATCCGGCGCATCTTCGGCCTCCTTACGCCAGCGGAGGAAACGGCAATCTAAAGAAGGCGCCCTGCTGAAACAATCTGTTCGGTTAGCTACCCCACTTTAAGAGATTTTGCCATAAAAAAAGCCCGCCTGTGAATTTCCGGCGGGCTTTTTAAAAAATTATTTTACGGCTATCATATTATTCTCTGCAAGTTTCCGCGGGCGCTTTGTACTCTTCGCCGCCCATGGCCTTCAGCACGATTTCCGCGATGTCGAAAGCCGCCATCTTTTCGGAAAGCTGTCTGTCCTTGATGCCGTCGGAGAACATCGTCAGGCAGAAGGGGCAGGCCACCGCCACCGTGGAGGCGTTGGTCGCCGCCGCCTGGTCGGTGCGCATGTTGTTGATGCGCTCGCCTTCCTCTTCCATCCACATTCTCGCGCCGCCCGCGCCGCAACAGAAGCTCTTGCTGCGGTTGCGCTCCATCTCCACCAGTTTGACGCCGCCGATGGATTTGAGAATCTGGCGGGGCTGTTTGTAGATTTCGTTGTAGCGTCCCAGGAAGCACGAATCATGGTAAGTGAACAGGCCTTCCACGGGCTGTTTCAGGGTTATTTTTCCCTTCGCCAGCAGATCGGCGATAATCTCCGTGTGATGATACACTTCGTAATTTCCGCCGAAATTCGGGTAATCCTTCTTGATGGCGTTGTAGCCGTGCGGACAGATCGTGATGACTTTTTTCACGCCGTAGCCGTTCATCACTTCGATATTGGCCTGTGCCTGCGCCTGAAAGAGGTATTCATTGCCGCCGCGCATCGCGGAGTCACCGCAGCACCCCTCTTCGTTGCCCAGGATGGCGAAGTTCACTCCCGCCGCCTGCAGGATTTTCGCGAAAGCAATGGTTACTTTCTTGCCGCGATCGTCAAAGGAACCGGAACAACCCACGTAGAAGAGATATTCCGCTTCCGGATTTTCGGCCATCGTCTTGACGCCCAGCTCCTTGGCCCAATCGCCGCGCATGTGCGCGCCGATGCCCCACGGGTTGGAGTTATTCTCCATATTGCGGTAGGTAAGCTGCAATTCGGGAGAGAAATCCGCCTCGGTCAGAACCTTATACTGGCGCATATTGACGATTTTGGGCACATGCTCGATGGATGATGAGCAGTGCTCCATGCAGTACATACAGTTGGTGCAGGCCCACAGTTCGTGCAGGTCGATAACTTCGCCCACCAGAGCTTTTTCCGCGGCGGCGTCTCCGGCCTCGGCGGCCTTTTCCGCATCGGCGATTTTGGCTTTCAGCGCCGCGGGGGCTTTTTCCAGCCAGTAAGTTTTAATGTCCTGCACCAGTTTTTTGGGTGAGAGCGGCTTGCCGGACAGATACGCCGGACAGCCGTCCTGACAGCGTCCGCAGCGCGTGCAGGCGTCGGAGTCAAAAATCTGTTTCCAGGTGAATTCTTCCAGCTTGCCCACGCCGAACGATTCCGCGTTTTCAAAATCACGGATCGGTTCCAGATACCCCGTCGGTTTCAGGGACTTGAAGAAATGATTGGCGGGGGTGGTAATCATGTGCAGCATCCGCGAATAAGGGATGTAGGCGATGAACGCCATGGACACCAGCGCGTGGAATAGCCAGTTCGCCTTGTGCAGGGTTTTCGCCGTCTCAAAATCCATGCCCGCGTAAAGATGCGCCATGCTCCAGCCGACAAATGACCATACTTCCCAGGAGGGATTGGTGACGTAAATACGCAGTGACTCAACAATGAATCCGGTCAGGATGACCACGGCAATCAGAATGAGCACCACAGCGTCGTCGGCGGTGTTGTCCGGTTTGCCTTTATAACCGAGTCTTTCCGGCTTCCAGATGTAACGCCTAAAGAGCGCCATCAGCACGCCGATGAACACCAGCAGACCGAACAGGTCATATAAAAAGGAAAGGGTCAGGTAAAAATTACCCCGCAGAAATACCCAGTCAAAAAACCGGTCGGTGATATGGTGTTCGGTCGCGTCAAAAAACGCGCCAAAAAACAAAATAAAGAAACCGAAGAAGATGAAACCGTGCATGATGCCCGGGTAGGCGTCTTTCCAGGTTTTGAGCTGTAAAAAGCCGTTGACGAAAAGAGATTTAATTCTCTGCGGCAGTTGATCCCAGCGGATTTCATCTTTTCCCATGGCTTTCCATAATTTCCAGCGGCGGTAAACGCCGTAGAAAAAAATGGCCAGCGCGATGAAGCTGGCCAGGTAAAGCCAGTATTCAAACGCCTGCACGTTCCAGAAAATCTGACGGCCTTCGTTTCCTATTGCAAATTCTGTGTGTTCCATTGATCCTCCAATTAACAGGTGTTTAGGCTGAAGACTGAAGGGACATCTGAGATTGCTTCGCTATGCTCGCAATGACAGGTGGGGAGGGGGTAGGGCCGGAAGGAATTGATTTATTCCCCCCGGCCTATGGTCTTTGGCCTTCAACCTTCAGCCTTTACTTATTATCCCACCAGTTTTTTACACTCGGCGGTTAGCGCCGGCACGACCTTGAAAAGATCGTCCACCACGCCGTAATCCGCTTTGGTAAAAATCGGGGCTTCCGCGTCTTTGTTGATGGCGACGATGCACTTGGATGAGCTCATGCCCGCCAGATGCTGAATCGCGCCGGAAATGCCGCAGGCGATGTAAAGATTCGGAGAGACAACCTTTCCCGTCTGCCCGACCTGGTCTTTTTGCTCGCGCCAGCCGGCGTCCACCGCCGCGCGGGACGCGCCGACCGTGCCTTTGAGCACCGCGGCCAGCTCTTCCAGAATCGCGAATCCTTCCGGGCCTTTCATGCCGCGTCCGCCGGAAACAATCACGTTGGCTTCGGTCAAATCAACTTTGCCGCTGGTGTCTTTCTGCACTTCCAGCACCTTGCTCTTTTGCGCTTCCACGGCGACGTCCACTTTAGTTACCGCGCCTGCTTTGGCGTTTTCCGCCGCCGGGAAAACATTGGGGCGCAGCGAGGCCATAGCGGGGCTTACGTTGAAGACTACTTCGCCGAAGCATTTGCCCGCGTACATCGGGCGCGTGCACACCAGTTTGCCGCCGTCGATTTTCACGTCCGTGCAGTCCGTGGCCAGTCCCGCGGCCAGTTTGGCGGCCACGCGGGCGGACAGATCCTTGCCCTGCACCGAGGCGCCGAAAAGCACGATTGCCGGATCGTTATCTTTGATGATTTTGGCGGTAACCGCGGCATGCGCTTCCGTCACATAGGGCTCGAGCGCGGCGTTATCGCCCACGAACACTTTATCCACGCCGTATTTGCCCAGTTCAGCGGCCAGTTTTTCCACGCCGGAACCGAGAAGCACCGCGCTTACCTCATCGCCGCTTTGGTCCGCGAGTTTTCTCGCGGTCGAAGCCAGCTCAAAGCTTATTTTTCTCAGCGCTCCTTCGCGCTGTTCTGCAACTATCATTACTCCTTTTGCCATTTTCCAATCCTCCTTAGATGACCTTTGCTTCTTCTCTGAGCAAACGGGCTACTTCCGCCGCCTTCTGTTCCGGCTCGTCTCCGCAGACAATCTTTCCGGGAGGTCTGGCCGGAGGCGGAACTGTTTTGGCTACTTTGGCTTTCACTTCGGTCGCGATGCCCAGCGCCGCGGCGTTTTTCACGTCCACGGGTTTTTTCTTCGCTTTCATGATGCCGGGAAGAGAAGCGTAGCGCGGTTCGTTGAGGCCTTTCTGCGCTGTGACCACGCAGGGTAACGCCGTTTCAATCGAAAGCTGCGCGCCTTCGATGGGGCGGATAACTTTCACGGAAGAGCCGGTGTATTCCAGCTTGGTAACCACCGTTAACTGCGGAATGCCCAGAAGTTCGGCCAGCATCGCGCCGACCTGTCCCGCGTCATCATCAATGGCGCGCTGGCCGCAGAAAATGATGTCATGCGGCAGTCCTTTGATCACCGCGGCCAGAGCCGAAGCGACGACAAAAGCGTCCGCGTTATCCAGGGCGGGATCCGACACATGCACGCCTTTGTCCGCGCCCATGGCCAGCGCCGTGCGGATGGTCTCCATCGCGCGCGCCGGGCCCACGCAAACAATCGTTACCTCGCCGCCGTTTTTTTCCTTCAGGCGAAGAGCTTCTTCCACGCCGAATTCATCGTAAGGATTCATAACCCACTTGATCTGGCCGTCTTCGATGCCCGAGCCGTCCGCTTTCACTTTGATCTGGGCTTCGGTATCCGGCACTTGTTTTACACATGCGATAATATTCACCTTAATACCTCCTTATTCTTTTTCAAAAACTTTACTTTGCATAGTCAACATCGTTTTTGTCATTGCGAGCGAAGCGAAGCAATCTCTCTGTTATCATGGGATCGCTTCGTTGCATAAATGCGCCTCGCGATGACAGAGCAGCGATCATGCAGAAATCTTTTTGTAAAAAAGCCCGATCTCCCTGCCGGGAAACCGGGCTTTTTTTAAATTACACTCTGTTTTTCACGATGTCGTCGACAACCGCGGGATCAGCCAGCGTGCTGGTGTCGCCCAGGTCGTTGATGTCGTTGGCGGCGACTTTTTTGAGAATTCTTCTCATGATTTTGCCGCTGCGTGTTTTGGGCAGCGCGTCCGCCCACTGAATCTTTTCCGGCGTGGCAATGGGCCCAATGACCGTGCGCACATGCGCGATCAGTTCTTTCTTCAGGTCGTCGGATTTGGCGATGCCGGATTTCAGCGTCACGTAAGCGTAAATCGACTGTCCCTTGATGTCATGGGGATAACCGACCACGGCGGCCTCGGCCACTTTCGGATGGGCGACCAGCGCGCTTTCCACTTCGGCCGTGCCCATGCGGTGACCGGAGACGTTGATAACGTCGTCGATACGGCCGGTAATCTGATAATATCCGTCCTTATCGCGCCGCGCTCCGTCGCCGGCGGTGTAGACGCCGGGGAACTGTTCAAAGTAAGTTTCCTGGAAACGCTTCGGGTCGCCGTAGACGCCGCGCATCTGGCCCGGCCAGGGGCGCTTCAGCACGAGCGCGCCGGAGGCTTCCATCTCCTTGATTTCCTTGCCGTCGTCGGTAAAGAGCGCCGGCTCCACGCCCATGAAGGGCAGTCCGGGCTTGCCGGGTTTGGTGTCGGTCGCGCCGGGCAGGCAGGTCAGAAGCACGCCGCCTGTTTCGGTCTGCCACCAGGTATCCATAATCGGGCACTGGCCGCGGCCGATAACGTTGTAGTACCAGTTCCACGCTTCGGGGTTAATGGGCTCGCCGACGGTGCCGAGAATTCTGATCGAAGAAATATCGGCTTTCTTTACCCAGTCGTCGCCTTCCTTGGCGATGGCGCGGATGGCGGTGGGCGCGGTGTAGAAAATGGTCACTTTGTATTTTTCCACGATTTTCCAGAAGCGGCTGATGTCCGGGTAGTTGGGCACGCCTTCGAACATAATCGAGGTGGCGCCGTTGCACAAAGGCCCGTAGACGATGTAGCTGTGTCCGGTAACCCAGCCGATGTCGGCGGTGCACCAGTAAATGTCGTCTTCATGATAATCGAAAATCATCTTGTGCGTGTAGGCGGCATAGACAAGATAGCCGCCGGTGGTGTGCATCACGCCTTTGGGCTTTCCGGTGGAGCCGGAGGTGTAAAGAATGAAGAGGGGATCTTCCGCGTCCATTTTTTCCGGTTCGCACACGTCGCTGGCTTTGGCCATTGCGTCGTTCCACCAGATATCGCGTCCTTCCTTCCAGTTGCATTTGATTTTGTCGCCTACGCGGTTGACCACGATCATTTTTCTGATGAAATTGAATTCCTTGCAGGCCGCGTCGGCGTTGTCCTTCTGGGGGACGGCCTTGGCGCCGCGGAAAGTTCCGTCGCAGGTGATGACGATTTCCGATTTGCTGTCCGCGATGCGGTCGCGCAGCGCTTCCGCGCTGAAACCGCCGAAAACGATGCTGTGAATCGCGCCGATGCGCGTGCAGGCGAGCATGGAAATCGCCAGTTCCGGAATCATCGGCAGATAAATCTGGACGCGATCGCCCTTTTTGACGCCCATCGATTTGAGCACGTTGGCGAATTTGCACACTTCCTTGTGCAGTTGCTTGTACGTGAGTTTTCTTTCTTCGCCGGGTTCATTGCCTTCCCAGATAATGGCGACCTTGTCGCCGCGGGTTTTGAGCTGTTTGTCCAGGCAGTTGTAGGATACGTTGAGTTTGCCGCCTTCGAAAAATTTCACGTAAATGGGGCCTTTGCGGATGTCGTAGTTGTAATCCATTACCTTGTCCCATTTTTTGAACCACTCGACGTATTCGTCGGCGATTTCCGCCCAGAATTTATCGGGCTCGGTGATGGAGCGCTTGTAGAGTTTGTCGTAAGCGTCCCTGCCGCTAATCCAGGCGTTCTTTTTGATTTTTTCCGGAATCGGATAAGATTCCTTCAGTTCCACTTTTGCATCAGCCATACTTTTTTTAAACCTCCCTTGTTGATTTATGATTTCCAACTAAAAATTTATTGCGTTTGGAGCGGGGCCGGACCCGGGCAAATTCCTGGGCGCAATTCTTGTGAACACAAGTCATATTTTGACCGCAAGTCACAAACTATCTGCGCCCTGACCTACATTAATATGACCGGTGTGTCAAGAAATATTTGAAAAGCGCCACCGCGGGCGTTTTTTGAATAAAATTGTGATATTAGGTAGTTAGGTGAAGTGTGAAAGGCAGAAGACCAAAAGCTAAAGATGAAGCTCCGCTTTAGCGGAGCGGAATCCCGCGAATGCGGGACTGAAGGTGATACCCCGCGTATACAGGGCGAAGATCCGCGCAGGCAGTCTTTGCGGGTGAAACGAAGCAATCCGACGCAGTCGTTGCGAGACGGCATAAGCCGCCGTGGCAATCCCTGAGATCGCTTCGTCGTTTCACTTCTCGCGATGACACCCGTTTTTGTCATTCGCAGTCGTTGCGAGGCGGCATAAGCCGCCGTGGCAATCCCTGAGATCGCTTCGTCGTTTCACTTCTCGCGATGACACCCGTTTTTGTCATTGCGAACCCCGATTTATCGGGGTGAAGCAATCCCCGAAGATCGCCACGGCGCTGCGCGCCTCGCGATGACAGAGAAAGAAGCGCCGCCCTCGCGCGGACACTCCCTCCTTGTCATTGCGCTGACCTCCATTTTGTCATTGCGAGCCCTGATTTATCAGGGCGAAGCAATCCCCGAAGATCGCTTTGGTTTTTGCCTCGCGCGGACATCCATTTTGTCATTGCGAATCTGCCGCAGGCAGGCGAAGCAATCTCGCAGGGCTTGCGGATGGTATTTTTGCGACATTTATTTTGCCTAGCAATAACCTTGCCATATCGAAGTTTTAGCGGTTTATTTCAAAAATTATTTTGACGCCTAAAAAGCCCCTCCTCAACCGGCTATTTTTCCCATTTTTAACTGAAAAAACTCTTGACACTGCCCTAGAGCTTTGGTAGTTTCGCACGTGATATATCCCGAAGAAATTTGCGGATATAGATTGAAGTGGCCTTTAGGCAAAATGCCCGTTTTCTTAAAGGCGGAAATTTAATTCTTGAAATCAAATTCAAGGAGGAAAACAATGAAGAGATTTTGGTTAGTATTGCTGGCGCTCGGTATGCTCTTCGCGTTCAGCTCATCGGTCTTCGCGGCCGATGTAAAATTCACCGGTTCTTTCTACGCGGCCGGTATGTATCTTGATGACACCACGCTGGTAAAAGATTACACCGGTTATCCCGCCACGGCTTTCTATTATCAGAGACTGCGCGTGAATATGGAATTCATCGCCACGCCCGCTCTGAAGCTCGTCACCCGTTTTGACGCGCTGGAAAGAATCTGGGGCGGTGCCAGATCCACTACGACACTTAGTACGACGGGTCAGCCCGTTTGGGATATCGATTCTTATGGCACCAGAGCTGAAAACGAGAACATCGCTTTCGACTATGTTTACATCTGGTATGCCTCCAAGATCGGTCTGTGGCAGGTCGGTGTCCTTTCAGACAATGTCTGGGGTACAACTTTCGGCAACAATGACGAGCCGGAAGGACAGATTCATTACACAATCGTGAAGATGCCCTTTATCGTCGGCGGCAAGATTGTTAAACTGTCGGATAACAGCCGTTCAGTTCTGTCTGCTCCGTGGGGCGCGCAGAATGATGTCGATGCCGACAAATATATTCTCTACGGCATCTACAAAGCCAAGGACTGGGAAGTCGGGTTGCTGGGTTATTATGTCCGCAATGCGGCTCTCAGAGCATTTCCTGTTTTTCCAAATGGTCAGTATCTGCAGACCGTTTACGGTTTGATTCCTTATGCCAAAGCCAAGATTGGCCCCGTGGCCGTTGAAGCCGAAGCGGAGTATCAGTGGGGAAAAGCCAGAGATTGGGAAAGTGGAACTCCCGTGGCTGTAGATGATGTTAAGATATCATCATGGTCCGCTTATGTTGACGCGCTGGCCGATTTAGGCATGTTCTATGTGGGCGGTACTTTTGCCTGGATCCAGGGTGATGATCCCGCCTCCGCCAAACAGGAAGGCACGCGGACTGGCGGCCGTGACTGGAATCCGATGCTGATCATGTTCAACTATGATCTGACTTACTGGGTAGGCGGCCTGCCTGGCTATGGTACCACCAATATTGCTGGTCCAATGGCCAATGCATGGTTCGTTGCGGCACGTGGTGGTGTCCGTCCGGTTTCCGATTTGGATATCGGCTTGGCCGTGGCTTATGCCTGGGCGGATCAGAAACCTGTATCCACCTACAAGAAAGACTACGGTATCGAACTTGATGTAACCGCTACCTACAGAATCACCAATAACCTGAGCTACATGCTGGGTGGTGCTTATCTGTGGACCGGCGATTACTACAAAGCCGGTGGCACGGGAAAGGTCGCGGACAACTACATGCTGATCAACAAGTTGACGTTGACCTTCTAAATTCAGGCTGAAGCTGAAAGGCTAAAGACTGAAGGTTAGTCTAAAGAAAATCATCCCCGGAAGGGCGGGCAACTTCCGGGGATTTTTTTATCCTTTTGTCATTGCGTTGCGCCCGGCATGCGTCTCCTTAGTCATTGCGATGACCTCCATTTTGTCATTGCGAGGAACGAAGTGACGAAGCAATCTCTCGAGATCGCCACGGCAGTATTCACTGCCTCGCGATGACACGCACTCCTGTCATTGCGAGGAACGAAGTGTCAATCCCGCAGCGAAGCCCAGCGCATGCAGGGCATGCGGGACAATCCCTTGTTGGTTCTAGAGATCGCTTCGTCGCCTTTCCGGCTCCTCGCGATGACAAGGCCAGATCGCCACGGCGCTGCGCGCCTCGCGATGACAGCGAAAGAAGCGACGCCCTCGCGTTGACGGCGAGATACGCTTCACGCAAAAAAATTATTTTGATATTAATTGACAAAACCGGCGGTCAGTGCTAAACAACTGACCATATAATATTTGGAGGAATTTATTTCCGCGTCCGGGGAATAAATTCAAACAGGTCAATCAATATTGTTCCCGCTAAAGAGATGCCCGTTTCTTTTGGGAACATTTTTTGACTTTAAAGCAGTAAAAAAGGAGGAAAAATGAAGAGAAGTTTATTGATCTTGCTTTCGCTAGGGATGCTTTTGGCTTTCAGCGCGTCGGTTTTCGCGGCTGATGTAAAATTCAGCGGCTCTTATTTTGTGGCCGGCATGTATCAGGATGACACCGTGTTTATAAAAGACACCGATGGTTATCCCAGCACGGCGTTTTATTATCAGCGCCTGCGCGTCCGCGCTGACGTACTGGTTAGCCCCGGTTTAAAACTCGTTACTCGTTTTGACGCGATGGAAAGAATCTGGGGCGGCGCTAGATCTAACCCCACGGATTTAACGTCATTAATTGGCGATATTGATTCCGCCGGCTCCCGCGCGGAAAATCAGAACATCGCTTTTGACTGGGTTTATATCGAATACGCCTCGCGCCTCGGCGTGTTCACGGTCGGTTATCAGGAAGACATGGCCTGGGGTACAAAATTCGCGGATTGGTCTCGCCCGGCAGGCAAAATCGCCTGGTCTTATACTACGGGCGGCTTAACCTTAATGGCTGATGTGGCCAAGATACTGGATTTGAGCAGCAGCTCCGTTATCGGCACCGCTCCTTTCAATGATGGCGATATCGACAAATATTCGGTAGCCGCAAAGTATGCCTGGAACAAGGGCGAAGCGGGACTGAAGTTCGCCTACCTGCGCAGCGCGGCCCTGAGATACGCGGCTGATTTCACGACGGATCTTTACGGCGTGATTCCCTATGCCAAAGCCAAAGTAGGCCCGATTGCCCTGGAAGCGGAAGTCGATTGGTATTGGGGTAACATAGTTCATGGCGATACTTATGGCACAAAATTCAGGCTGAACAGCCTGGGCGTTTATGTTGACGCGCTGGCGGATCTAGGCAAGTTTTACGCGGGCGGCACGTTTGCCTATCTTTCCGGCGACGGCAATATTTTGGATGACAAGCTGAAACTGATGGTCGCCGGCAAGGATTGGATGCCCTGCCTGCTGCTGTTTAACTTTGACCGCACCTACTGGGCGGGACCCATTGCCGCTCCGATTCCTGATTTCGGCATTATGTACAATGCCTGGTTCTATCAGGTGCGCGGCGGCGTGCGCCCGGTAGCCGATCTGGATCTGGGTGTATCTTTGGCCTACGCCAATGCCGATAAAAAATTGTTCCCGGGCATGAAGAAGGATTACGGCTGGGAAATGGATGTGACCGCCAACTACAAAATCACCAACAACCTTTCCTACATGCTGGGCGTTGGTTATCTGTGGACAGGCAAGTATTGGCGCGGTGATGAAACAGACTTGGATGTCAAGAATAACTACCTCGTCATCAACAAGCTGACGTTGACGTTCTAGTCTAGGCTGAAGGTGAAGCTCCGCTTAAGCGGAGCGGAATCCCGCAGCGAAGCCCAGCAGGGAACCCCGGCGAATGCTGGGCATGCAGGGAATGCGGGACTGAAGGTTGATACAAAAATAAATCCCTGGGGGAGCGGACGGCCCCCGGGGATTTTTTTATCCTCCGCTGGCGGAGGTGTTTGCTCAGTCATTGTGTGGCGTTGTATACCTTCTGCGTCATTGCGAGTGAAACGAAGCAATCTTGTTTTGGCTCTAGAGATCGCCACGGCGGCATTCGCCACCTCGCGATGACACACATTATTGTCATTGCAGTGAGCCAAAGCCGCGAGCGCAGCGCGGCGGGCAGCGAAGTGCCAATCCCGCGCATGCGGGACAATCCCTTAAATCGCCACAAGACTCGCCCTCGCGATAACATTTTCCTGTCATTGCGAACCCGCTGCATGCGGGTGAAGCAATCTTTTTCCCTATTTTTCACGATTTGATTTTTTGATATATTTATGGTCATGGACAAAAATTACTTCGTTTACATTATGACGAATAAGAACAATACGACTCTCTATACAGGTGTTGCCAATAATCTGAAAAGAAGAGTTTTTGAGCACAAAAATAAACTGGTGGAAGGATTTACTGCCAAATATAATATCATCAAATTAGTTTACTATGAAATATACAAAGATATACATGAAGCAATTACCAGGGAAAAACAAATCAAGGGCGGTTCGCGGGCAAGGAAGGTCAAGTTGATTGAAGAGATGAACCCCGCCTGGAAAGATTTATACGATGAAATTTGAGATCGCTTCGTCACATAAATGTTCCTCGCGATGACACACATTATTGTCATGGCGAGAAGCGCAGCGACGAAGCCATCTCATGGTTATTGACAGATCGCCACGGCGCTGCGCGCCTCGCGATGACACGCGCTCCTGTCATTGCGAGGAACGAAGTGTCAATCCCGCGCATGCGGGACAATCCCTTGTTGGTTCTAGAGATCGCTTCGTCGCCTTTCCGGCTCCTCGCGATGACAAGGCCAGATCGCCACGGCGCTGCGCGCCTCGCGATGACATACTCTTTTAGTCATTGCGAGCCTCGATTTATCGGGGTGAAGCAATCCCCGAAGATCGCTTCGGCGGCATTCGCCGCCTCGCGATGACAGCGAAAGAAGCATCACCCTCGCGATAACAATTAAGCAATCTAGTCACGCATTTGTACCTGTTGAAAACATTGTTGTGCTGATGTAGAATGTCCCATATTAAAAAGTACCAAGGAAGCAGATATTCAAAAAATATACGGCAATACGGCGGGACTGGGAGCCGCGCAAATCAAACAGCTGGAGCGGCTTTACCGCCGGGGCGTGCCGCCCGAAAATATTGTCAGCCACGAACTGGCGCGCGAAATTTCTCTTCTTTCCTTTGACCTCAACCGGCAAATCGGGCTTTTGCTCAATCGCCGCGGCGAAATCAGCATGATTATCCTGGGCGATGCCAAAGGCATATTTATTCCCTCGCTGGACGCCTTCCGCGGGGCTTCCACGCGCTTCAAAGGATTGCGCCTGGTGCACACGCACCTGAACGGAGAAGGCCTTTCCGCGGAAGACCTCACCGATATGTCGCATCTGCGGCTCGATTTAATCGGCGCCCTGCAGGTTAGAGAAGACGGCAGCGCCGGTAAATTCGTCTGGGCTCACTTGATTCCGGAAAACCCGCAAGGGGATTACTGGCTGATTCATGAACCTGTCGAGCCGCACCGGCTGGAGATGAATTTTATTTCTTTCATGGCGGCGCTGGAAGATGAATTCGCCCGCCGGCAGAAAACGCGCAGAATTGAAGCGGCGGAAAAAGCCATTCTGGTGCGCGTGGAAAAAAACCCGCTCTCGGGCGGGGCGGAATCGCTCGAAGAGCTGCGGCAACTTGCCCAAACTTGCGGCGTGGAAGTGTTCGACGCGCAGATTCAGTACCGTCCCTCGCCCGACCCGAAATACGTGGTCGGGCGCGGCAAACTCTCGGATATCGATCTGCGCGCCACGCAGATCGGCGCGAACCTGCTTATTTTTGACCATGAACTCACCGCCGCGCAGGTGCGCTCGATTGCCGATTTCACCGGGCTCAAGATTCTCGACCGCACGCAGGTGATTCTGGATATTTTCGCCCGCCGCGCGCACAGCCGCGAGGGGAAGATTCAGGTGGAGCTGGCCCAGCTCAAATACTTATTGCCGCGTCTCACGCACAAAGACAAATCGCTATCGCGGCTGGCTGGCGGCATCGGCGGCGTGGGGCCCGGCGAAACCAAGCTGGAAATCGACCGGCGGCGCATCCGTGAGCGCATTCATCGCCTGGAAAAAGATCTGAAAGAGATAACGAAATCGCGCGCGCAGCGCCGCGGCCTGCGGAAGCGTTTGGGCCTGCCGGTTATTTCCATTGTCGGCTACACCAACGCGGGCAAATCGACGCTGCTCAACACGCTGACCAAAAGCGCCGTTTTGGCGGAAGACAAGCTTTTCGCGACACTCGACACGAAAAGCGCGCGGCTGCGCTTTCCCCGCGATACGGAGGCGATTGTTACCGACACGGTGGGATTCATCCGCAATTTGCCGCGCGAACTTTTTGCCGCCTTCCGCGCGACGCTTGATGAACTGGACGAGGCCGATCTTCTATTGCATGTCATCGACGCCGGCAACCCGCAGTTTGAGGAACAAATCGCCGCGGTGGAAAAAATTCTTGCCGAACTGGAACTGAACCAAAAACCGCAAATCAGAGTATTAAATAAAGCGGACAGAGTCGCCGATAGGGAGCTTTTGGATGACCTCTGCCGGCGTTTTGACGCCGTCGCCGTCTCGGCGCTGGAGAAAAGCACCCTCCACGAACTTCTGGTGAAAATCGAGCAGATTTTGGGCGGGAAATCCTTTTCAGCGCGTTGATTTTGTGGTAAATCACACGCAATTAAGACTGAAGACCGAAGGCTGAAGAAAAGATTAATGCGTGATCATACAAAGCTCAGGGCATTCAAATTGGCGGACGAGTTGGTTATTTACGCTTACGAAGCCACAAAAATATTTCCCAAAGAAGAAATGTATGGATTAACTGCTCAAATAAGGAAATCGGCTATTTCTGTTCCTTCTAATATTGTTGAAGGCTGCGCGCGAGATACTCAGGCAGACTATGTAAGATTTCTCTATATGGCTTTCGGGTCATTAAGGGAACTGCGCTATCAATTTAACTTATCAAAACGTTTGGGATATTTGAAAGATGATGTTTTTTTAAATATTGAAACAAAAGTCTTGGAAACCGAAAAAGTTCTAAACAGTTTAATTAAAGCTTTAAGGAAAACATGACCTTCTTTTTTTTGCCTTCAGTCTTTGGCCTTCAGTCTGCAGCCCGCATATTTTTCAGAAAGTGCATTAATCTCCCGCGCCTCGCCATTATTTTAATTGGCGTTTTATTTGTTTCTCTCGGATTTGCCGCTGAGGAAAAATTATTGACTATCGTCCACACCAACGACCTGCATTCTCATCTGCAGGGGTTTTCTCCCGAAGCGGATTATCGACCGTTGATTGCCCGCGCTGATAAAACGATGGGCGGTTTCTCGCGCATTGCCGCGATAATACAAAAGACAAAAAAGGAAAGAAAAAATCCGGTAATTACACTTGATTCCGGCGATTACACCATCGGCTCCCTTTTTCATCTTCTGGCGCGCGAAGAAGCCTTCGAACTCCGGATGCTCGCGGCAATGGGTTATGATGTAGTCGGACTAGGCAAGAAAGAGTTCAGTTTAAAACCCGCGGGGCTGGCGCAATATCTGACTGCGGCAAAGGCCAGGGCAAACTTGCCCAAAATTGTTTTTGCCGGAGCTGTTTTTGACAATAAAAACGATGCCGACGACGAGCTGGCCGAGGCGTTTGCGGCAATTCCGGTCGCTGAATATGCTCTTTTGGAGCGTGGCGGATTAAAGATCGGTATTTTCGGCATTATGGGAAAAGAAGCGGCGCGGGCGGCAGCCGCGTCGGCCCGGCCGGTTGCTTTCCGCGATCCGGTGGATGTGGCGCGGGTATTGGTGCGCACGCTGAAAACCAGGGAAAAAGCGGACATAGTCATTTGTCTTTCGCACGGCGGTTTGAATGTCGATCCGCGCAAGTCGGAAGATGAAATCCTCGCGCAGAGAGTCCGCGGGATTGATGTTATTATCAGCGGGCACACGCATCACCTGCTGGAGAAGCCGGTGATGGCCGGGGAGACGATTATCGTGCAGGCCGGCGCTTTCGGCAGGCACGTGGGTGTTTTGGATATCGCTTACGCGGGCGGAAAAGTTACGCTGAAAAATTATCAGGCGATTCCCGTCAACAGCGCAATTACCGGCGATAAAGATATTCAAAAAACAATCGACGAGTTTAAAAAAATTATCGACCGGCGCTATTTGTCCGACTTCGGCCTTAGTTACGATAAAGTTCTGGCGCGCACGGCAGGGGATCTGAAAATCTGCGCGGAAGAATCGCCCCTGGGTAATATGATTACCGACGCCATGCGCTGGTACGTGAACAAAACTGATTCCCGCCGCGCGGATCCGTCAAGCCGCGTTACTTTGGCCGTGGAGCTAAACGGCAATATCCGCGATCAGATTCTTGCCGGCTCCGCCGGGGCGATTACCGTCGCGGATTTATTCCGCGTTATTCCGCTGGGCATGGGCAGAGACAATGAGGCGAGCATGGGCTACCCGCTGGTCAGTTTTTATCTGCACCCCTACGAAATCAAAAGGGTTCTGGAAGCGCTGACCAGTGTTTATCCCGGCAAAGGGTATGATTATTTTTTACAGGTCTCCGGCGTGCGTTTTGTCTATAATCCCCGCCGTGTAATCTATGACCGTGTGACGAATATTGAGGTGGGCTCGGAAGAAGAAGGGTATCAGCCGCTTGATTATCGGGAGGCCAACCGCGCTCTTTGCCGCGTGGTGGCCAATATCCAGACCGCGGAATATCTGAAAGCCCTCGGCGGCGAAACATACCGCTTTCTGGATATCTCCCCCAAGGACCGCCGGGGAAAACCGGCGCGCAGTTTTTTGTATCTGCGGCTTGATGCGAACAAAAATATGCCCGGCATCCAGGAGTTGAAGCAGTGGTGGGTTTTGACGGAATATGTGCGCTCTTTTGAAGATATTACCGGCGACGGCGTGCCTGATGTGCCGGATAAATACAAGGCGAAACTGGGAAGAATTGAGGCGCATCCCAGCCGACATCCCGTGGCGCTTGTTTCGCCGGCTGGACTGCCGACAATTTTGGCGCTGTTGTTTTTTGGGCTCGTCAGCGCCGCGATTATATACTATGCTAGAAAAATGATAAAAAAGATGAAAAAGCGCCGCAGCGGTTTGAAGTTTAAATAAAAAGGCCAAAGGCGGAAGGGAAAAGGCTGTTCGTGAAGCGTGAAGCGTGTCTCGTGAAATACGTTTCCATCTGGCACTTAAGGCTACTTTGTCATTGCGCCCGGTATGCGTCTCCTTTGTCATTGCGATCCTCGCATGAGCGGGGCGAAGCAATCCCGGAGATCGCCACGGCGGTATCCACCGCCTCGCGATGACAAAATATGGTCATTGCGAAGCATTGTCATAATGCCGAAGCAATCTTTGAGAACCGCTCGCTTTGACACAGTATGGTATAATACTGAAATGTTTATGCGGTAGCTCCCATGCTTTAAGGTATTGTCTGTTATTGAACATGTTTACCTACATGGGACTAAGCGGTTTGATTAAAGCTTTAAAGCAAAAATGAATTTTATATTTTGCCTTCAGCCTTGGGCCTACGGCCTAAAAACCTGGGGATTTTATGAACAAAGATTACATTGAAATACGCTGGCATGGCCGCGGCGGGCAGGGCGCGATTACGGCGGCAAAAATCGTGGCGGGCGCGGCGTTCGCCTCCGGTTACGCGGGCGTGGTGATGGCGCCGACTTTCGGCACGGAGCGGCGTGGCGCGCCGGTCATGACTTCTCTGAAAATTTCCCGGACAAAAATTTATGATTTATCGCCTATTGAGACGCCTGATATTGTCGTGGTGCTGGATCATCTGCTTCTGGAAGAAGCGGACGTGACGCACGGGCTTAAGCCCCGGGGCATCATCGTATTGAATACGCCGATGCCTTTCGCTTCATATAAATTTGATAAGTACCGCCTAGCTACGGCTGATGTCACGGCTATTTCCGTGGAAGCGGGTCTGCCGCACGGTATCGTCAACACGGGTATTATCGGCTCGCTGGAAAAGGCCGCCGGGCTTTTGGGATTGGAACTTCTGCTTGCCGGCATCGAGCGGGAATTCCGTTCGCGGGGAGCGCAGAAAAACGCGCAGGCCGCCCGGCTCGCCTTTGCGCGCACGGTTACAGGAGAATAAACATGGGCACAAGAAACTACCGCAGAAAAACATCGCACAGCGAGCACGGCCCGGGCGACGGGGGCAGAACCGGTTCCTGGCGCGTGGAGCGTCCGGTGATTGATCAGAGCCTGTGCATTCCGTGTCGGAGAAACAAGGAGGCCTGTTTTATCTGCTGGCTTTACTGTCCGGAAATCGTGATTTCGCGGACGATTCCGCCCGTGGTGAATTTGGAATACTGCAAGGGATGCGGCATCTGCGCCGAAGAATGCCCCACCAAAGCCATTAAGATGGTGGATGAAGCAAACTTCGCCCAGGACAAAAAGAAAAGGGAGTAAATTGTATGCACGTTATTGAAGACGGTAATACCGCGGCGGCTTTCGGTGTGCGCCTGTGCCGGCCGCAGGTGATCGCTGCCTATCCCATCACGCCGCAGACGCCAGTGACCGAAAGATTATCCGAGTATGTGGAAGAGGGCTCGCTTAAAGCCGAATACATTCCCGTGGAAAGCGAACATTCCGCGCTGGCTGTGTGCATCGCCGCCTCGTCCGCCGGTTCGCGTGTTTTTACCGCGACCAGCGCCAACGGGCTTTTGTACATGCACGAGCAGGTGCAGTGGGCCGCCGGCGCCCGCCTGCCTATTGTCATGTGCGTGGTCAACCGCGCGGTAGGAGCGCCCTGGAATATCTGGAACGATCAGCAGGATTCTATTTCGCAGCGCGACACGGGCTGGATACAGTTGTATTGCGCCGACCATCAGCAGATTATTGACGCGGTAATCAAGGCCTACTGGCTGGCGGAAAAAGTAAGCATTCCGGTCATGGTCTGCTATGATGGATACATTCTTTCGCACACCTTCATGCCGTTTGAGCTGCCTGAGCAAAAAAAGGTTGATGAATTTCTCCCGCCTTTTCAGGCGGAATACGCCCTGGATCCCAATTTTCCGGCCAACCTCAACACCGTGACTTTGCCGGATGTGCGTTACGATACGCGGGGAGAACTCGCGCACGGCTACATGGAAATTCGCTGTCTCCTGCAGGAAGATTTGCGCAAGGCGCTGGGCGCGGCGTCCGAAGGCGAAAAAATGTTTGCTCAAATTTTCCACCGCGGCGGCGATCCTTATATCGAGCCGTATCGCTGTGATGACGCGGAATATGTCGCCGTGGGTCTGGGATCGCTTACCTATCAATTGCGCGTTTGCGTCGATACGTTGAGAAAAGAAGGCGTAAAAATCGGCGTCATGGGAGTGAAATTTTACCGGCCTTTTCCGGACGAAGTTATCGCCGCCGCGTTAAAGGGCAAAAAAGGCGTTATTGTTTTTGAAAAGGCGCTCAGTTACGGCTACGAAGGCGCGCTGGCCTCGGATTTGAAAGCCGCTTTGTATAGCCATCTGTCCGGCACCGGCAAGATGCCGCCGGTTTTTAATTTTATTGCCGGGATCGGCGGGCGGGAAATTCACACCAAGGATTTAACTGGGGCGCTTCAATCTGTCGTAAAAGGCGGCGCCGCGGGAGAGCCCGCATGGATCGGGCTTAAGCTCTAGGAGATGCGGATGCAGTCCAAAACCAATATTTTAAATCTACCCACGGAAGAATTTGTTCATCCGGGAACGCGCGCCTGCTCCGGCTGCGGCCTGGCTATTGCCTACCGCGTGGGGGTTAAAGCGCTGGGCAAGGACACTATTTTAATTGTGCCGCCGAGTTGCTTGACCGTGCTGCAGGGGCTTTACCCGGTGGCGTCAACAAAATTGCCCTGTCTCAACGTGACTTTTGCCTCCACGGCCGCCGCCGCTACCGGTATTTTGGCGAGTCTCAAGGCAAGGGGCAAAGAGCATATCACCGTAGCTGCCTGGGCCGGTGACGGAGGCACGGCGGATATCGGCCTGCAGGCGCTCTCTGGCGCGGCGGAACGAGGCGATAATGTGATTTTCTTCTGCTACGATAACGAAGGCTACATGAATACCGGCGCGCAGCGCTCTGGCACCACGCCCATCGGCGCGCTTACCGCCAATACGCCTTTTAAAGGAAAACTGCAGCAGAAAAAAGACGTGCCGGCAATTATGGCGGCGCATAAATTAAGCTATGTCGCCGCCTGCTCGGCCGCTTATCCGCTGGATCTCTTTGATAAAATCAAAAACTGCCTGCACCTGCCCGGCACAAAATATTTTCATATTCACATTCCCTGTCCGCCGGGCTGGGGTTATGACCCTCGTTACGGCATCAAAATCGGCCGCCTGGCCGTCGAAAGCGGCTATCACGATCTTTACGAAATAGTGGAAGGCGAATTTAAACTGACGGCCGCCTCCGAAAAGCTGGTGGAAAAACGCAAACTGGTGCCGGTGCGCGAATACTTCCGCGCGCAATCCCGCTTCCGGATTTTATCCGACGAGCAAATCGCGGAGATCCAGCGGCAGATTGACGCAAAATGGGAAGGATATTATCGTAAGGAAGAATAACGGCTCGCCTGTTTTGCCGCGCGAAAGCGGGTTATTTAAGAATAGGCGAAAATCTGTTGACATAGAGCGTCAAGAGCATTATATAAACCGCGCCCGCCGGGTAATGGGGAAACTTTACGGAGGCGCGGCGTCTTTCTTTGCTGGGGAATCGTTCAATGGTAGGACACCGGACTCTGACTCCGTGAATCAAGGTTCGAATCCTTGTTCCCCAGCCATTTTTTACTTTCCGAAAAAAGCATAAAAAAAGAGATTGCTTCACCCCGCTGACGCGGGGCTCGCAATGACAAAAGAGTGGTCATCGCGAGGGCGGGTCTTGTGGCGATTTAAGAGATTGTCCCGCATGCCCGGGATTGGCGCTTCGCTGCCCGCCGCGCCGCGCTCGCGGCTTTGGCTCACTGCAATGACAGATGATTGTCATCGCGATGATGAAATCCAAAGCGATCTTTTGAAGTAAACGATGGTCATGACGGCATCTTGATAACAGCCTGCGCCGGTATGAAGAAAAAATCTTTTTTCAGGAAACAGCGGCGATCTTCGCCCATGAATCCCGAAGCGGCACAACGCGGTTGAAAACCGGTTTGCCGGGTTTGGTGTCTTTTTCGTCGGCGCAAAAATACCCCTGGCGTTCAAATTGATAGCGAGTGAGCGGCCGGGCATCGGCCAGGTTTTTTTCCGCCCGGCAATTTTGCAGAATTTCCAGAGAAGCCGGATTTAAAAACTTTAAAAAATCCTCTTCGGCTCCCGGGTCGGATATGGTGAAGAGCCGGTCGTAGAGCCGGACTTCCACAGGCACGCTGTGCTCGGCGGAAACCCAGTGAATCACGCCTTGCACCTTGCGCCCGTCAGCGGGCGGGCCGTCAAGCGTTTCCGGCGCGTAAGTGCAGTGCAATTCAGTGATCTCCCCGCTTTTTTCATCCTTGACCATGCTTTCAAATTTGATGACGTAAGCGTTACGCAGGCGCACTTCCCGGCCCGGAGCAAGGCGGTTATATTTTTTCGGCGGGTCTTCCATAAAGTCTTCGCGTTCAATATAAATTTCGCGGCAGAAGGGAACCTGCCTTGTTCCCATTTCCGGTCGTTGCGGATGATTGGCGCAAGTTAACTGCTGCACTTTTCCTTCGGGATAATTATCGATGATGACTTTCAGCGGGCGCAAAACGCACATCGCGCGCGGCGCGTTTTCATTTAAATCTTCACGCACGCAATGCTCCAGCAAAGCCACGTCAATAAGATTGTCGTTTTTGGCCACGCCGATGGCCGCGCAGAATTGACGAATGGATTCCGGCGTGTAGCCGCGCCGGCGCAGGCCGCTCACCGTAGGCATGCGTGGGTCATCCCAGCCGGCCACATATTTTTTCTCGACCAGTTCAATAAGCCGCCGCTTGCTCAGCACCGTGTAGCTTAAATTGAGACGGGCGAATTCGATTTGTCGGGGGCGGTTTTTTTCGATCAAGCGCTCAACTATCCAATCGTACAACGGACGGTTATTTTCGAATTCCAGCGTGCAGATGGAATGCGTGATGTTTTCCAGCGCGTCGGAGAGGCAATGGGCGAAATCATACATGGGGTAAATCACCCATTTGTTGCCTGTCCGGTAATGGGGCTCGCGCTTGATGCGGTATAAAATGGGATCGCGCATGACGATATTCGGCGCGGCCATGTCGATTTTCGCGCGCAGAGTGTGCGCGCCGTCCGGAAATTCGCCGGCGCGCATCCGGGCGAACAAATCCAGATTATCTTGGACCGAGCGGTTGCGGTAGGGGCTGTTTTTTCCCGGCTGGGTAAACGTGCCGCGGTATTCACGGATCTCGTCCGCGTTCAGAGAACATACATAAGCGTCGCCTCTTTTAATCAGTTCCACGGCAAACTGATAAAGTTTTTCAAAATAATCGGAGGCGTAAAAGAGACGCTCTTTCCAGTCAAAGCCCAGCCAGCGAATATCGCGGATAATGGATTCAACATATTCCATGGATTCGCCGACGGGATCCGTATCATCCATTCTCAGGTTGCAGGTTCCCTGGTATTGCAGGGCCAGGCCGAAATTCAGGCATACGGATTTGGCATGGCCTATATGAATATAGCCGTTGGGTTCCGGCGGAAAACGGGTGGCCACGCGGCCGTCATTTTTGCCGGCGCGCAAATCTTCATCGATTATGTCGCGGATAAAATCGCTGGAAGTGGATGACAAGGGTTGAGCCATAAAAAACTCCTTTAGGTATCTCCAAAATTACGTCTGGACGGTATAATATTCAAAGGAATATATCAAGAGGGCTGGAAATTTGATTCTATACAAATTTTGTGCTTTATCAATTGACGCCGCTTAGCAACTTATCAGCAGCCTATCGCGTTTTTGAGCACTTCCAGGCTGAGATTGCCGCCGGACATAATCATCACCACTTTTTTCCCCATAAGCCGCTCTTTTATTTTACAGGCGGCTATCAAAGAGACCGAGCCCGCCGCTTCCGCCAGATTGTGCGTGCTGAAAAGCGCGAGGCGGATTCCTTCGAGAATCTCCTCCTCGGTCAGAAGCACAACATCGGTGACGCTGTCTTTAAGTATCACATAGGGAAGCTGGAAAACACTCCGGGCGGCCAGGCCGTCAGCCACGGTGTTGGCGTCGTCAAGAATAACGATGTCTCCCTTTTTCCATGAATTGTAAAAGGAAGGAGCGTTTTGCGGCTCCACGCCGATTATTTCAATCGCGGGATTGAAGGCGCGCACGGTTTTTATCAGCGAGGCGCAGCCCGCGCCGCCGCCGATAGGACAGATGATGACGTCGACATCGGGCAAATCCTCCATAATTTCCAGTCCCATGGTGGCCAACCCGTTGAGGATCTCCGGTTCGTTGCCCTGCTGGACATAATAATAGCCCGCGCTGTCCACCAACTCTTCGCAGTATGATTGGGCGTCGTAAAAATCTTCGCCGTGCACAATAAGTTCCGCGCCGTAGCTTTCGATGATTCTGTTGATTTCCGGATTGTTGTTTTCCGGCACGACCACCGTGCAGGGCACGTGAAACCACTGGCCTGCCCAGGCCATAGCCAGGCCGTGATTGCCGCGCGTGGCCACCAGAATTCCGCCTTCCAGTTCTTCTTTAGACATATAATGAAAAAAATTGAGCGCGCCACGTATTTTAAACGAGCCGGTCGGATTATGGTTTTCATGCTTGACAAAAGCCTCGGCGCCGATCAGGCGGGAAAGCTCCGAATAGTGGATCAGGCTCGTTTTATTCAGGTATTTATTAATAACGGCCCTGGCCATTAACGCTTTTGTCGGATTGACCTGTTCGCTCAGCGTCTCGTATTTTTTCAGCATAAAAACCTCCCGTCTAATCAAAACTTTAGCATTCTTCCCGCAGGAACTCGGACGCATGATGCTGTGTCATAATGTCTTTGCGAGGAAGTGTAACGACCGAAGCAATCTCTTGTTTATTCGATATTATAGGGATTGCCACCCCGCATTCGCCGGGCAAGCTGCTCCCTGCGGGAGCTCGCAATGACAAATGATGATTGCGACACAGTCCCACATGCCGGATAAGCGTGATTCCGCGCTTTGCGCTTCGCATTCAGTCGTTAACCTAAAAACTTTTCAATCAGCTGCGCGTACCTCGCGGCGGCGCCCCTATTCGCGGCGATTGCTTTTTTTCCCGCCGCGCCTTTTTGCTCAAGCGCGGCCGGATTTTCCAGTTCTCGAAGAAGCTTCCGCGTTAAGTCCCGCGCATTTTTCACCATAATACCGCAGCCTGCGGACTCAAGCAACGCTTTTTCTTCCCGGAAATCATCCATGGAAGGGCCGTAAAAAATAACTTTTCCCCAGGCGGCCGCCTCCAGGATATTTTGTCCTCCTTTGGGCACCAGAGAGCCGCCGCAGTAAACAACAGTGGCCACTGAATAAATTTTAAAGAGCTCGCCGATAACGTCAACCAATATGACTTTTTCCGCCCCGCGCTTTTTGTCTTTAATGATCTCGGTCATGGTGATAATATCCGTTAATCCACTCTGACGCAAAAGTTCCATGATCGACGGTGTTCTTTCGACATGACGCGGCACGATAATCAGCTTAAATTCCGGATGAGCCGCGAGTATTTGCTGGTAGGCGTCTATGATAATTTCTTCTTCACCCGGGTGAGTGCTGCCGGCAACCAGGAAACTTTCTGCGGGTCGCACATTCAGGCGGCGTGAAATCTCCTGCCGTACCTGATCGAATGCGCGGGCGGCCAGCGCGTCGTACTTCGCGTTGCCGAGAATATGGATTCTATCTTGGGGCATGCCCATTTTTATTATCCGTTGCGCGTCCAGATCGGAAATCATGGCGGCACCAGAAAAATAATGAAAAATCCGCCGCCAGAAGAATCTGGTCAGGAAGTATTTGCCAAAGGAACGGGGCGAAATGCGCCCGTTAATCATGAGTATTTTTACGCCGTGTTTTCTGCAGGTATTAAGAAAATTGGGCCAGAGTTCGGTTTCTATCAGCGCGAAAACAACCGGCTGTGCCTGCCGGATGACTTTACGCACGACGCAGGGGAAATCCAGGGGAAAGTAAAAAAAAGCGTCCGCGGCGGTTACAATCTGGCGGGCCATGTGCTGGCCGGTTTCCGTCGAGGTGGAAAGGATGATTTCGACATCCGGTCTTTTTTGCTTTAAAGCTGTGACTATGGGGGCCGCCGCCGTTACTTCACCCACCGAGACAGCATGTATCCAGAGGCGTTTGTCGCCTTGCAAACCACCAAAAATATCTGCCTGCTTACCGCCGAGTTTCGGAATGATGCTTTTACGGTATTTTCCCCGGAAAATAATGATGAATAAGTAATAAGGAGCGATGATTGCCGCGGCGAGAAAAAGCAAAATATTATAAATAATAAGCATTATATTTTTTAAAATTTTGCGGTGGCTATGTCAATGGAAAAAATAGGGGAAAGGTTAAAGGAGAAAAACGAAAGGTGGAGGGCGGAAGGCTTAAGGCCTAAGTTTTTAGAGCAAAGGATAGACGCTGGAAGCTTATGCTATTGGTCTTCAGCCTTAAGCCTTTAACCTATATGCCTTGACATCGCTTTTATTGACAGGACATACGCATTGGTATATTAAATGAACGTTATCAGGAGAAAATGTCTAAATGAAATTGATTGCCCCTTCGATTTTGTCTGCCGATGCCTCCCGGCTAGGAGAAGAAATTGCGGCCGTGGATAAAGCCGGCGCGGACTGGATCCATGTCGATGTCATGGACGGGCGCTTTGTTCCCAATATCACCATGGGACCGGCCATTATTAAAAACCTGCGCAAAACCACCAAACTGCCTTTTGACGTGCACCTGATGATTAAAAACCCGGAAGCTTATATAAAATCTTTCGCGGAAGCGGGAGCCGATTATATCACCGTGCATGTGGAGGCGGCCAGTCATCTGCACCGGACGATTGAATTGATAAAAAATACAGGCAAAAAATCCGGCGTTTCTCTTAATCCGGCCACGCCGCTCAATACGGTGGAAGAAATTCTGCCTGAGATCGATCTGCTGCTGGTGATGTCGGTTAACCCGGGTTTCGGCGGACAGCAGTTTATTCCAAGTTCCTTGTCTAAAATAAAACGCGCCGCGGAGATAATCGCGAAGCTGCCGCGCAAGCCGCTTCTGGAAGTGGATGGGGGCGTAAATCTTGAAAATATCGGCGACATCGCCCGTGCGGGCGCGGATGTTCTGGTAGCGGGTGCGGCGGTTTTCAGCACCAAAGATTACAAAAAAACAATCGCTGAGCTCAAAGCGGCCGCAAACAAAAGTTAGTTCTGTTTTTGCATTTCCTTCGCCATGTTCAGCGCCTGGCGCGCCTGGGTGAGTTTGGGATTGATCTCGAGAGCCTTTTCGAAATGTTTGACTGCCTTTTCTAAGTCACCCTTGTTGCCCAGAGCCACGCCAAGGTTGAAATGCAATCCGGCGTTTTCCGGCTCTAACTGCATCGCCTTTTGGTAATAAGAAATGGCCTCGTCGTGGCGTGCCTGTTTTTCCAATAGAACTCCCAGGTTATTGAGCGCTTTGAAAGATAAAGGGTCGAGTTCAACAGATTTTTCGAAATGCTCGATTGCCTCGTTTATCTTGCCGCTCTTTAACAAGACCTCGGCAAGGTTATAGTACGCCTTGCTGTGCCCAGGGTTTGTTCTGACGGCCTGTCGGTAGCAGGATTCCGCCTCGCTGTTTTTCCCCTCCGCGGCAAACAAATTTCCCAGATTGTAGTGCGCCTCGGCGAGGTTTGGATCGATTTTGATCGCTTCGTAATAATGACGGATAGCTTCTTGCTTGTTTCCGGCCGCTGCCAGCGCAACACCCAGATTGATATGCGCGTGGGCGCTCATGGGATTTTTTCGGATGGCTTGCCGATAAAAAACGACCGCTTCATCGCTCTTGCCGACGGCCGCCAGCGCCGCGCCGAGATTGACTAAGGCGCTGTCGTATTCGGGATGAATTTCCAGCGCGGCGCGGTAATGGTAAATAGCTTCTTGGCGCTTACCCGCTTCATCAAAGGCCACGCCCAGATTATTATGCGCCAGATGGTTGTTTCTGGTTGTTTTTAGGGCGTGGCTAAAAATTGCCACGCTGTTTTTCCAGGATCTGCAATATTGCCAGGAAAGAAGCATCATTACCAGAATGGCAACTACTGATAGAGGCGTCAAAACTGATTTGCGCTTTTTTTCTTTTGGCACAAGATACAGCAAGCCCCAGACAAGCATGATTAATATTCCGACCGAAGGAAGGTAAGTATAACGGTCTGCCATCGCCTGGTTGCCCACCTGCACCAAGCCGATTACGGGAACCAGAGTTCCTAAATACCAGAGCCATCCTGTAATTAAAAATGGCGCTTTTCTGACAAAAAACAAAACTCCTGTTGTAGTAATAGCTAAAAGTAAAATTGCCCCCAATATCTGCCAACCGGATAACAATTGATGCGGATAGAAAATTGACAGGTTGACCGGCCAGAATGTTTTTCCCAAATACACCGCGTAAGATACTAGCGCGTTGGCTAGCCGGTCGGAAAACGGAAGTATATCAAGAGAGGCAATAGACCTGCCTTTATCTTGTGCCCAGACAGTGACCAGAGAAGAAATAACGCTGAGTGCGAAGAGCGGTATTTTTTCTTTGATGAGTTGTATGGTTAGCTGTTTGGTGTTTTGAACTATTATTGGCTTTTTTGCATGTTCGGCATGGATTTCGGCACTTTTTCTTTTTTTCTTTTTCTTGTTTTTTTGTTGTTGTGCGACAACCTGTGTTTTGTGAGGCTCCGGACTAGGGACTTTTTGCCATCTTTGCAGCGGCCAGTAATCGATCAATAAGAGGACGAATGGCAGGGTGACCATCATGGGTTTGGACATGAGCGCTAAAACAAACAGCAAGAAGCAAAGAAGGTATCTGGATATTTTTTTGTCTTCCACATAAAAGGCATAGGCGTAAAGTGTCGCCATGCCAAAAAACATGCTCAGGACGTCTTTTCTTTCTGATGCCCAGGCGACGGATTCCACCCGCAAAGGGTGCACGGCAAATAAGGCCGCAACGATGGCCGAGGGCCAAAGCTGCTTGGTTGTTTTGCTCAGAAACAGGAACAGGAATAAAACCGCGCCGATGTGAAAGAGAAGACTCACGAGATGATGGCCGCCCGCCCAGGTACCGAATAAGCTCCAGTCCAGGGTGTGGGAGAGTAAAGTTAAAGGGTGCCAGTTGCTGGCGACTACTGCGGTAAACGCCCATTTGATGGTTTGAACATTGATGCCGGATTTAATTTGATGATTTTCAGTGATGTAGAGATTGTCGTCAAAATTAATAAAATCATTATTCAGAATGTGGCCAAAGGAGATTATGGTGATTAAAACTAAAAAAATGATAACCAGATATCTATGATGTTTGTTCATGTGGCTTTAGGGAAAAACGGCGAATTTAATAAATTTAATTTTGCCAGGCGAAAAGCGAAAGCTGTTTTAAGGCAACCAAAGCCATATTTTACGCTGCGGATAAAATTGATCGATGATGCTTCGGCAAAATAACTGGTCGGGCAGCTTACCTCCGCAATCGTATAACCAAGCCAGACGATTTGCGCAAGCATCTGATTGTCAAAAACAAAATCATCCGAATTGTTTTGCAGCGGCAATTTGAGCAGGAGCTCGCGGGAAAAAGCCCTGTATCCGGTGTGGTATTCGGAAAGCTTTGCCCCGATTAAAATATTTTCCACAAGCGTCAGAAAACGATTGGCTATATATTTCCATATAGGCATGCCGCCTTTCAGCGCGTAGCCACCCAGAATCCGGGAGCCCAGCACACAGTGATACAAGCCGCTGGCTATTAAGGAAGCCATGGCGGGGATAAGTTTCGGCGTATACTGATAATCCGGGTGAACCATGATAATAATATCCGCTCCCTCTTCCAGGGCCAGGCGGTAACATGTTTTTTGGTTTCCGCCGTAACCCAGGTTTTTTTCGTGAACGAAAAGCTTGCTTTGCGCAAGTCCAGAGGCAATCTTAGCCGTATTATCGGCGCTGGCATCATCAACAAAAATAACCAGATCCACAACACCTTGCTGCATGACTTCTTCATAGGTTTTGATGAGAGTTTTTTCGGCATTATATGCCGGCATAACAACCACAATTTTTTTGTTCTGGTACAAAATTATTCTCTCCAGGCGGTATTTCAGGATAATTGTGAGTTGAGTATTTGTCCGCGCTTTTTTGCCTCTCTTACCATCTTTTCGATAAGTTCGGCAACGGTGGGCTCTTCATGAATCAGGCCGGTGGACTGTCCCACGGGAAGAACGCCTTTTTTTGTATCTCCATCCTCCGTGGCAATTTTAATTGCCTTGAAGCCGTTGGCCATGAAAGCCAGCTGGCGCGCGTTTTTCCAGCCGGAGAGAAGAACGCCAAGGAATAACTTGCCGAAGGGCAAACCCAGCTGTTCGGCGATAAGCCGTGCGTTAAAAAAAGCCGCCGGTAAATTCAAGCCGCGCTTAATGGCTTTTTGCGCCGCGGGTGTGTCCAAAACGCGGCAGAACAGACCGTCAAAACGGTCGGAGTACAGCGTGTCGGAGATATCTTTTTCGATGGAAAGATTCTTGTAAACCGCATGCAGCGGGCTTTCTTTTGTTGTCATAAAGCGTGTGCCCATGGCGATTCCCTCGGCGCCCAGCGCCAGCGCCGCCGCCAGTCCCCGGCCGTCGGCAAAGCCGCCGGCGGCAATTATGGGAATGTTCACGGCGTCAGCAAGGCGAGGAATCAGCACAAGGGAAGTCACAAAATCTCCGTGCGCCGCCGCTTCGTGGCCGGTGGCGATTATGGCGTCCGTGCCGTAATCCGCGGCGCGCTTGGCATGGTGGACGTTAACAACCGTGGCAATGACTTTTCCACCGTAGGCATGAGCTTCTTTGACCAGCCAATCACCCTTGCCTAAGGAAAAATTAATCACCGGCACTTTTTCTTCCAGTAACACGCGGGCGTTTTCAGACGCGCCCGGGAAAAGAAGCGTGGCATTTGCCCCAAAAGGTTTATCGGTGAGAGCGCGGATTTCTCTGATAGCTTCGCGTGTCTGCTGCGCGTTGTAAGGACCGGTGGCCAAAATTCCCAGGCCGCCGGCATTGGAAACAGCGGCCACCATTTTCGGCACGCTGATCCAGCTCATTCCTGATAAGATAATCGGGTATTTAATGCCGAAAAGTTCTGTAATTCTCGTTTTCATAAAAGTCTCCTGATTAATTTATAGGCCGCGCGCTGATTAATAGCGCCGCAAAAAAGACCAGCGGCGGCCTAACGGCTGATCCGCCAATTTCGTTTTGTTACAACTGGTCAATTATCTTGATTGCCGGACCGTCTATTTTTTGCTGTAATCGTAGACGCCACGCCCCGTTTTGCGTCCGAAGTGACCGGCGCGCACCAGCTTTCTTAAATACTGCGCGGGACGGTATTTATCGCCCAGTTCCCGGTGCAGACCTTCCATGACGCGCAGCAAGGTATCATTTCCGATAAGGTCGGCCAGGGCCAGAGGGCCTATGGGGTGGTTGCAACCCAGCATCATGCCCTTGTCGATGTCTTCCGCCGAAGCCAGTCCTTCATCCAGAGCGAAGAAGGCTTCATTGATCATGCTGCAGAGGACTCTGTTAACGACAAATGCCGGCGCTTCCTTAACGATAATAATTTCTTTGCCGATTTTTTTGCCCCAGGCTTTGGCGATTTCCAGCGTTTCATCGGAAGTCTGAAGGCCGCGGATTATTTCCAACAGGCGCATCACCGGCACGGGATTGAAAAAATGAGTGCCGATAAAACGCTCCGGTCTTCTGGTAATCGAAGCCATTTCGGTAATGCTCAAGCCGGACGTGTTGGTAAAAAAAAGGCAATGTTTCGGCACGATATCTTCGAGTTCGGCGTAAACTTTCTTCTTTACCTCCATTACCTCAATCACAACTTCCACGACAATATCAGCCTCCGCCGCTGCTTCTTTCAAATCTAAAGTGGGTTTTATGCGCGAAAGAACTGCATCCATCTGTTCTTTTGTTATTTTTCCCTTTTCCACATCCCGACTCAGGTTTTTTTTAATTGTATTCATCCCGCCGTCGATGAATTTTTGTTCAATGTCTCTCAGGGTTACTTTCATGCCCGCCTGCGCGCAAATCTGAGCGATGCCGCTGCCCATAAGCCCTGCTCCCAAGACGCAAATTTTGTTGTAATCCATAGGTGCCTCCAAACTTTATTTGTTAATAAATAACTAAAATTTCATCAATAAAATGTGGCTAGCTAACAGCGAAAACCAGGCAAAGTCAAGGAAAAACAAGGAATATTAATCAGTTGAAGAAGGCGCTTTTATGTGCCAATATTCAAACATGTTTATTATTATTGATGGTTATAATTTAATCCGCCAATCCAAAACGCTGCGTCGCTATGAGGTAAAAAGCCTGGAGGCGGGGCGCGCCGCGCTTTTTTCACTCTTGAGCGATTACCAGAAAATAAAAGAACACAGAATCACCGTCGTTTTTGACGGCTGGCAGGGCGAGCAGCGGTTCGAAGAGCGCGACCGCTACTACGATGTGGATATTATCTATTCCGGTTATGGCGATTACGCCGACGATGTGATCAAAAGAATGATCGAAAATGCCGAAGAGGAAACAATCGTTGTATCTTCCGACCGCGAAATAATTTCCTTTGCCGAAAATTACGGAAAAACAGCTTTGTCGTCCGCGGAGTTTGAAGCGCTGATGAACAAAGCTCTCCATTCGTCAACAACGAAACAATACGCCGCCGCAGATAATCAGGAAAGAGAAAGAAAAAAAGTGGGCCCGTCCCGGAGATTGTCCAGAGCGCAAAAAAGCAGGCAAAAAATAATGAAGAGGCTTTAGCTCAGCTTCGGATGTTATTGATTAAGCGTTTTTTTGCCGTCATATGCCGCGCAGGCGCAAACGAGGAATTTTTCCAATAAAATCCGCGGATCAGCACCCGAAGATTTTAGCGCTAAATCTATCTCGAGCAAATCATGGAGAAGGTCAGTCAATTTGGAGAGAGAAAAGTTGCCGCAATTTTTCCAGGCGTTATAGATGACAAAAGGGTGTTGGCTGAAAATCAAATCAGCCGTGATGTTGCTTTTTTCTTTTCGGTCGGCAATTAAAGGATAAACATTTTTTTGAAACCAACCATATTCCGCGTTGGTTTTACAGGGCGGCAATATTTTTTTATCCAAAAGTATTCCGGCCTGAATAAGCAGCCGCAATTCTCTGGCGAGCATCGTTAAAATCATCAAA
>Ga0209407_1000719_pt1 | contig 39428 bp, 30 predicted proteins | sample AD_JPNHG3_MetaG_FD_184410 | JGI IMG/M metagenome (GOLD analysis project Ga0209407, IMG submission 184410) | Active sludge microbial communities of municipal wastewater-treating anaerobic digesters from Japan - AD_JPNHG3_MetaG (SPAdes) (version 2) | ecosystem: Engineered > Bioreactor > Anaerobic...
GGGAGCGCTCGCCAACGGCCCCGTCGTCGAGGTCTACCAGCCGCCGGTCCCGGAGGATCTGCCTGATCTGTATCTGACCGACCTGCAGAAAATGGGAGTCGCCGAGCTGCTTGAGTTACTGCCCAATGTCAACTCGGAAGAGGCCAGCTCGCTGCGCAAGCATGAGATTATCTTTGAGGTCATCCGCAGCTACCTGCGCCGTGGCGGCACGGTGATCACCAGCGGTGTACTGGAGATCCTGCCTGACGGCTACGGTTTCCTGCGTTCGCCCAAGAGCAACTATTTGCAATGCCCCGAGGACGTCTACGTCTCGCCGTCGCAGGTGCGGCGCTTCGCGCTGCGCACCGGCGATTACGTCGAAGGTCCGGTGCGTGACCCGAAGGAGAAGGAGCGGTTCTTCGCGCTCGGGCGCGTCGACACGGTGAACGGCAAGCCGGTCGCCGATGCACGGCGTACGGTTCACTTTGAAAACCTCACGCCGCTCTTCCCGGACCGGCGCATCCGCCTTGAGACCACCGACACCGAGATCTCCATGCGCGTGATGGACATCTTCACTCCGATCGGCTTCGGCCAGCGCGGCCTGATCGTCGCACCGCCGCGCACCGGCAAGACCGTGCTGCTGCAAAAGGTCGCCAACGCGATCTCGGCTAACCACCCCGAGGCTGTCTTGATCATTCTCTTGATCGACGAGCGTCCGGAAGAGGTGACCGACATGCAGCGCAACACCAAGGCGCAGGTGTTGAGTTCCACCTTCGATGAGGCACCGGAGCGCCACGTGCAGGTGGCCGAGATGGTCATTGAGGTCGCCAAGCGTCAGGTCGAAAACGACAAGGATGTGGTGATCCTGCTGGATAGCATCACGCGTCTGGCGCGCGCCTACAACACGGTGCAGCCCAACAGCGGCAAAATTCTCTCTGGCGGCGTCGATGCCAATGCGTTGCACAAGCCGAAACGCTTCTTCGGTGCGGCGCGTAACATTGAGGGCGGCGGCAGTCTCACGATCATCGCGACCGCGCTGATTGATACCGGCAGCCGCATGGACGAGGTGATCTTCGAAGAGTTCAAAGGCACAGGCAACATGGAACTGAATCTGGACCGTCAGCTCGTGGACAAGCGTGTCTTCCCGGCCATCAACATCGAGAAGTCCGGAACCCGCAAAGAGGAGCTGTTGCTCTATCCCGAAGAGCTGAACCGGACATGGATTCTGCGCCGCGCCCTCAGTGGCGTGCCGCCGGTCGAGGCGATGGAGATGATCGTCAAGCGGCTCAAGGGTACCAAGAGCAACGCCGAGTTTCTGGTCACCATCAAGGATGCGTGACGACACGGGTGCTGATTCAACCGGTTGAATCAGCACCCGAAGGAGGATTTAGGATTTGGGATTTAGGAGTTGTGGTTGTTGTGCCGTGCGTGGCGCGGCACCGCTTTTCCTCCGCGCAAGTGAGGTAGGCGGCTTGCGAGGACGCTCGCCCAGCCTATGATTCGTCTCGCGAAGCGCCGGGAGGGACGAGCGCTGCTCGTCCGGGCGGCGTTCCGCGCCGCCACTTACGCCGGTGTGCTTTTTTGCGTGAATTCGAGGTAGAGGCGTGTTACTCTGTCTAGTTCTTTTGATGCGGAAAAGACGAAAGTTGCGAAAGGTTTTGGAATCGGATGAAAGTGGATACCCAGAATGTCGGCCCGTGTAAAGTCAAGCTGATCGTAAAGGCCGAGGCGGATGAGACCCGCAAAGACTACGACGAGGTGCTGAAGGTCTTTCTGCGCGAAGGACGCGTCCCTGGCTTCCGTCCCGGCAAGGTGCCGCGCGAGATCATCAAGCGCGAGTTCCACACGCAGATTACGGAGGAGGTCCGGCGACGGCTCTTCCAAGCTTTTTACAAGCCTGCGTTGGAACAGGCCGGTGTCAAGATGGTGGCCCTGCGCGATATCGACAACATGCTCTTCTCGCCCGAGACCGGCATCACTTTCACGATGACAGTCGATACCGAGCCGGAGTTTGATCTGCCGAAGTACAAAAAGATCCCGGTCACTTTCGATGAGCCAACCGTCACCGAAGCGCAGGTCGATGAGCAGCTCGACCGGCTGCGCAAAGCCTTTGCCAAGTTTGAGGAGGCGGCCCCCGAATACGCGATCGCGGCCGGCGATCTGGTCAGCATCGATTTCGCGGGTCTTGTGGACGACCAACCGGTCCATACACTGGCGGAGGAGGCCAAGCCGATCTCTGAAGGTACCGGCTTCTGGGTGCAGATCGAGGAAGGACGCTTTATCCAAGAGATCCTTGATGCGCTCATCGGTGTGAAGGTCAACGAGGCCCAAGAGGTCAAACTCAAGTTTCCCAAGGATCACCCGATCGAAGCGTTGCGCGGCAGGAAAGCCGTGTATACCGTGATGCCCAAACTCATTCGTATGCGTCTGCCGGCGCAGGATGATGAGTTGCTGGCGCAGTTCAAGCTCGAAACGCTTGACCAACTGCGCGACCAGACCCGCAAGCGTATGCTGGACGCTGCGGTGCAGGCCGAGGAGCAGCGTCGCGAACAGACTGTGATCGAGTTTCTACTCAAGAAGGCCGAGTTCGACCTGCCCGAGTCGCTTGTTGCGGACGAGGTCAACGTCGTGCTCGACACCATGGTGAGCGAAGCGCATTACCGCGGCCTCACGCGTGAAGACTTGGAGCAAAACCGCGATGCGATCATCGAGAGCGCCACCCTTACCGCCAAGCGCCAGTTGCGCTTGCGTTATCTGCTCGGTCGCATCGCGGAGCAGGAGGGCATCACGGTCAGCGAAGACGAGGTCGACGCCAAGATCCAAACGCTGGCCGCAGGACAACGCTCTACGCCCGAGAAGATCCGCGCCCAGATCGAGAAGAATGACAACATGGATCTGTTGCGCTCCCAGATCCTTAGTAACAAGACCCTGCAGAGCCTGCTGGACGCGGCCAAGAAATAAGCGAGACCCCCACTATGATCAATCCCCAAGACAGCGTGCTCGTGCCGATCGTGGTCGAGCAGACCGGCCGCGGCGAGCGTGCCTACGATATCTATTCACGGTTGCTGCAAGACCGCATCGTGTTCATCGGCACGGCTATCAGCGACGAGATCAGCAACCTGATCATCGCCCAACTGCTTTTCTTGCAGTCGCAGGATGCCACCAAGGACATCTCGGTCTACATCAACTCGCCGGGTGGTTCGGTGACCGCCGGCCTCGCCATCTATGACACCATGCAGTTCGTCACCTGCGACATCGCGACCTACTGTGTGGGGCAGGCGGCGAGCATGGGCGCCGTACTGCTGGCGGCCGGCACCAAGGGCAAGCGCTACTCGCTGCCCAACGCGCGCATCATGATCCATCAGCCCTGGGGTGGCGCTGAGGGCAAAGCGACTGACATCAGCATCGCGGCCAAGGAGATTCTGCGCCTCAAGGACCGCCTCAACGAAATCCTCGCCGCGCACACCGGCAAGAAAGCCGCCACATTGGCGGAAGATACCGAGCGCGACTTCTTCATGTCTGCCGACGAAGCCAAGGCGTACGGGCTTGTCGACGAGGTTCTGGCAAAACGTTTGCGGGAGAAATAAGATGGCTCGTCGCTCTTCAAGTTCGTCAGGCGACTTGACCTGCTCATTTTGCGGCAGGAGCGCGCGCTCCGGCGTGCTGGTCATTCCCGGCCCCGACGTGAACATCTGCGAAGAGTGCGTTGACATCTGCGCCCGGATTGTCAGTGAGAACTCGCCGTACCAAACGAAGAGTGGCGATGCGCCTGCGTTACCAGCCCTCAAAGTGCCGCCGCCTGCCGAGATCAAGGAGTTCCTCGATCAGTACATCATCGGCCACGACCATACCAAGAGAATGCTCGCGGTCGCGGTGCATAACCATTACAAGCGCTTGAACCAGCCGACCGGCGGCAAATCCGATCCTTTCGCGGACGTAGAGATCGAAAAGAGCAACATCCTGCTCATCGGTCCCACCGGCTGCGGCAAGACACTCTTCGCGCGCACGCTGGCGCGGTTGCTGGATGTGCCGTTCGCGATTGCCGACGCCACCACGATCACCGAAGCCGGCTATGTGGGCGAGGATGTCGAGAACATCCTGCTCTACCTGCTTCAGGCGGCAGATATGGACGTGGCCAAGGCCGAGCGCGGTATCGTCTATATCGACGAGATCGACAAGATCGCCCGCAAGACCGAGAACGTCTCGATCACGCGCGATGTCTCCGGCGAAGGTGTACAGCAGGCGCTGCTCAAGATCCTTGAGGGTGTCATCTCGCGCGTGCCGCCGCAGGGCGGTCGTAAGCACCCGCAGCAGGAGTACATCGCGATCAACACGCGCAATGTCCTCTTCATCTGCGGCGGTTCCTTCGTGGGGCTGGAAACCATCGTGCGCCAGCGCGAAGGGCGTCAGACCATCGGCTACGGTGGGCAGCACAAGAAGGACGCGCGTAAACCTGCCTCCAAGGACGGGCGTCCCGCGCCGCTGTCCGTGCAGCCGGAAGACCTGATCCGCTTCGGCCTGATTCCGGAATTTGTCGGTCGTCTGCCGGTGATCACCTCGATGAGCGAGATGACCGAGGATGATCTGGTGCGCATCCTCACCGAGCCCAGGAACTGTCTGGTGCGCCAGTATCAGAAGCTGCTGGCCATGGGCGGCGTTTCGCTTGCCTTCGATGACGACGCGCTGCGCGGCATTGCCAAGCTGGCCACGCAACGCAAAACCGGTGCGCGTGGCCTTCGGGCTGTCATGGAAGACCTGATGATGGAAATCATGTTCGAGGCACCGGGTAACGCGAAGCTCAAGGATGTCCGCATCACCGCAGAGATGGTGGACGCCCTCGAACAAGACGGCGGCACCGCCGCCGTGCGCCTGCTGGCGTAGTCGCACGCTCGGTAAGTGGGCGGGCTCGGGAGGGCGAGCGTCCCCGCGAGCCGCTTTCAGCGCGCTGCGCGGAGGGAGGTCTCAGGGTTTCAACGCAGAGTTTTTTGGAGGCTACCGGAACTGCCGTCCCAGCCGGTAGCGCCGGTAGTGCTGGGGGGCAGGGTTAAAAAAATGAACAGAAAAGAATTCATGAAAGTGTCCGCTTTCACGGGTGCGGCGGCGGTGATCGGCGGGTGCCGGATATGCGGTGGAGTCGGGCGCGGCGGACGTGTGCCATACGGGGACAAGATCGGCGACCGTTTGTGGATGTGGGGGCATCACCGCGATTCGTTCAAGGCGCTCAAGGGTAGCAAGGAGCAGTACAACCTCCCCTACGATACGCGCATCGATATGGCTGATGCCTGTAAGTCCATGGGCATTCCGGGATGTTTCGTGGTCCGCTGGACGAACAATCCGAAAAAGGCGGAGTTGCCGGACTACATGAAGCAGCTCCGCAACATGAAGCGGATCGGCTTTTCAATCACCGACAGCGCGGAAGAGAGCTTCGAGGAGAAGGTCAGGCTGGGTTTCGAGTACGCCGACAAGATGCCGAACCTGACGACGCTCATCATGGATGATTTCTTCAGCTACAAGGGCTACGGGCTTTCGCTCGACGCGATCCGCGACGTGCAGCGTGGCACCAGCGAGCGCGGCATGAAGCTCGGTGTCGTGCTCTACTCCGACGCAAATGACATCAAGCCCGAATTCAAGAGCGTCCTTGACCTTTGCGACGAAGTCACATTTTGGTTCTGGTACGGTAAGAACGTCGGCACCATTGAGGCGCGGGTCGGGAAGCTCAGGGATCTGATTGGATCGGAGAAGCCGATCCTGCTCGGGCAGTACATGTACGACTTCGGCGGGCGCAAACAGATGCCGGGCGCGGTGATGGAAAACCAACTCGCGCAGGCCTCGCGGCTCCTCGCGGCCGGAGCGATCGACGGACTGATCTTCCACTGCACCCCGCTCGTGGATATGAATCTTGATGCGGTGAACGTCTCCCGCGCCTGGATCCGCGAAAATGCGTCGAAGAAGTGGGGGACTCCTTACTCCGTCGGGCCGTACTCTTCCGGGAACCAAGTGCGGTAGTAGTTGTCGCGCTGCCAGGTGTTGCCGGCTGACGCATAATCGCAGAAAAAGACGGTGCTCGGCAGCCGCCCCTCTGGGTTTTCATGGTGCGAGCCGATCGGCAACGTTGCCGAAAACGCCATCCAGATGTCCCCTGACGGCGTGCGCACGTCGGAGAACCCTGTCATGCGCTGCCCGTCCTTGATGCCCTGCCGGAACGGCTCGGTGAAATCGCCGTCACCGAAACGGCTGTCACGGGCCAGGAGGACCGGGCCGCGGGTAAAGGCGACGTTACGCTCAAGTTTGTGCGCGATGACCGGCATGTCAAACCAGATCTCAACGATGTCGCCGAGTTTCCACTCGCGCTCAATCGTGAAGTATGCCCCGGGCGCGACGCCCTGCTGCTCCTGGCCATTCACTTTCACGACAGTCTTCTCGCTCCATTTCGGGATGCGCAGCTTGAGCGGAACCACGCCGGCGTTTTCGGTGTGACTGACGATCCGGGCGGCGTTCGAGCGCGGATAGAGCGAATACATGTCAAAGGCAACCGTCTTGCCGGTCTCGGGAATGACGCTCTTCACCAGCGCGGATGCGTAGAAGTTGAAGATCGCCGCATTACCCGTCGTGCGGAAGAACCCTTTGAGGAAGCAGAGGAAACCCCGCGGGCCGTTCGCCGTGCAGCAGTCCGTGTGCATGTAACAGTGGTGCTGACCGTGATAACGGTTGCCGGAAAGCGGCGTGTAGCCGGCGAATTCCGATCCGTCCAGCTTCATGGCGCCGAGATAGGCGTTATAGAACGTGCGCTCAATCTCATCCGCCCACTTCGGGTCGCCCGTCATATCGAGCAGCTTCTCGCAAAAACGCATCCACGTTGTCGTGACGCACGTCTCCTGAAGCCGCAGATAGGGCAGGTGCTGCTTCCGCGCACCGTGGAACCACGCCTCGGAGCACGCGCAACCGCCAGCGAGATTGATCTCTTCTTTGATGATGTCGTTGCCGGTCATAACCGCCGCATCGAAAAGGTCCTTGCGTCCGGTCACCTCGAAGTACTCAAGCATGCCCTGATAGCAGCTCATCATCTCGTAGGCCTTCCAGCGGTTGTGCTTCATCACGTAGCCGCCGTGGGCTTCGGCTTTGTTGCCGTGGCCGTTGCGGTCCGCCACGGAAATGCCCTTCAAGGCGAGGTCAAGCAGCCGCGGGCCATCTTCCACCTCGGTCATGTCCTTGACGAGGTAGGTCGCAAAATCGAGGTACTTCTTGTCCTGCGTCCGCTTATAGAGCCACATCACCGGCTCCAAGATCGACGAACTGGCATAGCCGGACCAGTTGCCGGTCTGATACAGGCGCCGGCCGCGCTTGCCGTCCGGCCCCAGCTCTGCGATCACGTAATCGCAAAGTCGCTTGCACGCATCCAGAACCTCCTGCGACTTCGTCACGTCATAGTAGTGCAAGAACCCCAGCATGGTGTACTTCATGCCCCAGACGTCCCACCCTTCGCCGCAACGCAGCTCATCCGGATAGTTGCCGATGTAACCGTTTTTCTCCTGCGAAGCGATCATGCGTGCGATGCCGCGGTCGACAGCCGTCTTCAGCTTTGCGGAGCCGGTGTATTGCAGATACGGCATGGCGGAGTGCATGTACTTGCCCCAGAACTCCGTCTGCCACCAGCGTTTGGTCTCGGTCTTTTCTTGGAACACCGCTGTGATGTAATCGATATCCGTTCCGATCACATGGCGTTCGATCATCAGATCAAGCCGTTCGCCGAGAAAACCCTTGAGCCGCACATCACCGATCTCGCTGCGGATCGGGGCTCGCGCCTTCTCGGAATCTTGGGCGGCTGCGGCGAAAACCATCATGACAGCGACCGCAGAAATCATCACTCTTTTCATTTTTGACGCTCCTTAAACTGTTAATATACGCGCACTCACGCGCGCCCTTCATTAATACCAGTCACGGCAGCTATCATAATTGTCTTCCTTGGTACAGTCAACGTGTTTCACCGTTTGTTTTTGAGCATGAGTGCAACGGCAAGGTAGCGCGCAAAAGCGGTGCCGCGACCCGCGCACAGCGCGGCTCTTGTCACCGCACTCCAAATTTTTCTGCCGCACCACGCGCGGCACAACACACTTGTAAAATCATGTTTAAAAAACGCAACCCGCTTTTCACCAGAAACGCGCGATCTTCGCACCCCCTGTCACCAACCGATTACGTTTGTTTCACCCGTACGTGTCCACAAAGTCTGCCAAGCACAAACCAACTTACTTATACACTCGCCAGCCCAGAAAAGGTGTCAAAAAATTGTCAAAAAATGGCAAAAATTTTTCACGCGGGTTGACCATGCCAGAGCGGTATGATACCCTGAGCCCTCTTTTTTCACGTTGATAGATAGGAGACGATAACCATGAAGATGATGTGGCAGCCTTCGAAGATCAAGCGTGCGCGCAAGATCGGATTTCGCGCCCGCATGGCTACCCGGGGCGGACGCGCGATTATCCGGGCCCGCCGTCGTAAGGGGCGCACTCGCCTGACGCAGGTGTAAGGCCCATGCCTGAGGGCGTCATGAACGGTCCCGAAGTGAAGGAGAACGGTTCGTTGCCGTTGTCTGGACCGTTCCGACTGGACGCCTCCAAGTATGCGCGTATCTTCGCACAGCGGCGGACGGTCTATGGACGGACGTTGGCTATGTGGGTGACGCGCGGGACTGACGCCGGCCGCCGGGCCGGCGTTGTTGTTTCTAAAAAGACATTCCGGCGCGCGGTGGATCGCAACCGGGCCAAGCGCTTGCTGCGCGAGGCGTTCCGGTTGAGCCGTCACCGCCTGGCACCGGATGTTGACGTGATTTTGATCGCGCGCGCGGGAATCGCCGGCAAGCGGTGCCAAGAGGTCATGAGGGATCTGGAAGCACTGTTCGCGCGCGCGAAAGTAACGGATCGATCGGCTGATGCGGATCGTTCCGGAAAAAGATGATGGAGGGCGCGCATGGGCCGGATCGTGAGCGCCGTCAGCCGGGCGGTGAGCGGGATGCTGATCCTGCTCGTGCGGGCCTATCAGGTGGTGCTGTCGCCGCATCTCGGGCGGTGCTGCCGGTTCGAGCCGACCTGCTCCGCCTACTGCATTGAGGCACTCCGGACGCACGGTGTTTTCAAGGGGTGCCTGCTGACGTTGCGGCGCGTGATGCGCTGTCGGCCGTTCGGGCCGTCGGGTTACGACCCGGTGCCGCCCAAAAAGCCGTGATTGGGTTTTGAGGAATTATGAATAATCAAGAGCGGATCATTGCGATTTTGTTGGGCCTGACGCTGGTCGGGTGGATGTTCTACAGCAACAAGCAGGCGGCCCAGCGCGCCCGCGAGGCGGCACTGAACGCCCCGCCTCCGGCCAGTGAGACGACCGATCCCGACGCGGCGTTGCCGCCGATGCAGACGGCGCTGACTGCTGCGTCTGAGGCCCTGGCGCAACCCGAAGCCGAGGCCGCGCATCCGGCACCGCCCGCGCAGCCGGAAGAGATCGTCACCCTGAACGGCGGCGAGATGACGCTCGCGCTATCGTCGCACGGCGCCGTGATCAAACAGGTCACGCTGAACCGCTACTTGAGCGAGCCGGGCGAGGCGTCGGAGAGCAATCCGCCGGTCATGCTCGATTTCGAGAACGCGCCGAGCCTTGAGTCGTCCGGCCTGCCGGGGCTCGCCCCGAATGCGGCCTACGGTGTGACGCGCGAGGAGGGCGACAAAGCCGCCACCTTCTCCACGAAGACTGCGCAGGGGTTGGCGTTGACGCGCCGCATTGAGCTGTTGGACAGCTACCGGGTGAAGGTCACGGACACGCTGCGCAACGAAGGCACAGAACTGGCGCGGTTCGGTACCAACAGCGTGTCGGTCGGCGCGATGCAGCGCGGCACTTCCAAGAACGACATGCTGTCGATCGACTCACTGCCCGCATTCGCCAAGGCCAAGGTGCATTACTGGGACGGAGAGAAGGCCACCAAGCAGTACCTCGTGGGCGGCACGGCGGGCGGCTGCCGCGGCAAGGTGTCGGCCGCAGGCATGCCGGAGCGCATCACGGTGCCGGTAATTGAGCCGCAGGCATGGGTGGCCATCAAGTCGCGCTTCTTTGTGACGGGATTCTCATCGAGCGACGCCAACTGCGGCTTCACGGCCACGATGGCCCGCGATACGGCGCAGCCAGTCTACGCGCTCAACGAGGTCTCGGCGCGCGTGTTCTTCCCCGGAAGCGTGTTGGGGGCGGGCGAGACGGCGACGCGCGAGTACGCGCTTTACATCGGCCCCAAGAAGCTGTCGCTGTTGCAACAACTCGGTAACGGCATGGACGCAGTGATGCAGTTCAGATCCTTCTCTTGGTTCTGTAAACTGCTGGTGCCGACGCTGAACCTCTTCTACCGCTTGATTCCAAATTACGGCATCGCCATCATCCTGCTGACGTTTCTGGTGCGCATCATCTTCTGGCCGCTCACCCAAAGCAGCACGGTCAACATGAAGAAGATGCAGGAACTCCAGCCGAAGCTGAAGGAACTTCAGACCAAATTCAAGGACAACCCGCAGAAGATGCAGCAGGAGACCTGGGCGCTCTATCGCGAAAACAAGGTTAACCCGCTGTCGAGTTGCCTGCCGATGCTGATCCAGATTCCGGTCTTTATCGCACTTTTCACTGTGTTGCGTAGCGCTGTCGAACTGCGTTACGCCTCCTTCCTCTGGATCGCGGATTTGAGCGAGCCGGAGAACTTGCTGGCCGGCGTTTTGCCGATTCCGCTGAACATCCTGCCGATCCTGATGTCGGGTACCATGGCGTTGCAGAGCTACCTCACGCCATCGACGGGCGATCCGCAGCAGCAGAAAATGATGATGGTCATGATGCCGGTGATGATGTTATTAATGTTCTACAACTTCCCTTCGGCACTTGCGCTCTACTGGACGGTGAGCCAGGTGCTGGCGATCATACAGATGATCATGATCCGGCGCAAGACTGCACGCGCCGGGCGAGGGCCGGGCGACGGCACGACACCGGAAGTGCCGCTTACGCGCCAGCAACGGCGGCATGCGCCCTGAGGAGAAAACTATGAAGTCTACCGATAAATCCATTCCACTCGTATTGGGCTCCGCCTCGTCTCGGCGCAGCAAAGTTCTGAGCACCCTGGGCTGTACCTTTGAAATATGCCCCGTGGAAGCGGAAGAGATCCGTAACCCCGCCGATCCCGTGCATACGGTGGTGACGAATGCAGCCGCGAAATACAACGTCTGCCGCACCCGGCGACCTGACGCCGCGATCATCGCGGCCGATACGCTGGTGTGGTTCGAGGGCCGTCTGATCGGCAAACCCGTCGACATCAAAGAGGCGGCGGCTTTCCTGCGCGCCTTCTCCGGTCGTGCACAGGTCGTCTACACCGGCCTGGCGATGGGGCTGCCGGGGGATGAGCCCGACCTGCGTGTCGAGGCTACGTCTGTCCGCTTCAAGCCGCTGACCGAAACGACGATCCAGACCTATCTCGAGCAGACGCGCCCGTTCGACCGCGCTGGCGCGTACGACATCGACGAGAACGGCGAACTGCTGATCGCCGGCACGAGCGGCTCCTACACCAACGTCATGGGCCTGCCCGAAGCCCCCGTACGCGACTGGCTAGCCGCGAACGGTTTCATTTGAGCGGATCAAGCCAATGCCGCACAGGCTAGGATTCGACCACCTGCTGCACCAGCGTCGTCTTACCCACCTGGCGCGGCCCTGCTAAGACCTGAATGAACCGGCGCGGCTCAGCCAGCCGCTCCGCAAGCACCGCCCCCTGCGTGCGCTCATAGGATTGAGTGTTTTTGCTCTCCATATTGAGTATTTTTACTCAATGTATTGAGTGTGTCAAGTGCCCCCCCAGAAATCTGTGCCCATCTGTGGATAGCATAGACGACCAGTACGGCAACAGGGCGGTGCGCAAAACATCGAAAAAAGATACGTGAAACATCTATCGACATCCGCACGATTCTCGGTTATTTTGAAAATGTTATGAACGGGCTTTCAATTATCGACGGGATGGTTATTGTGGTCTATGTGGCGTTCACCGCCGCACTAGCTTGGCTGGCATCGCGGCGACAGGGAAGCGCCGACGACTTTTTCACCGGCGGCAAAAGCATGAACGGCTTTGCAGTCGGACTCTCAATCTTTGCGGCTGCCTTTAGCGCCGCCGCCTTCGTGATGCTGCCGCGTGAGGGAGCTTACCGCAACTGGAGCATCCTCGCGGTCCTGCTCATGATCCCGCTGTTCATCACGCCGCTGCTCTGGTACGTCTTTGTGCCGCTCTACATGCGCCTGAGACTGCGTAGCGTGTACGAATATCTGGAGATTCGCTTTCATCCGCGTCTGCGCCGCTTGGGTGCGCTGCTCTTTTTCGGCTATGCCTTCGGTTGGCTGGGCAGCATGCTGTATACGCTGATCGTGATCCTCGATGCAATTCTCGGCTTGAGCCAGACCGCCTTTATGCTGACCCTGGTCGGCGTCGGAATCGTGGCCATCTTGTACGCCTGTTCCGGCGGCCTGAAGGGCATCATCTGGTTAGACGTGCTGCAGGCGATCACCCTCGGTGGATGCGTCATCGTGATCCTGTTGTTGGCCGTCGGCAGCGTGGACGGCGGTTTCGCGAAGGTTATCGAGATTGGTCACGCCCACCGCAAGTTCCAACTCGCGGATCTCTCCGCCGGCCTGACGGGGCAGACCAGCATCTGGTGGGTGTTGGCGCTCGGCCTCTTCGTCTACCTGCCCGGCTACACCACCTCGCAAATCACCGTGCAGCGTTATCTCAGCATGTCCGGCCGCAAAGAACTGCGCCGCGCTTTAGTGCTCAATGCGGTGGTCGCGACCGCCGTGTACTTCCTTTTCATCCTCACCGGTACCGTGCTCTTCGTTTATTACCAGCAGCGCGCTGGTGCCCTGCCGGCGCTGGCTAATCAGGACCAGATCCTGCCATACTTCATCGTGCATGATCTGCGCGTGCCGGGCATTGTCGGATTGATGTGTGCCGGTCTGCTTGCGGCGGCTCTGAGCACGCTGGATGGCGGCATCAACAGCATTGCCTCGGTGTTGACCTTCGATGTGCTGAACCGAAGCGAAACCTCGGTGCGCGCCAGTCGGCTGCTGACCACGTTAATCGGCGTAGGTGTCATCGGTGCCGCGCTGCTCGCGCCCCACATCGGCAAAAACTTTATCGATCAGATCACGGCGGTAGCCAGCACCTTCCTCGGATTGCTGCTGGGTGTTTACGTGCTGGGCATGTCCTCGCGCCGCGCCAACACCGGCGGTGCCGTGATCGGCCTGGCCGCCGGCGTGGCGGGCATCGCGCTGGTTCATCTCCATCCGGACATCCCGACCTGGTGGAGCGGTGCCTTCGCCTTTTTCCCGACCTTGCTGGTCGGATGGCTGGCGAGCGGGCTCTTCCCGCCGCCGTCGGCGGATCAGCAACGCGGGCTGTTCTTTCAAGGCCGGGACGCAGAAGAACCATCAACTTACAAAGGAACCATCAGTGAAGATTGAGCGCAGAAAACCGCTGACCGCAAAGGTCGGCATCGTCGGCGTGGGCCATCACACCTACTGGGCGCAGTTCGAGGGCCTGCTCGACGAAATGCACCGCAAGCTTGAGGTCTTCGACGGCAAAGTCAAAACGCACGGAGTGGAGACCGTCTGCTTCGGCCTACTCGACAATGCGGAGACCGCCTACGCGGCACTGCCCGCGATGAAGGCCGCCGACCTCGACCTGCTGTTCATCGACATGGTCACCTACGCCACCTCCTCCACCTTCGGCATCCTCGCGCGCGACCTGAATGTGCCGATCGTGCTGGTGGCACTCCAGCCGCTGCGCGCAATGCCGTATGAGACGGCCAGAACCTATATCCAGCTCTGCAACGACGACTTCTGCTCGGTGCCCGAGTTCACCGGCGTGGCGATCCGTATGGGACGCCCCGTGGCCGACGTGATCCTCGGCGTCCGCGAGAACGACCCGATCGCCGACGGCGAAATCGCGCGCTGGTGCCAGATTGCCAAGGTGCTGCACGACCTGCGGCGTGCGCGCATCGGGCTGATGGGCCACGTGCTGGAATCGATGTATGACATGCACGTCGATCCGACTGCCGTGACCGCGGCCTTTGGCTGTCACATCGCGCTGTGCGAACCGGACGAGATCCTCAAGCACTATCTGGCCGACGACCCGCCCGCGACCGAGGTCATGAAGCGGCGCATCCTCGATTTCTTCGACACGCCCGATCCGGTTTCCGACCCGATCACCACCAAGCTGACCGAAGGCGACCTTGATGTCGCCGCCCGCGCCGCCGTGGCGCTGGAAGCCTTTATCGCCGAGCGTAAACTCGACGGGCTCGCCTACTACTACGAGGCGTTGCCCGACACCCCGATGCGCGAGTTGGTCACCAACCTGATCGTGGGCAACTCGCTTTTGACCAGTGCGGGATTCCCGATGTGTGGCGAGTACGATTTGAAAAACTGCATCGCGATGATGATTATGGACCGCTTGGACATCGGCGGTAGTTTCGCCGAGTTCCATCCGATCGACTTCGACCGCGACACGGTGCTCGTCGGCCATGACGGGCCGCACCACCTCAACATCGCCTCGCGTAAACCGGTGTTGCGCTCACTCAAGACCTACCACGGCAAGCCCGGCAAAGGCGCGGGCGTTGAGTTCAACATCAAGGAAGGTCCAATCACGATGCTCTCGATCGGCGTCAAGGCAGACGGTCAGATGAAATTCATCATCGCCGAAGGCGAGTCTATGGCCGGGCCGATCCCGCCGACCGGCAACACCAACACTCACGGCAAGTTTCTACCTGACGTGCGCACCTTCCTGCTGCGCTGGGTGGCCGAGGGGCCGACCCACCACTTTGCCTTGGGTGTCGGCCACCACGCCGAAAGCCTTGTTAAACTTGCCAACGTGCTCAACATCGAAGCAGCGGTGGTCACCCCACAATTGCACACGGCTGACGCATCCAGTTTTCGACACACCCAAAAACAGGAGGTCCTACGATGAACACACACATAACACGCATCATGCTGGCCGCCGTCATGAGTGTCTGCGCACTCATGTCTGCCTTTGCTCAACAGAGCCAGACAACACGGCCCGAGATCGCCGTGATCTACTACCCGCACTGGCACCCCTACGACCACGGCAGTGCCTGGAAGGGCGAGGGCTGGACCGAATGGGAGTTTGTCAAGACCGCCGTGCCGCGTTTCCCCGGTCATGTTCAACCGCTCAAACCGACTTGGGGCTACTTCGACGAAAGCGACCCGGCGTGGACGGCAAAAGAGATCGATCTGGCCGCTGACAACGGCATCGACGTATTCGTCTATGACTGGTACTGGTACAGCGGCGTGCAAAACATGCAGGAGGCGTTAGAAAACGGTTTCCTCAAAGCGCCGAACCGCTCGCGCCTGAAATTCGCGCTGATGTGGGCCAACCACGACCGGCGCGACCAGTTCCGTCCAGAACACGGCCAGCCGCGCAACGTCTGGTTGCACTCGTTCCATTCGGAGAAGGATTTGCTGCGCATGATCGACTACTGCATCGAGCACTACTTCCGTGAACCCAACTACTGGCGCGTCAACGGGGGGCTCTTTTACAGCATCTTCCAAACGCACGAATTCGTGCGGCAGATGGGTGGTCCCGAGAAGACGTGCGCCGCGTTCCAAAAGGTCGACGCGCGCCTCCGCGCCGCAGGCCTGCCGCCGATGCACTGGAACGCGATGGTAGGCTCGCCTGCGCAATCCGCCGCTGCGAAAGAAGCCGGATTCCACAGCACATGCCGCTACAACGTAGCCTCAGCCCGCAAGGTCCGCGAGGACGGCACCGAGGATTACGCTGACGTCATGGAGGCCCACCGCGCACACTGGAAGAACATGCTCTCGGCCGACCTTATGAACATCCCGGTTGTCACGCGCGGCTGGGACTCATCGCCGCGCTGCCGCGCCGATGTGCCGTGGCCCTTCAAGCCCTTTGCCTACCCCTACTCCCCGATTGTCACCGGCGTGACCGCCGAACGCTTCGAACAGTTGCTACGCGATGCCGCGCAGGCGGTACGCGACGATCCCAAAGCACCGCCTGCCGTACTGATCAACGCCTGGAACGAGTGGACGGAAGGCCAGTTCCTGTTGCCCGAGGAGCACTATGGTACCGCGCACCTTGAGGCCGTCCGCAAAGTATTTGGAATTCGGAAGGAGTAACCTGAAACCCATCACCCGTCGAAAACGCAAGGAGCGAAGGACATGGTAAAAGCTTTGGTTGCTGCAGTCGTGTTGAAAGGAGCGTATCCGCTGTTGGTTACGCCCTACACGGAAAAAGCGGAACTGGATCACGAAATTCTGGTCCGAGAGGCGGAATACGTCGACGCGCAGGGCGTGGGCGGTGTGATCTGGCCGACGGCAAACGAAATCAACATTCTCGACGAGTTGGGCGAGTACGAGTCGGGACTGACCGCGCTTGCCGATCGCTGGGCAAAGGGCGGGATGAAGTCCCGGCTTACGGCTGTCTGCTGCGGAACCAACTCCGCTGCGGCGCTGAAACGGGTTGAGCTTTGGGACGCCATCGTGAGCAAGCGCGGCATTTCGGCGGCAATTCTGGCACGTCCTCCGGACGACGCCAAAACCGATGCCTCAATGGAGGCGCACTATCGTTTGCTCGCGGCGAAGACCTCGCTTCCTGTGATTATTCAGACTTTCTGCAAAGGGTCGAATCCGCAGCCATCGGTGGATCTGCTGGTGCGGCTTTCTCGGGATTTTCCGAACACCTACGGTTATTTCAAGGAGGAGTCGAATCGGTCGGATGTCAACGACCGTATCGCAGCGATGATGGCCGCGAAACCCGCTGTGAAGGGCGTCTTTTCCGGCTGGGGCGCGACTCAGTTTCTCTATCAGGGACCGCGACTCGGGACGACCGGCATCATCACCCAGCGCCCCATGTACGCGGGGCTTCTCCAGAAGATGCTCGATCTGACGGCAGCCGGGAAAACTGCCGCCGATCCCGAACTTGCGGACACCTTTGGACGGTATCTCGTGATGGTCAATCTCGGCGAAGTTTTTAAGTCGCCGGGAACGGACGGCGGCTCGATGCGGGGACCCCATCTCGTGGTGTTCAAGCGGCTCGGCGTGCTCCGCAACACGCTCACGCGTACTGTCGATAAGAATGGACGCAAGAGCGTAACGTCTTTTGATCTCCCTCCAAAAGCCATTGAAGAGATCGACGCGCGCATTAAAAGCGCGGGACTGCAAGTTTGGTGAGAAATCGCTCATAGAAAGGGATGTGCAAAATGAAAAAAGTTGTGTTTTTTGGAATCGTTTTGGCGGCGGTGCTGGGAACGGGTGCCGACACGTTGGAACAGGGTTTCCGCGAAGTGCCAATGGCGGAGCGGCCCTGGTGTTACTACTGGTGGGTCAACGGCAACGTGGACACCGAAACGATCACACGCGATCTGGAAGCGATGCGGCGCATCGGCTTCGGTGGCATCCTGCTCTTTGACGCGCGCGGATACCACGAGGACGTCAACCACCTCATCTATCCCAAGCCGAAGATGGAGTTCATGAGCGATACTTGGCGCGCCATGGTCACGCATACGGTGCGCGAGGCCGCGCGGGTCGGGCTCACCGTCAGCGTGAACCTGAGCAGTTGCGCGGGCGCACTCAAAGGCCCTTGGGAGGTCGGTGCGGACGCGCCCAAACGATTGGTCTACCAACTCCTGCCACTACGCCCCGGACTTACGGAGCTGCTGGCCAAACCCGCGCCTCTTGCCCATTTTAAGGATGTGGCCACCTTCAAGGTCCACTACACAGGCGACGAGTTGTCCGCCACCGAGTGGCGCAACGCGGGTGATGGCCCGTTTGACGACTGGTATGGCAGGCGCGTTGGCAACGCGATAGACGCGGTCACCCACACGGCCGTGCAGATCCAAGAACTCACCGGACCGGTCACGGCGGCCAAGGAAGAAACGCTGCTGAATGAGACCTTGCCTGATGGCGTCCATGCCGCGTTGCTGCACTTCGGCTACACCGTGATGGACGGACACGAGTATGACGTGGACATCCTCGACGCCAAGGCTGTCGAAGGTCACTTCAACCGCATGGGCAAGGCGCTTCTGGATGATATCGGACCGCTCGCCGGCAAAACCCTCACCCACTTCTACAACGTAAGTTGGGAGGGTGCCGTACCCTCTTGGACGCCTTCCTTCGAAGCGGACTTCAAGAAATTCCGCGGCTATGACGTGCGTCCTTGGCTACCGGTGCTAGCGGGCTTTCGGGTGCAGGGCGATGAGCAGACCGCGCGTTTCGTGACCGACTACCGCCGTACGCGTAACGATTGTTTCCTCCACAACTTCTACGGCACCATGGTGCGCCTCTCGCATCAGTACGGCCTCCAGTGGCACTCAGAATCAGGGGGGCCTTGGACCCGCAAGCCCGCTGTTCTCGGCGAGGCCGATCAACTTGAGTTCCTGGGCGTCAACGACATGCCGCAGGGCGAGTTCTGGTATACCGGCGCGAACGACCGGCGCGGTCGGCAACTCAGCCGCCCGCAGGCCATCACCGCGCACGTCTACGGACGCCGACGCGCGGCGGCTGAAGCCTTCACCCACATGGTACGCCACTGGACCCCCTACCCCGCGATCCTCAAACGCAGCGGCGACGAGAGTTTCATCGACGGCGTCAACCATCTGATCTGGCACACCTTCACCTGTTCGCCCAAAGCCTTCGGCAAGCCCGGCATCGAGTACTTTGCCGGCACGCACCTCAATCCCAACGTCACTTGGTTTGAGCAGTCTGCGCCCTTCATCACCTACCTCGGCCGCTGCCAACACCTGCTGCAGCGCGGTCTCTTCGTAGCCGATGTCGCGGCGTACGTGGGTGACCTGCCGTATCAGCACTGGGGACGCCACACCACCAACTGGAGCGCCAACGCCACGCTCACCCTGCCGACCGGCTACGGATATGACATCTTCAACAACGAGGTGCTGCTCACGCGCGCGTCGGTCAAGGACGGTCGGATCACACTGCCCGATGGCATGAGCTACCGCCTGCTCGCAGTCGACTTCGACAACGAGCGCGCCACACCGGCCGTATTGCGGAAGATCGCCGAATTACGGAAAGCTGGCGCGACAGTCCTTTTAGGTTCACGTCGGCCCACGCGCGTGGCTGGTCGAAGCGGCAGCGATGACGAGATCAAGCGTCTGGCCGCTACGCTGTGGGGAGAGTCCACCACACCCGCCGCGAGTGTAGCTGATACGTTGAAAGCACTGAAACTCGCGCCCGACTTTGAAGGTCCGTTCGAATACACCCACCGGCGCGACGCCGACACCGACATCTACTTCCTGCTGGGCAGCGGCCAAGCCGCCTGCACCTTCCGTGTCAGCGGTCGGCAACCCGAACTGTGGGACGCGGTACACGGCACGATCAAGACGGTGCCCTTCGAGACCACACCCGACAGCCGCACGCGTCTGACGCTCGACCTGCCGGAACACGGCTCAATCTTCGTGGTGTTTAGAAACAGCCCCACCCCCAGCGCTGAGCCCCTGCAACCTGAAACCAGAAACCCTGAAACCCTGAAACCAGAAACCCTCGCTGGCCCGTGGGAAGTGGCGTTCCAAGCGAGTCGCGGCGCACCTGCCAAGGCGATGTTCGACACGCTGATCGACTGGAGCAAGCACAACGACCCCGGCATCAAATACTTCTCGGGAACGGCCACCTACCGCAAGACCTTCGAAGTCACCGCTGAACAAGCTGGCCGTACGGCCGTGTTGCATCTCGGCATGGTGGCGGCGCTTGCGCAGGTGCGGCTGAACGGCAAAGACCTTGGCGTGGTCTGGACTGCGCCGTGGCAGGTCGAGTTGACCGGTGCGCTGAAGGCCGGAGCCAACGCATTGGAGATTGAGGTCACCAACCCGTGGGCCAACCGGTTGGTCGGCGATGCCGCCCTGCCTCCTGAGCAACGTATCACGCAGAGCAACATGGCGTTGCGTAACGGTCCCCGCAAAGGCGGCGAATACACGCTACGGCCCTACGCCGGTTTCTCCTCCGAAGACATGCTCCAGCCCTCGGGCCTGATGGGGCCGGTGACTCTTTCGTTCTCCGATCCATGACGCGCCCGTTCGCACACATTGAACTGTCTTCATTGACAGGATTTGTTGGTGCCCTGTATGATGACCGCACTTAAGAGATGATAGAAAGCGTGTACAAAAGGACAATCCATGACCGCTGAAAGACAATCGATGGAAGCCGATATCGTGTGCGTGGGGTTCGGCCCCGCCACGGCCGGATTTTTGACCACCCTGAGCCGCGCCATGATGAACCCCGATGGCACGCCTGCTTTTGAGAGCAAGGTGATGCCGGGCATGCCGCTGCAGGTGATGTGCTACGAACGCGCCGACGACATCGGGTTCGGTGTCTCCGGCGTCGTCACTAAAGCCCGTCACATCCGCGCCTCGTTCCCCGATCTCGATCTGGTGAAAGAGATCCCGAACGCGGCTGAGATCAGCCATGAGGCGGTCGCCTATCTTTTCGACACCATCGGCGCGAGCCGCCGCAGTTCAGGCACGCGCTTCGCGGATGGGGTCTTTCAGTACGGCCAGTTCGCCATGCGCAAGGCACCTTCGGCTACTGAATTGCCTTGGATTCCGCCTTTCCTGCGCAAGGAGCCGGGCATGGTGATGTCGATGGGCGCATTCATGTCGTGGTGCGGCGCGCAACTCATGGGTTCCGGCCTCGTTCAGATCTGGCCCGGCACACCGGTCAGCGCGCCGTTGCTGGAAGGCGATGCGGTGGTCGGCGTGCGGTTGGCGGATCAGGGCGTAGACACAAAGGGCGCACCCGAAGCCGCCTACATGCCGGGCATGGACATCCGTGCACGGCTGACGGTGGTAGGCGATGGCCCGGTCGGCGCGGTCGGCCGCAAGTTGGATCGCCATTTCGGTCTGCCGACGGGGAACCACCAGCACGATTGGGCCGTGGGCATGAAGATGGTGGTTGAACTGCCCGCCTCCTGCGATCTCAAGCCCGGCACCGTCTTGCATACGCTGGGTTTTCCAGAGCCGGAGATTTTCGGTTTCCTGTACACCTTCCCCGACCGTACTGCTTCGCTCGGCATCTTTGTGCCCTCGTGGATGGACAATCCGATTCGCACCACCTACCGCTATCTGCAACACTGGATGCAGCACCCCTACCTGTGGCGTTATCTTCAGGGCGGCACGCTGCGCTCCTGGGGTGCGAAGTCGCTGCAGGAATCCGGCGTGCGCGGCGAACCGTATCTGGTCGGCGACGGCTTCGCCCGCATCGGCGAAGGCTCCGGCACGACCAACGTGCTCACCAACTCAGGTGTAGACGAGGCGTGGCGCAGCGGCGTGCTGTTGGCCGAAGGGGTGATTGATCTGCTCAAGCGCGATCAGCCTTTTTCCAAAGCCGCGCTGACCGGCGCGTATGTGCGGCGGCGGCGCCAAGACCCACTCGACGCCGAGTTGCAAGCCGCCAAAAAGGCTCGCGACGGCTTCGGCAAGGGCTTCATGCTTGGCATGATGGGTACCGGCATGACCGGTATGACCCGCGGCATGCTCAATCTCTCGGTCGACTCCGTCCCCCCTTCGCAGCGTATTCCGACGCTGGCAAGCGTTTACGGCGAACGCATCGCGCCCGCCGCGCTCAGCGAAGCGGTCGAGACCTGCGCCAAGGCGCGGCAACCGCTCCATGATGCAATCATGACGCTGGCCGGCTGGCCCGAGATCCCGTATGACGGCACCCTGCTGATGTCGCACCAAGACGCACTCTTCAAGGGCGGCAAGGTGCAGGCCGCGGCGGGCTTCGCCAATCACGTGACCTTCGCCGATCCCGCACTCTGCGCCTCCTGCACAGAGCGCACATGCATTGAGATTTGTTCTGCGCAGGCTCTAATGCCTGGAGAAGAGGGCGCCCCGCCCGAGTTCGACCGCGAAAAGTGCGTCCATTGCGGGGCCTGCATCTGGAGCTGCTCCAAGGCGCTGCCCGGCGATCCTGAACGCGCCAACATCGAGTTCGACGCCGGCTCCGGCGGACTGCACTCGAACGAGAACTGAGCGTCAGGCGTCGAAGGCGTTTTCGCCGTGCCAGGCTTCGGCTGGCGGCGGCTGGAGTTGTCCGGCGGCGATGCGCTGGCGCACGGCCTCGAAGAGCAGGATGGTGGTCGCCGAGGCGACGTTCAGTGAGTCGGCCTGCCCGAACATCGGTATGCGCACGCGCAGGTCGGCGGCCTTCATCCATTTTTCGGACAGCCCGTATTGTTCGGCACCGACCGCGATCGCTACATTGCCGGTGAGTTGAACGCCGCAGTGCAGGTGTTCAGTGTGCGGCGTGGCGGCGAGAATGCGGAAGCCACGCCCACGCAAGAAGGCGAGCACGTCGTCGCTGTCGGCTTCGATGACCGGAATAGAGAACAGCGTGCCCGTCGAGGCGCGGACCACGTTGGGATTGTGGATGTCGGTGCAGCGGTCGCAGACGATCACGGCGTGGACGCCCGCCGCGTCGGCTGAACGCAGGATCGTGCCGAGGTTGCCGGGCTTCTCGATCGCTTCGGCGACCACCAGCAGCGCGTTCCCCGGCAGGGTGAGGTCGGTCAGTGTCTTGCTCAAATGTGGGCCGACCATCAGCAAGCCGTCCGGCCGTTCGCGGTAGGCCATTTTTTCAAAGACGGGTGCCGTGCAGGCATAGAGTTCCGCACCCAACTCCCGACAGTACTGCAAGAGATCAGGCTCATTGAGGTGCTTGAGCCAGAGCGCTTCACAGTAAAAGAGCATGTGCGGTCGGTAGCCGTTGTCGAGCGCGCGGCGGCACTCGCGATAGCCCTCGACAAGCATCTGTCCGGCCTCGTCGCGATGCGACCGCTGGCGCAGCCGGATCGTGTGCTTGACCTTCGGGTTGGTGAGAGAGGTGATCGTCAAATCGGACATAGTGATAAGATGCTTGAATCTCCTTTCGGGCGCAGGCTCACATCGCAGCCGCCGTGAGTTGGTCGGAGCGTTGCGCGATATTTTCGAGGTGGCGCACGATGTTCTCAATGGCGGCAACCACCTCCACGAAAATCAGACCGCGCTCGGGTGTGCAAAGTCCATCCTGGAGACGCTGGACATGGTTCTGCATGGAGACGTGGGCCAGCGCTTCGAGTTCTTTGACCGCAGAGCCCACCGACTTAGCCAGAAAGCGTCCGTCTTGCAGGCTTTCGTGGGTGAGGCGGGCGACGGCGGTGGCCTTTTCAAGCAGGGTCTCCAACTCTTGGAGAGCGTCTTTTGAAAAGCTTTTCGCGGCTGACTGGGCCTGGGCCTCCTCGGCACGGCGCGCAATCAACAGGGCGAGGTCAGAGATACGCTCGGCATCATTCACGCAGTGCATCAGTACCGGGATCGCGGCGGCCTGCAGTTCAGAGAGATCCTTGCGCGTGAGCTGGACGAGGTAATCCATGATGTCGACCTGGTTGTTGTCAACTTGGTCTTCTATCGCCTCAACATCGGAGACTTTGACTGGGGCGCCATCCTTGTAGCCACGCAAGGCCAACATCGCTGCGCGCCAGGCGGTGTCGGTCATGTCAGCAAGCGCACGCATCGCGCAGAAGAGCGCGAGCGAAGGGGTGTTGAGCAGATTCCTTTCGAGATGCACGGTCGCGGTCGTGGCTTTCTTGGCCGGGATCAGGCGTTCACAGAGCCATGCGAGGGTGCCGACGAAGGGGGTCATGATAAAGACGTTCGTCACGTTGAACAGGGTGTGCGCCATGGCGATATGGCGGCCGACGTTCTCGCCGATGAAGACGTTACCGGTGGTCACACTGTTCACGAGGTGAAGGAAGCAGGGTACGCCGCGGATCGGCACGTAGAAGAGGACGACCATGATACAAGTGCCGAACACGTTGAACATACAGTGAGCCGCCGCAGTTTGGCGTGCAGTGCGGTTGGCATTGAGCGCGGCCAGAATGGCGGTGATCGTGGTTCCGATGTTATCGCCCAGTACGATCGGCACGGCCGTCCAAAAGTTGAGCAGGCCGCTGTTCGCGAGCGCGATGGCCAGACCGATCGTGGCGGAGCTGCTCTGCACAATCATGGTTGTCAGGGTGCCGATGCCGATCGCGCCCAACACCTTGCCGAGTGGCATTGGTTGGCCCGGCTGCGGTGTGCAGTCAAACATCTGGAAAATGTGGACGAAACTGGGGAAGGAGCTGACACTCTCCAGTTCGCTGGACATCATGGCCATGCCGAAGAAGAGCAGACCGAAACCGAGCAAGGTGCGTGCGCTGCCTTGCCAGACGGCACGGCGCGCGAGCAGCAGTCCGATCATACCCAGGATGATGGCGGGCATCGCCAGCCCATCAAGTTTGAAAGAGACCATCTGGCCGGTGACGGTGGTACCGATGTTGGCGCCGAAAACCACACCGATGGCCTGCTTCAGCGAGAGCAGACCAGCGTTGACGAAGCCGACCGTCATGACCGTGGTCGCACTGGAGGACTGAATCAGTGATGTGACGATCGTGCCGGCAAGAATCGCGGCGACGCGGTTGCGCGTGACATACGCCAGCACCGCCTTCATGCGGTCGCCGGCTACTTGGTGTAGCCCTTCGCTCATCAGGGTCATGCCGAAGATAAAGATCGCCAAGCCACCAAGCACACCGATCAGGGTACGCATGACGCACATTGAGAGAACCTCAATGGTGAAGGGGCGAGTATGCAGGCCGCGTTCGCTGTCGGCGACTTCAGCGCGGATCTCATACTGGCCCGTGGCCTTTGGATCGGTTTGGAGCGTGATCTCAGCGACACCGGCGGCATCGGTCTTGACGCTGCTCTTCGAGAGCTTGCTCGCCTTGCCCGGCTGGTGCGCGAGAGTGAAGTAAACCGGGGCACCGGCAATAGGCGTACCGTCCGGCGCGGTAAGCGTAACGCGTATCGGCTTGGTCAGCGGCTTACCCGCAACCGCCTCCTGCCGGTTGTTTTCCAGTGCGACGCCGGCTAGGAAACGCACACGGCGACGAATCTCCGGCGCGTCGGCACAGACGATATTCAAGTACTGGTCGCCGAATCCCTTGCCCAGTTCAACATTGAAACTGCATGTGCCGCCCGCGTCAGTGACGCCCTCTGCGGGAATCGCACGGATGCCGCTGGCGGGATCGATCGGTGTCACAGTCAGGCGTTTACCCGCGATCGGATGCGCGGTGCCTTTGCCGCCGAGCAGCCCCGGCACAGCATGGCTCAGGAGTTCTACGCGAATCGCGTTGGTTTGAACCGAACCGGGCGGTGCGAGTTGGGTTTCGGGCGTGAAAAGCACCAACTTTTCGGGTTCCAGTCCTTTGGGCACCCGATCACAGCCGACCAGCAGGGCACCGGTCAGCAACAGCGGAAGAAAAGCGAACAACGCAGTTTTCAGGTGTTTCATAAATGTGTCATAAAATAAACGGGTATGCGTTAGTGACCGACCGGCTCACCAAACGCTAACACTTTCCAAACACTTTCATCATATCAGACCACCCCCCCGTAAAAAACCCCAAAGTTGTCCCGCTCACCCTTCCGATTTTGTTTGCGCGCCGAGTTTCTCGGCTGGCGTCCGGATGATTTCAACCATGTTCTCCAGCGCGAAAAGGATGATGAGCACGCCCGCGATCGGCATCGAGATGTAAACCATGCCCCGCTTGATCGGCAGGGCAGGCAACTGCTGTCCCATCTGCCCCATCGCCAGGCTCCAACCGCCGACTATGAACACGATGAGAGCCAGGGCAAGGATCACCAGTTGCACGACAATGCTCATCGTTTTGCGCGCTTCGGGGTGTAACTTAGACACGAAGTAGTCAACGCCGAGATGCGCCTTCGTGCCGAACGCCAGCGCAGATCCTATCATGGATATCCAAACCAGCAGTACACGGGCCAACTCGTCCGTATAGTGCGCTTGGCGTCCCAAGCAGAAACGGGTGAAGACCCCCCACAGCACCGTCAGCGTCATGACGGCAACCAGCACGATCAGCAGGATCTCCAACGTCCTGACGAAACCATTTCTTATTTTCTGCCACAACCCGCTCATTCCAGCATCCTCCTTCTCTACAATCCGGCCTTTTAGCGGTGGTCTCACCCTTGCTCCCGCTGACGCAACACCGCTGCGGCAATCGCGACGGCGATCTCGGCATCAGGCGAAGCGTCGCTCTTCTGCGTTTTTTGCGCCCTCACTTTCGGCTGCTCATCCGGCAGGATGTGGTTGAACCGGGGAATGATTTTGGAACTGAGCGTCAAGATCACAACCAGCAGTCCAAGAAACCCCAAAACAGTGCCCACGCCTACGACCATCAGAATAAGTCCCTGCAACATGCTTACCTCCTTTAGTAGTTTGGTTATTTTGTGAGTACAGGTATGAGGACGCGGAACGCCAGCCAGACGGCAACGCATCCTGTCACCAACAACAGTGTGTATTTCCGCCAGTCGGCCATCGTCGCGGGAGCGCTGTTCTCCCCGTTCGCGCCGTTAAATCGGCGGATGTCGATATAACGGGCGGCTACCAGAGACACCAGCACTAACAAACAGCCGACGTCCAGAAGAGAAGGGAATCGCAGACGATTCAGAAAAAGATAGGCAAGCAAAGTAAACAATATCGCATTGCCTAGAAACATCCAGTAGATACGAATGAGGCAACCTGCCTCACTGCTATGCTCGGGGATTGGCTGGTCTCGCATAACGCACCATCCATTTTATTTGCGCCAAAACGCGCAGTTCAATGGATGGCGGCCCGACCATCTCGTTAACCTGCGGGGGCTCGTTGTTCCCCCGCACCCGGATAAGACACAACCTGAAGTCGTGAATGAATGAGCACAATTTAACAGATTCGCAACCCGAACTGCAAGCGCGATTTGTTTTTTCTTTTGCCTGAATGACGGCAATGTGCCACACTTGAGGCATCCTGAAAGACGGCAAAGTGTCGTTGCAGGCCATAAAATGAGGATTCAAAAATGAAAAAACTGATGATGTTGAGTGTGTTGGCGGCGGTTGTTGTCTCGATGACAGGTTGCGGCGTGATCCCGATGAAAGGCACCAGCTTGGCTGCTATCACGGTCGACCATGTGGCTTCCGACCCTGTGGTCGACAATAGCGTACGGCCCGTGAAGAAGGGCGTCGCTTCGTCAAAAGCCATCCTGCTGTTCAATACAGGCGATGCATCGATCGGTGCGGCGATGCGCGAGGGCGGTCTCTCGAAGATCCACCATGTGGATTATGATGTGACGAACATCCTGTACCTCTACAACGAGATTACGACGACCGTCTACGGCGAATAATTCCGCGCTACGCACGGAGTTAGGAGTTGGCATTTAGGAGTTAGCCAGTCCCGCCAGGCCTGTGCCGCAGCGCGGAGCGCCCGTCCGCGGTGCGAGATGGCGTTCTTGGTGGCGCTGTCGAGTTCGGCAAACGTCTTTTCGAAGCCGTCCGGCACAAAGAGCGGGTCATAGCCAAAGCCGTTCGTACCGCGCGCCTCTGGAATGATCACGCCTTCGCAGCGCCCTTCCACGGTCCACTCCCGCCCGTCCGGCGCGCACAGCGCAATCGCGCAGCGGAAGCGCGCCCGGCGATTGGCCGCGCCCGCCAGATTGCGGAGCAGCTTGGCATTGTTGGCGGCATCGTTATGCGGCTCGCCCGCGTAACGCGCCGAGTGGACCCCCGGTGCGTTGTCGAGCGCCTCGACCTCAAGCCCGGAGTCGTCTGCCAACGTCCAGAGTCCGGACGCCGCGCACAGCTCGTGCGCCTTTTTGAGCGCGTTGCCTTCAAACGTGTCGGCGTCCTCGACAACCTCCTCCGGCAACCCCGGCACTTCATCGGCGGCGACCAATCTCAACGATGGCAAAGCGAATATCTGCCGGATCTCTTCGAGTTTATGGTGGTTATGCGTTGCAATCAGCACAATCATTTCACTCTCCTAAGTTCACTACACGTTAGAGGCCCTTTCAAACCCCTTGCTTGCAGGTGCGGCACGGGCATCTTGCCTGTGTTTCATGGGCGGGACGCCCATGCCACGAGGGGTTTTGCAAGAGCCTCGCTAGCGCCCTGCCAGCGCATCGACCGTCACATGCTCCCATCCCGGAAGCGCCAAAAGGTGCTCGAGCAGCACGGCGCAGGCGATTGCGTCGAACAGCGCATCGTGCGCACTGCGTCCGGGACACAATGTTTCTATGCGCGGAAGCAAACCCAGCGCGGTCGTCACTTCCTCCAGCGCCTTTGAGGCAAACGACGGATAGGCGCACCGCACAAGCGCTAGCGTGTCTACCCAAGGCCCGAAGCGGTGCAGCGGCGCGAGCCGCGCCAGAACGCTGCGTTCGGTTCCGACATTGTGGGCGACCAGCGGAACCCCGACCACCCACTCCGCCAACTCCGGCCACAGGTCGCTCGGCCGCGGCGCGACGGCGAGCTGCTCCCGCATCAATGCATGGCGGCCAGGCGCGCGCGGATTGAAGGGGCGATCGCCCACGCGCAGTAAACTTTCGAAACGCTCGTCCGCGCAGACTGCACCCGCGCGCAAGCGCACGATGCCCACCTGCCAAGGCTCCACCGGATAACCCGACACAGCACCCGTCGTCTCAAAATCGATGGCCGCGAAAGATGCCTGCCGGGCTTGTATGAAACGAGGACGTCCGTTCAACGCATGTTACCGATCTGTGCGTGAACGCATTCCGCCACCCAAGACCACGCCACCAAAAGGGTTGCCGCCCATACCCACATCTGTTTCCTCATGGCTCTTTTCCTTCGTCTTCATGTTGCCGGTTCAGTAGATTGCGCAGATCGCGGGTGCCGACATGTTCCGGCACCTCTCTGATGGCTTCGGCCAGATAGCCTACGGCCTGATTGTGATCGCCTCGCTGATGCGCCAGATAGCCGAGATAAAAAAGGATGCGTCCCTGTAGGAAGCGGGCATCCTCACCGGCTTCACCGGGCTCCGGCTTGCACTTCGCGCGGGCCGCCGCGAACGCCTGCTCCGCACGGGTCGGGTCTTTCAGCGAATGCAGCGCCAGTTCACCGAGCGAAAACTCCAGTTCGGCCGACGTCGGATTGAGGCGGACGCCCTCTTCCAGCAATTTCAGGGCGTCGTGCGGTCGCTTCAGCATGCGCGACAGTACGTATGCCGAACTCTCGTATGCCTGAATGTTGCGCGGCGATGTGCGACAGGCAGCCCAGAGCCAAGGCAACAACTCGCGTGCGTCTTCGCCTTCGGCGTGGCGATGTTCCTGCACATGCACACGACGATTGATCCACCTCCAAGGGTCGAATGAAAGGCCGTACGGGGCGGACGCCGAATCGTGGTCGTGATGATGGTCCGAATCGTGGTCATGGTGATGATGATCGTGTCCATGCGCGTGTCCGTCTTCTGCACAGGAACAGTTCTCCGATTCCTTGCCGGGCGCACCGGTGAGTTCGTGGTCACACTCCGCATGGCGCATCCCACCGTGAAAATAGTCGTCGGCCTTTTCGAGTAAGGCGAAACTGATCTCCTGCCGCGCATCGCCCAACAGCATCGCCACGACATTTTCGCCGAGCACCTGTGGCATCCGTCCGGCGAACAGGTGCGGCAAGAGTTGTCCGTATGCGAATGTGACAATCGCACCGACAGCGACAAGGGCATGCTGGAAATACTGCGTCACGTTTCAATTCCTCAGAGGCGTTTACGCCGGAATGCCCATCCGGCAAGGACCAGACAGAGTCCTGCGTAGCAAACGGCATACACGAGAACCGCCAGACAGACGCGCCACTCCACGCAAGGCCACGCATGCACCAACCGCTGCCGCAAGTCAAAGAATTCGACATGCGGCGCGAACCAGTGGATCGCGTATAGAACCCAACGTCTCGCTCCCGTCTGCGCTGCGGCCAAGGCGGGCAGGCGCTGCCCGAAGACCAGCATGCCGACCACCGTTAACGCACTCAGCGTCAGCGCGGCGGAGGGCGTCATCACCAGCGACCCCAGCAACGTCAACGCCGTGATGATAATCAGAAACCCGACATGCAGCAACACGGCCTGAAACAGGATCGGCGTAAACCATTCACCCTGACGCACACCGACCAACACGGCGTAGGCCAGATAAAACACCAGCAATGCGGAGACCGAGGCCGTCAGCGCGCCCAGATATTTGCCGAACACCACCGTGCCGCGCGCCACCGGTTTGGCCAGCAGCGGATAGATCGTGCGGCTCTCAAATTCAGGCGGAAAGAGACGCGCCGAAACGCCCAGTCCGATGATGATCGAGAAGAGCCAGATCAACAGCATCGCCAACTCAGAGATGTAGCGACTGGCACCGCTCACGCCGAACGGTGCCAAAAACGCTGCCGGCAACAAGATGACGATCGCCAGCAGAAAGACCACGACGAGGTCTTTGCGCCGGTACAGTTCCAGAACCGAAAGCTCCGAGAGCGCCGCCACTTGCAACAGCCACTGTTTCATGCCAGCACCCCCTTCTTCGCCGTATCGGTATCGAGCACGTTGAGGAAGATGCGCTCCAGATTCCGCTCGCCGTCACCGGCAATCGCGTGCATCGCGCCGCAGACTACCAGTTCGCCCTGTTTCAGGATCGCCACGCGGTCGCAGATCAACTCCGCCTCGGTCAACTCATGCGACGAGAAGAAAACGGTTTTGCCCTGCTCGCGCAATTCGAGGATCAAGTCGCGGAAATGAATGCGCGCCAGCGGATCGAGTCCGGTCAGCGGCTCGTCGAGAATCAGCAGTTCCGGATCATGCAGCAGCGCTTGCACGATGCCCGCGCGTTGCAGCATGCCTTTCGAGTAGGTTTTTAGTAACCGCCCCGCCGCTGCGCCGAGTCCTACGCGCTCTATGAGGCCGTCGGCCCGCTCACGGACCGCCGCGCGCGACATCCCGCAGAGACCGCCGTAAAAAAACAGCAACTCATGCAGGTTGAGGAAAGGGTAGTAGGCGGCGGTTTCCGGCATGAAGCCGATGCGGCTGCGCGCCGACGCTTCCCGCGGATCGCCGCCCAGCACACGGATGCTGCCCCCGTCCGGAACTATCAGTCCCAGCAGCATCTTGATCGTCGTGGTTTTTCCCGCGCCGTTGGTACCTAGAAACCCCAATATCTCTCCGGGCTGAACACTCAGCGTAAGCTGGTTGACCGCCCTTGTGTTCCCGAAGCGTTTCGAAACATCCTGAATAACGACTGCATCCATGCCCACCCGTCCTTTGTCCATTCTATGCGTTAAAACACGGAGCAGCGCTATCTCAGGAGGATCAAGGTGCCGGGCGACTTCGACTTCACCACGCCCGTCCCGCTGAACACCTCGGGGTGCGTCAATGCGCCGTACTGGCCACCGACATAGCGCACGCCGTTGATCACCAGATCACCCACAACGAAGACACCCGGATAGTCCAACTCCACGTGCGCACCGGTCTCGATCGTGAGTGACGACTCGTCACTGGACAACGCATCCGGCGCTGTGATCACAGCCGTGCCGCTGATCCGCACGTCATCGATCAATGTCCACGGATCGCCCGGCAATCCTGCGGTCCCTTGGAACTTAAGAGTATACGTGCCGGCCGTGACATAGCCCAGCGGTATCGTCGCTGTACGGTAACCGATCTCCGTCACGGTCACACTGCCACACGTCGTGTCTGCCAGCAACACGGAGACCACATGGTTCGTGTACCAAGTCCCATTGTAACCGCGCGGGCAGTAGGCGAAGGTCAGGGTATAGTTGCCATCTCCGGGGAAGTCGAGCGCCACCTGCATGGAACCGTCTGAGCGCAAGAAAGCAGTCTGGACCCCTTCCGGTGCGTAGGCCGGCTCGGTGTCCGCGAAATAGCTACCGTTACGCTGATAGCCGGCATAAGTGGAATTGAACGTCCAGCCCGGGCAGCCGGTGGCCGCCGTGCCGCGCCGGTCCTTCACCCCCGGCCCCCCCTCCGCCGGCAGCAGCGGATCGCTTTCAAAGCCCGCATACGGCACATCGACCGTGTACTGGGCTCGCGCGCTGCGCACCACGAAAAGGCCTTCGCTGACAGTGAGGTCGCCGATAAACGGCGTATCGCCTCCCATGCGTTCCTGCAAAGTGAACGTCCCCTGCCCAAGCTTCCGCCATGTTCCTTCCAGCGTGTTGACCGCCAGATTGGCATCGGTCACGCGCAGGTTCGTGCCCGCCGCATCCTCACTCACCAACCGGTGCAGCGTCTGCCGGTGCTGCATTTCGCCGAGTTCATTGGTCGCGCCGACAACCTCGAAGGCCGCGCCGGCTGAGACCGTGACCACGCTTTCGGGCGCGAGCAGATTATCCAGCGCGTTTGTTGGACTGGCCAGAGCGAAGTCGAGACGCAACGTGCCGTTGGAGACCAGCGTCGGCCCCGTATAGGTCATGGGCGCCGCAATCTTGAGCGTGCCGGTGCCCTGTTTGACCAGCGCACCGGTCGAATCCGGCGCCTGCGCGAAACCCTTGCCGCGGATCGCAACTTCATAGGCCATCGTATCGATAATCGCACCACCATTGCAAATCAGCGGCGCGGCCGACTCTTCGGACAGCGCTATGAAGAAGTCTGTGTTGCGGGCAGCTTCGACCACCGTGCCGTTGAAGAGCAGCGGACGCAGACTGAGATGCTGATTGTTGACGTTGGGCACACCGAGCACCGGCAGCCGCAGGCGGCCGCCGTCCAGCGACAGTTGCGTGGCATTCCCTTCCACAAAACGGAGTTCATTGCCCACCGTCACGAATGCGTCATTGGTGATGGAGACCACGGCATTCGAACCGGCGATGTCCAGCCAGTCCGTCTTGAAGTCGCAGCCTTCGCCGAACACCACACTGCAACCATCCGCTGTCTCCCAACCGCACGAGAGTTTACGGAGGGCGCCCCGCACGTTCGACCAGCGGTGCAACGCAGCGCCACTGCCGGGCAGTGCATCGCCCGCCAGATAGAGATCGACATAGCCAAAGAGCGTACCGTCCATGTTAACGACCGTCAGCGGTACGCCGTCATCATGACCATCGGGAAAGCGCGACAGGTCATCACGGGGCTGAATCACAAAGCCGGCGAATGTGTGGGCACGCGGGACTTCGATACCGCGCGTGAAGGTGACCGTCGAGCCGGACGGCACGACAAAACGCGTCGTACGGTCATTGGCATAGGTCTGGTTCGCCACATAGACCATGCGGTCGAACGTACCGCCGGCGCGCGGCTCGAAACGTCCACCCGTGGCGAATGAGAGTTCTCCGCTGCCGATCGCGTTGACGGTATCGACCGCCACCACGCCGCCGCCCACATGCAGGCCGCCCGCCAACGGAAGCGGGCCTTGCAGATCGAGCCGACCGCTACCGGTTTTGATCAGCGTCACGGGGCCGTCGGGGCGATCGCCCAGCATGGTGCTCGGCACGGTATTGGTCTCATCCGCCGACACACCGAGCGTCAGGCTCACCGGATACGCAGCCGTCGCATTCGTCACCTTGCCGAAGCCACCGCCGACCGGCTGCAAGCCGCCGGCGAGACGGACGTCCAACGCCCCGACATCCAGCGTCGCGCCAGCCGCCAGCCTGACGGGATCCAAGACCTGCTTGACCGTCGTGCCGGTGGCAAAGCGGAAACTGCCGGCGGTCACGCCATATTCACTTTGCGGCGACAGGGCAGCCGTCGGGAACGCCAGAGCACCGCTCTGTGTGCTGTAGGCACCGGGCAGGAATGAGATCGCGCCTTCGCCATCATCCAGCGTGCCCGCCCACTCGCCGACGCCTGCCTTGCCGGCCTCGATGTAACGATCCTCCCCATAAAAGCCAAAGGTCACCAACGCATATTCACCTGCTTCCAGCGTGACCGGTTCCGGCAAGCGATGGAAGCGATACCCGCCTTCGAGCGGATAGACCTCCGAAACGCCCAAGGCGGTCACGGCCAGCGGCACCCCGCCGGTGCGCGCGAAAATGGCGACTTTCTTGAAGTGCGCATTTCCATCTCCAGCGCTGTCGTACGCACCCAGATGCGTGACAGTAATCGGCCGATTGACCTGAAAGTCTGTACGCAGCGAGCGCGAGGCGCCGCCTGCACCAGTATTGTGAAGCGACGGATTGGCGGCATACGCCTGGAAAAAACGCGGTGCTGGATCGTTGAAAGCCAGCGTACCCTGTTGCACCGCCACCCCGCCAAGCGTGGCAGTGCCGGTCACGACGGCGTCGCCGCCTCCGGTTTTGGCCAGCGCCTGTGCACTGACCACATCGGCGGCCAGCGTGACTTGAGAACCGTCATCGACCGTCACGGTCGGAGACGGACCACTGAAATCCAACACACCGCTCTCGATGGTGCGCTCGGCACCCGCAACAGACAACGTTCCGATGTTTTGCAGGCCGCCCTGCAGCGAGATGGTCTGTGCCGTCGCGACATCGTTCGTGACAATAGCGGCCGCACCAATGCCTCCGGCGCGGACACCGCCCTGCCAATTGGCAACGGTGGCCCAGTCGGCCTCCGACGCGGTACCGATCCACACACCATCCGCAGTCTGCTGGCTCGGCCCGTCGGCCAGCACCTGCCGGGCGTGCACCGCATAGACCTCGCGCGGGTCATGCGCGTAGGCGGTCAACACCTGCTCGCCGTTGTGTTCACTGTCGTCCCCCAAGCGATAGAGGGCACGCGCCACAGCCAATTCCTTAAGGCAGTGGTTGCGCTCAATGTCAGCCTGAGCATTTGAAAAGTCGGGAATCAGCGGTGCCGTTGTAGCATTCGGCAGTGCATAACCCTGCACGAGCGGCAGCAAGGCGGCGAGCCGCATAGCGGCGGAGCCGCTGTCGAGGCTTTCGCTCGCCAACGCGACCGCACGGCAGTGAGAGAAGCTCGATGTGGCCTCAAGCTGGGCAGCCTTGGCGAGTAGCGGCGAGATGCCGCCCAGATCCAATGTGCGTCCGAGCGCGATCAGATAGCTATCCATCATGCTCACAGAACGTCCGTATTGGCCCATGCCGCGGAAATGCCAGCCGACGTCCCACGGATTCAGGCCTACGACATCAATCAGCGTCTGCGCACCGGTCGGATCGTCTAGCAACCCCAGAACATGCGCATAGATCAGCCGATCTGCCGGATTGCCTGCACTGGCATACGCCGTGCGCAGCATCGGTAGCGCGGTGGCGATGTCGGCCAGCACCGTAGGCAGCGTGGCATAGTTATCGACCAAGCCCGTGACGGCCAGTTGAATCACATCTTGGGAGAGCGGGAAGCTGTCCGTGTTGTTGGTGTGGGCGACATCAATAATGCCCACACCAACCAGATGCGTTTGCAGCGCAGCTATGTCTACCGAACGCACGTCGACACCGGCCTGAACGGCCAGCGCTGCGGCGTAACCGGCCGCATAGCCTTGGTTCTGCACGTCGCGCTGCATGCGCAGCAGCGGCATGGCGTCGCGATGCGCGCTGATGCCAAGCCCCGTCACCAGCAAGCCGTCCAGCGTCTTGGGCAACAACGCGCGGAACGGCAGATTCGCTGTCCGGGCGGCCGTGCCGGGATCGTAGATAAAGAAAAGGTCATGCACCGTAAACCCGTGCGTATCAAAGTTGCTGGTCGGCCGCACGATCGTGTCGGGCCATGTGCGGTTATTCAAGATGTCGATCGGCGTGACGGTCACCGCGCCCACCAGACGACGCCGTTCACGCGTCGCGGGATTCTGTGCGGCATCCCAGGTCGACGCAGGCATACTCTTGCGCGCGCGCCGCGCGAAGAAAAACACGTCGGTCACATCGGCATCGCCCACGAAACCGATATCGTTGTTGAGATAGCTGTTGCCCAGCACATGCCTTGCCCAGCCCGCGCCCTGCACGGCAGGTTCACTGCCCGTGATAAACTCGGTCTGAGCACCGGCGGCTGCGGCCACGTCAGCGTTGCCGGTCGAATCGATCACCGTCTGCGCACGGATGACGCCGCGCTGGCCGTCGGGCAGCACCACCACCACCCCCTTCACCGCATCGCCGTCAACCACTGCCCCGTTCGCGAGCGTCCCGTAAAGCACGCGCACGTCGGCGGCACGGCACGCCTGCCTATACCACTCCGCCTTGGCGGTGTAGAGCGAGGCACCGGTCGCCTTCCAGCCGGGGTCAACCTCGTTCACGGTAAACCCGCACGCATTACCGTAATAGTACAAGCCGATGCGCCCGTCGGTCTGCACACCGCCCATCGTGTAGAGCACATCCAGCACCAGCGTATCGGCACCGGCGCGACCGGCGCTGATCGCGGCCGGTGCACCCGCCGTGCCCGCCCCGACCACCAGAACCTCACACGTCGCCAGCACCGGCAATGAACGCACACCTTCCTCGACCGTGCCCAGTGCATTCGTAGCTGCCGGCGGCAGACCCGCCAGCGCTTCGCGCACCTCTTCGGTCCCCGGCACAGCACCGACATCCGGCGGCAGCGTAACACCGGCGAGCGGCGCACGAGCCAACGCCTCAGCGGCCGCGACTGCGCCGATGCGGTCGGCCAGCGCCATTATACGCGCCGGATGCTGCAGATCGGCAGCCAGAGAGCGCGGCAGGTCGGCCCGCACACCCAGCACGTAGAGGTACGGCACACCCTGCGGCCGGAACGCATTCAGGTTCAGCGCGTCAGCACCGGGCCACGCGGTGGCGTCTTCGGACGCGACACCGACGATGTGATCCGGCGGCAGCCACGAGAGCCGATCCGCCTGATCCAGACAGGTCTTCGTCCACGTCAGATCACGCGCTGTCTGCTCGATCTCCAAAAGTTCCAGCATGTCGCCCGTCTGCATGGACGCGGTGAAGCTACACCGGTAGACGAGTCCGTTCACACTCGTCGGCATGCCTGCAGGCGCGTCCACACCACCGATCGTGACCGGATAGGCAAAGTTCGGCAAGGCCTCGACACTCAGCCCCGGCGCGGAGGGTGCGTTCGTAGCATCCGCGATCACGATCCGCGAGAACGAGTAGTCGCCGGGCGTAAAATCGGTCTTGGCCGCCCCCGCGCAGCGGGTCGGCCACGCGCCCTCGGTCGCGTCGATCACGACCCGCGCCGTCACCGCCTGGCGACCAGAGCGGTTCGCCAGCACCACGCCGGCGGGTTTCCCGTTGGCATCCCGCAGCACATCGCACACCGGCGCACCGCCCAGAAAAGGAATTCCCTGCTCCTCCAACACAAGATCCAGAGTGCTCTTCAGTGCCAGCGGCGTGGCGTGGTAACAACTGCCCGCTATCGGATTATCCAAGTCGGTGTGGACGACCAGTTCATCAAGCAACTGACGCACGTACGTGCCGCCCGGCGTGATATTGCACGCCAGACGCAGGAATCGGGCACTGAACGGGGTGTCCGGCACGATCCGGACAACCCAGGTGCTGTCGTGATCCGTCGTTAATTGCGCAAGCTCCGTGTTGTACGTGACGGTAATCCACGTCGTGCCATCATCGCTACGCTCAAGGCCGGCGACCGTTGTTGAAAACGGCATGTAACCGGAGAGGCGGACGTAGTAGTAAAGATCCAGTTGCGTCACACTGCCCGCTCCGGCGAACGTGACCGTGATCACCGTGTTCGAGTCATACTGGACGCTGCCGGTTTCCGCCCTGAATTTAACACCGTCGATCAGCCGAGTGTTGTCGGGATCGGGATGCCCACTGTTCGGCTCGACATCCGCCTGATAGGTGAACGGCACCTTGGGTGAAAAAATCCGTCGCGCCAACGGATGGGTATCGAATTCGGAAACCGGCGTGGCCCAGAGTTCGCGCGTCCCGGCCAAGTCGTCGCCCAGATAGGTGCGCGGCGCTACAAGGAACACGCTGGCGCCATTGGTTTTTGCGGCCACCGCCGCGGCCACCGCCGCGCTGCCGCCGCCGACCACCACGACATCCGCATCGCGAACCACCGGCACAGAACGTGCGGTCTGCGCCACAGGTTCTGCACTCAAAACGGCCTGCGTCAGGCACGCCGCACCCACACACATGATCGCAACACACGTTCTCATCACGCCTACCTCCTACGCTCCTCGCCAGCCCATCTAATACTGGTTAGCACTGTACCGAAAACAGCGTGGCTTGGTCAACATTGAACACCGAACGTGCCGTAATCGGTTAGTGACAGGGGGCATGCGAGTCAAGTGCGTGGTTTGTGCCCATTTCGGCACTCACAAGTCAGACGAGAAAATCTGGAGTGCGGCGGCAAGCGGTATTCCGCGCGACGCCGCTTTTTGCGCAGGGACACGGTGGCTGGGTGGTGCGCAAAAGCGGTACCGCGAGGCACACTTCGTCCCTACACTTCGTCGTCCAAAACACTTCGTCGCTGGCGCAATCGACTAAGTGTGGGGACTAAGTGTGGGGACTCCAAATTTTTCCGCCGCGCCATGCGCGGCACAACAACCATGTCAGCCATGTCCCAAAATGCCACCCCACTCCCATCCAGAAGCGCACGATCTTCGCGCATCCCTGTCACTCACCGATCAAGAGACGATGCCCAGCGGCGGCGTCTTTTCCCAGACACCACGGGTGAAGTCCGGCACGTCCACCGAACGGCTGCGGTTCGCCACGGAATCCGCACTCAACGTGCCGACCGCGCTCCAAGCGGCCGCGTCGTACACGGTCTGGTCCAGCGGTTCACCGTTACGCAGACAGTAGATCACGCGCCAGTTCATGATGAAGTCCATGCCGCCGTGTCCGCCGACCCGTTTCGCTTCGGCGCCCATACGCTTCCAGAGCGGATGGTCATAGGCTTCGAACCATGGCTCCATGTTTTGATCCCAAGCATGGTAGTTGGTGGTCTTTTTGTCGCCCAGAATCTTCTGGATCGCAGGCGGCAGGTCCTCTTTCTTATAGTCCAGTGCGATGCGGTTCGGGAAGCCCCCGAACGTGCCGCGCGTACCCTGAATCAAATTGTGGCGGCTGTAAGGACGCGGGGAGGTCTCGTCCCACTGCACCATGATCGAGCGGCCCTTGACGGTTTTGATGATCGTGGTGTTGATGTCGCCGCAACGCCACTCTTTGATTTGGTTCCACTTGTGGTCAGCCGGGAACCGCTCTTTGGCGTACAGCGCGCGGCCGAGCGCCGGAGACGACACTGAACTCAGATAATCGAAGCGATCCCCCTGGTTGATGCCCATGTACTGCGCCACTGGACCCAGACCGTGGGTCGGATACAAGTTGCCGTTGCGCCGCGCATAGTGCAGGGTGCGCCACGAGCCCGTGCCGTGCTCCACCTGATTCATCTGCCCGCGCAATTCGTGGATATAGGCAGCTTCACCGTGCAGCAACTCACCGAAAAGCCCCTGCCTGACCATGTTCAGCACCATCAGTTCCTCACGCCCATAATTGACGTTCTCAAGCATCATGCAGTGACGCCGCGTCTTCTCCGCCGTATCAACCAGCGCCCAGCACTCTTCCGTCGTGATCGCGGCGGGAACCTCAAGGAAAGCGTGCTTTCCAGCCCGCATCGTATCAAGCGCCTGTGGCGTGTGCAGTTCCCAAGGGGTTGCGATATAGACGATATCGACATCGTCACGCTCGAGCATCTTT
>Ga0209407_1000724_pt1 | contig 39236 bp, 24 predicted proteins | sample AD_JPNHG3_MetaG_FD_184410 | JGI IMG/M metagenome (GOLD analysis project Ga0209407, IMG submission 184410) | Active sludge microbial communities of municipal wastewater-treating anaerobic digesters from Japan - AD_JPNHG3_MetaG (SPAdes) (version 2) | ecosystem: Engineered > Bioreactor > Anaerobic...
CGCGTGAATTGAAACCCCACACGCTCGGCAGCGATGTGCGGCCGGCGAGTCGCGCCCCACGCGGGGCGCGTGAATTGAAACACTGCTCGTCGACCCACTTGACCGCCGCGTAATACGTCGCGCCCCACGCGGGGCGCGTGAATTGAAACTGGGACAGCGCGGCCGACATGACGGCGGACGTAGTCGCGCCCCACGCGGGGCGCGTGAATTGAAACCGGTAGGCGGCGAGCGTGACGGGCGCGGAATCGGTCGCGCCCCACGCGGGGCGCGTGAATTGAAACTCACTCACGATGTTGGATGTCTGCGCAAGCAACTGTCGCGCCCCACGCGGGGCGCGTGAATTGAAACATTGCTTCCGCGACGTCAACCGCGGTCGCTCCCGTCGCGCCCCACGCGGGGCGCGTGAATTGAAACACGGACCCCGACCTCATGGTCATCATCGAGCGCGTCGCGCCCCACGCGGGGCGCGTGAATTGAAACCGTTTCCTTCTGAACCTGGTCGAGATCGAGGGTGTCGCGCCCCACGCGGGGCGCGTGAATTGAAACTCTTCGGCCCTTTCGGCGTACTCCTCTTCTTTGTCGCGCCCCACGCGGGGCGCGTGAATTGAAACTGCGCCGGATCTGAAAGCATGGCGGCGGCGATGGCGTCGCGCCCCACGCGGGGCGCGTGAATTGAAACTAACGATTACATCCTGCTCGACAACCGCCGCCCGGGTCGCGCCCCACGCGGGGCGCGTGAATTGAAACTTCCGCAAGCAGGGCGGAGACCGCTCCGCTGAGTCGCGCCCCACGCGGGGCGCGTGAATTGAAACTCCCAAAGCCGAGGATTTTTGAAGTCCGCGTGAGTCGCGCCCCACGCGGGGCGCGTGAATTGAAACCTTGCGACTAACTTGGCCGCGTCGGGCAACTGAGTCGCGCCCCACGCGGGGCGCGTGAATTGAAACGCGCAAGACCCGAAAGTGACCGTCCGCGCGTTTGTCGCGCCCCACGCGGGGCGCGTGAATTGAAACCCTACACGCGAGTAAGATGCGCAGGGTAAGTAAAGTCGCGCCCCACGCGGGGCGCGTGAATTGAAACACTGGCAGCTCACGAAATGTCTCATATCCCATTGTCGCGCCCCACGCGGGGCGCGTGAATTGAAACGAAGACACGATCGAGCTTGCGCGAGTGGCGATCGTCGCGCCCCACGCGGGGCGCGTGAATTGAAACTAGCGCGGGAGCAGCGTTCCTGAGTGCGGTCGCGTCGCGCCCCACGCGGGGCGCGTGAATTGAAACAGCCGCAATGACGTTGTACACACCGCTTGGACTGTCGCGCCCCACGCGGGGCGCGTGAATTGAAACCCATGACGCCCCGGCAGACTTCGCTCCCCAGAAGTCGCGCCCCACGCGGGGCGCGTGAATTGAAACAGAAGGTCGGCTATGAAGGGCGCAAGCCGCGCAGGTCGCGCCCCACGCGGGGCGCGTGAATTGAAACGCGTAGCACGTGTCGCTCTTGCCGAAGCCGTGCTGTCGCGCCCCACGCGGGGCGCGTGAATTGAAACCCGGTGGCCATGTGTGTCGCAAGCGTCCGCGCAGTGTCGCGCCCCACGCGGGGCGCGTGAATTGAAACCGGTTTACCCGCCGGGCGCGGGGTTCAAGCATGTCGCGCCCCACGCGGGGCGCGTGAATTGAAACCTTTATGTTCTCAAGGATCTGCATGACGCGGTTAAGTCGCGCCCCACGCGGGGCGCGTGAATTGAAACCCGCAATGCGACGGATTCGAGCTGGTTCACCTTGTCGCGCCCCACGCGGGGCGCGTGAATTGAAACACAGGTGCAGACGCTCGGAGTTGGTGCGTTTGGTCGCGCCCCACGCGGGGCGCGTGAATTGAAACTGGATAAGCGCCTTGTGCCGCAGCATGCGCTTAGGTCGCGCCCCACGCGGGGCGCGTGAATTGAAACACCTTGCCGCTCAGGATCTCTCCTGTTGCGACGGGTCGCGCCCCACGCGGGGCGCGTGAATTGAAACGACTCACGCTCGGCTATGTCGTAAACCTCGAAGTCGCGCCCCACGCGGGGCGCGTGAATTGAAACGCACAGGACGGTAATGATCAAACCCTTCATAAAGTCGCGCCCCACGCGGGGCGCGTGAATTGAAACCCTTGGAAACGAAAGGAAAAAAAGAGATGAAAAGTCGCGCCCCACGCGGGGCGCGTGAATTGAAACCTCTGTGATTCGCAACCCCGCGCCCGTGCGGGTGTCGCGCCCCACGCGGGGCGCGTGAATTGAAACCAGTCCATGACGATCCTCGCGCCCGTCAGGCGACCGTCGCGCCCCACGCGGGGCGCGTGAATTGAAACTTCGGTTGAGGATGTCGCCGCAGGTGCGTTGTGTCGCGCCCCACGCGGGGCGCGTGAATTGAAACTCATATCGGGCGTCCAGACCGCGCAGCATTTCGTCGCGCCCCACGCGGGGCGCGTGAATTGAAACCGGATGCGTCCTGCGCGTCCTGCGCGATCCTGTGAGTCGCGCCCCACGCGGGGCGCGTGAATTGAAACGCCTGATCGAACGCTAGGCGGGCGCGTCCGTGCGGTCGCGCCCCACGCGGGGCGCGTGAATTGAAACAATTAAACTCTGTATACTCTCCGTAAGGTTTGAGTCGCGCCCCACGCGGGGCGCGTGAATTGAAACGCGTGGAAGGTGGAGTTCCAATCGAAGTCGACCAGTCGCGCCCCACGCGGGGCGCGTGAATTGAAAAGCTGGCCGCGCACACCAACCGCGCCGACAACCCGTCGCGCCCCACGCGGGGCGCGTGAATTGAAAATTGACCCGGCTGCGCGGAATTACGTGCGTCGGGTGTCGCGCCCCACGCGGGGCGCGTGAATTGAAAAGCTGGTGACAGGACGCGCAGCGACGCTTAAAAAGTCGCGCCCCACGCGGGGCGCGTGAATTGAAAATGTAACGTGAGGAGACAAAAAATGAAAAAAGCGTGTCGCGCCCCACGCGGGGCGCGTGAATTGAAACCAAATCTGCACGTCGTTTTCCGCTCCCGTCATGGTCGCGCCCCACGCGGGGCGCGTGAATTGAAACATACGGCGGGTCAGTCAGCAGCAGGTCGAAGCGTCGTCGCGCCCCACGCGGGGCGCGTGAATTGAAACATTCAGCCGTCCTTCCGTCTCCTGTGACCAGCGTCGCGCCCCACGCGGGGCGCGTGAATTGAAACTTCACGCGGAGGGCGGCGATTTCTGCATGGTTTTTGTCGCGCCCCACGCGGGGCGCGTGAATTGAAACTTAACGATATCAGTGTATCCGTCACTGCTGGCCGTCGCGCCCCACGCGGGGCGCGTGAATTGAAACGAGATCTCTGCAACGTTAGGTCGGTTCAGCTTGTCGCGCCCCACGCGGGGCGCGTGAATTGAAACGAGATCAATGAGGACGGATCACCGACGGTCAAGCGTCGCGCCCCACGCGGGGCGCGTGAATTGAAACGCTTTGGCCGCTTATGCAGCCTGCTGGCCTCCGAAGTCGCGCCCCACGCGGGGCGCGTGAATTGAAACAAAAGGTCGGCTACCAAGGGCGCAAGCCGCGCAGAGGTCGCGCCCCACGCGGGGCGCGTGAATTGAAACTCAATCGTTCCGAATCCGCCTCACGGCTACATCGGTCGCGCCCCACGCGGGGCGCGTGAATTGAAACGAGCAGTACGGGCTTAACCCTTGGACACGTGAGAGTCGCGCCCCACGCGGGGCGCGTGAATTGAAACTGCGGATGTTGATCCCCTCCGCGCACCCTTGGAGTCGCGCCCCACGCGGGGCGCGTGAATTGAAACGCAATCATGTACGTCGTCGAAGGCGACGAATCAACGTCGCGCCCCACGCGGGGCGCGTGAATTGAAACGCAATCATGTACGTCATCGAAGGCGACGAATCAACGTCGCGCCCCACGCGGGGCGCGTGAATTGAAACCATATCGGAGTAAGCGGGATGTTCGGCTGTGACGGTCGCGCCCCACGCGGGGCGCGTGAATTGAAACGCAGCTCCACATGGCAGTTGTCAGGTCGGCTGATAGTCGCGCCCCACGCGGGGCGCGTGAATTGAAACCCATACATGACTGTTTCGACTGGAACGATTCGGAGTCGCGCCCCACGCGGGGCGCGTGAATTGAAACGACATAGGCATACGATTCTCTGGTGATTTGCTCGTCGCGCCCCACGCGGGGCGCGTGAATTGAAACTTGCTTTGTGGCGTAGTGAGTTCCCATCCTGCAGGTCGCGCCCCACGCGGGGCGCGTGAATTGAAACAGATGCAGCTCACATGCGATCTGACTGGACATACGTCGCGCCCCACGCGGGGCGCGTGAATTGAAACAAGCGCGTTGAGGAACAGAAGCGCGAGGAGTTGGTCGCGCCCCACGCGGGGCGCGTGAATTGAAACTCCGTGAGGCGTTCGATCTGTGCGCGTGTCGCAGTCGCGCCCCACGCGGGGCGCGTGAATTGAAACCTCGGTCGATGACTTGAGGCCAATGACCGTGCTGTCGCGCCCCACGCGGGGCGCGTGAATTGAAACAAAGAGAATCGCATATTGGGCGCGCCGCGAACGGTCGCGCCCCACGCGGGGCGCGTGAATTGAAACATTCTCGACGGTGATGGACGGCGTGTTGTCGATGTCGCGCCCCACGCGGGGCGCGTGAATTGAAACGAATATCTCGACACGCGATACCATCCCCGAAGCGTCGCGCCCCACGCGGGGCGCGTGAATTGAAACTTCGAACGTGTAGTTCGCGCCGGTGTTGAGCGTGTCGCGCCCCACGCGGGGCGCGTGAATTGAAACGCACTGGTTGGCGGCGTGCTGCGGGCGGAAGACGGTCGCGCCCCACGCGGGGCGCGTGAATTGAAACATTCTTGGCGGCACAAACATGACTGTGACTGTGGTCGCGCCCCACGCGGGGCGCGTGAATTGAAACGCTGTTCGATGCGGCCAAACAGTGTGTTTGTAGGTCGCGCCCCACGCGGGGCGCGTGAATTGAAACAATAGATCAGCGTCACCTTGAAATCGTTGGTTACGTCGCGCCCCACGCGGGGCGCGTGAATTGAAACTTCGATGTCGGCGCGCGTTATGCGCCAGTTGGTGGTCGCGCCCCACGCGGGGCGCGTGAATTGAAACATTGATCCCCAGCGCCGCCAGCAGATCCTCCAGCGTCGCGCCCCACGCGGGGCGCGTGAATTGAAACATTCACCTGCGTTTCTACGGACGCCACCAGCAAGTCGCGCCCCACGCGGGGCGCGTGAATTGAAACGCGTAGCTCACCGCGCTGCCGAATGGCAGCGCGCCCGTCGCGCCCCACGCGGGGCGCGTGAATTGAAACAGCCGGTTCACGCCGCCGGCCTCCGGCTTCCCGGTCGCGCCCCACGCGGGGCGCGTGAATTGAAACCTTGTTCAGGGCGAACTCGTCGCCGACGCGGTTGTCGCGCCCCACGCGGGGCGCGTGAATTGAAACACCTTTGCGGCGACGGCCGTTCCTGACGCATGATGTCGCGCCCCACGCGGGGCGCGTGAATTGAAACGATCCATCCCATCACTTAGCCCTCATGATTTCGGTCGCGCCCCACGCGGGGCGCGTGAATTGAAACTTTGCAGGATCGATCATGAGATCGATCTGGCAGGTCGCGCCCCACGCGGGGCGCGTGAATTGAAACGCTCAGCCGGTATACGGGAGTGGCGCATACGGGTCGCGCCCCACGCGGGGCGCGTGAATTGAAACAAGCTTTACCGGGGCGTCACGAAGGCGGCGCGCGTCGCGCCCCACGCGGGGCGCGTGAATTGAAACACGCGCTCCGGATCGAAAAACCTGCCCGCCCGGTCGCGCCCCACGCGGGGCGCGTGAATTGAAACCTCGGCCTCGCCGCCCGCCGCCTCGCCCTCATGTCGCGCCCCACGCGGGGCGCGTGAATTGAAACGCCATGCTCCGCTACACGCCCGACCACGTCCTGGTCGCGCCCCACGCGGGGCGCGTGAATTGAAACACCGCGATGGAGCTTGAGCGTCGCGAGAAGGCCGAGTCGCGCCCCACGCGGGGCGCGTGAATTGAAACCGCAGGTGCCGGTCATGACGACGGTGGAGCCTTTCGTCGCGCCCCACGCGGGGCGCGTGAATTGAAACACCGCCAAGATCGGCGACACCGAGGTCAAGTCCGTCGCGCCCCACGCGGGGCGCGTGAATTGAAACCAACGCCGCCGCCAGAGCCGCCGCCGACATTGCTGTCGCGCCCCACGCGGGGCGCGTGAATTGAAACTCCTGTTCCTGCGCCACGATCTCGTAGCGCATGGTCGCGCCCCACGCGGGGCGCGTGAATTGAAACAACCCGCGACCGTCGCTGGTGGCGGCTCCAAGGTGTCGCGCCCCACGCGGGGCGCGTGAATTGAAACCTTTCACCCTGCACCCCCCGCCGCGCCGGGTCAAGGTCGCGCCCCACGCGGGGCGCGTGAATTGAAACTCGCCCGCAAGCTGTGCGAGGAAGGCAGGCGGCTGGTCGCGCCCCACGCGGGGCGCGTGAATTGAAACCGGCATCTCCACGGACGGGTTGCGCCACAGGGGGTCGCGCCCCACGCGGGGCGCGTGAATTGAAACAGGAATGGGCGATGCGCGTGATCGCCGGTCTGCCGGTCGCGCCCCACGCGGGGCGCGTGAATTGAAACATGGTGTAAGCCGGTTTTTTGCGCGGGGCGGTCGTCGCGCCCCACGCGGGGCGCGTGAATTGAAACTATCTCGGTTGCGCAGACATCGGACGCGCGAAAATGTCGCGCCCCACGCGGGGCGCGTGAATTGAAACAAGCAACAGCCACACCCTGCCCCACACGGTGCGTCGCGCCCCACGCGGGGCGCGTGAATTGAAACATGAATTGGAACAAACGCGCATCTACCCCGCGCGTCGCGCCCCACGCGGGGCGCGTGAATTGAAACGATGATGTGCGCGATGAATGGTGGGTGTTCTGCGTCGCGCCCCACGCGGGGCGCGTGAATTGAAACTTCCGACTCTGCCGGTATTTCCCGCGCCGGCGCTCGTCGCGCCCCACGCGGGGCGCGTGAATTGAAACTTTGCCCACCCGTCGCCCAACTCATCACTGAGGTCGCGCCCCACGCGGGGCGCGTGAATTGAAACTCCGACACCACGGCGGCGGACGCGCGGGCGTAAAGTCGCGCCCCACGCGGGGCGCGTGAATTGAAACACGCCGAGCCGCCGTTGGACGTTCCGACGGCGGTGTCGCGCCCCACGCGGGGCGCGTGAATTGAAACCTGTGGTGGAGCAGGGGAGAGGGGCCGGAAAACACGTCGCGCCCCACGCGGGGCGCGTGAATTGAAACTACGAGTCGCTGGCGTTTTCCTACGGGCTCCGGGTCGCGCCCCACGCGGGGCGCGTGAATTGAAACAAGCTCGCCCGGCCCCAGGTTCAGCCCGTGACAGTCGCGCCCCACGCGGGGCGCGTGAATTGAAACGACACCGTGGATCAGCAATGCCTTGTCGGCGGCGTCGCGCCCCACGCGGGGCGCGTGAATTGAAACATCGTCTCCGTCTCAAGGTTGTTGATCACCCTGGTCGCGCCCCACGCGGGGCGCGTGAATTGAAACATGCTCCCCAAGAAAATCCGCGACGGCTTCCGCACGTCGCGCCCCACGCGGGGCGCGTGAAAACCCGGCCCAACGGACCGATTCACCATAACCCGGAGCAAGCGAAGCGCGACCCCGGATACCGACGTCGCATTTGCATGCCCTGAAAGGGAACCTCGACCCCACACATAACGCTCATCATGAGTCCTAAAAAATCTGTGTCCATCAATCTGCGGATGAAACCTGGGACCAAAGTGTTGGAAGTTCAACTCTTTTGGGGGTTGTTCACTATTCACTTCCTCAAGGGGGGCTCGTCGGGCTTGACCTTGACGAGGATGACGCGGTCGACGCGCACCTCGTCCGGCTGCTTTGAGTTCGCCACGTAGGACGGACCTTGCAGTTTGGCGGACATGTAGACGTCGTAGAGTTGTTTGTGTTCCTGTTTCTGCATGGCCTTGCGGAAGGTGAAGTTCATCGTCCAAGACCAGTGGGTCCAGAGGCGGGTCTGTTCAGAATAAACGCGGATGCGGCCGGCGTAATACCAGTGATACTTTTCGTCCTGGGGTGTGTTTTTCTTTGCCAAGGTAGCGCTCGACAGATGCTGCTTGAATTTCCAGTCGTAGACGCCGTAGGTGAAGGGTCGGGCGTGGTAGTCGGGCTTGCCGTCGCTGTCTTTGACTTTGGCCTTGCCGCCAAAGGCGTCGGGGTCTTCGGCCAAAAAGCCGCCGTCCAGTTCAGCGGCGGTGAGTTCGACGACATCGCGTCCGGTAAAGTCCAAGCCATCGAGCGGCATGGCTTCGATTCTGGCGTGCTTTTCCGGGAAGTCCATGCTGTCACTGAGGAACTCCAGCGCGAGTTCGCGGTCGCGCTTCCAAGCCGAAGGGAAGTATTTGCGGCCGAAGATGTCGGCGTTTTCGCTGATGCGCTGCTGGAGGATTTTCTTGTCCAGACCGAGAGGGTTGTTGTGGGTTTTCCACAGGTACAGGTAGCTGTGATCGACGATCAGCCGCTCTTGTTTGATGTTGTTGAGCACTGCCTGATTACCGGCTTCCGCCTTCTCCGCCTGATCGAGCAGGGTGTTGAGCGTGGTGAAGAAGGCGGCGTCGAGGAACGGACGCTTGTCCGGCGCGACCGTGCCGAGCGGCTTGTCCATTTCCGCCATGCGTTTTTCGGTGTAGGTCTTGAACTCCTGCATGAAGGGCGCGGCCTTGCCGTAGAAGAGGGGCATGTACTCGGCGACCAGCCGGTCGGGGTCGAGATCGGGGTTGTCCATCATTTTGGCACCGAGATAGTAGCGCAGGTCAAAGAAGGTCAGAGGGACGGTCGGGCCGAGTTCCATTTCAACGAAGAAATGCTTGGCGTTGATGTCGCGGTAGCGGCGCACCAAGCCGGGGATAGCGGCCAGATTGTGGATGGGAGTCTGAAAGCTGCAACGGAACAGCTTCCAGTAGTCCCAGATCGCGATGTTGCCAGCGCAATCGTGCCAAGCGGCCATGGCATCGTCATACGGCTTGTTGTTGGGATGGGAGAGCGGGAACATGACATCGCGCTTGACCTTGCCTGATTCGGCGAATTCGTGATCCATGTAGGCCAGACGCACAATGACGTTACCCTTGGGCTTCAAGCCGCTGGCGGGCGGAACCGTGGAGTCGTGATAGGCGAACATCATCAGGTAGATGTCGGGATAATCGACACTGACGCGATCCCAGAGCTTGTTCATGAAGTTGATCACCAAGCCGGAAACGTCGTGTTGCTTGACCACCTCCTGACATTCCGGACAGAAGCATTCGACTTTACAGTCATTCTGATCAACGACGTAGAAGACCGGCCAAGGAACACCGGTTTCCTTACAGCGAGCACGGTCTTGACTGACGTAGTCCTTCACTTTGGCGGCGAAGCGATCCAGGACTTCGGGCTGAGAGAAACAGATAGAGCCGCCGAAGGGCTCACCGACGATCTGCCGCGTCCCGTTTTTATTCATCCAAGAGATTTCCCTGGGAAAGTCGGCGGAGTAGACGTGCATGGTGTGAACCCCGCGCGGAGAACCGTAGCTTTCGCTGAACCCGAAGCGGGCCTGATGGCCGCCGCTGTTCTGGCGGACTTTGCGGCGGTATCCGGCCGAGATCTCGGCATGTCCGGGATAGATGTCGCGATAGATGAATGCCGGTGTGTGGCGAGCGTCGAGATCGGCAGGGACGGCGATGGCCTCCCGACTAGGAACGTGCTCGAAGTTGATGCTCAGAAAACGCACGCCGGCGAAGCGCTCCAGAAATTCATACGTCCCGAAGAGAACACCGCGCGGACGACCGCCGGTGATGATGATGTTCTTGCCGACGGCTTTGAGATGATACTCCTCCTTGCCGTAATCGCCGCTACGGTTCGTAGCAGCCAAGGCGGTCTGTCCCAAATGGATAGCCGGGGTGCCGTCATGGTCAGCTTCAGAAACAACAACAAACGTCTTGCCGGTAACCTTATCCAGATAGGCTTTCAGTTCGGTAGCGGCGAACTCCTCGGCGGGAATCGGCCGGGCTGCGGTCACGATGCGATAGGTATCGTTGAGCAGCAGACTAGGAACGTTCTGAGCAACCGCCGCGAACAGCAGCGAAGTCAAGGGCACGCACAACAGGATCTTTTTCATGACTGCTCCTTTACAAATTACGGTTGTTTGCGCAACTCTTCGGGTCGGAGTACCCGCACACGCGCGAACTGCAAGCGGTAGCGTCCCGCCTCATCGCTCGCCGGCGCGCCTAAACGTGTGGCGGCGATCCGAATGTATCGCGCAGAGGGATAACCGATCACCGAGTAGAGGTCGATCGTCAACCCGTCTTCGCCGAGGGTTGGGGTGTCGTCCACTTTTTTGATCGTTGTGTAGACATCGGGCTCTTTTGCCAACTCGACCGTGAACGCACGCGGGAAGCCCGCCGCCGAGCCGTCCGTACCGACTACATCGCGACGCGGCACCAACACAAGCTGCCCCAGCGTGCGCTCTTCACCCAGATCGATCTCGATCCACTCCTCGGCATCGGCCGTGGCGTGGGCCTTCGAACTGTATCCCTTAGCACCGTCCTGATCCGGCGCAAAAAGATGGGCGATCCCCCACCCGCCCATCTCATGCGAGCTGGAGGCCTTGGCGGAGTAGGCGAGCTGCCGGTCTACCGTCGAGCGTCGAAACGTCGGATCGTGCCACGCCTCGGCCGACACCCCTTCCGCGACCACACGATAGCGCCCGGCCGGCAAATCGGTCGGGACGCGCACACAGCCATTAACCGTCACACGCAGGCATCCCGGCAGGGCGATGTCTGCCCGCGTCCCCTTCGGCACGGTCAGCAACAGTTCGAGCGCGTCGTTCGTGAGTTCCCATTCGCAGCGCACGGCACCATGCGGCGTCGGCACGAGGCCCTTGGCCCAACTCACCTCGCGTGTCACCTGCGGCCGCACGCGGAAGCGGCGGAACCCCGGCTCAAGCGGCGCGACTCCCAGCAGGTAGGCGCTGAAGTGATGCGCGATCGCGGTATCGGGATGCGACTCATCCCCCCACCCTTTCCTCATCAAGCCCATGCATTCGGTCGTGGTCCAGGCGCCTTTCCACTCATCGTCCAGCAACTTGAACCAGTTGTGATCGAAGAGCATCTGCAAACCGGACTGCGCAAAGCCGTACTCGAAACGGCCGCGGCTGGCTAGACTCTGGAACTTGCCGTGACCGATTTTTTTGAACTGCGGCGCGATGCGGCGCGCCCGCTCAGGTGAAACCAACCCCAACGACAACGCAAGCGCGTTGGCCTCCGCTCCGAAGCGCGGTGTCTCGACCGCCTCTCGGTAAAACCCACCGGTCTCGTCCCACAGATGACGGTCGAGCGCATCCTTGAGCGACGCCTCGCGACGCCGTGCGATCGCCGCCTCGTCCGGCAGATCGAGTTCATCGGCGATGCGCGCGGCATCCCTGAAGACCGCGCACAGCAAGAGATTCATGTAGGCGCGCTTGCGGACATCGCCCAGATTCAAGTTGCAGGCGTGCTTGGAAGTTTCCGGACGCTGTTGAAACAGGCCGTCACCCCCGATGTGCGCCTCCAGATAACTCAGCAACCGCTGGATCGCCGGCCAGAGTTCGCGGAGCGTTTCGCGGTCGCCGGTATAGAGCAAGTGATCCCACGCCACCGGCACCAGCCACGCCGCGAACTCATCCGAGGGGAACGGCCCGAAATCGTCGCGTGCCGGCGGCACGCTGCGCTCGGGATAAGGCGAGGCGTGTACGTATCCGTCCGCCGTCTGATTGAAAGCGAGCATGCGCAGCGAGTCGCGCATATAGACGGGCTGCGCCGAAGCGTAATACGCGCTGCGCTGCGCAAAGTAGAGGTCGCCCGACCAGACCAGCCGGTCGCGCTTCGCGCCGTCTGCCACGAACGGCAGCGTACGCGCGAAGTCCCATTGGTCGAGCCCGCGCGAAAAATTGTCCTTCAACAGCACACGCCTGCGGGCATTCGTCACCCGGATGTCGTCGAAGAGCGGCCACTTCTCTTTAGGCGTGTAGAAGCCCACGCGGCCGTTCGCGAAAGTGTCGTCCTCGACACGCGCCACTTCGACATCATCCAACCGCACCACCAACATCGGCCCGAACGCCTCGACCTCCAACTTGTAACGCAAGCCATCCAGCAACGGCCCAGACAAACGGCGTTCGCACAGCACGCGGTCGCGTCCGTCCTGCCGCGCCAGTAACTTCACCACGCCATCGAGATCGACCTCCGCCAGATAGGCGTTGCGTGCGTCCGCCGCACGGAAGGCGAGTCCGGCCGCCGACACATGATCGGGATTGGTGCGCAACTCGAAGGTCGTCTCGATCCGCACGTCACCCCACGACGCGCCATCGCGGCTCAGCCCGATCTCTTCGGCCTGCTCCAGCTTACGCGGCAACAGCCAGCCGTCCACGCACTTCCAGGCATCGTGATTCGGGAACGAGGCAATCTGCAACGTCCATGCGCTGATCGCCCACAGCCGGTTCAGACGCTCGTCGCTACACAGGAAGAGCCCGTCGTGCGGCGTGCGGTCATACACCTCGCTGTTCACCATCGCCACGGCGTCGATGCTGACCTCGGTGCCGGGCGTATCGAGCTGGAGCCTGACATACCGGGTCTGGCCTTGGATCAGCGGCGCGATGAAGCGTCCGGCGCGCGGTATCGTGTAAGTCTCATGCCGGTAGACATTCGCCGGCAGAATCGGTAGGTCAAGCGTCGGGCCGAGGTAGCGGGCACTGGTCGAGCGCGTGAAACAACCGGTCTCCGAAAGCCCGTCGGGATGACACGCATAGGAGAGCCGCACCACCGGCGCACCCAGATCCGCCGTCACCGTAAAGACCGCATATCCGCCGACGCTCTGCCGCCCGAAGTCGAGAATCACCACCGGTTTGGGAGCGCCGTTCTCGTAAACCAGCCGACAGCTCACGCCATCCTCGGCCAGCAGATGATCCGCGCCTTCCACCGCGCCCTCGCTGCGCACAACCCCGACCGGATACACCCAATCGGTCGCGGGCGTCAGGGCGTAAGACCGCGCCTGCTTCATCCAGGCATCCGCCTTCGGCGCATCCAGCAAACGGCACGCCGACACCCACACCACACAGCCCACAACCGCAACCCGCGCGATCCATCCCATCCTTGACCCTCTTTGCATACCATCCTCCCTATTGCCGTGAGAAGCGCAGACGCGGTTCAAACGGAAAGGCATTTTCAACATGCCGGATCAGCGGCTCACCCTCCTCCGGCTGGCCCAGCACCTCGACCACATCAAAGCGAAAGTAGAGGCGCGGATAGCCCGCCTTACGCACGAAAGCCGCCGCCGCGCGATTCAGCGCGTGGCGCTCACGGGCGTCGATCGCGGAGAGCGGCCGACCGAAATCCTCGCGCTGGCGCGTCTTGACCTCGACGAACACGAGCGTATCGCCGCGCCGCACCACCAGATCGATCTCATCGCGACGATTCGGACGCACATTCCGCCCGATGATCGAAAAGCCAGCCGCCTTGAGAAACGCCGCCGCGCGCTCTTCACCCCAAGCGCCCACCACCGCCGAACGCGGCAGGTCGCGCCGCTCGCTGCGGCGTCCCTTCACGAACTGGATGAGTCGCGCGAACACGGCTCTATTCAGGACGCCGACGTTGCGCCGCGTGCGCGTCCCGCCTCAAACGCCTTGAGGTTCAGATCAATGAACTTGGCCGCGATGCGCTCACGCATCGCCTGTTGCCACAGCTCGGCGCTGAACGGCGTCAGGGTCGAGAGCGCACCCGCCAACACCATGTTCATCGTGCGCGTGTTGCCCATCTCCTTGGCGATTGTCAGCGCGTCAACATACAGCGCGGACGGATATTCAGTGCGCAGGCGGTCATCCAGATCTGTCACCGCAGCCTGCTGGCCGCTCGAAACCGTGACCGGCGTCATGTTCATGTCGTTGATCAGCACCTTGCCGTCCGGCGCGAGCAGATGCCGCCAGCGCAGCGCCTCCAGCCGCTCGAACGCAACCAGCAGGTTGCTGGCACCGTCCGGGATGATCGGCGAGTACACTTTTTCGCCGAAGCGCACTTGGCTGATCACACTGCCGCCGCGCTGCGCCATGCCGTGGATCTCGCTCTTCTTCACATCCAGCCCGGCCAGCGCCGCTGTCCGCGCCAGAATATCGCTGGTGAGCAGAATGCCCTGACCGCCCACGCCAACCAAGGAAACGTTTGTGACTTTCTCACTCATGTTCTTCTCCCTCAATCCTCCTTTTAACACAACTTCCAATACGGTAAAGCGCTAACAATACCTGCGTAAGGTCTATGCGATGCTTCCGTGGTTTTTGCAAGACCCTTTGCTTGCAGGTGTGGCACGGGCATCTTGCCCGTGTTTCATGGGCGGGACGCCCATGCCACAAGGGGTTTGGCAAGAGCTTCCTTCGATCCGCTCGCGCGCGACCCCCACGTAATCAACTTGGACCTTTTTGAACAGATGCGCATCCTGATTGCGCTCGATGCCGGTATAACTTCGCCCTTCCAGCGCAGCAGCGACAAGAAAGCTCCCGCTCCCAAAAGCGTTGTCAAGCACCAGTGCTCTAGGCTCGGTAAACGTCCGAATTAAATACCGCCCGAGTTCAACAGGTTTCTGCGTAGGATGCCACACCGGCCCTTCGCTCTCGGCTGTTTTGAAATAGACCACGTCCGTAGGATAGCGCGCACCGCTGCTCTTCACACGTGCCGGTTGGAAATCACCGTAGCTGCCGGACAATTGGTTTTTCCGAACACCTTTATCGTACGGCTCGCCGCTATTCATCTGCGGGTTGTAGACCGGTTGTCCAACATAAAAAACACACACATCCTCATGTTTTCTGAGCGGCTGTCGTTTAGCGTTCAAGAAATTTGTGGGCTTGGATTTTTCCCAGACGATTTTGTATTTGAACCACGCCTCGTTGCTCAAAATAACTTTGGCAGTGAAAATCCCCTGCGCGGTTAGCACCACGACCCCGCGCGGCTTAAGAATCCTGCGGTACTGTTCCCAAAGCAGATCCAAAGGGATAAGACTGTCCCATTTGTTTTGAGTTGTCCCGTAAGGCAGATCGCATAGCACCAAGTCTACGCAGGCATCGGGGAAAAACGGCAATATCTCCAGACAATCACCTTCGAAAAGCGTGTTCTTGATATCGCTGAGCCTAAGTTTACGCTCTGGAACAAAGCGTCGCCCGTCATTAGGATCATACGCCGACACAGGCGGGCTCGAACTGCTCACCTCTGGCCGATCATCATCTGCCGGCCAAAAAAGCATCTGACCGTTTTGCAACAACCCCGGACATTCACGGTGAGTCAGTAAAGTCACACCGTTGCGCAGCAAACAGTCATGCGTTTTGGGCGATTCGACATCCGCCATTTCGCACACCAGCGAAGCCGACAGTAACTTTCCGATATGGGCGTTAGCAAAAGCCAAAAGCGGTTCCATATCAGTACGTATCGGCGTCCCGTGCGGATATTTGAATGTCTTTTTTTTACCCATAATAAGAAGAATGTGACCGGCTACCGCACCCGCTTGATCGCTCCAAATTTGCACAATTGCTCGCACATGGTACATCCCGCGCACTGCACGGGATCGATGCGCGACTTGAACCGTTTGCCATCCGGCGTCGGCTCGCCGCGCTCAATCGCGGGGCAGCCCAGCTTGAAGCAGGCACCGCAGGCCTTGCACTTCTCCGCGTCCACCTCGAAAGTGCCGGCGTTCGTCAGCTTGGCGGCAATGCGGCAAGGGCCGCCGGCGATCACGACCGACGGCTCGGGCGCATCCAGCTCCTCCTTGAGGACGCGCTCCAAGGCGGCCATGTCATACGCATCTACGCTCACCACACGCTTGAAGCCCATCGCCTTGGCGATTTCTGCAATGTCCGTGACCGGCGCGGGATCGCCACGCAGGGTGCGTCCGGAGCCCGGATTGTCCTGATGGCCGGTCATGCCGGTGATGCGGTTGTCGAGCACGATCGTGGTGATCGTGCCGCCGTTGTAAAGCACGTTCAGGATGCCGGTCATGCCGGAGTGGAAGAAGGTCGAGTCGCCGATCACCGCGCAGAGACGCCCGCTTTTACCGGCTTTCTCCATGCCGTAGGCATTGCCGACGGAGGCCCCCATGCAAATCGTGGTGTCCATCGCGTTGAGCGGAGGAAACGCGCCCAGCGTGTAGCATCCGATGTCGCCCGTAACGGTCGCGCCCAACTTAGCCAACGTGTAGAAGACCGAGCGATGGCCGCAACCGGCGCAAAGCACCGGCGGACGCGTCGGCAGGCCGGCGTCCGCGCGCGTGACGACGGGCAGTTCGACATCGCCAAGCAACTCCTCGCGCAGCGCGGTCAGACGCATCGGATTCATCTCGTGCATGTTCAACTCGGTCGTATGCTCGACCACCGCGATGCCCAGCGCCCGCACCTGATCCTCTAGGAACGGATCCAGTTCCTCAATCACCAGTACACGCTCCACACTCGCCGCAAACGCTTTGACTTGCTCGATCGGCAGCGGATTGGTGAAGCCCAGCTTGAGCACGCTGAACTCAGGGAAGACCTCCTTCACATACTGGTATGTCACGCCGGAGGTGATGATGCCGAGCCGGTCGTCACCGCGCTCGACGCGGTTGAACGGCGTCTCACCGGCGAAAGCACGCAAGGCGGCGGTACGCTCCTGCGCCTTCAGACGCTGAGGACGCGCAAACATCGGAACGGGGATGTAGCGCCGGATATCCTTGACGTACTCTTTGCGCTCCGGGTGCCCCGGCCCGAAATCGTCACCGACATCCACGACCGTCGAGGTGTGCGACGTCCGGGTCGAAAGCCGTACAAACGCCGGCACTTGAAACTGCTCCGAGACCTCGAACGCGGCCTGCACCATGTCAAAGGTCTCCTGGCTGTCGGCGGGCTCGAAGAGCGCGGCGCGCGCGAACTTGACCAGATTGCGCGAGTCCTGCTCATTCTGCGAGCTGTGCATGCCGGGGTCGTCGGCCGTGACCACCACCAGACCACCGTTCGCGCCGACATACGTGTAGGTCATCAGCGGATCCATCGCCACATTGAGGCCCACATGCTTCATGGCGGTCAGTGCACGTGCGCCAGCGATCGAGGCGCCGATGGCGACCTCCATCGAGACCTTTTCATTCACGCCCCACTCACAGTAGATCGAGTCCTTGAACTTCGCCACTTGCTCAAGAATCTCGGTACTCGGCGTTCCGGGATAGGCCGACGCCACAGCACAACCCGCCTTGCAGGCCGCCCATGCGACCGCCTCATTTGCTGACAACAAAACCTTACGGCTCATCGATTCGTCCCTCTTTCTCTTTCTTCACAGGCTCCAGAAATCTGCATGCCGGCACCGGCAGGAACGCGGGGCGTCCGTCGCCGTCGCCACACCTCCGGGTCTTCATGGTTCGTGATTGTCCCACGCCCCACGCCCCCCGTCAATGAAGAACCCCAATAAAACCGGAGTTTGGGTGTAATTCAAAATAGATGATAGGGTAGCGGCATTCTGGCGGGAGTTTTTCGTTCAGCTCGCTGCTCAGGCGCCTCGCGTTCAGCCGCGGCCTCGGCTCCGGGCGCTTCAGGATACAGGTCGTCGGCGACGGCGCCGACTGGGTCGCCAACATCGTCCGCGACGCCTTCCCCGGGGCGGACGTCGTCTTCACCTGTGACTTCTACCACGCCTGCGGGCACCTGCGGGACTTCCTCGGGCTCGCGCTCCCGCAGAAGGACGTGAGGAAAGCCTTCGGCACCGCCCGCGCCGTCCTGCGCCGCCACGGCGGCGCGTCGCTGCTCAAGCACCTGCGCAAGCGTTTCGGAGCCCTGCCGCCGGACCACCCCGCATGGGAAAAGCTGGACTACTTCGAAAAGCGCAAGGACAACATGCGCTACGGCGAGTGCCGCAAACAGGGGCTCTACATCGGATCGGGCGCCGTCGAGGCCGCATGCCGCACCGACGTCGCCAGACGCTGCAAGCAGTCGGGCATGCACTGGCGCTTCCACAACGCCGCCGCGATCTGCGCGCTCACCGCACGACTCAAATCCCGTCTGCCTGCCGCCTAACCATCAACTATTTTGAATCACACCCGCGGAGTTTTACTGGGGTAAAAATTGGGGCGAAAAACGGGACTCGAACCCGCGACCCGCAGATCCACAATCTGCTGCTCTAACCAACTGAGCTATTTTCGCCATGAAAGATGTGGGTAAAGTATCAGACGTTCGCGCGATATGCAAGCCGGAACAGCATCCGGTTTTCACTTCGCGTTGCCAATCAATTACCCGAAATAGCATTGCACGGTTTGCGGCGATCGGTCTATAATACGGCATGAAAAAGATTCTGCTGGCACTCGTCTTTTTGGCGGCCGTCTCAACGGCCATGGCTGATTCAATACAGCTTTTCAATGGACGCGACCTCACAGGCTGGAAGGTCGCCGACCTGTTTGAAAGCGGCAAAGTTGAGGTGCTGCCGGACGGCTCTGTCGAGTGCGGTTTCGGCAATCCTATGACCGGCATCGCTTATACCAACAAGCCGCCGCGCATGAACTATGAACTCTCCCTGCAAGCCGTTCGCGTCCAAGGCGCAGATTTCTTCATCGCGCTCACCCTGCCGATCGAAACCAACTATTGCACCATCATCATCGGCGGTTGGGGCGGCAGTCTGTGTGGCATCTCGTCCGTCGATTACATGGACGCCTCGGAAAACCAGTGGAGCGAAAGCATCAACCTCGAGAACGAGCGCTGGTATACCCTGCGTGTGCGCGTCACGCCCGGCGTCTTGCAGGTCTTTCTCGACGAGACGCTTTTCACCGCCCGCGTGGAAGGACCGCCGTCACGCTTCAGCCTGCGATCGGGCAGCGACATCGACAAGACGGGGCCGCTGGGCCTCGCTACCTACCGCACCAAAGCCCGTTGGCGTAATTTCACTCTCACGCCGATCACGGAATTGGGGCCCAAGGACAAGCCGATGCTGGACGAGTGAGCCGCCGCCCGCTCAGTACGTGACCCAGCGCACGCCGCCCACCACCAGCCGCACACGGCTGTTGCGCTCGGCGTTGATGCCGATCATCACGGCTGTGATCTCGGTCGGCGACAGCTTTCCGTCGGCATCAGGGCGCGAATGCGTGCCCCATATCGCCTTGTCAAAAAAGGCCGTGAGCGTCTGCCGTCCTCGCCGGGAAAAGTCGTACGGCAACTCGCACAGGTAGCACGAGCCCCCCGCCTCGACAAACTGCACACGCAACGTACCCGTGCCTTCCAGCACCTCGACCTCGGCTTGCATACCGTCAGCCCCTTCCGGCGGGCGCTCCGTCGCGGCAAGTGTGAGTCGAGGGTAACCCCACGGGTCTTGGTTGCCGAACCGCATGTCGAAGGCCATGCCGCTGTCTTGCAGTGCATGCGTCATCGTCGCGCCGCCCACAATGTTGTCGGCCCAAGCCGCGGGATCGGTCACCGAGGCGATCTCTCGTACATGCGACGGCGTCACGGCGGTCGCCGGACAGGCCAACCGGAATGCGAGCCGGGGCTGTCCTGCCGCGCCGAAATCGCCGTGCAGACGCACCGGCGCACCGAAGACCGCTTGACGGCCGGCTTGCGCCGGAATCACGACCTTGAGCGCCATCACCTGACGCTCCATCGGACGCAGTTCAATCTTCTCCGTCGGCAGCGTCACACGCCACCCCTCCGGCACGACATCGACCTTCAAACTGCCGCGCACGGTCGCTTCGCTGAAATTGTAGAGCGCGACTGGCACCTGTTTTTCTGTATCCAGTCCCACCTCATACGCCTGAATGTCGAGCCGTGATTGCGCTTGCGGCATCACAACCTGAAACACCACCGGCGAAGGCGCAAGCGAATCCGATGAAGGCGCTGGTGACACACGCAACGGCTTCTCCGCCGCAAACTGTTCGCCCGCGCCCGACGGCAGCACCGCAAAAAACGGTGCTTCTGTCAACATCGCCGGTACACCATCACGCAGCGGTCGCCCATATTCATCGTAGACCGCTTCGACCGTCACACCGCGCAGCATATCCGCCGGCGCTTGGCCCTTGTCGGCCCAAGCGACCAGAACATCGCGCGCCGCGCCGTCCGGTTGCGCACGGAAAGCGTAGACGCGCGCTGCGCCATTGGTCATGCGTCCCAACGGCTGCGCACCAGCCAACAGTCGTCCCGTGGCCGCCAGCGCGAGATAACCACGGCGCGGTGTAAGATCGCGACGCAACAGACCAAACTGTATCTGTCCTTCACAGTAGTTACCGAGGATAAAAAAGTAGTGCTGCGACACGCCCGCAAAAAGACTTGTCGCGAACGACTTCGGCACAAAGCGCGCCTGACGCACTTCTTCCGCTTCCGGCAGATCGCCGTGCTCACCGTTCCACCGCACATGAATCCCGCACTCGCTGAGCCAGATCGGACGCCCGCACGCGCCCTGACGGGCGGTCTCGAATTCGCTCGTATACTTTTCGACGCCGCTGTAGGTGTGGTTGTTGTAGGTGTCGTAATACGGCCAGGCCCCACCCTCGATCACGCCCTCTACGTGCAGCGCTGACCCCGACCCGGCGTAGACGTTCCAGCATACGGTCAGCGACGGATCGCCCGCCTTAAAGCCGAGATACGATGCTTTCTGCAACGCGACCATCTCGTCGATCAGATGCCCGCCAAAACCGGGGATGTTGGCCTCGTTCCAAGGTTCCCACGCCTGAATGACGCCTTTGAAGCGTTCAGCCATCGCACGACAGAAACGGAACGAATCACGCAGGTCACGCGGAAAGCGCTTGTAGGGCTTGCCCTCCTCCAGCCGCGGCATTTGCGCCCACGACGGCGTGCTGTGATAGACCTGCAACACCTCAAGCCCCGCGCCGCGCAGAATACGCGCCGAATCGTCATAACGCGTCGCCGCATGGAACTCGCCGGGCGCGTGCTCAAGATCGCCCCACGTCAACCGGTCCCGCACGCCGCTCACGCCCGCCAGCGCCGCGAGGCTGGCAAATGCCGCCATTTTACGGCGGTCCCGCTCCGGCTCACCCGTGCGTGTGAACCAAGCGTTCGCGGTATCAATCCGAATCGGCGAATCAGACGGGACGGGCACTGCCAGCCGATTCAACACCGCTGCGGTCGTCCAGGCGACCGGCTTGCCAGCGCCATCAAGCCCTTCGATCCGGTACCAGCCCACCGGCTGCCGCCCCAGTTCGACGTGCGTCATTCCCGCTTTGTACGCGCCCCGCGCGACGCTTTTTCCATCAAGATCACGCGCCTCCCAACTCACCGCCTTGTCAAAGCCGGCTGGCAACACGACGCGCACCCCATCCTTTTCAGTGCAGACATTACCTGGCCGCGCCGGCAGGGGCAACGGTACCGTCGCCGCTATACACGCGCCTCCGCACACACACAACAACACCTGTGCAAACGTCTTCATCATCTTTGGTTTCCTGATAGAGTGGTTTTAGTGATCATCGGCATCAACGAAGATCCGAGCCGTCACTGCGGGGAAGCCGCCAAACGAGGCTCTTGCAAAACCCCTCGTGGCATGGGCGTCCCGCCCATGAGGCAAACACGGGCAAGATGCCCGTGCCACACCCCTCGTGGCATGGGCGTCCCGCCCATGAAAGAGCAGCAAGGTTTTGCAAGAGTCGTCAAACGTTTTACTAGTTCGTCCGGTGACAGAGAACTCGCTGCATAGCGCATTGTACCGGGGAGGGTGGCCGGATCAGTCAGCGCGTTGCCGAAGAGATCGGTCCAGCGGATGGCAGGATCTTGGACAAACGGCAACTTGGCGTCGCGTCCGCCGCAGAGCACCGCGCAGCTTCCACCGCGACCCGCGAAGAGATAAACGAAGCGGTTCGCGCCCAGATCGACTTTGCGCACGAACGGCTTGCCTTCCAGCGAACGCGTGAGGTGGGAATAGGCGGCCAGCCCCGGATGCGGATAGCCGTCCGCTCCCAACAACACCATGAAGCTCGGCGCGGTGGCGAGGGATGAGTAACCGTGCGCCGTGTAAAGGAAGACCTTGGCTATCTTCTGCGCCAGCAGACTGACGGTGTAGCGGCAGTTCCTCTCAGCCAAGTTGACCGTATCCTCTTCCGGCTGCCAAGTGATGGTGTATCTGTACAGGCCCGTCATGCGCTGCTCGCCTCTGCCGGAGCCTGTGCTGCCACCCTGTCCCTCGCTCATGTAGATCGGCTTGCCGCCCGCGTTCGGGAACTTGTCGAAGATTTCACCGACCGCATAGTGATAGGCCTGCGCCACGCTGTCGTCCGCGAGGCATGTCGCGTTCTTGGTGTAGAGGTGGAAGTCGATGGTATCGCACACCTCCATGCCCCCGGCGGCAAGCACACCCGCCGTCCACAACTGACCGCTCCCGCCGCCTGTGGAATTGAAGCCGGCGACTTTGATGGTGGGGTCCACGGCCTTGACGGTCCGGTAGGCACCGCGGCAAAGCTCCGTGAAATCGCGCTCGGCGTCCTCCTTTCCAAAAAACTTCGCGTCCTTTCCCGACTTCCACCATCCGCCCCAAGGCTCGTTCCAGACGAAATATTCGTCGATCACCCCTTTGTAGCGCGTGACGAACGTCTTCACATAGGCGTTGAACTCTTCATTATTTTTCGGGCGCATGAATTTTTCAAAGTACCCCATGTGCTTGCAGCCCAAGTCGTCGTAGTGCGAGGCCCAGGCCGGCGTGGTTCCCAACTGCGCGAAAATCTTGATCCCGTTTTTGCGGTAACGCTGGAGGTCCGCGTCCATGAAGGTCCACTCACCTTTTTTCTTCTCAAGATTCCACCAGCCGCAGTACTCGGTGCCGGCGTCGTGCAGACGCGCCCAGTTGATACCGCACGCTTTCATCATGCGGATGGTCGACTCCAAAGCGATAAAGTGGCAGCCGAAGGGTGAGTCCGGTGCGTCCTGCCCCCAGAAAACCGGACGTTCCAACCGCGTCATCACGATCTCGTTGTAGGGCGAGATGCGCGTACCGTCGCGCTCCACCCACGCCTCGATCCGGAATTGACCGAGGGGCCGGGCGGGGAAAACGTCGAACCGCAACGTGCCGTCAAATTGCTTCGATCCTGCCGGCACGCGCAGATCTGCCAGCGGTACGCTTGTTCCGTAAAGGTCTGTCACGCAACTTTTCAGTACCGCGCCGCCTGCCTCGCCTGTCACGCAGAAACGCACTTCGGCGCGCTCGTCTGCGAACTGAATACGCGTCTCGGCAATCTCGGAGGTTCCCGGAGCGAGCGCCACCTCACAGGCGCGGTCCTTCAGGTCGGCGGCCGCCGAATCAGCGAACGCACGCAAGGCATCCAAGCGGAAGGTTCCGCTCCCGGTGAAACGCAGACAGAAACAGAGTGCCTCGCCGGGCAGCACGAAAGCCAGCTTGGCCGTCTGCCAACCGTTTGAAGGCGTCAGCGTCTTGCCGCCCATGGCACGACCGTCACGCATCAGTTCCACGCGACACGCATTGTCGGCTTGGTATGCGAACGTGATCGTGTGGGGCTTGTCCGGCTGATTGGTTTGGAAGGGCTCGGAGTACAGCGCGAACCCCTCGCCGGATGTGACGACAAGCGAAGGGACGCCCCCTTCACCGGGATGCGCGGTGTCGGCGCCGTAGGTGGCGGTACGGCTGTCGCGGTCGATGTTCCAACCACAGGGCAGCCCCAACGGGAAGCGGCTGTTGCGGAAGAAGTTTTTCACCGAGGCGTCCGGACGCGGCACCGTGGCAGCAAGCTCCTCTTTGCTGAGACGCGCCAGTTCCACCGAGGCAATGTCCGTAATGCCGCCGCCCAAGTAGAAAAAGATCGCCACACGTGATTCGCTGCGCTCCCGTGTCTGGATGACGAAGCGCCGTTCCTTCCATCCGTCGGCAGGCAGGAACTCCGCCGTGCCGAAACTCCGATAGGGCGCGCCCACCTGACGCAGACCGAACTGAAGGGGGGCGGCGTGCGGGCGGGCCGTCACAACCAGCTCGAACACGCCCGGCAGCGCGATCTCGCCACCACTGATCGAGAACTGCACAGCCGAATCGATCTTTTCCGTATGGAACCGCAAAAATGTGCGCCCGTCTTCCGTGAGCCGTTCCGTACGCGCCACAGAGGCGTTCCACGCGGCGAAGTTCTCGCTCACCCTCGGTGGCAGCGTGCCTTGAAAGCGGCCGATCTTTTCGTACGAGCAGGCTCTTCCTTCCTGTCCAAAATCTACGCGGAACACCGTTTCTCTGGCTTCCGCCAACTGCATCCATCCCGCGCAGAAAGCCGCGCCGATCAGTATTGTGAGCCACTGTTTTGAGTGAGTCGTCATCGTTTCTTCCTGAGTTCTGTGGGCGGCGTTTACGCCGCCATCTCGCGTCCTTGCGCCCTTTTACATGCCCCGAACTGTAACCCCTAAATCACTTTGGAACAAGCGCTTTCTGCGGGAGCGCAAAGTCGCCGTCCATTGTGACTGGCAACTGGAAGACATCGCCCTTCTGATTGCAGAAGTAGAGGCGTGACGCGGACGGTTTGCGTCCGTGTCCATCCGCCCAATAGCCGTAGAAATCGGGGTGGGCATTTACCGGACGGCGCACGTAGGTGTGGTTCATCTCGCTGTTGGCCGTCATCTGTCTGACCTTTCGCCATGTGGCTCCCGCGTCCTCGGTCAACCACATCGCGATCTCTCCGCCGGGATTGTACGGCTGCGGTCCCAACTCGGTCGGACCGATGATGCGCCATGTGGTGTCGCTCTCGATATACACCGGACCGGTATCGTAATTGTTGCCCGAGACGATGCCGGTAAAGCGTTCCTGCCACTCCGTACCGGTCCAGCGCACGGTGCGCCATTCACGGGGACCGTTGGCCGGGCCGGACTGGTATCCCTTGCTCAGTACGAACAGGATGATCGGATGTCCCTTGGAATCGAACTGCACGTCTTTGATGTAGCAGTTGCGGTTCTTGCTTTCGTACTCCAGCACCAGAGCAGGATTGTCTTTGCTGACAAGCGGCGTCTCAAGTACCTGCCCGTCGGCCGTCTTCCAGGTCGCGCCGAAATCATCGCTTTCCATGTAGTACACGTTCGTGCGCCAGTTAAGCCCTTTGCCTTTAGGATGCTGGTTGAAGGCGATGCCGGTTTTCTTGTCCTTCCACTGCCAACTGATCTGATAGTGTCCCTCTTCAAAGTAAGCGGTCTGCTTGCGCTCGCTCCATTCGGTACCTTCCGGATTGCTGGTCATATAGTAGTTGCCGCGTCCCTTCACATACCATGTATGGACAAAGAGAAAGCCCTTGCCGGGGTAGTAGAACGGTTCGGGATAGGAGAAGTTGCCGCTCCACATGAGTTGGAACGCCTCGATGTCGTACGGCTTGACGCTGCGCGAAATATAGGAGGGACGCCCGCGGCCGTGGCTGCTGGAGAAAATCCAGATGTAACCCTTGTCATCCAGATTGATCACCGGGTTGTCATGCGCATCGTCGGTTTTTTTGTCGAGCAGACAGACGGGCCTGGCCACACGTCCCGTCTTATGGTCATAGTACGAGATCATGTGCAAGAGCGTGCGGTTGCCTTCATCGGTGCCGCCGTAACAGAAGAAGGTCTTGTTGACCGTCGGCGCATACCAGGCCATCGGGATATGCTTGGCGCAATAGGTGCCGAGGCCGCCGCTGTACTTGTAGACGTACTCGTCCCCCGAGGGTTGATTGAAGTACCAGATGCCACGGAAACCATCTAGCTTGCGATTAAGGAGAACGGTCAGTGTCGGCTGGAACTTCACGAGGTCAGCCCCGCCTTTCACCCGGTTTGCGATTGTCGTGTCGGTCGGATGGGTCTGCCAGTGCGCAATCAGCTCGCGCGACTGATCCTGCCACGCCTCTTCGCTGGCGAGACATCGCGCCTCAGTCGCGTCGAGCGCGCGGTTCCAGATGCGGATGTCGGTCATGTTGCCTTTGAGTATGCGTTCCTCTTGGCCGTCGATCACACCGACCGTCAGCGGATGCGCGAACGCCGTCCGTTTCAGCGGGATCGCCTGTTGTCCCTCCAGCACGCCGTCGCGATAGATCTTCGCCGTCTTGCCGTCATAGGTTCCCAGGTAGTGGGTCCAGACGTTCGGTTGCGGCGGCTTCGCTGTGGCGTATCCGTAACGGCCCGGTTCGCCCTCGACCAACATCCGCACCGCGCCCTTGTACAGGTAAAACGAAAAGTCCTGATTCGGCTTCCCCAATGTGAGGAACATCTGCGGACGCACGGCGTCCGTAACCCTGACCCACGCGGCGACCGAGAACCCGTCCACCTTCAGGACAGTCTGGATGTTGCTCACGCTGAAACCGGTTTGCCCGTCAAACGGATACCCCGCCTGTTTCGGCACGGCCCATACGGAGGCCGCCGCCAAGATCATCACTACCACATTACGCTTTACGTTCATACTTACTCCCATGTTAATTCCCGATTTTCAGAACTGTGCCACCGACGACGGGCACGCGCTCAGGTATCGCGAAATCGCCCGTCATCGTCTGCGGCAACCGATGTACCGTGCCAGCCATGTCACAAAAATAGAGCCGTGATTCGGAGGGCTGGCGTCCGTGGCCGTCCGCCCAGTAACCGTAGAAATCGGGGTGCGCATTCACCGGACGGCGCACATAGGTGTGGTTCATCGCGCTGCCGTTGGTCATCTCGCGAACATGCCGCCACGTCGCGCCGGCATCATCTGTCCGCCACATTGCGATTTCACCGCCGGGGTTGTAGGCCTGTGGCCCCCTGCGGGTGGGCCCGATGATCGTCCAGCGGGTATCGCTCTCCACGTAAAGAGCCCCCGTGTCGTAGTTGTTGTCCGAGACAATGCCGGTGAACAGGTTAGTCCATGACGCCCCGGTCCAGCGTGCGATACGCCACTCACGCGGATCGTTGATAGGGCCGGACTCATAGCCTTTGCTCAGCACGAAAAGAATTATCGGCCGCCCCTGAGAATCGAACCGCGTGTCCTTGATGTAGACATTGCGCGGCCAGCTTTCATACTCATAAACCAGCGCCGGATTGGTTTTGCTCTTGAGCGGAATGTTCAAAAGCGTTCCCTCGACGTTGCGCCAGGTCGCGCCGAAGTCATCAGACTCCATGTAGTAGATGTTGGTGCGGTAATTGAGCCCTTTGCCTGCGGGATGCATGTTAAACGCGATGCCTGTCTTCACCCCGTTCCATACGCCGCTGATTTGATAGTGGCCTTCTTCGAAATAGGCCAGTTCGCGCCGCTGTGTCCAAACCGTGCCATCCGGGTTGCTGGTCATCATGTAGTTGCCGCGTCCCGCCACATACCACGTGTGAATAAAGAGAAAACCCTTGCCGGGGTAGTACATGGGCTGCGGATAGGAAAAATTCCCCGACCACATCAGTTGGAATTGATCGATGTCATGCGGACGGACGCTACGTGAAATATACGAGGGCCGCCCGGTACCGTGACTGCTGGAGAAGATCCAGATGTAGCCGCTGTCGTCGAGGCTGATGACCGGATTGTCGTGCGCGTCGTTCGTTTTCTTATCCAGCAAACAGGTCGGCTTGGCCACCAATCCCGTGGCGTGGTCGAAGTACGAGACCATGTGGAAGAGCGTGCTGTTATTGACGTCCGTACCGCCGTAGCAGAAGTAGGTGCGGTTGGTCTCCTGCGAATACCAGGCGAACGGGATGTGCTTGGCGCAGTAGGTACCGAGACCGCCGCTGTACTTGTAGACATACTCGTCCCCCGAGGGTTGATTGTAGTACCAGATGCCGCGAAAGCCGGCCACCTTGGTGTTCATCAGCAGGAGTTGGGCTTGATCCCTGCGCAGGGCATCGGGGCCGCCCGCTATCACGCTGATCAGGCTCGTGTCGCCGATGTGTTCCGCTGTCCACCACGCGATCAGGCTGTTCGTGAGCGCATTTCCGGTCTCCCGCGCACAGACCGAGGCCACCTCGCCGGCCGCGAGTGTGCGGTTCCAGATGCGAATGTCATCCATCTCCCCGCGCATCATGCGGTCCGGAAAATTCGGCACCGCGCCGATCTGCAAGGGATACGGGAAGGTTGACCGCTTGACCGCCGCCGCCGTCGAGGAACAGAACACCCCGTTGGTGTAGATCCGGATGGTCGCCCCGTCATACGTGCCGGTGTAGTGGGACCAGATGTTCGTCGGCGTAGGCGGCGCCTTGGCGGAAAGGTATTTCGGACTTCCCGCAGGGTCATGTTCTACCAGCATGCGTACGCTCTGTTCGCCATTGGGCACATTGTAGCGGTACAGGGTAAAGCCGGCGCCGGCATCACCCATGTTCAGAAACATCTGCGAGTTGGTAGACGTTGTCTTGACCCAGCACGACACGGAGAAGTTGCTCGGGTTGACGCTGATCTCTGCCTGCGGCACCTCGTAATACGTCCGACCGTCGAAAAAGATGCCTTCCTGTTCCGCTCGTGCTGACATCGTCATAAACGGCACCGCCAGCAACCCGTAGCGTCCCACGCACCGGAACTTCTCGTTCACTCTTTTCGCTGTCGCACTCACCGTACACTGATCAACGTGCCGTTCGGCGTGTAGCTGAGCCAGAGACCGTCTGTTTTTTCACGGACTTTCCATCCGTTCGGCAAGGTGGTTGCGGACGTCCACGTCCCAGTTTTTGTTCCCGTCCAAGTCAGCAACGGAATCTCCTCGCCGCGCCGTGTTTGCCAGACCTCCTCATCCTGCGCAGCCACCGCGACCGTCGCGGCCTCGCCGAGCGACACGTCGCCCAAGACCGTCACACGATCGTGATCCTCCAGACCGATCTCTGCCGAGAGCATTCCATTAAGCGTCAGTGCCGTGGCCTGCTCCACACTGCCCAGCGTGAGTGTGCCGCATGCGAGTGCTTCGCCGCCCGGCGCAAGCGATCCGTCCACAGTTATGGAAGCCCCCTCCTTAGGTGCAACCACGCCGATGCCACCTAGCGTCGCACCCGCACTGACCGTAAAGCTGCCGCCCGCCGTGTTCGTGCCGCCCACGAGCAACGTCCCCTCATAAATACGGGTGACATTCCCATACGTGTTCGAACCACTCAAGATGGTCACGCCCGCTCCGTATTTATCCAACTGCATGGCGTTCCCGCTCATGTTGCACGCCAGAACCTGCCGGTTTGTCACGGCAAGTTCGACAGCGTTGTTCGCCGTGAACGAGATCGGTCCGAAATCCGCGCCATCCGCCAAGACCAGACGCCCCGCGCCACGCTTGACGAATGCGCCATCGCCGTCGGGGGATGAACTGGTCACCGCGCCACGCCATACCGCCGTTTTTGACAAGGCACTACACGCCACTTGCACGGTAAGCGTCTGGTTCGTCACATCCACCGGATTCACCCACGTCAACACATCGGTCGCAGAGTCGTCTTGCAGACGCAATCGCGCCGGCTTAAATCCGTTTTCGCCTAAAACCAGTTGCCTGCGGTCACCACCCAAATTGACCGTGAGATCGCCGCCATGCGCCGAGAACCCGCCTCCCGACGCCGGCGTGGAGAACGACATGACATAGCCGGGCGCAACCTCCGTCACGCGCCCCCACCATACCTGTCCCGGAGCAGTGCCCGGCGCGCGCGCGAAGGTTCCGCTTGTTTCTAAAACACCACCGGCCGAATCCACATGGCTCACATCGCACAACAGTAACCCAGCGCACGGCGGCAGGCTGTCGACCGTGCCTGGCCGCAACATCCCATGCACCGCCACGGTTCCCGAGAACTTGCGGTTGTCACCGTGCAGCAGTACCACACTACGGACGCCTCCTCCGGCCCAGTGGTTCATCACCAGGACACCCTCGCCACTGATATCGCCGGCCACATCGAACAACACACGCCCGGCCTGCGAGCCAGCATCGCCGAAAAAGGTCAAGCCGCCGCCGCAGACACGGATACCGCGGTTACGGTGAAGCGTGATCGTCGTAGCAGACGCAGCCGGCGCACGGAGCATCGCCATGCCGGAGGTGAAGATGTTATTGGTGGGCTGCGCGGGTATTGCGCCCAGTGAACCGTCGTCGGCGACAGCCAGTGCCGTGTCCAGAATATACGTGCCGCCGGAGTAAGTGTTGTCGGTGCGAGCCAACTCGATCGCGGGTCCTGTCGCGATCGCCATGGAGACGGGGTCCCACGTTTGTCCCAGCGCAAAGAGCGCGACCGGCGTCATGCCATTGTCTGTAAGGCAGGTATCTGCTACCAGTCCAGATTTGCCATTGCTCACGTTTCGCCGTTCGATGGCACCGTGGAAATCCGTCAGAACCAGATCGGTACCGTTGCCGCTAGTCAGCGATCCGCCGCTGAGAGTCGTAAAACCGCTGGCACCACCGCACGCCAGCACCACACCGCTGCCGACCACGGTCGTGCCGCCATCTTGAAGGGTCAGAACCGCGCCATCGTCCAAGCGCACACTGTTCACCGCAAACCCATCAGCCGACGCCGAAGCCGTGAGATAGAGATTGCTGTCCGTTCCGAACCCGTCATCATATTCGAAAAGGGACACGATCCGTCCTTCTGCGTCAAGCGTGGCCAGTTCCGTTGTGATGCCGATGTTGACTGCCGGAACAATCGGGCGCACCGCGCCAAAAGCGAATCCCGATGGATCGCCACTGACGGTTACATCCAGATTGGTGACTATAGTCTTTGTCAAAGCGCCGCCAGGGCGCCTGTTGATTGTTCCAAAAATCAGTGCGGCACCGTTTGTCGGCGTGTATCCCATCGTGGAGAGCCGGTTCCGCCCAAAGGCCATTTCCAGCGCGCTGTAGTGCTGCCGATACACCGTTCCCTCGGCACCGCACGGCAGGGCCAATTCGCCACCGCCCCAGTCACCACCGAGCGTCAGCAAGGCCGCCGGGTTCACCAAGTCCCATTTATCCGGCGTGTTGTCGCCGACCGATCCAGAGCCGTTTTGAAACACTGCTTCGGGACCGCTTATACGGACCCCCCGCATGCGGAGTGATCCCGCGTCACGGCTGGAATGCAGGAGAAGGCCACCGCGCACCTCATACTCACCGTCAAAGTCAGGCTGGCCGTAGACGACCAGCCGTGGCGCGCCATCCTTGACCAATGGTCCAATCTTGTTCTTTGTGAGCGTAGCAACCGCCGTGCAGCCGCTGCCACCTCCGCCGGTGGCATTGACCGTCAGCACATCGTCCGCAGCGTATCCCTCTCCCCGACAGGTCACCATTGCGCCGGTCACGACACCCGACGCATGATCGATCAAGGCGACTGCCGTCGCATTACTGCCGCTGCCACCTGTGAGCGTCACGCGCGGCGGCGCCAAATATCCGCTACCACCGCCGGTCAACGTCACAGCCGCAACGCCCCAGCCTCCCGGCCCGCGCAACATGCCGGTCATGACAGCCCCAGCCGTTCCGGGAAAACGGAGTCCCAAGCCGCCTTCGAACAGCGTCACCGTACGCAAACCCTCGAACAGCGTCCCATGTTCAGTACTTCGCATCAGTTCCAACGTGCCTCCGTCACCGTTCAAATCGGTATCTCCGCTCTTGCCCGGCCGCAACGCGAGAGCCCGCAACGTCCCGCCCCGATTCAGATTCAGCGCCGAGTGCCCGCCCGAAGTGATGGTCGGTGAACTCAGGTAGATGACGGAATCCGTCTCGACCACGGCGGCATCCGCCACCGTCAGTTCTGCGTAACAGTTAACACCCGATCCGCCCGCGCCCGAAAGCAACCGGATCTGCGTTCCGAAACGCGCCGTTCCGCCGTCCGCATAATACACCGCCTCGGCATTATTATTACCGCTGCCGATCTCAAAATGACACCCGACAGCCTGTTCGTTCGTCGTCACCAGCAGATCGCCGCCGCGCTGGTAGAACAACCCTGTCGAATTCGCCTGCACGGCCAGCCGATACCGTGTGTTGTTCGCACCATAAGGAAGTCGCAGTTCACCGCCCAACAATTCGTACGCGCCGTATCCGTAGTAACCGGGCAGAAAGCGTCCCGTCGCTTCCACCCGACCACCCTCCTGCACGAACGATCCGACAGAACCGGTATTACGCCCCAGCGAAATGCCGAGATCCGTGTCGACCGTGCTGAGCAACAGCCGGGCTTGATCGCTCACCGTCACGCGACCGCGCGCATTGTTGACGTTGCCGACATAAAGCGCATGCCGATTCGTGGCCGCAAAAACTGCCTCGCCGGTAAGATCAAGCCAAGCCGTCTTTCCCGCTGCCGTACCCACACCGGTGATCTCCTTGTATGCCGATGTCCAGATTCCGCGCAACTCGGCCCGCCCCTTGACAAACTCATTGCTACGCACGGCTTGCTCACCGTCGAACACGCGCGTGAACGCATTCTCCGAGCCGTCTACTTTTATGGCCCCCACGAGCGGTTCGGTACCGTCCATCGTGACCACCGCATCCGCCGACAACGCCGCACCGAAAAGTGCCGTGTCTGAAGCGCCAGGCAAAACACCGCCCGCCCAGTTCGCGGGATCGGACCATACACCGCCGCCCGCCGCTTGCCAAACCCGCTCGGCCGCCGACAATCCGCACGCCGCGACCGCCATTACGAAACAGAAGAGTGAACGTTTCATCTGTATGCCCTTTCCGGTACTCACGAATACACCCCGAAACACATTCTACGCACCGACGCAAACGCTTAGAATTACAGTATCGGCATTAGACATGAAAAACCTTGAAGACGCAACCCTTTTTTGGTTTGGAACGAGCGCTTTCACGGGCGGTTATGTTACACTCTCTCCCATGCAAGCGCTTCCCTATTGCCTGAACATCCACCCCGGCGAGAGTCTCGCCGCTGTTCGTGATGCCATCACGACGCACGCGGTCGCGGTCAAGACGCGCATCTCCCCCGCCCATGCGTATCCACTCGGCCTGCGCCTCTCCGCCGCTGCAGCCCAAGAACTGCACGCTTCCCCCGCGTCGCTGGATGACTTCGCAGAGCTGCTCGCCCAGCACGACCTGACGGTCTCCTGCATCAATGGGTTCCCGTATGGCGCATTCCACGGCACCGCCGTCAAGACCGCCGTTTACGAGCCTGACTGGTCGAAACCTGAGCGGCTCATCTACACCGGCCGACTCGCCGAGATTCTTGCGGTCCTATTGCCTGAAGGCGCGACCGGCAACATTTCGACCGTGCCGGTCGGCTACCAGAATCCGAGCCCGACAGAAATCCAAAAGAGGGTGGACGTCGAAGGCCAGCGGATGGTAGTGAGTGTGCGGCATTTCGCCGTTATGGCGGAGTTCCTCGATGATCTATCTATTCGTAAAAACTGTGAAATCGTTCTCGCGCTGGAACCCGAGCCTGACTGTCTGTTGGAAACCACGGACGATGTCATTCACTGGTTCGAAGACGAACTGCTGTACCAAGGAACCCGCTGGCTCAGCAACAATCGCCAACGCACGAGCGATGAGGCTGAAGCGTTGTTGCGCCGCCACATCGGCATCTGCCTGGACACCTGCCACTTCGCGGTGGCCTTCGAGGATCCGCTGACCGCGCTGACCCGTTTCGAATCCGCCGGTCTGCGCGTCGCGCGCATTCAGCTCAGCGCCGCGCTGCGCACCACCGTTTCAGAAGACGCCCTACAACGCTTGCGCGCCTTCATCGATCCGGTCTATCTGCACCAGACCAAGATCCGACTGCCGCGTGGCCAGATCGCAGCGTACCCCGACCTGACCGAGGCCACGCTGGACGCCGCGCGCGAACAGACCGACTGCGAACTGCGCACGCACTTTCATGTGCCGCTCTACTTCGAGGGCGACGGCGTGCTGGCCTCGACCCACACCGACCTCACACCGGCTTTCTTTGAGCACGTCCGGGCGCGCCGCATCCCGCTTGAAGTCGAGACCTACACCTTTGATGTTCTGCCGCCCGACCTGCGCGCCCCGACAGTGGTTGACAGTTTGGTGCGCGAGTTAGAATGGGCTTTCCGCGCTACGCGCGGAGTTTGAATTTAGGATTTAGGAGTTAGGAGTTTTTTCACTTCGGCGTTCGACGTTCTCCCGTTCTGTGGGCGGCGTTTACGCCGCCGGACGAGCGACGCTCGTCCCTCCCGGCGCTCCGCGAGCCGGATCATGGGCTGGAGGGCGAGCGTCCCCGCGAGCCGCAGCCACTTGAGAGTTGAAGAAGACCTATTACCTACTACCTCTTACCTATTACCTCTTAGTCGTCTGTCACTCTTTCTCCGCGTCCCCGCCCTCTTCGTCCAGTTCGCCGGTCGCATCCAAGATACGCGCGGCCTCGATATACATCGGGTGCTCCTTGTCCTTGTAGATCTCTTTCATCATCGGCACCTTGATGTCCTCGTCGTGGTTCAGCCCGTCAGAAAAAATCTCATCGAGAATGTCCGGGTCGATGGTTTTGTCAAAAAGAATCGGATACAAGATCGGGAACTGCTCTTCCGGCAACAGGTGCAGTGCCGTCTGGATGCCGTCCATTTGATCCTTCTTATCAAGTTTGGCAAACTCGCGCTTAAAGGCGATGGCTTCCTCGGCGGTGGGCGCACTGGTCTTTTCAGACAGCGTGTCGATAAAGTTTTCCCAAGTCTCGATGACCTTAATGCGATCTTCCGTCATCTCCTCCGCTTGAGGGGTCGGAGCGGCCGCCCCTGGTGTTGGCGCGCCCTGTCCCGCCCGCACACGCTCCGTGCGTCTTCCCGCCGGTCGCTGGGGCGGCGACACGCGCGCCGACGGCATCTTCCGTCCGGACGGCTTTTTCGGATCGGTCGGAGTAAGCGCCTTGGCGATGGGCTGCTCCGTGACGACCGCCTCCGACTCTGCCGTTTTCGAGCGCAGAGCCACAAACGCAATAACGGCCGCCACCAACGCAACGACCGCCAACCCGAGCCAAACTGTTTTTTTATCGCGCATCGTGCAACTCCTTAGTCCCCACATCGCTATACACGAGTTTCTACGTCCAAACACTTCGTCGCTTACGCTTAGTCGCCACACTTCGTCGTTTACACTTAGTTCCTACACCCAGTCGTTACCACCCAGTCCAAACACTTCGTCGCTGGCGCAGTCGATTAAGTTTTGGGGACTAAGTGTGGGAGAGACTAAGTGTTTTCGACCAAGTGTGAAATAAAAAAACAGAAACTAGAAAACCAGCGGCTTTTATGACCGCTGGCGTATCCGATTAAGTGGCACCCCCTAGGGGAATCGAACCCCTCTTTCCAGGATGAGAACCTGATGTCCTAGCCGATAGACGAAGGGGGCAGTGCCTAAAAACAAACTATGGTGCACCCGGAGGGATTTGAACCCCCACACCTCTCGGCATAAGAACCTGAATCTTACGTGTCTGCCAATTCCACCACGGGTGCGAATAGGGTGAGAAGTATGCCAAAACCCCCTCATGCCGTCAACCCCCCCGCATCTTTTTTTCGCCTTGGGCACTTGACTTCCCCCTCGGTAACTCGCTATAGTGACACCCGTTTCTGAAGCCAACGTAGCTCAGCTGGTAGAGCAGATCATTCGTAATGATCAGGTCGTCCGTTCGATCCGGATCGTTGGCTCCATTTTTAACCTCGAAAACCGGTGGTTGTTGTTTTCGGGGTTTTTTGTTTCGGGGGCCACTACCATGCACGCACCCTGTCCGCCAGAGCGGCGGCGCTTCATTACTTCTGTGCTCGTGCCTGACCGCGTGGGCCTGCTGCGCGATGTCACGCGAGGCGTCTTTTCGCTGGAAGGCAACATCGGCGGTATCCGCCAGACTGTTGTCGACGGCTTTTTTAACTTGGTCTTCACCTCGGAACACCCGTCCCAAATAACGCCCGAGGCCTTGCGCGCGCTGCTGGATTCAACCTTGGAGTCGGAGGCGGTCGTGACCGTACTCGACAGCCCCGAGGTGGTGCCGACCGCCGTGCCCCAAGGCGCGCGGTTCGTGGTGACGACGCGCGGCGCGGACAAGCCCGGCACGATTTTCGCCATTACCTCTTTCCTGGTCGACCACAACATCAACATCGAGGATTGGATGGTTGAGGAAGAGGACGGCAAAATTGTCTACATCGCGCAAGTCGTAGTGCCCGAGACCGAAGACTTTCGCCTGTTGCAAGAGGCGTTCCGCGATGCCATGGCAACGCACGGTCTGACCGCGCTCCTTTGCCACGAAAACATCTTTAGAGCCACCAATGAAATCGGCCCGATCAAAGCCCTGATCGAGGAAACGCCCAACGCAAAAGCCACTCCCATGCCCTCGTGCGAAAGGAGCGGCAAGTGAATTGTCCATAAAATCAACAATGTCCACAGAGTCCACCATAAGCGATACCGATCCCGATTTCGATACCGATCCCGATGGAATGAAACCTTGACCCCCATCCCCCGAAACCCTGAAACCTGAAACCCAGAAACCCTGAAACCAAGCCCCCTATGCTCGCCCGACAAGCTGTCCTTTCAACCATCCGCATGGTGCGCGAGGAAAACCTCGACGTGCGCACCGTCACGCTCGGCATCAACCTGAATGTCTGCGCTAATCCCGATCCCGACCGTCTCGTTGAGGCGGTTTACGTGCGCATCGTCGACAAGGCCGGCAGCCTTGTGCGTTTCTGCGATGAGGTCAGCGACAAATACGGCCTGCCGATCGTCAATAAGCGTATCGCCGTCTCGCCCGCCAGCCAGTTGCTGGAGGGCCACAGCGTTGAGACCGCCGTGCGCCTCTGTCAGGCACTCGACGCCGCTGCAGAGAAGGTCGAGATCGACCTGCTGGGCGGCTTCACCGCACTGGTACAACGCGGCATCACGCCGGGCGAACGCACTTTGATCGAGTCGCTGCCGCAGGCATTGGCCGCTACGCACCGCGTCTGCTCCTCCTTTAATGTAGGCACTACCAAAGCCGGCATCCATGTCGATGCGGTGAACCTGATCGCGCGCAAATTGATCGAAACCGCCGAGATGACGCGCACGACGCGCGGCTTCGGCTGCGCCAAGGTCGTGGTTTTCGCCAATATGCCGGAGGACAACCCCTTCATGGCGGGCGCAATGCTCGGAGCGGGCCAGCCGGAGTGCGTCATCAATGTCGGCGTCAGCGGACCCGGCGTGGTCAAGCGCGCGATCGACCGCTTGGTGCAGCACGACCCTGCCGCGACGTTGGACGAGATCGCCGAGGAGATCAAACACACGGCGTTTCGCGTGACGCGCACAGGCGAGTTGATCGGACACGAGGTGGCCGACCGTCTGGGCGTCCCGTTCGGCGTGGTCGATCTCTCGCTCGCGCCAACACCGCGCGTGGGCGACTCGGTCGGCGAGATCTACCAGAGCATGGGTGTGAGCCGCATCGGTGCGCCGGGCACCACCGCCGCCGTGATGCTGCTCAACGACGCGGTCAAGAAGGGCGGCTCCTTTGCCTCCAGCGCGGTCGGCGGGCTCTCCGGTGCCTTTATCCCTGTCATGGAGGATCATGCGCTCTCCAAGGCAGTGGCCGATGGCACGTTGACGCTGGAGAAGCTAGAGGCGATGACGGCGGTCTGCTCGGTGGGCCTCGACATGATCCTGCTGCCGGGCAGCACCACAGCCGAGACGCTGGCAGGCATCATTCTGGACGAAGCGGCGATCGGCATCACCAACCGCAAGACCACCGGCGTGCGCGTGATCCCCGTGCCGGGCGCGCAGCCCGGTGAGTTCGTGGACTTCGGCGGCCTCTTCGGCTCGGGCGTGGTCACGCAACCCGCCAGTCCGGAGGGCGCGGAAACCTTTGTCAATCGCGGCGGACAGATTCCCGCGCCCATTCATAGCCTGATGAATTGACGTTGAACGGTTCCAAGCAGCGTTCCAGAATGCCCTGCATGTAGGCGATCAGCACACCGTAATTGACGATCGGCACGCCTGCGGCCTTAGCCTGATGGATGCGGTAGCGCATCTCGCGGCGATTGAGCATGCAGCCGCCGCAATGGATGATGAGCGCAAAGCGCGACAGGTCACGTGGATAGGTCATGCCGCTGGTGTGCTCGAAGACGAGGTCACGACCGATATGCTGGCGTAGCCAGCGCGGGATCTTGACCGTACCGATGTCATCGCACTGCCGATGGTGCGTACAGCCTTCGGCAATCAGGATGCGGTCGCCGTCCTTTAGCGCCGCGACCGCTCGTGTGCCGCGCACCTGTTCCGCAAGATCACCCTTGTAACGCGAGAAGAGCATCGAGAACGAAGTCAGCGGCACCTCACGCGGAGTCTCAGCCGCAACCTTGGCGAACACCTGCGAGTCGGTAACCACCATCCGCGGCGGATGGGCGAGCGCGGCGAGCGTCGTACGCAGCTCGACCTCGCGCGTGACCAGCGCCAGCGCGCCGGTCTCCAGGATATCGCGCACGGTCTGCTGCTGCGGCAGGATCATACGACCCTTGGGCGCGGCGGCGTCGATCGGCGTGACCAGCACGACCACGTCCCCCGGATGTAGCAGGTCGCCGATCAGCCGGGCGTCGTCGATGTCGTCCGGCGCGGCCTCCGCCAGCGCCAGCTTGAGTGCCTCGATACCCGCGCGGGTAGTGGACGAGACCGTCAGCACCGGCGCCCCGCTCATTTCGGCGACTTGGCGCAACGCATCAGGCGAAGGAGTCTGGAGGTCAGCCTTATTGAAGACCGTCAGCAGCGGGATGCCCTTGGCGCGCACCAACGCGAGGATGTCACGCTCGCATGCGTCGATCCCGGACTCTGCCTCCAGCACCAGAATTGCCACATCGGTCTTGTTGAGCACATCGCGTGTGCGTTCGACACGCAATGCGCCCAACACGCCTTCGTCGTCCAGACCGGGCGTGTCGAAGATCACGACCGGACCGAGCGGCAAGAGTTCCATCGCCTTGGAGACCGGATCGGTGGTCGTGCCCTTGACCTCCGAAACGATGGCGACCTCTTGGCCGGTGAGTGCGTTGATCAGGCTCGACTTGCCGACATTGCGTCGACCGAAGAGCGCGATGTGCACGCGCTCACCTTGTGGGGTAGTGTTGAGGCTCATGACTGGATGATAGAGAGTGTCCGGTTTGGAGGCTCCAGTGTAAACGCGCCCACCCCGCGTCGTCAACGGTTTCTGGTTGAACTGAAAAAATTTTGAATTTGAAAAATTTGAAAAAAAATTTGAATTTGCATGTTTACACTACACATCTCTCGCTCTTTTTTGCTATAATGCCGCCCGAACACGGATACGGTTTGTTTTTCCGGAAGCGAGGTGCTCATGATGCGTGTGAACAAGTGGGTTTTTGTGATCGTTGCTGTGCTGTGTTGTTCGGTCGTCCGGGCTCAGGGTGCGTATG
>Ga0209407_1000731_pt1 | contig 39026 bp, 29 predicted proteins | sample AD_JPNHG3_MetaG_FD_184410 | JGI IMG/M metagenome (GOLD analysis project Ga0209407, IMG submission 184410) | Active sludge microbial communities of municipal wastewater-treating anaerobic digesters from Japan - AD_JPNHG3_MetaG (SPAdes) (version 2) | ecosystem: Engineered > Bioreactor > Anaerobic...
TTTCGGGGGCGTGAACCCAAGCGATTGGGGGATCAGTTTTTTCATGCGCCTGTAGGCTACAGGCTATCGCCTCCGAAGCCGACACTTTTTTTATAAAATTCAGGGGTTGACGGTTTTCGCCCCCCCCCGCATAATAGGTGCCAATCATGGGAACCGGTGTGTTTCCGGTCTGCCCTATGGGATGGTAGTGACCTTTGTCTATTGCGTGCCAACGGGGCGGGCACCGACCGTTTCATCATCAACGGTGGCCGTGTCACCGGCGCTCCGGACATGTGGTTCAATATCGGCATCCGCGGTGGTGTCACCAACGCCCTCGGTGCGTTAATCATCAACGGTGGCACCACGACATTGGATCGCGTCTGCATGGGCGTCCGTATGGAGAGCGGTTCCTTCAACGGCCGGGGGCTGCTGGAAATCAACGGCGGTCGGCTTGAAGTCACGGGCACGTTCAATTGGATGGGCGATCATGCATCGGGTCGCACCAACCGGGTGGTGCTCGGTAACGGCACGCCGGGGTCGGGGACATTGAGCCTGCCGGCCACCGTGAACACGACTTTCGCGGCGGCTAACCGGCCGATTTTGATCTTCAATGGTGGCACGCTGGAGACTGTCGGCTTGTCGCCGTTCGGCGGGACCACGCTCACCAATTATCTGAACGGTGTCAAACAGATCATCGTGAACGACGCCGGCGTACGCGTGGACACCTGCGGCCTGGATGTCACCTTTGTGCAGCCGCTGGAGGCCGGGACCGCAGGTGGTGGCCTGACCAAGCTGGGGGGCGGTGTGTTGACGTTGGCCGGAAGCTGTGCGTTCACGGGGCCGACGGTCGTGGAGGCGGGTTCGCTGGTGTTGCCGGCGGAGGGCTACGCGTCGACGGGGTTGAGTGTGGCGTCCGGTGCCGAATTGAGTCTCGTGAACGGTGTGATCCAGGAACATGCGTTCGCATCTGTGACGTTGCAGGACAACGCGACACTGCATTTCGAGGCGTCGGCCAACGGTAGCGCCTGTGACCGCATCGCCCTGCCGGCCGGTGCGACGGTTGGTGCGCTGAATGTGCGCGTTGTGGTCAGCGGCAGCGATGAGCCGGTGACGCGTCCCGGCGACTATACGCTCTTCACCTGCGCTGGTTCGGTGCCGGATGTAAGCGGCTGGACTCTGCTTAATCCCGGACCGGGGCGCGTGGCCAGCTTTGAGACAGTCGGGGTGTCGGTGGTGTTGCGCGTAGCCTATGCGCCTGAAGTTTCAATCTGGACGTATCCTGCCTCGGACATTTGGGAGACGGCTGGTAACTGGACCGTGCCGCCGGCCGATGCGCCGGGGACGGTCGTGCGCTTTGACGATGCGATCAGCGCACCTGCCACGGTGACGCGCTCCACACCGTCGACACTGGGCACACTGATTTTCCGTAACGACGCGCCCTATACGGTAGCGGGTGCGCCTCTGACGCTGGCCACTGGCGACAGCGAGCCGGCCGTGATCGCGGCCGAGCATGGTACGCACACGCTGACGGCACCGCTCGTACTGACTAGCCATGCGCTGATTCAGGCGGCGGGCGGAGCGGCGGTCGCCATTCATGGCGGTGTCAGCGGTGACGTGCCGTTGACGGTCGCCGGGCCCGGCGCGCTTGCGGTGCCGGACACGGACGGCCTGGGGATCAGTGCGCTTAATCTGACAGCGGGCGGTTTGCTGGTTATCTCCAACAGCGTGACGCTGTCGCTGCCAGTCACGCTTGACGCGGGCGGCGGCGGGATCGCGCCCGGCCAGGGGCAGACGGTGGTGGTGGACGCTGCGGTTACCGGACAGGGGCCGTTCATCAAAGATGGCGCGAGCTACCTGATGCTGACCAACGCCAACGCGCTCTACGCGGGGCCGACGCAGGTCAAGGACGGTACGCTGCGTATCGACAGGCTCCCGGACGGCGGCGATTTGATTCTGGGACAAGGGACTCTCCATTATATCGGCGGAGCAGCCACGGTGGGAGGTTACACGCTCGACACTGGCGACGACACGCGCGCGGCGGTGCTGCGGGCCGAGGGCGATATCACTTTCACCGGCAAGGCTGAGGCGCTTTCCGGCGCGTTGGTCAAGACCGGCGCGGGAACGGTCACCTTCCAGGCCCCGGGCCTGAATGTGTTCAACGCCGGTTCTGGCGCGGGTGTCAGTCACGATGTGCTGAATATCGGCCCCAATGGTGAGAGCCCGACGGTCGGCTTTAGCGGTTTCAACGTGGCGGACGGCAAGGTGGTGATCGGCGGGCAGGGCCAGACCAATCTGTTCAACGGGCTTGTCGTGGTGGGTCTTAACAGCACGGCCGAGGCGGATGCCGAGACCGCCGGCACGTTGGAAGTGGCCGGCGGCAGCACCGAGATCGCCAGCGAGCTGATCATCGGTCGCAGCAACGGCACGACGGAGACCGCACCGCTACCCCGCGCCTCGACCTTGCGCATGAGCGGTGGGGAGTTGACCGTCAATGCGTTGGTGCTCGGCCGTGCGCTTGTGCCCGCCAACCATCAGTCGGCACCGCGTTTGGAGATGTCGGGGGGTCTGCTCACCGTGCGCGCTGCATGCCTCTGGCCCGAACAGGCCGGAGCGAGTGCCACCGTCATCATTAGTGGAGGCAAGATCGACCATCTGTCGCAGGATAGCACGAGTGTGCGGTGTGCCAATTTCGGTGGCGACTTGACGCTGACGCTTTCCGGCAACGGCGAGTTGAATAGCGCCCGTAGGCTGTTGCTCTGCTATGGCACGAACAGCACGACCACAGTGAACCTTGATGGCGGCATACTCAAGGTTCAAAACATTGAGAAGGGCAACAGCGGCCTCTCCGGCGTGGTCCATTTCAACGGCGGCACCTTCTGTCCGACTCAGAACGGCACTCTGCAGTCGTTGACGGCTGCGACGGTCAAGGAGGGCGGTGCCGTGTTCGACCTTTCCGAGATCGACACCTACACGGTCACTCAGGTGTTGAAACATGACGAGTCAGTGTCAGGCACCGATGGCGGTCTGATCAAGACCGGTACGGGGCGCCTGATTCTCAACAGCAAGCAGGCCTATGACGGGCCGACGGTGGTCGCTGAGGGTACCCTGAGCATCACCCTTGCGGGTGGCGTCTCGAATGTCACGGCGCTCAGTGTCGCCCCCGGCGCAGCGCTTGAACTCGATGCGGCTGGCGTGCAGACGGTGGCATTGACCGGACTCACGTTGGGAGCGGCCGCACCGGCTGTTCCAGCCGCGCTGGCCATGACGTTCGCGGCGGACGGCGCGGCGAATGATCTGCTGGCGGTCGACGGCGCGGTCACGCTGGGCGAGGTGGATCTCACGCTGAAGGTGGCTGGCACCTCGGAAGCCTTCTCCCTCAATGGCACCTACACGCTCATTACCTATACGGGTAGTGCCCCGAGCGTGGCAGGCCTGCGCGTGACGAACCCGCCTTACGGCAAGTCCTACACCTTTGCTGCGGCGGACGGTGCGGTGACGTTGACGGTCGCAGGCGATGCGTCGGGCGCGTCTTCGGTCTGGAGCACGGACGGTAGCGGCACGTGGGAGCAGGCGGACAACTGGACGCTGCCGCCGCCCAACGCGGCGGGCAGTCGTGTGCGGTTCGACGGTGCGATCTCGGCTCCGGCCACAGTGACGGCGGCGAACGCCGTCACCGTAGGTGAGACCTATTTCAACAATGCGGAGTCGTACACGGTCGCCGGAACGGCTGGGCTGACTTTTGACAACGGTGCCGCCGCGCTGGCGCTCGCCAAGGTTGAGCAAGGCAGCCATGCGTTCACGTTGCCGGTCACGCTTTCCGAGGCCGGGCTCGTGGTGGACACGGCCAATGGGGCGGAGTTGACGTTCGGTGTGACGGCGGGCTCCGGCTCATTGATCAAGTCCGGTGGCGGCATTGTGGCGTTCGCCCAACCGGCTGCCCGTACCGGGCGGACCGAAATGAACCAAGGTGTGCTGGTGCTCAAGGACGGGGGCAATCCCGGAACCGGCGAAGTGGTCATGCAGGGCTCGGCCGGTATGCGCGTGCTAGGCAACGCGGCCGCGGAGCTGCCCGGCCCCGTGACGATCAAGAACAGTTTCAACGTCAACGCGCAAGACCACGACATCACCTGGTCCGGCGTCCTCACGTGGCCATCGACGACGGCAGCACTCAATAAAGTCGGCACCAATCGGCTGTTCCTTGCTGGTAGCGGCGGAAGTGCGGGGAACTCCATCCTGAACGTGCGTGAGGGCGGTCTGGTCTTTACGGACGGCGCGTCGTATGCGTTTTCGACTGCGTCGCAAGAGACGATCAAACTGGGTGGCGGAACCGGCATGAAATCGACGCTGACCATCGAGGAGGGGGCGACGATCACTGCGGGCGGTATGTCCGCGCGGTGCGACAGCACCAATACTGCAAACGGCGACGCTCTGATCGTTCAGCATGGGGGCGAGGTTTATCTGTCGAACGCCAACGCACTCTATGTGCGGCATGACGGTACCGCGCCTGCAACCTATGTGATGAATGGCGGCATGCTGGAGATGCCGCCGACGTCGTGGGCTAACATGGGTTACGGTGGCCCTGCCTTTGTGCAGGTCAACGGCGGTGTGATGCGTCTCGGACGCGTGGCGCCGGGATATCAGATGCTTGACACGGCATCCGGCAAGGGGTCGGTGCATATCACGGTCAACGGTGGGCGGCTTGAAGCGGCGGGGGCCTGGTCGTGGATGAGTGACGGCCACGCGCGGCTGACCGAGGCCACGGTGAACGGCGGTACGCTGGCGCTGCCGGCGACCCGCACCTACGGCACGAACGTGGGCAACTGGACCAGCCTGACGCTCGACGGCGGCACGCTGGAGCTCTTGGGGCCGGCGCTGGACACATCGGACATGCACGATGTGCTCGCCGGCGCACGGCGGGTGGCGCTCGGGCCGCGTGGCGGCACCATCTACACTCGCGGTATGGAGGCGACCATCGCGCAGAATGTGGAGTCGCTGGCTGCGACCGGCGGCTTGACGGTGGTCGGCGGCGGCGTGCTTACGCTGGCAGGCACCAATACGGTGTACGGGCTGGTCGATGTGCGGGAAGGCACGCTCAAGGCGCGTTTCGCGCACAATGGGTTGCCCGGCATGCCGATCTATTGGCAACGTTTTGACGCCGATGCTCCGCTGGCGGATGCGACCGGGCACGGTTTCAACATGATCCAGTCGGGGGCCAGCGCACAGGCACTGGACCGGTTCGGCGAACCGAATGCGTACGTCTTTAACAATAATGTGAACTTCCAGGTTCCGCACTCCGCGCTCTACGCGATGACGACCTCGTTCACGGCGTCGGCGTGGATTTATGTGACGGAGTACACCGGCGGTTCCGCTCAGACGATCCTGAGTTCGCGCCCTGACGGCACCACGCGGACTTTCGAACTCAAGCTGAACGGCAGCGGCGAACTACGTCTGCTGGAACACAGTACAGGCGACTGGTGGCAGGAAATCCTCACCAACATTAAGGTGCCGCTCAACCAATGGGTACACGTTGCGGCATCGGTGTCGACTCAGGGTGCGCATCTCTACATCGACGGAAACCCCCAGAGTATGAGGTCCAGCCAGCCCGGCGGTAGCTACGATGGGGTCGGCTGGCGGCATCCTGGCGACATCCGGCTGGCACCAGCCGCTTCGACGGCCGGTATGCTGATCGGGCGGTCGTATCCGACAGCGGGGGAGCGTTTTAAAGGTTTACTGGATGACGTGATGCTCTACGACCGCGTGCTGACCGATGCCGAGATCGCCCAGATCTACGATAGCAGCGCGTCACGGCGGGTGGCGGTGCGTGTGGGGGATTTGGGCGTGCTTGATCTGACCGGCGCGACGCAGGCCGTCTCGGAAGTTTCGGGGAGCGGGCGTGTGCTCAACGGCACGCTGGCGGTCGAAGAGCGGGTCGCAGTAGGCACTGTAGAGGCGGCGGCGGGTGAAGTGCTGTCGATCGCAAACTTGACGCTCGGCACGAATGCGGTGTATGCCTGCACGTTTGACGGCACGTTGAACGACACGGTCGAGGTCACGGGATTGCTGACGGTGGACGGCGCGGGCGTGATCGATTTTGGGCGCACGGAGGAGAATCCGGTGATGCGGTCCTTCACGGCCACGGTCATGACATACGGTTCGGTCAATGGCGCGGAGAATTTCGCCAACTGGCGCGTGACCGGTCTCGGACGTGATGGCTATCAGGCGACCATCACCGCCGTGGACGGCGAAGTGGTGGTCGCTGTGAAAGCGACCTTCGGCGCGGTTCTCTTCCTGAAATAAAAAGGTGTGTCGGCATACTTGAAGAAGCGTTACTGAATGCTGATCAAGGTGCTGCCGAAAGCGGCTTCGATCATCATGGCGTTGATGTGGTAGAACTTCTCGGGGCTTGTGTTGTTCGGTCCGGCGGTGATCCGCAGGTCGAGCGTGCCGTCGGGGCGCGGGCGGATTTTCGGGATGACCACAACGTTCGAGGTGTTGTTGTTGCACTCCAACAGGGCCTCGCCGGAGGTCGTGCCCTCGATGTTGTACTTTGTCTCGCGGCTGTTCGAGATGTTGCTGCGTGCGCCGTAAATCGTGAAGGTATAGGCAGCATTGGGCCAGAGTCCGCTAAAGCGCGCCACGCAGAACGCATTGCTGTACGTCTGTCCGTTCATCGGATTGATGTTGCCATAGGCGTTGTTCCAGAGGGCGATGAGGTTGGCGCTGTAGGCTGTGGGGTCGCCAAGGTGTGTGGGGTCAACGAAATCGCCCTGCAAGACGACCTCATCCCATGTGTTGGTGCCGGTGAGGAGGGGATGCTGGACGTTGGCGTAGGAGAGTGAGGCGCTCTCAACGCGGGCGGTATTCTGGGCGAGGGTACGGCCGGAGGCGGTGTCAGCGATAACAAACGGACGCGAATGACCTGCGGCAGCGGCGAGGTTGGCCAGCATATTCGGGATGTTGTCTTGGGAGAAAAGGTTATTCCCAAGAATCAGGATGCGTTTGCCGGCGATGGGAGCGAAGTCAGGCACGGGCAAGCTGGACTCGGGGTATGAGAGTTCCCAGGCCGTGAGATAGTTGTTGTTGCCAACGTTGCCGGTGCCTTTACGGAAAGAGACCTGGATCGTGCGGTCTGCCTTCGGCCGGATATCGGCCACGACGGCAACATGTGAAATGTTCGTAGAGGGTGAAGGTGGCGACGGTATCGCCCCCCGTATAGGCGCCATTTTTCCACGCTGGGGCAAATTCGGCGGCGTCACCAGTGGGGATGAAATCCGGCCATGTGTCGCTACTGGAGGCCGTCGCGGAGACAATGGCCTTGATGCCGGTAGGTATGCCGTCGTGGTCGACGAAACTGACGGCATTGAAGTCGCCCATATCGAGCAGGTTCCAGTTTTTGGGGAGGGGGTGGGCGGCGTCGTTGGCGTCGGCGTCGACATAGACCTGCCAGGGCAGCGGTTCGTGCCAGGCGATCTTCATGGCGGTGAGATAGTAGAAGTGGATGGGTTCGGTATTGTCGGGGGCGGCCTCGAGGTGGATCACGATGACGCCTTCAGGGGTCGGGAAGATACCGTGAACGGGGGCGACGTTCTCGCCGTTATTGGTTGCATCGAGATCGGCAAAACCGTTGTTCGCACCGAGAACCGTGTAGCGCGTGGAACGAACGTGCTGGTCGGTCGCCGTACGCGAGGCGTAGAAGGTGAAGTCGTAGGCCACGTCAGGGTTGAGGTTGGAGAGGATACATTCGCCAGACGGGAAGGATGTGAGGAACGTGCCGTTGTAAGGGGGTGACCGTGGGTTCCGTTGGTGCCGGCGGGTTTAAACTCCGCCGCATCTCCAGCGGGGGTGTTGGTGACGGATGCGCCGTAGATCGTCTTGTAGAGGACAAGCGCGGCCAAGGCGGGGCCGCAGTTCCCGGCATGGGAAAGATCGGTGCCGTAGAGGCGGAACGGGCTGAAACGACCCCGCTCGAAGGCATCGTCGACCGGCGCGATGAGTAGGCCCGCGTCTGGCTCGGTGGTTTGGATCAGCTCGGCAGCGGCCTGATAGTTGGTACGGATCTCGTGCTGTATCGCGGCGGGATTAGGGAATGAAGACGGGTAAAAACTGTGGCCGGGGGCGCGCGCCCAGGTCTGGAAAAGGACGGGCCGTACGCCAGCGCCTTTGCCGGAGGCGTGGTTCTTCACGCGCTGGAAGAGGGTGAGGGCGTTGGCGCGGAAGACGGAGGCATCACGCAGGTGCGTGGCCTCGGTGCTATAGCCCTGGATGACGACGTAATCCCAGGTGTTGGTGCCAAAGAGCAGCGCTGAATCCACGTTGGAGGCGGCATTGGCCTCCACTTCACCAATGTGATAGGCGAGGTCTTTACCACCCATGAGGTCGGCGACCACGAGCGGCGGCTGCTGGCCGTCAAGGACCGCGAGGGCCGCGACACGGCCCGGCACATCTTCACCCAGAGAGAAGCTGTTGCCGAAGAAGAGCAGGCGCTTGCCGAATCCCAGCATCGGTTCGGTGCGGTCCCGATGCGTGAGCAAACCCGTTTGTGAAGGCTAGTCCGGCGATGGCGATGGGCGCAGGAACCGGCGGGATACCGTGTTCATGGCGTCCCGAACACGATGCGGCCAAGTTGTTTGGGCGCTGTGGCTGAGACGGCGCCGGCGGGGAGCGCGGGAAGAAAACTCACAGTGCGCAGTTCGGTGGGTGAGAGCACACGGTTGAAGACGGCCACGCCATCCATGTAGAGCTGCGAGCCGTGGGCGATCTCTTCGGAGCCAAGGCCCAGCGCACGGCCCAATGTGAACGGCGCGCCCTCGGGTACGGGGTAGGTGAGGGTGGGGCCGACGGCGGCCCAGGCCTCATTCTGCCAAACCGCGAGCGCGGTGATGATTTCATCACCCTGTACGACTGTCGTTCCGGCAGGCAATGCCAGCACGTCCCCTGGCGCGACCTCCGCCTCAAGCGGCAAACCAGACAGCGGCGTGCCGTTCCTTTGCACAGTGACCGTGACCTTGAAGCGCTGCGTCACCGTGCCGGGCGCAGAACGGCCGTAGGTGAAGGTGCCCGCCTGTGCGTCAACATCGAGCCAGTGCTCATAAATGCCAGCGGTTCGCACATTGTAGCCGTTGTATTTCAGGATGAAACGGCGCGGCGAGTAGATCGGCCACTTGAACAGATAGGGGTTGGCTTGTTTCGGATTGGCATGATTGAACACATCGTTTTCGACGGGGTCGCCAAGATCGAGCGGCGTGGCAACGCCGTTGAGCCAGGCCTTGACCTCCTGCGAGGCCGGATCGTAGGTCATGGCCATGCAGACCCACTGGCCGTTGGCGAAATCCGCACCATCGATGGCACGCTCGCGGGCATACTGACTGCCGGAGACAGTGGACTGCGGGTAGCTCGACGCGCCGGAGGCGGAGATGTGCGCGGTGATGCCGTTACGGCCGAAGAGACCACCGAAGAGCGCGGCCTGCCGCCGCCCCCGGTACTTGTCCCAGCCGCCCTCGTCCCAGATGCCGGCGACCATGTGGCGCACACCGGTAAACTTCATCCACGCCACCATCGTGAAAGGGGTCGTGCCGTTCAGGTCGAGCGGTCCATTGTCGAAGCCGGCACGGGGCGATTCGGCATAAATGTGGCCTTGGTTGAAGTAGAGCGCGTGGCCGAACGGCCCCGTGTTGTCGACGCGGATTTTTGATGCCTCGTCCGTGTACGGCCAGGTGTTGAGCGTGTAGCGCGTCGCGTCGCCGATCTTGCGCAGATAGAGCGGGTAGTTTGTTGCCTCTGAAACGTTGCCGACCGAGCGCCACACGCCGTCCTGCGGATTGCCGAAAGTCCAGAAGGCGACCAGCCCCGGCATTGCCGCGATCTGGGCGGTGCGTTGTTCGGACAGGTCAGCGGAAGCGGTCACGGCAAGCGCCATCGCGGATAATAAGACGAGATGCTGTTTTTTCATGATGTTTTTGTGTCAGGCGCACTCACGCATTGTAACAGGGGCGGCAGAGTGCCCTGCCGCCTTTCGATGGTGTGATTGTCGGTGAGTCGTGGGTGTGTCACTCATGGCCTACCACACGGAAAGTAAGGTGCCTTCCAGATACACGCCGGCGATCAGCCGGTTGCCGTCCACCTTCAGCCGACGGACGCCTTTCGGATCGGCACCGGTCAAGACCAGATTCCAGCCACTGAGGTTTTCCGTGCCGGTCACGCCGCCGGCGGCCTCGGCGACAACGAACATTCCGCTCTTTGCTTCCTGCAGGAACAGCTCGACCACGCCGGATGCGGGCAGTGCCAAGGTGCCGCCAAGTTTCAGGTTGCCGGCGGTTTCGTCGCCGGAAATCTCCAGCGCGAAGATTGTGCCCGCCTCCAACGTGACCGCGCCGCCGAGCGTGAGGCCGGGCGTATCGGAACGGCTCAGCAGAACACCGCCCGGAGCGACGGTCACGGGCGCAGCGGTGGTGCCCTCACCGCCGAAGCGCCCGCCCGCCCCGACACCGATGCGGACGGGGGCGGTGCCGCCCGCCGCCGTGACCTGCAACGTGGCATTGGAGACAGTCAGTGTCCCCGCGAAAGCGCCGAGCGGCAGCGTCTGCACGGCATCGCGGTCAATGGAGACACGGGAGGTGGAATCGCCGACGAGCGTCCCGTTGAAACGGTTGGTCGTGGCGCCGCCGATGACCAACGCGCTGGTGCCGGTGAGTTCGACGGTGCCGCCGCCGGCGAGTCCGCCGATACGGTTGACGCTGCCGCCTCGGAAAAGGGCACGGGCGGCGGGAGCGACGGTGAGCAGGGTGCGGGCCGGCAGGACACCGGCGTCAGGGTCGGCCATGCCGGTCGCGAGATCATGGATTTCCGCGAGGGTGGCGGCACGGTTCATCACCACGAACTCGTCGATGCGGCCCTTGAAGCCGTTGGAGGTCTCTGAACGGCCGCGGCCGATGTGGAAAAAGTCCGTGCCGAGGAATGGGTCGGTGGAAGTATTGAAGGCGAGGAGACGGCCGTCGATGAACAGCTTACGTTTGTAGGGCGTCTCGTAGGCGTTGAAGGTGACCGCGACATGGTGCCAGCCGGAGGGGAGGTCGGCGGCGAAAAGGTTGTAGATGTTACCACCATTGAGAGCGGTGGTGCCGCTGGTTTCAAGAGTCAAATTAACGTTGCCGTTGAAACGCAGGATCAAGTCGTTGAGATTCGCGTCCGAACCGGCGTAGAAGATGCCGGCGGAGGAGGGCGCGTCATCGTCAGGGTTGACCCAGCAGGCGAAGGTGTACTGGCAGCGGCCCGAAGGGAAAGCAGCGGGATAACCTGCGCCGGGGAAAGTCAGCCAGGAGCCGGCGGCGGTGATGGCGAGCGAGCCGCCGAACTTGCCGTCCGGAGCAATGGAAAGGTTGCCGCCGCCGGCAGGCTCGAGGTGGTTGCCGTAGCCGCTCGTGTCGAGGCCGGGATGATCGGGGTCATCGAACGCGTAGCGGCCCACCACCCCGTTGATGATTGGAGTTGCGGTGCCGGGGGCGGAGGCGGGGATCACGCGTCCACCGGCGCTCAGGAAAAGCACCTCTTCCTCGGTGAGGGCGCGATTGAAGAAGATCGTGTCGTCGTAGTAGCTGTTACCCTTTTGGTTCGTGTCGCGACCGCAGTTGATGCGCATCATGACCGGCTCGATACGATAGTTGTTATGGTTGGTGCTGGCGTAGAGTTTGCCGTCCACATAGAGCCGCTGCTTGACGGTAGGATGTGTGGGATCGTGGGTGAAACAGAGGTGGTGCCAGCCGACGCCAAAGCCGGTGTCAGGTGTTCCCGTAGAGAGGTCGAAACCGAGGTTGTCGGAGCCGCCGACATTACCCTCGTTACTAGCCACGGTGAGAACACTGCGAGAGTTGTTGAAACGTAGGTTGAAACTCGAACGCGTCTTCGTGTTGGTGTACCCCCAACTCGTAAAGCCGCCCGATGTGCCCATACCGGACTCCGGGTTGACCCAGATCGAGACGGAGACGGGCGCGTTACCGGTGGGCATGGCGGCGGGGAAGCCGCCGATGGGCTCCAGATAGGTGCCGTTTTGCAGGCGGACGCAGCCGCCGATCCGCCCATAACTGGCTTGGAAGGCAATGCCTGAGTCGGCTATGGGTGCCATGTGGATGTTGTTGCCGCTGATGTCGCGGAAAAGGTCCCCGCCGTCGTCGAAGGTGTAGTAGGCGACGATGCCGTCGAAAACGCGCGGGGCGAGGTTGAGGACTTCAAGGGTGCCGGCCTCGACGGTGGTGGGGCCGTCATAGCGCTGGCGAGACGTGAGCGTGAGCGTCGTGTCCGCTCCCTTCTTGACGAGACCGCCCGCGCCGCAGAGGCTCTGGTTCAGCGCGGTGTCGGCGGGTGGTTCGACGGCGAGCGTGGCGCGGTTGGCGAGCGCAACGATGCCGCCGGCCTCGCCATCGATACCGGCAACCGTCTGGCCGTCACCGAGCATTAAGCGTCCCATCGGGCCAACCTTCAGGGCGGTTTCAGCGGGCACCAGATCCGGGGTTTCGGCGGGCGGCGGGAATGTGGCGGCGGCGCCGTTCGCCATCAGCACTTGGAGCTGTGCCTGGGAGAGGGCCGTACGGGCGATGACCACTTCATCGATGAGGCCGGTGAAATACTGGCCGCTACTGTGCGCGGTGTCGCTCGAGCCGCGCCCGATGGAGATATACGCCTGCGTGATCGTGTACGTCTGGGCGGGCACGTCGCTGCGCTTGAGGACGCCGTTCACGTAGATCTTACGGTTGCCCGAGGGCAGAGTGGGGTCGTAGGTCAGGGCGACGTGCTGCCACTCGTCCGGCGCGTCGAGGGCGACTGCGGTGTGCCCGGCGGAAGCTTGAATCACGGTGGAGAGGGTGTTCAAGCGGATACAGGCCGAGCGGTAGCTCCCGTCCATCGAACCCCAGCTCGCGATACCGCCATTTGCGTTGCTGCTGGGGTCGCGCTTGATCCAGGCGGCGATAGAGAAGGCGGCATTGCCGACGGGCAGGAGGAAGGGGAGGGGCGCGAGTTTTTCGTACATGAGATAGGATTGCCCGTTGAGTTTGAGGGCTCCACCGAAACGGCCCTCCGGCTCGTGCCACTGCGGGTTGGTGCCGACGGGGGTGAGCGTAACGCCGGCAGGGCCAGAGTCGCGCCCGATGTCCGCTGGATCGTCAAAGCCGAACCAGGTCACGATGTCGGAGGGGCGGATCACGGCCAGCGTGCCGCCCGCCACCTTGACCGTGCCGGTCAGCGCCAAAGGACCGATGAGCGCCTGGCGGTTGCCCATCTGTTTCACCAAAGTACCCGAGCCCGTCAAGGCGGTGTCGAGCGTGCATTCGGTGGTCCCGTCCCGGTCATAACCGCGACCGACCCGCGCGGTTCCGTTGATGCTGACGGGGATGGTGGTCGTGCCGCGGCTCTCGAATGTCCAAAATACCACGTCGCCGTCCACGCGCAACGCGGTGTTGTCGTAGAAGGCCAACTTCGTGTTGGTCAGCGATGCACGGTTGGAGAGGGCCAGTGCGCCAGCTTCGACACTAAAGAGGTTCTCTGAGGCGGAGTTGGTGCCGGCCAGCGTGAGGGTGCCAGTACCGAGTTTACGCATGCCACGCGGAGTGACGATGTTGTTGGCGATGACGGCCTCGCGGTTGTGGACCTCGATCACGGCAGGGATGGCGGGATCGTTGGTAAAGGTCAGCATCTCTCCTGCGAGGATCCAGACGTGGTCGTTGTCCGCGTCGCCAAAGGACTGGTTGCCGAGCGTGAGGGCGGCGGACACGGAGACCGCCACGTCGCAGGGCGGGACGGGCGAGGGAAAGGTCGCCGTCGCGCCGACGCCCTCCGCGACCACGCCATCCTGCCAGTTGGCCGGTTCCTCCCATACTCCGCCTTCTGGATTGATTCATACCCCGTCATCCGCAAAAACAGTGATCGCGACTGTCACAGCAAGTCCCTGAATCAGAAGTTTTGTCTTCATGTTCACCCCACTCTGCTATTAATGACTGTTGGACAGCAGGTTACAATTTAGAAAAGTGGGTGTCTATCGAAAAACGGTTGCCAGGAACTCCTTTTTTCTTTCCCGGTGCGCGTGGTTCGGGGTATATTCAACGCAAGGAGGTTTATGTTATGAGCGCTGAGAATCTGGCCCGATATTTTGAACTGCGAATGAAGCAAATGGAGATTGAGCGGCAACTGGAGGAGCTGAAACCGGTGGTTGCGGCTTCATTGCGCCAGCGACAGGGTGTGGCTCTGTTTGACGGATATGAATTGAGGCTGGAGACGTATACCGCCTGGGATTACTCGCCGCAGGTGACGGCGATGCAGCAGGCGTTGACCGACGCCAAAAAACGCGAACGCGCTGACGGTACCGCGACGGTCCGCGAGCGTCGGGACATGCTGGTCTTGCGCTCGCGGCGTCAGGATGCAGGCGTGCACGAAGACCCCGTTCCTTACGGCGAATGGGAACTGGAAAAGTAGACTTTTCATTGACGGCAAATGCGGCGTATCGTTACACTTGACCTTTTAGCCAAACTGCGAACTCCCACGATCACTATGAGCCTCAACGATACTCCGCAAGGCGAGCGCGTGCATATCGCGCTCTTCGGCCGGCGCAACGTCGGCAAGTCCAGTCTGATCAACGCCCTCACCGGCCAGGAGGTCTCGATCGTCTCGGCCGTCAAGGGTACCACGACCGATCCGGTCTCCAAAGCGATGGAGCTCCTGCCTCTGGGGCCGATCATGATTTTCGACACGCCCGGGTTAGACGACGAGGGCACGCTGGGCACGCTGCGTGTCGAACGCACGCGCGATGTCCTCAACAAGACCGATGTGGCCATCCTGGTAGTGGAGGCGGACGCCGGCATTGGTGAGTGCGAGCGCGAGATCCTCGCGCGGGTGCGGGACAAGAAGATCCCGTTGCTGGCGGTCTTCAACAAGGCCGATCTCCAGCCGCCTTCCCCCGAGATGTTGCGCCACGCAGCAGAAGTGTGCAAGTCGCCGGTGCTGGCGGTCTCCTCCTCCACCCGCGCGGGCATTGAGGATCTCAAGCTGGCGCTGGTCAAGGTCGCGCCGGATGATGCTGCCGACGCCCGGCTGATCGGAGACATGCTGCGCCCGAATGATGTGGTCGTGCTGGTCACGCCGATCGATTCCGCCGCGCCCAAGGGGCGCCTGATCCTGCCGCAGCAGCAGGTCGCGCGCGATATTCTGGAGTCCGGTGCGATGGCGCTGGTCACGCGCGAGTTCGAGCTGCGCGCCGCGCTCGCCGCGCTCGCCCGTCCGCCGCGGATGGTGGTCACCGACTCCCAGGCGTTTGCCAAGGTCTCGGCCGAAACGCCGCGCGAGGTGCCGCTGACCTCGTTCTCGATGTTGTTCGCGCGCTATAAAGGCGATCTTGAAGAGCAGGTGCGCGGGGCGCGCGCGATCGAGACGCTGAAGGACGGCGACCGCGTGCTGGTCGCGGAAGGGTGCACGCACCACCGGCAGTGCGATGACATCGGCACGGTCAAGATTCCGCGCTGGTTGCGCCAGTACACGGGGCGCGAGCTCGTCTACGCGCACACCAGCGGCATGAAGTATCCGCGCGACCTCTCGCCGTACAAGCTCATCATTCACTGCGGCGCCTGCATGCTCAACCGCCGCGAGATGCACTACCGCATTCAGCAGGCCAAGGCCGCAGGCATCCCGATCGTCAATTATGGCGTGCTGATCGCCTACGTGCAGGGGATCCTGGAGCGCTGTCTGGAGCCGTTCGCCCCGAAACAGGACGCGGACGCGCTGTCCGACCGGTGATTACGCCGGAACCTTGGATGAATTTTTTCCGGGAAACGCCGCTTTCTTTAACATGTCGGACTCCTGGCCGAAACGTTGCGGCGCACCAACGGCGCGATAAGCTCCGTTGCGTGCGAGGGCTTGTTAGCCAATGATCTCGTTCAACCCCTCGACGACCTGTTGCAGCTCTTGGTCGGAAACCCTTCCGAGTTTCTTCCCAATCCGCTCAACCGACATTGTTTTTATCTGACTGATCTTTGCCCACGTTTGTTTGGGCAGCCGCGGACTACACAATTCAAGCGTTAACGGAAATGAGGCTCGTTGAGGTTGGCTCGTTAGGGCAATCGCAATCACGGTGCCAGACTTTTCGTTGAAGACATCTTGGCTTAGGATGAGAACCGGCCGCAGGCCTGCCTGTTCATGTCCTTTGGTGGAGTTGAGGTCGGCCCAGAAGATATCGCCTCTTAATATGCGGGCCATGAATCCATCTCCTCTCCCATTCCTTCCTCCGCGAGGGCTTGCTCGAAACGACGGTCCAGTTTATCGCACTCCCTGGCCAGACGGTTGGCCTCAATTCTGGCCACCTTTTCTTCAACGGCTTGCTGAATAATCCGGCTGCGGCTCGGAAAACCATGCTGCCGAACAAGCCGGTCAAGTGTTATCAGCAGACTCTGATCCAAGGTTATTGCCACTTTTGCGACGCTCATAAACACCTCCTGATTTCGGTATTACTATATATCATACCACACTGGTTCTGCAATCCGATATTTCATGGCTAAAGGGACTTTCACCCTGTAAGTCGGGCGCTGTTCGCCACATCATTTGCCGGTTGTTTCAATCTTCAGTGGCCCACTGTCATCAGCATTCGTGAGTTTGACATTTCCGAGGTCGATACTCAAGGTCGAAGGGAAAGGTGGCATATTGAGGAGCGAGCCCACGGAATTGCCAATCGTGGAGCATCCGCGATCCACTGAGGCGCCGAAACGATCAAGGGCAAACGCCGTGATCAGGGCTGAACCCAATAGTCCTGCAGCCAGAATAAGTGCTGGCACTGTGTTTTGTGTCATGTTGTCTCCTTTTGGGGTGAATCGCACACAAGGAGAAAGATCAGGTGGATCGGCTGCGGAGAACGTGATACGCTGAATCACGCTGCCTGAGTGCTTTTTCAGGTTCACAACAACCGGAGGTTGCCATGCTGGAAGATGCTGATGTCATTCCGCCGCCGCTGGAGAACCGTCGGCCCGCGCCGTCCCGGCGTCCGCCGCCACCGCGCCTACCCTCCGTCTCGGCGGCGTCGGCGCTGCCGTTCCTGTTCCTCCTGTTGCTGCTGGTTGCTCCGCTCTGGGTCTGGTACGGCTGGCGCATCGAACCGGACAGCGGCCAGATCGCGATCCTGATCAAGAAGACCGGCAAGGACCTGCCGCCAGACCGCATCATTGCCGACTCCCCCGCGTACAAAGGCATTCAGCTTGATGTGTTGCCGGAGGGACGTTTCTTCCGCAATCCCTACACCTGGAGCTGGGTCATCACCCGTTGCACCGACATTCCCGCCGGCAAATTCGGCGTGTTGGTGCGTAAGTTCGGTAAAGACCTGCCGGGTGGCGCGACCATCGCGCCCGATGGCGGGCACAAGGGTATCGTGCGCGACGTGCTCGGCACCGGCCGGCACCGTATCAACCCGTTCGCCTATGAAATCAAGCTCTTTGACGACATCAAGATCGCGCCGGGCCACGTGGGCGTGGTGACCTCGCTCTGCGGCTCGGATATCCTCTCCGGCGGTGATGCGTCCCATACGGCCGACGATAAGGGGTTTCTTGTCGGCAAGGATCAGAAAGGCGTGCAGGGGGAGGTTCTCAAAGAGGGCACGCACCGGCTCAATCCCTACCTGTTCGCCGTTTCGATCGTCAACATCCAGAGCCAGCGCTTTGAGTTCACCGGCGACGACGCCATCATGTTTCTCTCGCTCGACGGTTTTCCCGTCACCGTCGAAGGGACGCTGGAATTCAACCTCAATATGGACAAGGCCGCGTTGCTGACCCACGAGGTCGGCGACATGGATGACATCTTGCAGAAGCTGATCCTGCCCAGCGCGCGCGGTTTCTTTCGCATTGAGGGCAGCAAGAAAACCGCGACCGAGTTTATCGTGGGCGAATCGCGCCAGGCATTTCAGGACAGCCTGGAAACCTATCTGCGCAGCGTCTGCACCAACTGGGGCATCTCGCTGAACTCGGTGTTGATCCGCGATATCATCGCGCCGCAGGAGATTGCCAGTATCATCCGTGACCGCGAACTGGCCCGCCAGGAGTCGCTCAAATTCGAGCAGCAGATCATGCAGGCCAAATCGCAGGCAGAACTGGAACGCGAAAAGGCGCTGGCCATCCAGAATAGTGCCAAGGTGACCGCTGAGACCGAGCGCATTCGCCAAACGATCGCGGCAGAGCAGATGCGTATCGAGCAGACCATCGCCGCGCGTACTGAACTCGCCGTCACCCAGATTCAGCTTGAGGCCGCGCGCGCCGACGCCGAAGCCCTGCTCAAGCTTGCCGAGGCCGAACGCCGCGTGGTGGAGGCGAAGAACCGGGCTGACGCCGATGTGCTTAAACAACAAGTCGCCGTTTACAAGGACGAGGCTGACTATGTGCGCGCCAAGCTTTACGAGAAAACCGCGCCGAATATCCAGAGTGTGCTGACTGCCGACGACGGTAACGGCCTTTTCGGCCTACCGGTGGGAACCGTAACACAACCCGCGCCGGTCGCGCCGACCGCACAGAAAGGGGGCACGCCATGAAAAAGATCGCACTCGCGTTTTTCCCTGTGCTGGCCGTCGCGTTGGCGCTTGCCCTTTTCGTGTGGTATTTCTGTCGGATCTCGGTGCCTGCGGGGTACATGGCGATCATCACCAGCAAAACAGGCAAGCCGTTGCCGCCCGGGCAGATCCTCGCCGCCCCCGGCGAAAAGGGGGTGCAGCGCGATCCCCTGCCCGAAGGCCGACACTTCCGCAATCCCGTCAACCACTCGTGGCGCATTGTGCCGCTCGTCTCCATTCCGGTCGGCAAGGTCGGCGTGGTCACCGCGAAAGGCGGTAAAGAATTGCCGTCCGGCCAGATCCTTGCAACGAATCCCGACAGCAAGGGTGTCTGGAAGGACGTGCTCGGCCCCGGCACCTATCGTCTCAATCCCGAGGGTTACGAGATCGCCCTGTTCGACGCGATCAACATCCCGATCGGCTACGTGGGCATCGTGACCTCGCAGACGGGCGATCCGGTCAAGCTCGGCGAGTTCGCCGGCCCCGGTCAGCAGGGCGTGATGAAGGACGTGCTCCAGCCGGGACTTTACTACCTGAACCCGCGCGCCTATCAGGTCGATGTTCTGGAGATCGGCATGAATCAGGTCTCCATCAACGGCGGGTCGGGCAGCGTGGTGCTCACCAAGCGGCAAATCTCGAACGCCAGCCGCGCACTGGACGAGTTGCAGGCGACCACGATCCAAAAACAGCAGCAGAAGCGCGCCGACTACATCAGCCAGAACAGCAACCTGTTGGCGCAGAACGAGGTTGCCGCCGCGCTGGGCAAAAGCAAAGAGATCCTGAGCAAAGCGCTATCTCGGAAAGTGTCGGCTGTGTCGAGCGTGCCAGCCTCCGCGTCAGCAAAGGATCCCGCGGGAAGCCGCGCCCGGCAGATAGAGGATCGGGATGTGCCGGAGGCCAAAGTGGCGGCCGAAGAAATGAAGCCCGTCACCACGCCGGAGTCCGTGGCATTCGGGATCAACCGCTTCGTGGAGTTCCCGTCGCGCGACGGTTTTCAGATCCTGCTCGACATGACGGTCGAGTTCGAACTCTTGCCTGCGGACATTTCGCGCATCTATATGCTTTACGGCGATTTGCCGGCTGTGGTCGAAAAGATCATCCTACCGCAGGTGCTCTCCATTTCGCGCATCCGTGGATCCAGCTACAAGGCGCGCGATTTCATCGATGGCGAGGGGCGCCAGCTTTTCCAGAAGGAGCTGACCGCTGAACTGACGCGCGTGATGGGCGAGAAGCATATCGTCATTCACAACGCGATCATCCGCCATGTGGAGGTCCCCGGTGAAATCCTCACCCCGATCCAGGAATCAAGTCTTGCACGAGAACAAGATCTGACCAACAAGGCGCGTCAGGAAACTGCCCGCAAACAGGCGGAGCTGAACACCGAGACCGCGATGATCGAACAGTTCAAGAAGCAGGTCGAGCAGGAGACCGAAAAACTCGTCGCAACCACGGTTGCGCAGACCAAGAACGAGGTCGCCACGATCCAAGCCAACACCGCGCTGGAGGTGGCCGCGACCAACCTGCTGAAGGCTGCCGTGCAGGCGCAGATCACGCAGGTGCAGGGTGAGTCCAAAGTCAAGGCCGAGTTCATGGTGGCGAACGAGGCGGCGTTGGGCGAACAGATGCGTGCGGGCGTGTTCAAGAACGCCGCGACGCTGGCTGATCTGACCTTCGTGGAGAAGCTCAATCCTGAAGCTGGCATCCGCATCATCCATGCGGGCGAGGGGACGCTCTGGACCGATCTCAAGACGCTTGCGCCCACGGTGCCGGTCAAGAAGTGACGATGGGGCTCAATTCATCAGGCTGTGGATCGGCGCGGGGATCTGGCCGCCGCGATTGACGAACGCCTCGGCACCGCCTGGGCTGGCCGGCTGCGTCACCACGCCCGAACCGAAGAGGCCGCCAAAATCCACGAATTCGCCGGGCTGCGCGCCCGGCACCGGGATCACGCGCACGCCGGTGGTCTTGCGGCTGGTGATGCCGATCGCCGCCTCGTCCAGAATGATGCCCGCCACGGTCTCGGCCGTGGTGTCGCCCGGCAACAGGATCATGTCGAGACCCACCGAGCAAACCGCCGTCATCGCCTCTAACTTCTCCAGCGTCAGCGTGCCATCGGTCACCGCCTTGGAGAGCGCGTGGTCCTCCATCACCGGGATGAAGGCTCCGGAGAGCCCGCCCACCGCGCTGGAAGCGAAAGAACCGCCCTTCTTGACCGCGTCATTCAACAGCATCACCGCAGCAGTGGTGCCCGGTGCGCCGATGTTGTGCACGCCCATGCTCTGGTAAATCTCGCCGACCGAGTCGCCCACGCGCGGCGTCGGCGCAAGCGAAAGATCAACAACGCCGAACGGGATACCCAGGCGGTCGGCCACTTCGCGTCCGATCAGTTCACCGGTACGCGTTACGCGGAACGCCGTGTGCTTGATCTCCTCGGCGATCTCGTCCAGCGTCGCCGCCGGGTCTTCCTGCACCAGACGGTCAACCGCGCGCTTGACCACGCCGGGCCCGCTGACGCCGACATTGATCACGCACTCCGGCTGGCCCGGCCCGAGCATCGCGCCGGCCATGAAGGGGTTGTCCTCAGGCATGTTGGCAAAGACCACGATCTTGGCGCAACCAAAACCGCGCGACGCGCGCGTCATCTCGGCGGTCTCGATCAGTTTACGCGCGATCAGGTTCACCGCATCGACGTTGATGCCCGCCTTGGTCGTGCCTACATTGAAGGAGGAGCAGACACGGCGCGTGACAGTCAACGCCTGCGGCAACGATTCGATCAAGGTGCGTTCGCCCGGCGTGATGCCGCGCTGCACCAGCGCGGTGAAACCACCCAGCAGGTCAATCTTGACCTGCTCCGCCGCCGCGTCGAGCGCTTGGCAGAGGCGCACTGCGGTTTCGACGCTGTGACCTTCCAGCAACTGGCCGGCGGGTGAGACGGCGATACGTTTGTTGACGATCGGCAGGCCGTACTTGTCGCTCACTTCATTGCAGAAACGCACCAGGCTGCCGGCTCTGTCGACGATACGCGCATAGACCGCCTCGACCAGACGGTCGGGATCAGGGTTGGCGCAGACATTCAGGTTGATGCCGAGTGTGACGGCGCGCACATCGAGGTTTTCCTCGCGTACCATGCGGATCGTGGAGAGGACGGCTTGTCGGGCGAGCATAGGGGGCCTGGTTTCGGGTTTCGGGTTTCGGGTGCGGGGGAGGTGTCAGGCCTCGATCAGGGCTTTGATCGGGCCGATTTCGTTGGTGGCACGGAAAATATTTTCGTGGCAGAGGAGCGCGGTCAGGCCGTGCGGCGCCATCGCGTCACGGAATGCATCCTGAAGCAGGCGGAAGTCCACCGCTTCGGGCACGGCGACCTGCGCGATGTAGACGACCTTGCCCTCTTCCTCTTCAACCATCCAGTCCTCGATGTTGATACTGTGGTCAACCAAGAAGGAGGTGATCGCGAAAATCGTGCCCGCTTTGTCCGGCCCTCGCGTCGTCACCACAAACCGCGCGCCTTGCGGCACGACGGCCGGCGCGGCCTGGGGTTTATCGAGCACGGTGACGACCGCTTCCGGCTCCAAAGTCGAACTCAGCAATGCGCGCAGCGCTTCCGGCGTGATCTGGGAAGGATGCTCCGACGTGAAAACCAAGTTAAAAAAGCCGTCCACCACGGTCTGGCGGATACTGCCGATATTGCCTTCCAGCGAGAAGACGCCGCGCGTGACATCGCGCAGCAGGCCCACGCGGTCCGGCACGAGCACGGAAGTGATGAAACGCCGCCGTTCCGGCGGACAGGGTGCGTGCATGATGGCCCCTTAAATGCAAAAACCCCGAAAAACAACGGTCGCCGGTTTTCGAGGTTGATAATGGAGCCAACGATCCGGATCGAACGGACGACCTGATCATTACGAATGATCTGCTCTACCAGCTGAGCTACGTTGGCTTCAGAAACGGGCGCAACTATACCGAGTTACAGGGGGGCAAGTCAAGTCGGGGAAACTTGAAAAATGGCGAGATGGACTTCGGCTTGAAATACCGCATCGAATCAGATACCCTTTTTGGACGTTCTCATTTGTGTCCATGTGAGGTTCTGGTATGGAATACCTGCTGTTGATCATCAGCGCGATCCTTGTCAACAATTTCGTGTTGAGCCGGTTTCTCGGCATCTGCCCGTTTTTGGGTGTCTCTAAAAAGATTTCGACCGCGCTCGGCATGTCTGGCGCGGTCATTTTCGTCATCACTATCGCCTCGGCGGTAACCTGGTGCCTGCAAACCTACCTGCTCGTGCCGTTGGGGCTCGACAAGTTCCTCCAGACGCTTTCGTTTATTTTGGTGATCGCGGCGTTGGTGCAGCTCATCGACATTGTGATGAAGCGCTTCGCGCCGCCGCTGCATGCCGCACTGGGCATTTTTCTGCCGCTGATCACCACGAACTGCGCGGTTCTCGGTGTCGCCGTGCTGAACATGAAAGAGGGGTATGGCTTCTTCAAATCGGTGCTGTTCGGCTTTGCCGCCGCACTGGGCTTCGCGCTGGCCCTGCTGATCTTCACCGGTCTGCGCGAGAAGATTGAACGTGCGGCGCCGCCCCGCTGTTTCAAAGGCGTGGCGATTTCGCTGGTGACGGCCGGTTTGCTGAGCTTGGCCTTCATGGGCTTTAGCGGACTGGTCAAATAACCCACCCTCCACCCATTAACTTTTCTTTCCTCATGGACCCCATCACGACATCCACTCTGTGTATCGGCGGCATCGGCCTGGCCAGCGCGGCGGCTTTGGCCGTGGCCGAGAAGTATCTGAGCGTGCCGCAGGATCCGCGTATCGGTCAGGTGACCGGAATGTTGCCCGGTGTGAATTGCGGCGGCTGTGGCTATGCGGGCTGTGCCGATTATGCGCGCGCGATCGTGACTGATAACGCAGCATGCAATCTGTGTGCCCCCGGTGGCCCCGCCTGCGCTCAGGCCATCGCGTCTTTCCTCGGGCGTGCCGCTGCGGCGATGGAACGGCGTGTCGCACTCGTGCTCTGCTGCGGTGACGATACCGAAGCCGTTCGCCGCGCCGCCTACAACGGGATCGCCGACTGTGCGGCCGCTCAGGCCACGGCGGGCGGCGACAAAGGCTGTACCTACGGTTGCCTGGGGTACGGCTCCTGCGCCCGGGTTTGCCCCGTGAACGCGATCCGTATTGAGGATGGTCTCGCCAAGATCGATAAGGCGCTCTGTATCGCCTGCGGCAAGTGCGTGGTCGCCTGCCCGCGGAAACTGATCAAACTCGTGCCGGCCGCCGCCGAGATCCATGTGCTGTGCAGCTCGAAAGACAAGGGCCCCGCCGTCAAGAAGGTTTGCGGCACAGGTTGCATCGGCTGCCGCATCTGCACCAAACTGGCCGACGGCGCGATCAACATGGACGGCTTCCTCGCGGTGGTCGACTACACCAAGCCGCTGACCAACGAGGAGACCGTGGCCAAATGCCCCGGCCACTGCATTCGTAAAGACGCCCCCGCATCGACCCCACCCCCAACTCCTCACTCCTAACTCCTCACTCCTTCTTTTTCCCATGGCCACCATTCCATCGCCTTACACCTTCCGGGGAGGCATACACCCCGAGTACAACAAGTCTCTCGCCGCAACCGCGCCGATCCGCGAATTGCCGTTGCCCGCGCGTCTGACCGTGCCGATGTCGCAGCATCTCGGCGCGCCCGCCAAGCCGGTCGTCAAGGTCGGCGACACCGTCGCGGGCGGACAGCTCATCGCCGAGGCCGGCGGCTTTATTTCCGCGCCGGTTCACGCGCCGGCCGCTGGCAAGGTGGTCGCGATTGAGGAGACGCTCACTGCCGCGGGCCGTGCCTGCGCCGCCGTGGTGATCGAGACCGTTCCCGAACAGGTGTGGCAGCCGATGCCGACCTTCCCCGAGTGGCGCTTTACCAACGCCAAGCAGTTGATCGAACATATCGGCGCGGCCGGAATCGTCGGTATGGGGGGCGCGGGCTTCCCCACACGTGTGAAGCTCTCGCCGCCCAGCGACAAGCCGATCGATACTGTGATCCTCAACGGCGCAGAGTGCGAGCCGTATCTGACCTCTGATCACCGCATGATGCTGGAGCACGCCGCCGAAATCCGTATCGGCGCTGAGATTATCCGTCATATTCTCGGGGCACGTACCCTGCGCGTCGCGATTGAAGACAATAAACCCGATGCCATCGCCGCCATGGAAAAGGTTTTCTTGGATATGGATGGCGATGTGGCCGTTACCGTGCTGCACACCAGCTATCCGCAAGGTTCCGAGAAACAGCAGATCTTTTCCGTCACCGGACGCGAGGTGCCGCGAGGCGGCCTGCCGATGGATGTCGGCTGTGTCGTGGAGAATGTCAGCACAGCTTTTGCGATATTTGATGCCGTGATCAACGGCCGGCCTTTGGTGCGTCGCGTGATCACGGTCACCGGCGACGCCATCGCGCAGCCCTCGAACCTGCTCGCGCCCTGCGGCACGCTGTACAGCGACCTGGTGGCGGCGTGTGGCGGTATCGCCGGCAAGGCGGCCAAGGTGGTCTCGGGCGGCCCCATGATGGGCTTTGCCGTCAGCAGCCTCGCGGTGCCCACCGGCAAAACCGCTTCCGGCCTGCTGTTGCTCTCGCCGAAAAAAACCACCCGCTTCACGTCACAGGCCTGCATTGCCTGCGGGCGCTGCGTGGATGCCTGCCCGATGCGCCTGAGCCCCGCCGAACTGAGCCAGTGCATCGAGGCGGATGATATCGATGGGGCCGAGCAGATCGCTCTGATGGACTGCATCGAATGCGGTTCCTGCGCGTTTGTCTGTCCCGCGCGCCGTCCGTTGGTCCACCACATGCGCCGCGGCAAAGCCGTAGTGATGGCCCGCCGCGCCGCCGCCAAGAAAACCTCTTAATTTGTCTCCCGGAACCCGAAACCCGGAACCAGAAACCTCCCAATGAAACCCGAAGCACCATCTGATCTTTTCATCATCAGCTCCTCTCCGCACACGCACTGCGGCGAGTCGGTCACGCGCATCATGCTCGATGTGGTGATCGCGCTCATGCCGGCGTTCGCCATGTCGCTCTGGCTCTTCCAGTGGCAGGCGTTGCGCCTCGTTGCGGTCTGTGTGGCGACCTGCCTGCTGACCGAGTGGCTCTGCCGTCGGGCGATGCGCCGCGAATCGTCGCTCTCGGACGGTAGTGCCGTGATCACCGGTCTGCTGTTGGCTTTCAACCTGCCGCCCGCGCTGCCGTCCTGGATGGCGGTGGTGGGCTCTGTCTTTGCCATTGCCGTGGCCAAGCAGGTCTTCGGCGGACTCGGCTACAATCCCTTCAATCCCGCCCTGGCGGGACGCGCCTTCATGCTCATCTCGTTCACCGGCGCGATGACCACCTGGAGCCGTTCGCCCTGGATACAGAAGGTGGCTTACGCCGCAAGCAGCGCCACGACGCAGGCGACGGAAACAGCCGTGGACGCCATGACCGCCGCCACGCCGTTGGGATTGGCCAAGGAAGCGCTCAAGGCCGGTACGCCGATGCCGTTGTTGAGCGACCTGGGTCTGCTCAAGGATTTCTTTTTGGGCAACGTCAACGGCTGCATCGGCGAAACCTCGGCCGCGGCCCTGCTGCTTGGCGCCGCCTACCTGTTGATCCGCCGGGTCATCACCTGGCACATTCCGGTCGCCTACCTGGCCACCGTCTTTGTCTATGCCGCGCTCCTGCATCTGGCCTCGCCCGGCACCTCGATCCCGCCACACGTGTATCTGCTCTCCGGCGGCTTACTGCTGGGCGCGTTCTTTATGGCCACGGACATGGTGACCTCGCCGCTCACGCGGCGCGGCATGCTGGTGTTCGGTGTCGGCTGCGGCGTCATCACCATGCTGATCCGCACCGTCAAGACTGGAGCCTACCCGGAAGGCGTGAGTTTCGCGATCCTGATCATGAATGCCTTCACGCCGCTTATCAATCGCGCCACGCGCAATCGCGTTTTCGGCACCCAGAAGAAGGAGGGCGCCCGCTCATGAAAGAAACCTGCAAACTGATTCTCGTGCTCACGCTCATCTGCGCGATCAGCTCCGCACTGCTCGCCGCGGTTTACAATACGACCAAAGACCCGATCGCCGCCGCGCTGGAGTTGCGTACGGCTTCGGCAGCCGCCAAGGTGATGCCCGAAGGGGCGTCGCTGCCCGAAAAACGCATCGTGGAAGGCGAAACATTCTTTGTCGCCCGTAAAGATGGACAGTTCGCGGCTGTCGCAGTCGAGGGCCGTTCCAAGAACGGGTATGGCGGTGAGATCGTGCTGATGGTCGGACTGAGTGCTGACGGACACCTCGTGAATTACCAGAAGCTCGTGGCCAGCGAAACGCCCGGTCTCGGCACGAAGATGGAGGACGACAGCTTTCGCAAGCCGTTGTTGGGGCGCCCGCTGAACGGGGACTGGCGGGTGAAGAAAGATGGCGGCGAAGTGGACGCCATCACGGCCGCCACGATTTCGTCGCGCGCCGCGCTGGAATGCATCCGCGACGCGATCGCGAAGTACCAAAAGGCTGCGGACGCACTGCAGGCGACCGCAGCAACGCCATGAACGCATCCGTGATCGTAGCCGGTTGCGCGGTGTTTGGCCTGTGTACGGTGTCGGCGCAAGAATTGCGCAACGGCGGATTTGAGGATGTGTCGGGCCGGGGTGCCGTGCAGGGATGGCACGCCTACGGTTCCTTCGTGTCCGACACGGAGCACGTGCATAGCGGGAGCCGTTCAATCCGTTGCGAGGTGCCGCAAGGCAGCACCAACGGTCGGGGCGGTGTGGTGCAGGAGATCGTCTACGGCCAGCCGGACAAGACGCCGATCGTGTTCGGTGGCTGGAGCCGCGCCGAAGGGGTCACGGCCGCCGACTATTGCATCTATCTCGATATCTGGTATGCCGGAGGCGGTCATGCGTGGGGCGTGACGGCCTCATGGTCGCAACCGACACACGACTGGGAATATGCGGCCGAGGTGTTCTACCCGGAGAAGCCCGTACAGAAGATCCAGGTCTTTGTCTTTCTGCGGAACGGTTACGGGCGCGTCTGGTTTGACGATCTCACGCTGGAGCGCCGCGTACCGGCCCTCGGTGTGAAAGCGCTGCGGCTGCACACCGACTTCCCACACTCGGCCGACGATGTTGCGGTGAATCTCGCTTTCTGGAAACGCGCGAAGTGGCAGTGCCGCGTGATGGAGGGGGGCGATGAACGGGCACGCCATGCGGGCAACGGCACGTCGGCAACGTTTAGTGCGGCAGGCGGCCCGAACCGTATGTTGGCGATTACCGCACGTGCCGGTGAAGAACATTTTGAGCAGACGTTCCCGTTACCCGCGTTTCCGCTGGTGCGCACGAATCCGGTCGCGCGCGGATGCGCGGTATGGACCGCCGACGCGATGCGTCAGGTCACGCCGCTGACCTGCCCGTCGGCGTCCGAGATCGCGGCGCCGGAGATCGCGTTGGATCTGGCGCGTCGCGAATGTGAGAGCGCACAACTTCTGGTGACCGCCGCCGACGGGGCGGCGGTGTCGAACGTGACCGTGACGGTGACGGAGTTGATCGGCGATGCGGGCCGGCGCCTGGACGGCGAGGTCACCTGGCAACGCGTCGGTTACATCCGTCGGCAACGTCCTTACTTCGCGCATCCTTGCGGCGCACCGGCTGAGGAGAACTGGCTGCCTGATCCGTTGCTGCCGCCGGCACCCTTTATGGTGCGGGCCTCAGCCACTCAGGGCGTGTGGCTGACGGCACGTGCCGCACCGGACGCCGTGCCGGGCATCTACCGCGGCCAGATCATTGTGAGTGTCGAGGGACTGCCGGTGCGGATTCTGCCGATCTCCGTGCGCGTGCGTGACTTCGCCAATCCCGCGACGTTCGGGATGCCTACCGCGTTCTGCGTGATGGACGGATTCACGCGGGCGCAGTATCCGGATCGTTTCGGGGAGATGAAGCGCAAGGCGCATGACCTGATGCTCAGCCACAGGCTCAATCCGGACGATATTTCGCGCACTGAACCGCCCAGCATCGACGATCTGCTGGATGCGCGTGAACGCGGCATGAACCGCTTCAACATCCTGAACCTGGTGCCGAAGCCAACTCGTCCGGGCAAGTGGGTGTGTTATGCCCCGCTCGAAGCCTATACGCCGGCGTTCTACGACGAACTCAAGGCGCGACTTACGCCGTATGTCGCGGAGCTGCGACGGTACGGCCTCGAGAAAGATGCGTATCTCTACGGTTTTGACGAGCGGAAACACGAGTACTACCCCGCGATCGCCGAACTTTGGCGCGCGCTCAAACGCGATTTTCCGGACATCCCGGTGATGACCACGGCTATGATGTACCGGGACATGCGCGACGGGAAAAACTATCCGGAGCAGGATATCACTGACTGGTTCTGTCCGTTGACCAGCGTGTACGATCCTGAGCTTTCCGAGCGCCTGCGCGCTCAAGGACGTCAGGTCTGGTGGTATGTCTGCTGTGGGCCCACTTGGCCGCACGCGAACTTCGCATCGTTCGAATATCCGCCGATTGAGGGACGGCTGCTGGGATGGCTGACCCATCGGTTCCGGTCGGATGGCCTGCTCTTTTGGCACGTGAATCTGTGGCCGGACCGGCCGCCGCTTCAGACCGACGATACCTTCTTGGATGAATGGGTGGCAGAGCACTCACTGAAAATGCCGGGTGACGGTCAGTTACTCTATCCGGGAACCGATGGGCCGCTGCCCTCGATTCGACTGGCTCAGGTGCGCGACGGGATCGAGGATTTCGAATGGCTGCAGATGCTGGAGCGCCGGGCGGGCCGCGCTGCGGCCGACGCGATGACCGGCAAGTTGATCCGCGGCATGACCGACTTCACGCGCGACCCGGTGGCGTTACGCCGCGTGCGCGCGCAGATCGCCGATGCGTTAGAGGGCGCAGAGCAGCATTAATCCTGTAATCCCGACGGACCTTCTTCTTCGGGCCGGTGAGGCTGGCACATCGTCCGGACGATCAGAAACACGCTGAAGCCGGTAACGAAACTCCAGCAGAGCATCATCGTGATCCAGCCGGCCAGAGTCATGCAATGCCTGCCTTCCATTCGTCCGGAAGCGCGTCGAGCACGGCTTGCACGACCTGGTCCAGCGACATGAACGTGCTGTCGATTTCGAGCGCACCATCAGCCTTGCGCAACGGGGCGTGCTGGCGTGTGGAGTCGATCGCGTCGCGTGCCAGCAGTGAGCGTTTGACCTCCTCCGCCGACTGGTTGGCGATGCCTTTTTCGATCTCCTCCCGACGGCGGCGCTCGGCGCGCGCCTCGGCACTGGCCACGAGATAGAAGCGCGCCGGTGTGTCAGGGAAAACGGCGGTTGTGATATCGCGACCCTCTACGATCAGATCACCGAAGCGTGTCATGTCGCGCAACCAGTTCGTCACGCGGTCGCGCACGGCCTTGACCGTTGCGACCGGGCTGGCGTGGCGGTTGATTTCCGGCGTGCGGATGGCATCACCCGGCTCTTGCCCCTGTACGCGGTAGATGATCGCGCCGTCGCGCGGCTCGCACTCGACCTCAACCGTCTGGGCGAAGGCCGCGACCGCCTCAGGATCGGATGTGTCGATGCCGTGTTGCAGGCACTGCCAGGTCATGATGCGGTAGAGCGCACCGGAATCGACATGCAAAAAACCGAGATGCTGGCCGACGCGTTTGGACACAGAAGATTTTCCCGCGCCCGAGGGGCCGTCAATCGCGATGACTCGACTCATAGGGTTTCCTTCCTTCGTGGCCGGATATTAGCATTCAGAACGGTCTGGTTCAAGGTCAAGAGGGTCGGGAATTAGTCCAAACGTCGGCGTTTAGTGTTTTTCTCCTTCCCTTTTCACCCGCCCCGCCATACTATTACGCAACACTCGCTGTGTGTCGTTGCAGCGTGAACCAAGTTTTGTCAACGAAGGGGTAGCATATGATACTGGATGCGACGAATCCTGCCGTGGGCATGATTCTTTTTACCTGCGGAGGGTTGGCCGGGGCGGTGTTCGCACTGCCTTTTAAGCGCGTCAAGAACTGGGCGTACGAAAGTTATTGGCTTTTTTACGCGATTTTCGGTCTGGTGCTCTTCCCGTGGGCCTTGGCGTTGCTGACCGTGCCGAACCTGAAAGAGGTTCTGACGGGCGCTCCGTCCAGTGTCTTGATCCGCTGCGCCGGTTTCGGTGCGCTCTGGGGTTTGGGCGGCCTCACATGGGGATTGATGATCCGCTATCTGGGCATCGGCCTCGGACTGGCCATCGGATGCGGGCTCTGTTCGGCGACCGGCACGCTGATCCCTCCGATCGTCACCGGGCGCATGGGCGATCTGGTGAAGGACACCGGTTCCGTGGTGGTTTTGCTGGGGGTGTTGGGGTCACTGGCCGGCATTGCGTTTGTGGGTCTGGCCGGTAAATCCAAAGAGGGCGAGCTGTCGGAAGAGGAAAAGAAGCGCGCGGTGGCCGATTTCGATTTCAAGAAGGGTATGCTGGTCGCTCTCTTCTCAGGCATCGCGAGCGCGGGGATGAATTTCGGCCTGCAGAGCGGCGACGCGCTGCAGCAGGCGGCGGTGCGTGGCGGCACGCTGTCGACCTGGCAGGGGATGCCGGTGCTGGTCGTGGTGCTGCTGGGTGGCTTTGTGGTCAACGCCGTGTGGTGCCTGATGCAGAACATCAAGAACCGGACGCTCGGCGATTATTGCAAAGGCGGCACGCCGATCGCGGCCAACATCGTGTTCGCGGGACTGGCCGGCGTGATCTGGGCGATGCAGTTCGTCTGCCAGAAGGTGGGCGAGCCGGCGATGGGCGACGTGGCGTACATCGGGTTTGCGATCGTCATGGGCTCGGCGATCTTCTTCAGTTCGCTGGTGGGAATCCTGCTGGGCGAGTGGAAGGGTGTCGGCCGGAAAACCAAAGTCCTGCTGGGACTGGGTATTGCGACGTTGCTGCTCTCTTTCTGCGTGATCTCCTATGGCAACAAGCTCAAAGAGCAGGCCGGTCAGCCTGATGTCCAGGCTGAAAAAGAGGTGAAGAAGGCTGTTGACGCGATGGAACGCATGCAGAAGCCGTGACCTGGCGCGCGAGCCATGCGTCCAGATCCGACAGACGATGCAAGACGGGGGCACCACACCGCGCGAGGCGCTCGTAGGATTGGTGTCCCTGCGCAATGAGCAGGCACTGCACGCCGAGGGCCTCGGCGACTTCATGGTCGTGCAGCGAGTCTCCGATGAGCAGGATCCCGTTGCGCGGGACGGTGAGCCGTTCAAGGAGCGCGCGCCCCAGATCGAGTTTCGAATGGCCGTATAGGTTGTCCACGCCGAAAATGTGTGCAAAGTAATGGCCCACCTCGAACGTCGTCAACATGCGTTCGAGGATCGACTGTTCCGAAGCGGAGAGGACCGATTGGCTGATCCCGGCATCAGAAAAACGCTGGAGCACGCCGGCGGCCTCCCGGTGGAGTTGGATACAGGGTTCGGACAGGAAGCGATCATGGAATTCGCGCGCCATCGCGTCCCAGTCTTCACTCTCCAGCCGAAAGCCGATGGCCTCATAAAAATGCCGGACCGGGAAGCCGAAGAGGTCGCGGTACCGAGCAAGATCCAGCGGCGGCAGGCCACGCGCGTGTAACATGCCGTTGACCGCGTTGACCCCCGCCTGGGTGTCGTCCAGCAGGGTGCCGTTCCAGTCCCATATCACATGCCGGATCTGCTGAGCCTCAGTTTGGTCGGAATCGCGCATAGAAGGGCTCCGACTATAGAGCACCCGTGAGGTGCAAGGCAAGCCCGCGTGAAATATAACCGAATGGTGGACATGACGCAGGGGGGTAATTGTGTTTTAATGGACATGCTGAACTGGGTGGAAGGCCCGCAACCAGGCCAAGAACGGGGGAGAGCCATGCACATTGTTGTCTGTGTCAAACAGGTCCCGGATACGACGAACGTCCGCATCAATCCGGAAACCAACACGCTGATGCGCGAGGGGGTGGAGAGCATTATCAATCCCTTCGATGAATTCGCGCTGGAAGAGGCGCTCAAGCTGAAGGATGCGCACGGCGCGCGCGTCACGGTTATCTCGATGGGGCCGCCGCAGGCCGAGGTCGTGCTGCGCGAGGCCATCGCCCGCGGTGCCGATGATGTGGTGCTGCTGACCGACCGCGCCTTTGCCGGTGCGGACACGCTCGCTACGTCGTATGCGATTTCGCAGGCGATCAAGAAGGTCAACGCGCGCCCCGATCTGGTGTTCTTCGGTAAGCAGGCGATCGACGGCGACACCGCGCAGGTGGGCCCCGGCGTCTCGGAATTCCTGGACTACCCGCTCGTCACGTACGTCAAGTCGATCAAAATCGAGGGCGACACCTATACGGTCGAGACCCAGATGGACGAGGGCGTCGATGTGATCGAGGGGAAACTGCCCGCCGTGATGACCGTGGTCAAGGAGGCCTCGACGCCGCGCTTCGCCACGCTCAGCGGCTGGATGCAGGCCAAGAAGGTTGAGATCCCGCGCTGGGGCGCCAAAGATGTGAAGGCGGAAGCGGCCATGTGCGGACTGGAAGGGTCGCCCACCAAAGTGGTCAAGATCTTTGCGCCGCCGGTCAAGACCGGCGGGGTACGCATGGACGGCCGCGAGGAGCCTGCGGCGGCGGTTGACGCGATCATCAAACTGTTGCAGGACAAGGGGGTTGCATAATGAAGGCAGACGCACCGATTTTCATTGATCCCGCAAAATGCCGCGGCTGCAAGAAGTGTATCACCGCGTGTCCGTTCGACGCGCTGTACATGGAAGGCAAGCTGGCGGTGGTGAAGCCCGAGGAGTGCCGCGCCTGTAACGCCTGTATCAAGGCCTGCCCGTTCAAGGCGATCAGCTCGACGGCCAAAGCCGAGACCAAGAAGGCGGATCTCAGTGCTTTCAAAGGTATCTGGGTCTTCGCCGAGCAGCATCACGGCAAGGTGCAGGAAGTGGCGTACGAGCTGCTGGCGACCGGTCGCCGCCTGGCCAAAGACAGGGGTTGCGAACTGGCCGCCGTCGTGCTGGGCCACAACATCCAGGATTCCGCGGCGCACCTGATCGCGGCCGGTGCCGACAAGGTCTATATCGTGGATCAGCCCGAGCTGGCCGAGTACGAGGCGAACGTCTACACCGACGCGCTCAATCAGTTGATCGCGAAATACAAGCCCGAGGTGATCCTCGCGGGTGCCACGGCGGTGGGCCGCGCCTTCTTCGCCAAAGTGGCGGTGCGCGCGCGCACCGGACTGACGGCTGACTGCACGGCGCTGTCGATCGACAAAGAGACGTATCTGCTGCACCAGACCCGACCGGCGTTCGGCGGCAACATCATGGCCACCATCATGACGCCGCACCACCGGCCGCAGATGGCGACGGTGCGCCCCAAGGTGTTCAAGTTGGCGCCGCCCGATCCCAAGCGCAAAGGCGAGACGCTGATTGAGACACTCAAGCTTGTCGCCGGCAGCACGCGGATCGTCAAGGCCGAGCGCAACGCTTCGGCTGTGAACATCGCCGAGGCCGAGATCATCGTGGCCGGCGGACGCGGTCTGAAGAAGGCCGAGAATCTGGCGCAGCTCAAACGGCTGGCCGACCTGCTCGGCGGTGTCGTGGGCGTGTCGCGTGCCTGTGTGGACGCCGGCTGGATTTCGGCCGCGCACCAGGTGGGGCAGACCGGCAAGACGGTGTGCCCGAAGCTCTATCTGGCGTTCGGCATCTCCGGTGCGATCCAGCACTTGGAAGGTATGCGCGGGGCCGATACGATCATCGCGGTCAACACCGATCCGCACGCCGCGATCTTCAACGTGGCGGACCTCGGCATCGTGGGCGACCTGTTTGAAGTCCTGCCGATGCTGATCGAGGCGCTCGAGGCGAAGCACAACGGCAACGGCGCGAAGTAAGTCAGGGAATCCGGAATCTTTTTTGGGGAGAGGGCATTATGGCGAACACGATGAAACAGCCGATTCACACCGACATCCTCTGCGTAGGGGCCGGCGTCGCCTCGCTGACGACAGCGCTGGCGCTGCTGCGCACGCTGAAGGCGCAGGCGAAGGGCTCTTTGCCGCGCGTGACGATCATTGACAAGGGCCGCAACGTGGGCAGCCATGTGCTGTCCGGCGCGGTGATTGACATGAGCGGCTTCGATGGTCTGCTGACCGAGGAAGAGGTCAGCAAGATGCCGGTCGAGGCGCGTGTCACGACCGAAGCGTTCCACATGCTGTTCAACGCGACGAGCGCGATGAAGATCCCGTGGGTCCCGCCGCTGATGCAGGCGCACGGCTATCCGGTCGGCTCGCTGACCAAGCTCACGCAGTACCTGGCGCAGCTCTGCGAGAAAGAGGGCGCGGAGGTCTACACCGGCTTCGCGGCGACCGAGTTGATCGAGAACAACAAGGGCCGCGTGATCGGCGTCAAGACCGGCGACAAGGGGCTGGACCGCGACGGCAAGCCGAAGAGCAACTACACGCCGGGCGAGGAGATTTACGCCAAGGTCGTGGTGCTGGGCGAGGGGGCCTGCGGCATCCTGACTGACAAGCTGATCGTGCGCAAGGGTTTGCAGGGACAGCGTGGCCAGTCCTACGCCGTGGGCATCAAAGAGGTGATCGAGGTCCCGGCCAACGAAGCGCGCGTCGGCGAGATCGCCCACACCTTCGGCTATCCGGCCGACTGGAGCACCTACGGCGGCGGCTTCGTGTATCACGTGTCGCCCACGCAGGTGATGATCTGTTACGCCTACGCGTTAGACTATGCCCACCCTGAGATCGATCCGCATCTGCTCTTCCGCAAGTTCAAGGCGCATCCGGCGGTGGCCGAGCACATCAAGGGCGGCAAGGCCGTGGCCTACGGCGCCAAGGTGATTCCCGAGGGCGGCTACTACTCGGTGCCGCAGGTGGTCGCCGACGGCGCGATGATCGTGGGCGATGGCGCGGGCCTGGTGGACACGCTGCGGATCAAGGGCATCCACATCGCGGCGCAGTCGGGCCGTGCGGCGGCCGAGACATTGGCAGAGTGTTGGAACAAGGATGACTTCTCGTTCGAAGCGCTCAAGCCGTATGGCGAGCGTCTCAAACAGACCGAAGGCTGGAAACAGCTCAAGCGCGTGAAGAACGTGCGCGCGCCCTTCTCGACCAACCTGATTCTCGGCGTGATGAGCGCGGGCTGCGCCTGGGCCACGTTCGGCAAGTTCCCCTTCTGGCAGGTGCCGATGGAGCCCGATCACGAGGCGCTGCTGCCGCTTAAGGGGGGAAGGCTGCCGGAGCCCGAGAGCATGGAGGCGAGCCCGACCTCGCCGGACCGCCTGACTGACGTCTTCATGTCCGGCACGATCCACGACGAGGATCAGCCGTGCCATCTGAAGATTCTCGACCGCGCAACATGCGACAAGTGCATCAAGCTCTACGGCGCCCCCTGCCAGCGCTTCTGCCCGGCCGAGGTGTACCGGCTGGAGGACGGCCGCATCCATGTGGACTTCTCCAACTGCCTGCACTGTAAGACCTGCCAGATCAAGGATCCGTTCCAGAACATCGAATGGACCTTCCCGCAGGGCGGCGACGGCCCCCGTTACACGCGCATGTGATTTTGGGTCGGGATTCGGTGTACAACCGGCAGGGCGGTCTCACCGGGACCGCCCTGCCGGTTTGGTCCTATCTTGCTCGTGGCATTCCCCGCTTGAGCGTTGAACGTGCCCTTGCCCCGCGCTTTGCCACGCCTTGATCGCCGGTGCCGGACTGACCAGCATAATCACGTTGAGTGTCAGGTTATCCCGCACCCACCAGAGGCAGCCGAGTTCCATCACGACGATCAGGGCCACCACCAGCCACATGCGCGAAAGCCGCGCGATTAAAAAACCAACCGCCATCATCCCCACGTCGCAGACCGAGTTGAGCACGCTGTCGCCTTCGTAGCCTTGCGCGATGGTCGCCGCGCGATAGCGGTTAATGATAAGCGGCGAATTTTCCAGCAGTTCCCAGCCGGCCTCGATCAGCAACGCGATCAGAAACCGATATTTCAGCGGCAGTTGCCGTGCCGCCAGCCAGAGGAAGCCGTAGAAGAGCATGCCGTGGATGATGTGCGAAAACGAATAGGTATCCGCCACACGCTGCGAGTTCTCGCTCGACCAGATGTCGCCGTCCCACCAACCGAAACGACCGTCCGGGCCGAGCGTCGGGCGACCGTTGAGCAATTCGATCCCTGCCAACGCCGCGCAGACGCAAAGCAGGCTCACGAGGGCGAAACGGTTCCGCATCAAGAAACGTCCGAACGCCTCAAACATCATGGTGATGGATGGCATGCACCAATATAGCCGATTCACCCCAGCCGCGCCACCGGTCGCCTCAATTCGGGTTTCTGGTTTCAGGTTGAGAGTTGAAAGTTGAACGTTCGGTCCTCCTGTCCGTCCGCCAATCCGAAAAACGCACATGAAAAACGTCGTTTAAGGCTCTGTTTTGACCTGTTTTTCGCCATATCATGTTGATTATCAATGTGTTGCCGACGCTTAGCGTCGGGAGCCACGATTTCTGACCGACGCATCGCTCGTGCCTTCCGTGCGCGCGATGGTCAAAAGAGATAAAACTTGGGTCAGATTAGCCATGGCCCTTAACGCGACTAGCGCCTATACTGTCTCGACACCTCAGAGAAGATACGGGGGGAGGGCCCGCCCGCTCGCAGGTGAAGGGGAGTCTCTTGTATGGTTAGCACGACCACGCGCACAAAAAACGTAAATTCGGCGTTGCTGTACATCGTGATCGTTTCCGCCTTGGGCGGTTTTCTGTTCGGTTTTGATTCCGGTGTGATTTCGGGTTGCGAACAGGCGATCCAGAACGAGTTCCAGCTCTCGGGCTTCTGGCACGGCTTCACGGTGTCCGGCGCGCTGATCGGCACGATCTTCGGCGCGTTGAGTGTGGGTTGGCCTTCCGACCGTTTTGGGCGCAAACCGACGCTGATGCTGATGGCTCTTCTCTTCCTGATCTCGGCGGCGGGCTGCGCGTTCGCGGGCACGCAGCCGGTGCTGGCTTGGATGCGTTTCATCGGCGGTCTGGCCATCGGCGGCTCCTCGGTGGTCGTGCCGCTCTACATCGTGGAAGTCTCGCCGGGCCCGGTGCGCGGACGTCTGGTGGCCATGAACCAGTTCAATATCGTTTTCGGCATCCTGATCTCTTACGTCTCGAATTACTTTGTGGCCAAATTCATGGTGTCGGGGACCTGGCTGGGGCAGGCGTGCGAAAGTCTGGCCAAGGTTTTCACTTCGGCACCGATGACTACCGAAGAAGTGATGTGGCGCGTGATGCTGGGCGTGGAGTGCATCCCGGCCGTCGCCTTCCTGTTGCTCCTTTTCTCCATTCCGGAATCGCCGCGCTGGCTGGTGCGTATGGGTCGCAAGACAGAAGCGGGCGCAGTCCTCGACCTGGTGGGTGATCCCGATACGGAGAAGACACTGGCGGAGATCGATGAGACGCTGGCCGAGGCGGAGCGGGTGGGGACGGTGCCGCTCTTCCAGCTGCGCTACGTCAAGCCGATCGTGCTGGCTTTCTTCATCGCCTTTTTTAACCAGGTCTCCGGCATCAACGCCATCAACTACTACGCGCCGCGCATCTTTGAGAACTTCGTCGGTGCCCAATCAGCCCTTGCCGCGACCATTGGTGTCGGTACGGTCAACCTGATCTTCACAATGCTGGCCTTTTTGATTATCGACCGGTTCGGACGGCGTGTCATGATCATCGGGGGCTCAATTGCCATGACGGTGATGCACTTCCTGGTGGCGTGGCAGCTTTCACTGGGTGAGCAGGCTAACGCCGTGCTCGCCATCGGGGGCATCTTGGGCTTCATCGCCTGCTTCGCCATTTCATCCGGTGCGGTGATCTGGGTCTTCATCTCGGAGATCTTCCCGAATGCCGTGCGCGCCAAGGGACAGGCGTTTGGTTGCTTTACCCACTGGTTCATGTGCACGCTCATCTCGTGGGCTTTCCCGGCCGTGGCAGAACGCGCAGGCACGTATGCCTTCGGTTTTTTCGGGCTGATGATGGTCTGCCAGATCATCTTCGCCCTCCGCTGGATGCCGGAGACCAAGGGCGGCACGATCGAGGATATCGAGCAACGGCTGGGCATTGCACGGAGTTAGTGCCTCACCAACCCAACAACAGCAATAAAAACAAGTTGTTTCTCACACGAGGCCACGAAGGTGGATGCCGGTTTAAAAGAAGCCTTTGTGCGCTTGTGTGAGATTGAATTGGGTTGCGGGCTTCGCCCGCGTTAGGATTTAGGAATTTTTACTTGAGGTAAGATGAGAAGGCTGTTCTCCTTGTGAAAGGTTTTCTGGCAAAATGCCGGAAACCGTAAACACGCACTCAGAGGTGCAAAACACAAGGAGAACAGCGATGAGTGCGCCAAGCAAAGCGTGCGATATGCAGTCGGTTAAAGTCCGACACAGGGAAAGCCTAACCAGCACCCTGTTACCGAATGTGCAGACGGGGAGGCAACGAACCGGCTGAAGCCACAGGAAG
>Ga0209407_1000741_pt1 | contig 38743 bp, 28 predicted proteins | sample AD_JPNHG3_MetaG_FD_184410 | JGI IMG/M metagenome (GOLD analysis project Ga0209407, IMG submission 184410) | Active sludge microbial communities of municipal wastewater-treating anaerobic digesters from Japan - AD_JPNHG3_MetaG (SPAdes) (version 2) | ecosystem: Engineered > Bioreactor > Anaerobic...
GGTCACGTTCAGGAGGCGAGCTGTCTGTCCGGCGGTCAAGGCCAGCAGGCGAGGCAGTGCATCCAAGGCACTGATGCGGGCCAGATCGCGAACGTCTCGTTGCACCAGGGTATCGATGTAATCGCGATACCAGGCGGCGCGGCGTCGGGCAGTTGCACGCACCAGAGCAGCCGGATACCCGCCTGCCGCCACACGCTCTGCCAGGTCCTGGCCCATCCTTCGCCCGGATACGTCCGCCTTGAACCCTTTTGTAAACAACCGGGACAGAAAGTGAGAATCTTCCCCGGCAAGTTCCACCTGGGTCAACGGATGCAGCCGCAAAAGATCCATTCGCCCTGCAAGGGAATCCGCCAGCTTGGGCACCAACAGGACATTGGCCGAACCGGTCAGTATAAAGCGTCCCGGCTCACGCCTGGCGTCCACCGCCGCCTTCAATGAGGTGAACATCTCCGGCACCCGCTGCACCTCATCCAGGATCACCCTATTGGGCAGCTCGGCGACATAGCCCACCGGGTCGGCCTGGGCCGATGCTCGCTGCACGTCGTCATCAAAGCTGAGGTATGAAAACCCCACCTCATCCCCCACCAGACGTGCCAGCGTGGTTTTGCCGCACTGGCGCGGCCCATGGATCAGCACTACCGGGGAATCGTTCAATGCCTCTATCACGCGTGGCATCAGATATCGTGGGTATAAAGTATTCTCACTCATGGCGACCAATTGTAGATCTTTTACCGTCTAATTGAAAGGTTATTAGCGTCCAATTGAAACTATTGATCCGTCCAAATGAAAGCAACATCATCGCTGCCGGGGCGTGGATTGACGCTCTTATGGGATGAAGCGCTGAGAGAACAGGGGTGTTTTCGGTGTCGCCGCTCATAATGCTATCTCTCCGTTCATCAAACGTGGCAATAGCAGGTCACGGGCGGATTCAAGACACTTTATAGATCGCTTAAGACAACGAATCTGCCGAACGATATCGCCAGTAATTCTTGCGAATTCAATGACGAGAGGCTTCTTTGGGAGGACAATACTCATTTCACGGAAACGCCCTTTGCTGATTTCAGGGTAGGTTGTTCCCTTAGCATTTCCCCGAAGTTCATTGACTCTGCTCATCAAATTATACAGCAGGTACATCCGCAGTTCATCGTCATGAAGAATTATATTGATAAATCCTTGATTTGTACATACTGCCTGATCCATCAATGCGAAATAACCCACAGATGCACGGCTCGTCATCAGTATAGTTCCTGCGGGGACCATTTTCGCAGAAGATTCACGAAATCCTTTTTCAGTGATCTTACGCTCTGAGTCGAGTAGGACAATGCAGTCATTTTTTGTTATATCAGAAGGCACAACCCATGTGATATCACCATCCCAATATTCTGCCACACGTGTCGAAGGCGTTCCCCCACCGAACGTGTTACATACATCGGCGATCCTCTTTTTCTCCCACCCCTCCGGCACGCCGTCGATGATCTTGGCGTGCTCGTAGCCGGGGAAGCGTAGGTGGATAAACCATTCCCTGTAGAGCAGCCGAGCCGCCTGTTCCAGCAGCTGAATCCGCCGCCGGTTGTTCTCGATCAGGTCATCGTAGGCCGAGAGGATTTTGACGATTCTTTCCTGTATGGGATATTCTGGCAGCTGGATTTTAAGCCGATGAATATGGTTTCGATTCAGTGTTGGATTTGAGTTTCCGACATCGTAACGCTCAAGACCAAGAGTATGCAGGAAATAGAATACATAACGTGGTAGGTTACCTCTAAAATCTTTGCTCCAGAGCGTCGTATCGTGTGGCCAGTATGGGCCTTCAACGTAATGCACGGTTCCGAGTGAACCCTTACGACCAATTACAACACCAGGACCTTCTGCCTTCGCTTCGGAATGATAGCTATTCACGCCAGAAGATGATACTACAGGTATATTACCCGGCTTCTGCTCATCCTTAGTGATATCAAATCCCCTTTGCAAGAAGACAAGATCTTCGAGAAATGCCTGTTTCCATCCAGATCCAATTTTCGAGATCGTACTCATACCCCCAGCTCCTCAAAGTTCTTCTTGATCGTCGCGGCCAGCTGCACAGCTTCCTCATTCAGGCATTCCAGTTCAATATGGATGTTACGAAGAGCCTCTTCGAAGTCGAAATCCTCGTCTTCTTCTTCAGGGGCAACCCCGACATATCGCCCAGGTGTAAGTGACCAGTCGTTGGCCTCGATCTCTGATTTATCTACCAGCTTGACCAAGCCCTCTACATCACAGAGCTTCGCTTCCGGGAAGCGCTCGGTCAACCAGTGAGCCTGTCGCCAGAAGTAGCGAACCTGTTTGAGTTGCTCGACGGCAAGCGTTCGAGCGTTATCTGCGGCCTTGCGGGCGCGGGTGATGTCGCGGTTGGCCCAGGTATCACTATCGCGGCTATTGCATTCGCTCTCGCAGATCTCGATGAGTCGGCAGGCGAGCTTATAGAGAAGGTCAGCCTGCTTCACGAGATCACGACTGGCCTCGGCGAGTGGGGCGAGGCGATCCACCGCCTTTTTCAATTCGCCGTTGGTGGTCTTCTGTATCTTCCATACATCCTGCTGCTTAGATACCGCATTCCGAAAGGCATCAACGTCCGCCGTGAATGCGGATCTGGCGTCACCAAGTTCCTTGAGCACCTCGGCATGGGGGCCGTCTACAGGCAGGGTCTTCAGGAAGGGCTGCATTGCTTCTCGCAGCGCGGCCAGTGAGGCGATGAAAGTCGGCATCAGCTCGATCTTTTCACCGTCATCATCCTTGGCGGTAAAACAGCTCGCGCCCTCATCGAGCATGCGGTTGCAGTAACCGGCCACGAGGTCGAGGTACTTCTGAGTGCAGCCGCGATAGAGCCAGACGATGGCGAGGATGTTCTGTTCCTGCTCAGGGCTGAAGTCGTAGATCTTGCGCGTGACCTTGCGATAGATATTCCGCCCGTCGATCATCAGCACCTTGTCGCGATACTGCTCGGGTTTATCCCGGTTGAGGAACCACAGCTCACAGGGGACGGCGCGGGTGTAGAAGAAGTTTGACCGGATAGCTATCATGATGTCAACATCACCTGTCTCGATAAGTTTCCGGCGAACTTTTGCTTCGTCCCGCCCGGCGCTGGATGCCTGGGACGACATGACGAACCCTGCCCGGCCGTGCTCGTTTAAGTAGCTGTAGAAATAGCTGATCCAGACGTAGTTGCCGTTTGAGACCTTACCCTTCTTGTTCGTACCCGGCAGACCAAAGGGAAGCCGGGGGTCCCTCTTGACCTTGTCAGCGTCGATCTCGTCTACGTTAAACGGGGGGTTGGCCATCACGAAGTCGGCCTTACCGAGCAGTTCGTGGGGATCATCGTAGTAGGTGATGGCTTTTTTGATATCGCCTTCGAGCCCGTGGACGGCCAGATTCATCTTGGCAAGGCGGATGGTGGTTGCGTTTTTTTCCAGGCCATAGAAGGTAAGTCTATCCACCGGGTTCTCATCGTGTCGCTCGAGGAAGCGGGCGCTCTGGACGAACATGCCGCCGCTGCCGCAGGCAGGGTCTAAAACAGTGCCGCCCGCAGGTTCGAGAACGTTTGCGATGAGAGACACCAGTGAGATGGGTGTGAAGAACTCGCCACCGTCGTGGGCCTTCTGATCGGCGAACTGGGTGAGGAAATACTCGTAGATGCGGCCGAACACATCGCCTGATACGCGCTTGAGTTCGTCAGGGTTGAGCGTGCGGATAAGCTGGCCCAGGACCTGGTTGTCGAGTTCCTGGTATTCGCTCTTGGGAAGGACACCGCGCAGGTTCTCGTAATCACCCTCGATAGATTCCATCGCGTCGATGATGGCCCTGGCTCTGTCATCGCCGTCGGTCAGGGCAACGAGGTGATCGAACTGGGCCTTGGGCTGAAGGAAGATGGCGCTCTTCTGCGAGAAGTCCGCTTTGGTGAGCGGGCGTGCTATGCCGCCACGCATGGGCAGATTGGCTACGATTGCGTCCTTGACGCTTAAATACCGGCTGTAGGCGTGACGAAGAAAGATCAGGCCCATCACGGGCAGGAAATATTCGTTGCTGGCGTAGTTCGAGTTCGCCCGTAGCGTATCCGCCGCATTCCACAGGCGCTTTTCAATCGCATCAATATTCTCTAGGTGTATCAATACGTATTCTCCTTCTGTGTTATCTGGATGTGCTTGTTCGTTGCGCCTAAGTGTCGAATACCCGCCAGTTATCTTTATACGGCAATAAGGGACCATAATTGATAGCTGGCATATTGCTCGGCTTATCCCTGTCTCTGTATGATGCACCGAAGAACTTATTGATATCTTGCAGTATTTCCCGGCCAGACACTATGAAGAACTCTTCTGGTTGCTCAAATTCATGAAGAAGAACGAAGACATATACATGGTCCGGTTTAACGTTGTCTTTCTTCATGAGAAAGCAATTTTTTTCTCTGAGGGCCTTTACCTGAACAGCGTATGATTTATCGTTTCCGGGATTGTATACCAATACATCGATGGCCTTGGCATTGCCGAACGTAACTGACGCCTGATATCCACGTTTAAACAATTTTCCGACAGTGAGGAACTCCCCCGCCATTGCGGTAAGCTGTTGATCTCGACTGTTGGGTCTCATTTCACCCCTCCATCATAATGGCGATTACTGCAAGTACAGGCGGTTATATGCCTGGCTGCACGTTATTTCATTGAGCATCTGTCAAATCTTGTATTTTGTGATATCGAAGTCTTTTGTTCCGGCCCGGCCGGTCATGAAGAATGATTTTCCCGCTTTTCGGATCTTGACATGCCAGTAGAATCGATCGGGCAATTCAGTTTTGCTGAAATATTCAAGCCATGACTTGAATTCACTAAAGGGGATCAAAAATAGAGTTTCTGCATCACCGCACCCGAAAGAGACGAATGCTTGCCCTGCGTTCGTCAGGAATTCGTCCTGGTGAGGATGAAAGGCAAACCAGTAACTTTTTGCGCGTTCGTGGTAGCGCGATACTGCGCACAACACCCTGGTTGAATCGTCAGCCGTTCTGAAAGAAGCGCGTGAATTCTTCACAAGCGTCGTGTTGAGGCGCTTTTCTATCCTTGCGATACATTCCTCGTGGAAAGCAACGGGTGTAAATTTCTTCTCCTTCGGGTTCTCGTCATCTCTTTGTCCCTCGGATTCCTTCTTGATATCTTCAACCGCAGCGAATGCGATCTCAACGATAGGATCAAGCCTCGTGAATTCATGTGGGATGAGTATGTTATGGATACGCCTGAGAAGTGAGGGGTCCTCTACTTCCTCTTTCAGTTTGAGCAGGCGAAGAAGAGCATCGACGCTGATAACCCGCATATCCCAGGCGTGTCGAGAACCACGAATCTGGGCTTCCAGGTCACCGGTATCTTGTCGTCCCACGACAACCAGCATGGAACTGGCTTCAAGTCGAATTTCACCATGCTTTACCAATTCCTTACGGTAGTTGGCTACGGTGCCGAGATCAATGCGGTATGCATCTGTAGTCTTTACCTCGACCACGATGCAATGCTTATCGGCGTCTGCCCACAGACCGTCATGTCCCGGATGTTTGGACGTTCCTCGATAGCGCCCGTGAGTGATTTGAAAATCCAGGCGGCGGCCGATCTCATTGACAATATCTTGCAGTGCGAGGCCTGAGTCCTGAAACGAGGCCTGCAAGCACTCGTCGGCATAGCGTGAGAGTTGATCCGACGGGATGTGTCGAAGGTAGTCTCTGAATTCGGTCGAGGCCAATGACCCGTCACGAAGCTTCCCATCCCCGGCGAACGCGATAATTTGATGGACTTGCTTTTCAGCAAGCTGTGCGCGGTCCTTTGTCCATAAGTCAAGCAATGCCATTCCTGTCTCCTCTTGCTGCAAGACGCACAGAGTATAAACTGTTATCTCGTCGAATATTATAGCAGTACGGAATGGTTATAGCAATAAGAATGAGTTATTAAGCACATACAGAATCGGATGGTGATGAGATGACGGATATGAGCCAAGGCATACAGTCAAAGGGGGTACAGTGATGCTCTGGGATACCCTTTTTTTGTAGAAAAACGTCATATAGGGGGGTGTTTTGAGATGTCGTTGAAAGGGTGAAGGGGATCCTTCATATCAGATATAACTTTTTATAAAAAATCAAATTATTATTCATAGTTATAAATTATCTTCCCATATTATATAAAAAGATGTAATATCAGGATATTATCTTAAATGGTTTTGTATTGGCATCAATGAGATCAGAAACGATCTCAGAAGATGAATTATTGTTACAAGAGGGGCTTCCTTGATGAGTGAACCTTTATTGTCAGATTATCAAATACGTATCGGTAGTGAGAATATTATATCTAGGAATTTGCTTGGTGTTTTGAGCACTGATCCAGAGGACAAAGAGAAAATTCAAGCTAAGCTCGAAGAAGTCCTTAAAGAGATGCGGGTCCGATTCGGAACGATCATCAAGACTGATAACGTCTCATTTTTGATAGGTGCTGGCGCATCTCTGGATGCCGGGGGCGTGTCCCTTGCTACAATACCTAAGCCTCTTGAGAAGGCCCTTATTGATAAAGCAAAAGAACATAAAGATGGATTAGCCCCCGGGTGGATAGATCTTTTTTATAAAATAGCTTCAGCCCTTTCACAATATGAGTTTTCATTCAAAGCTCGTTTAGAACTTTACTCTAAAGAAGAGAACGATGTTTCCCCCATTTGCTTGAACCTCGAATCTTTCCTCAGTCAGTTACATACATGGTATGCAGGAATGCCCAATAAAACCAAGACATTAAGTCTTGCAGGGGGTTCCGAGTTGTCAATCAACAAAAGCGATTTGACAAATTTAATCAAAGAGGTTCATGCATCCTTGGCAGATATCTTGAACCTTCCAAAGGATGAGCATCATGAGCCTCTTCGAATTCATAGGAAATTCATTAAAAAGGTTCTCACTCGACCACTTAACCTACGAAGAGCTAATATATTTACGCTCAACTATGATACCCTGATTGAACAGGCAGGGGATGCTGAAGGTGCAGTTCTCGTCGATGGATTTGTGGGGACATTGCGACGCGTTTTCAGGCCCGAGTCGTATGATATAGATTTCTATTTCCCCGCGCAGACCACTGAGGGGCGTGTTCATCGTTTTGATCGTGCTCTTCATCTTTATAAACTTCATGGCTCGATCACATGGCATCGCTGTGAACCGGATTGGGAAAACCCCTTCGGTTTATTTGCTACTTTCTATAATGATGACTGTCACATTGATGATGTCCTGATCTATCCAACGCCGTTAAAGTACGGACAGACGCTGGGCATGCCATATTCAGAGTTATTCCGGAGATTTGGAAGTGCAGTTGTTCAGCCTCAATCAGCACTATTTGTGATCGGTTATGGATTCGGGGATGACCATGTCACTTCTCTGATTCGACAAGCACTTGCTATTCCGAGCTTTACCCTTGTTGTTGTAGATCCTGACCCCCAGAGCACGTTTGTTTCAGAATTAGAGAAGCTTGGGGATGAACGCGTCTGGATTATTAAAGGCAAGGGTTTGGGAACATTTGAGAATTTCGTCACCAAGCTTTTGCCGGATCTAAAGGAAGAAGAGATTAATGCAAAGGTGATGAAAACCTTCAATGCTCTCTCATTGCTTTCTGAGCGAAAGCCGGATGATGGGGGGGATGATAGCGATGGCAAATGATCATGAGATAGGCCGGGTCGTCGCAGTTGACACGGCCCAGGTAACGGTTGAGCTTAACCGAGACCTGAAAGCTCTCACGCGGTCCACTTATGAAGGCACATTGGAAGTCGGTCGAATCAACTCGTATATCATAATCCCTGTTGGTGCTAGGCAAATAGTAGCCATGGTCACACGAGTACTATTAACAGAGGAAAGTGAATTAAAAGCAGACAAGACCATGGTTACATTGCCTTCATCTCGAAGACTGATGAAAGCAACAATGATCGGCACTATCGATGAGGGCAAGTTCCATCAGGGGATCAATATATTCCCGGTTCTTGATTCATCGGTACTCATCACGACACGAAAGGATTTAGACATCATATTCGGCAAGTCTTCCGGGGTAGAAAAGATCTCAATAGATGAACCAGGGTTTTGTATTCCTATAGGTCGATCCACTTTATTCCCGGATTACCAGATCAAAATCGATCCAGATGCGTTCTTCGGAAAGCACGCTGCTGTTATAGGTAGCACTGGTTCAGGCAAGTCGTGCACCATAGCAACGATCATTCAATCGATCACTCAACAAAAATCTGTAAGGCAAACACGGTTCATAATACTCGATACTAACGGTGAATATCGTGCTGCTTTCCAAAAACAAAACGATAAGGATGAATGGGCGGATGCGGATAGTACATTAAAATCTCTGTACATTCCGACCGATCCTGCTGAGAAAGAGAGGCTAGTTATCCCCTATTGGTTCATGAATTCTGAAGACTTTGTTCGCATGTTCAGAGCATCCCCCGGTGTTCAGAGACCCATTCTTCTCAACGCATTATCCTTGGCTCGTGGCACAGATGGATATGCCGAAAACTGGCCTCACGTTCGTGAAAATTTAATCCAAGAGTTTAATAAGATACTTGGGCTTTCCACTGGTAATGAAACCAAAGCCCCAAGAACTATAAGGCAATTGTGCGATGGGTGCTTAGGCTACATTGAAGACCATGATATTAAACACCAGGTTACTCTTCTTTCAAAATATTATCCGAGTATTACAGTTGAAAATTTAAAAACTGTTTTTGATAATGTTAGAAATATCGCCAGAGAAGGGATTCACAGCGAGGGGGGTCAGTATGAAAATTATGCAGCACTAGATGTTGGTAAAAGACGTCGTATTGAGACGGCAATAACACCGTTATTGAGTGCGTTATCTCGCCTTCCAGAAAATAGCACGATGCTCAGCATTGCATCGGCGGACTGCCCAAAATTTTTTAGCAAGAGCCAGTTTCGCTATAAGTATCTTGAACAAATAATGACTCGTGAGGATGCAAATTCATCACGAACGCGCGATAACTGCTCAACGATGTTGATGCGTATTTACCGACTACTTGAGGATTCACGATTTGAATTCTTATTTGGACCCACTTGCTCTGAGTGGCCTAAGGTAAATCATTCGCTTGCTACATTTATGCGCGATATTTTAGGTGTTGAATGTTGCCCAGGTGCTGATCTTTCCAATGGGGATGGCTCTTGTGATAACCTTCCTTTCTATGCTCGACAGAAGTGTGGTGCGTGTCGATCAAATGTTGTCATCATTGATTTAAGCCTTCTGGCATCTGAAGTTCTAGAGAATGTTACAGCAATGATAGGACGCCTTATTCATGAGTTTTTGCAGAGATTGAGCGATCCAGTTAGCGGGGTTAACCGTGGTGAGTATCCCGTCGTTCTGATTCTTGAAGAAGCGCAGAACTACATTCGTGAGGGTGGAAGAACAGAAGAAGATTCAATCTCTAAGCTTGTTTTTGAGCGTATTGCCCGAGAAGGAAGAAAGTATGGGCTGGGATTGGTAGTAGCCTCTCAGCGTCCGAGTGAATTGTCAAAGACGGTTCTCTCGCAGTGCAATAGCTTCATAGTCCATCGTCTTCAAAACCCTGAAGATCTACGCTATTTCCGAGAAATTGTACCTGGTATCTATGGCCAGCTTCTTGATCAGCTTCCAGCTCTTGCCCCGAGAAGTGCTTTGGTATTGGGGGAATGCGTACAGGCACCTGCCCTTGTTGAAATGCGAGAGGCAAGTCCTGTACCGAAAAGCAGAAACCCCAAGTTCTATCGAAGTTGGACTCAAGATGAGGCGCAACCCAATTTTGAAGCCGTATGTGCAAAGTGGGAAGGTGCATAGCCTCTTTGTTATCTATAAAAACCCACTTATCAAAGACTCAGGTGGTAATGCTGACCCGGTTACCATCGGCAAGAAATTTGATGAAGCTTTTTTGCTTAGTGCTTACTATGTGCTTACAAATCAAATGATCAACGATGTATTGTATCAATTTAGGCTGTAACTCGTTGATTTTAAATGCCCCCGGCAGGAATCGAACCTGCGACACCAGGATTAGGAATCCTGTGCTCTATCCCCTGAGCTACGAGGGCATGGGGGTTAATTAAACACAGAGGCACGGATAGTCAAGGGAAATGTTGCCGGTTGTCGGGAGAATAATTTCCTTTATATTCGCATGATAAGAGCAGGATATCATGCGGTATGAAAGCGGTGGTCGACAGGGGCGAGAGGATGTTGCACCGGGACGGATATCAGGCGTGGAGCCGGATATTTCATGGCTCGACTGTGCCGGCTTGTTTTTGCGACAAGGATGATCTCGTGGGAAGGCATTCATATCCGGATCTATTAAATCTTGTATAACCGCCCTTCATGCGCTATATCTCCCATGTCATGAAAACCCCTGAAATTCTCTCCCCTGCAGGCAATATGGAACACCTGGAGACGGCGATCCTCTACGGTGCGGATGCCGTGTACCTCGGGGTGCGCGGGGAAACGAATCTCCGGGCCGGGGCAAGGAACTTCTCCTTTGAGGAGCTTGCAAGAGGGATTGCATATGCACATGCCTGCGGAGTCAGCGTCTATCTCACCCTCAATACCTACCCCCACGATGCGCAGCTTGAGGGCCTGCCTCCGATCATCCGCCACGCCCGGGACACGGACGTCGATGCCGTCATCGTGTCGGACATCGGGGTTCTGAGCCTTGTGCGGGAGCTCGCCCCCAATATGCCCATCCACCTGAGCACCCAGGCCAATACGGTCAACTCACGCGCCGTACAGGCATGGGCGGACCTCGGCGTCAGCCGGATCATCCTCGCACGGGAGCTGTCCTGTGAGGAAATCAGAAACATGAAGTCCCGCGCCCCGCTCGAGCTGGAGATCTTCGTGCACGGGAGCGTCTGCATCTCCATCTCCGGCAGATGCCTGATCAGCAGCTATCTCTGCAGCCGGGATGCGAACCAGGGCAGGTGCACCCAGCCCTGCAGATGGGACTACGCCCTCGTGGAGCGAACCAGGCAGGGACGATACATGCCTGTGGAAGAAGAGGATGGATACACATTTCTCTACAATTCCAAAGACCTGTGCCTGCTCCCGGTCATGGGCAAGGTCATGGCCCTGGGCCTGAGCGGACTCAAGATCGAGGGGAGAAACCGCACCTCGCTCTACATCGCTACGACGGTCCAGACCTATCGGAAGGCAAGGGACGCATATCTCAAGGATCCGGAAGGCTTTTTCGTACGGCCCGAGTGGATGGACGAACTGGGAAAGGTCAGCAACCGGGAGTATTTCACCGGCTTTTTCCTGGGAAGCCCGGATGAGCAGGGCATCAACTACGATTTCACCGGATACGTCCACACCCACCACCTCGCTGCAAAGGTTCTGAAAACCGGCGAAGGTAAGACGGTGTTCGAGGCACGCAACCCCATCATCGAGGGCATGGAGGCGCAATGGCTCTCGTCGACCGGGCCGGTGCGGGATTTCGTCTTCCATGATATGATAGTCGAAGGAAGCAGGAAAACCCGGATCCGGCCCAACGAGGTCTTTGAGATGAAGACCGGCTTTGTTCCTCTGCCGGGAGAGCTCATCCGGAAGCCTTTGAGCGAGGGTGACAAGGTGGCGGTCAGAGAGGCTTGCACCTCATGAGCGACAGGATACTCCAAGGACTCAATCCCGAGCAGGAGCGTGCGGTCCGCCATATCAACGGGCCCATCCTCATCTTTGCAGGTGCAGGCTCGGGTAAAACCCGGGTCATCGTTCACCGGGTGGCATATCTCATCTCCCAGGGAATATCGCCCCGGGAGATTTTATGCCTGACCTTTACCAATAAGGCTGCCGGAGAAATGAAAGAGCGGCTGAAGACAATCCTGGGAAGGGGCGACATGCTGCCGTGGGCGGGCACGTTCCACGCATTCGGCGCCTGGCTCCTCAGGCAGGAGGCGCACCGCATCGGCTATCCTCCGTCGTTCGTGATCTATGACGAGGCCGACCAGCGCTCGCTCATGGGCAAGTGCCTCAAGGACCTCGGCATCAAGGCGGAGCGGGGCACAGACGCCTCTCTTGCCTGGCTCGCCAACTATTCCCGCGATACCATGAAGGATCTCACCGAGGTTGCGGGCAATTACGCCTTCAACCCGCAGCCGGTCCTGGAGCTCTACGAGCAGCGGAAGCAGGAGCACAAGGCCTTCGATTTCGCTGACCTGCTCTATGTCCCCTGCGTTCTGTTCGCCCGGTACGACGATCTGAAGGAGAAATACCGCCAGCGATTCCGGCATATTCTGGTGGACGAGTATCAGGATACGAACACCGCCCAGTACGTCTTTCTCATGAACCTCGTGGGAGACGAGGCCAATATATGCGTAGTGGGAGACGACGATCAGTCCATCTACGGCTGGAGGGGAGCAAATGTGGGCAACATCCTCAAATTCAGGGATGATTTTCCTCATGCTCAGGTGATTGTTCTGGAAAAGAACTACCGCTCCACAGAAGAGATTCTGAATGCCGCCTCCGCGCTGATCGCCAACAATCAATACCGGGCGCCGAAGACGCTGAAATCCGTGCAAGGTAAAGGCAAAGACGTCATTGTGTGCGAGCACATGGACGACGAGATAGAGGCTGGACATACCGCAATAGCAGTGGAGAACCTCATCCGCTCGGGCGTTAGCCCCCGGGACATCGGGGTCTTTTATCGGGTCAACTCCCTTTCCCGGGTCATCGAAGAGGCGTTCGTGCGCAGGGGAATTCCCTATGCGGTCTATGGAGGAATGCGATTCTATGAGAGGCGGGAGATCAAGGATCTCCTGGCATACTTGAGAATTCTGGTAAATCCGGCCGATACAGAGGCCCTGGAGAGGATCATCAATGTCCCCACCCGCGGCATCGGCGAAAAGACCCTTGCCGCACTCAAGGCGTACGCCCGGAAAAAAGGCGTGCCGGCTGTTGATGCCATCGAAGATGCGGTGAGCGCGAAAGTGGTCAGGGGTGCAGGCCTGAAAGGACTCGAGAGCTTCGCCGGAGTGTATCGTGATCTTGTGGGCCGCATGGGAATGGGGGATGTCGCCCTGCTGCTTCGCGAGATCGTGGATACGACGGGCTTCGAGAGGGCCCTCAAGGCGGAGGTGGATGGAGAGGACCGGATGAACAACGTCCGGGAGCTCATCGCAAGCGCCGCAGGCTGGTGGGACGTCGGCAAGTATCTTGAAGAAAAGGCCCTGATGAGTGCGGTCGACGTGGATGCCGGGGAGAGCATCAGCGTGATGACGCTGCACATGTCCAAGGGCCTCGAATTCGATTATGTCTATATCCTGGGCCTGGAAGAGGGCCTGCTCCCCCACAGCAGGTCCATGGACACCAGCCAGGAGATCGAGGAAGAGCGCCGACTGCTCTACGTAGGCATCACCCGTGCGCGCAAAGAGGTCACTCTTTCCTGGTCGCGGCAGAGGACCATCTACGGGCGGGAAGTGTTTCAGGTGCCCTCAGGGTTCCTTTCCGAAATCGTATCCGGCTAAAATCATATCAGACTAAAACTCCACCCGAGGCGTCTGCTACTTCATCTCCGCAGCATCGGCGGATGGAGCCGGCCCGGCTCCGGCAGGGGAAGCGGGCAATAGTCCGGGTAATGGCTTCCCGCAAGCGTTCAGGGTTCGCGCCTGGTCGTTGTAGCCTATGCAATGGGATATGCGGCTCTCCGTGCCATAGAGGCTGCGCTGAAACTGCGGGACGTTCTCATTGGATGAGAGGCTAGGACAGTGCCCGCTCCGGCCCGCTCCCCGCCCTGACTCTGCCGCCCGCACTCAAGTCGGAGAAAAAGACCGTGCGCGCCTCCGCCACACTCCGGCCCGGCTTCCAGCGCGCGGCCTTTTTCCGGGCATATTCCTCGATGGAAAGACCCACGGCAGAGTCGGCTGGGGGACGATCATGTGCCTTCCGGCCTTGCCCTCGAGCTCCTGGAGACGGCAGGTTGGGAGGTGCTCGGCGTTCTCAAGGATGACCATCACCCGATCGGGCACATATTCCGGCAGTGCATGGCCGGCAGAAGGGTCGGCAACGCCGGTGAAAACCCTGAGAAAGAGGCAGAGAAGTCTGCAGCAAGCGTGAAGTATCTGTCCGTTCGCTCATGGCCTGTGAGCATGCGGGGAGTTCGCGAGCTGCCAGCCCTCCTGCCTGATTTCCCTATTGCCCGTCTTCGAATCAGGGTCAGAAAATTCTGTGGTTATACTCTATTGACATGCAATAACAGGCACTTATGAGCAGATCGAACGGCTGCTGGAAAATGGCAAAAAAAAAGCCAGAAGAAGTTAGGTGTTAGGACAAAGCACGAGAGGACTTGTCCCCTCTTCTGGCGTAAAGGAGGTCAGAACAACACTTGTTGTAGATCCTCTATATAATATTATTGTAAGACAGTAAATCAGAAAAAAGGCAACCGAGATGTGGTAAAATTTCGTACCGGAATGTAGGATAATGCCTACATCATGACAATATGCAAAATGATTCTGGGGACATGCCTTTTGAAGACAAAAGGCATGTCCGGAGCAATCGCTGTATCAATCGATCAATTTATTCTGAACGGCGTATAGGACAATTTCGGCATTGTTCTTCATGTTCATCTTTTCCATGATCCGGGAGCGGTAGGTGCTGACGGTCTTGACGCTCAAGCCCAGAGCTTCGGCGATCTCCTTTACCGACTTGCCCGTAGAGATCATGTGCATGACCTGGTATTCCCGATCTGACAGCACCTCGTGCATGGGCCTGTCGGCGTCCCGGTCGAGCTCGTAGGTAAGCCGTTCGGCAAGGGTCGAGCTGATGTACTTTCTCCCTGAGGCCACTTTGCGGATAGCCGATATCAGCTCATCCGGGGCGCTCGACTTGGTGAGGTACCCCGAGGCCCCCGCCCTCAGAACCCGGACCGCGTAATGCTCTTCCGGATACATGCTCAAGATGAGCACCGGGAGCTTCGGCTTCTGCTGTTTGAGCTCCCGCAGGACCTCGAGACCATCTCTTCCCGGCATGGATATATCCAGGAGAACCACATCGAAATTGCTCCTAGCCGCCGAGCTCAGAACCGCCTGCCCGGAGTCGGCCTCGTCCACAACCAGAATATCTTCCGTATTAGAGAGTATCTGTTTCAGTCCTTCTCTGACAATGGGGTGATCGTCAACCACAAGCACTCGTATCATCTTGGATCCTCATCTCGTCAAAGGGAATGGTGATCACGACGGTGGTCCCCTTTCCCTTCTGTCCGAAAATTCCGGCCTCTCCTCCACAGAAGTATGCGCGTTCCTTGATTCCCATGAGGCCGTACGATTTTGGATTTTCTATCTGTTCATTCGTTATCCCGATGCCGTTATCCCGCACCGTCATCTCCAGGATCCCGTCTTTTACCGTCAGAGATGTCCTCACCTCAGTGGCGCGTGCGTGTCGTGCGATATTGGTGAGTGTTTCCTGGAAAATACGGAAGACCGATGTCGATTGATCGGGCCGTAAAATGATCTCATCCGGATCAACAGTGACACTGCACCTGATGCCGGTTCTCTTCTGGAACTCCTCGGCCTGCCATTCGATGGCGGCAACCAGCCCCAGGTGGTCGAGCAGACCGGGCCTGAGATCCATAGTTATGCGTTTAACCGACTGGATGGTCATATCCACGAACCTGAGCATGAGGTTGACCTTGGTCTCCAAGGATGAGAGGTCCGGAGGGAGCTTCTTCGCAAGGAAGGACAGGTCCATTTTCAGCGCGGTGAGGACCTGGCCGAGCTCGTCGTGTATTTCCCTTGCGATGCGGGCTCGTTCCCGCTCACGCACGTCCTGGGAATGCTTATGGAGGTTGCGGAGCTGCTCCCTCGAGATCCTCAACTCTTCCTCGGCCTTCTTGGTTTCGGTGATATCCAGAAGCGAGATGAGGCTCTTGTTCGTTCCGGGGAGCAGGGTCGCGGTCACGAACATGTCTTTCATGATCCCGTAGCGATCCTTGAACCTGAAGCTGTAATTCCTCGGCGCCTCATGGCCCGGTCTCCTCCTGAGCACATGATACCGCGCCATGCGCTCGACGTCCTCGGCCGCGACAAACATTTTCCATGATTTCCGGTTCTCTATCTCCTCGCGAGGATAGCCTGAGAGGTGGACAAATTCGCTGTTGGCAAGGGAGATGGTCGTATCCTCGTCGATAATGATCATGGCGGTGCCGGTGCTCTCGAAGATGGTGCGGTAGATGTCTTCTCTCTGCTGGATTGCTTCCTGAGCCCTTTTTCTTTCGGTTACATCGCGGGTCATTCCCACATACCCCGCAGGTCTGCCCTGGGAGTCATAGGCGAAGCATGCCGTGATTTCCGTCCAGACGGTTTTTCCGTCCTTACACACAAGCTCCAGCTCGAAGGTGAGAGACTGTCCCGGGGAAGGGGGAGTCTTGCTTTCTTCGAGGATTTTTACCTCGGAGAGGATTTTCAGAAATTTTTGGTAGGAGCTCTCGGTAAATATCTTCTCCACCGGTAGACTCATGGCTTCCTCAACGGTATATCCCCGGGCCCTCTCCACAGAAGGGCTGATGTAGGTATAGCGCATGTTCCGATCAAAGGCCCAGATCACGTCCTGCATATTGTCCGCCAGCAGCCGGTAGCGTTCCTCGCTTCTGCGCAGAGACTCTTCGGCTTCCTTGGCGGCCGTGATGTCGTATACTATACCCTGGACGGCCGAAGGCGCTGCGTTTTCGTCGCAGATATTTCTGAAATACTCCTGCACCCAGCGCAGGCCGCCGTCTTTTCTGATGATGCGGTAGATGACCTCGCCTGCATAGTTCGGGATGCTGCGGGCCTTGTGTGACTCGATTCGAACGGCTGAAACGTCCTCCGGAGCGATGATATCTTCCCAGACCACCGATCCGGAAAGGATCTCCTCTTTCGAGTAACCGGTGAGCTTTTGAATATCGCCGTGGAGGAAAACCGGCCTCAGGTTCATATCCAGCTGGTATGCGACGCCCTGAAGGTTCTGGACAAAAGAGCGGTATCGTTCCTCGCTGAGCTTCAGTGCGCGCTCCGTCTTTTTCTGCTCCGTTATGTCGATCCCGGCGGCATAGATGAAGTCCAATTCGCCGCTCGGACGGCAGGCCGCCGCGGCTTCCCATTGGACAACGCATTCTTCCCCTGTTCTGGTCACGATGTTGGATACACGTGTCCTGGGCTTTCCCGACAGGACGATGTCGGCCAGATCCCGGGCTATGGTTTCGCGCTCGCGGGGAGGGATGAACAGGGTGAGACAGTTCCCGCCCACCACCTCATCAAAGCTATACCCGGTCTTGTTCAGCAGCGCGTTGTTCGCAGTGATGATGCTTCCGTCCGGCTTCACCGCCAGGCAGTAAGTGGGAGACTCGCGGATGAGAACCTCTGAAAAAAACTTCTGGTGCTCCAGGAGTTGCTTCTCTTTCTCCGTCTGCCCGCTCACGCCGGAGGCGAAGCGCCACACGACCCCCGCCGCCAGAAGAACGATGAACGTTTCCAGCATCGCCTCCTGCCAGTTGACCGGGGTCGGCGCGACTCCGAAGAAGAGGCGGGGCATATCGATGAATTCGTTGAGCCATATAACGAGGACGAGCGCGAAGAGCAGACCGGCGATGGTCAGATTCCGTATGCCGCTTCCGTGTCCTGCGTCAGCCTGTCGATTCCTGAACCCTGCCGCCGGAGGAACGGTGTATCCTCCGGCACCGTCATCCATCTTCATTCCCTTCCTGGTGGGTGATTCTGTGCGCATCCGTGCCTGCTCCGGCTGCAAGCCTTTTCTCTACCGGTTGCGAGAACGTTCCTCCATGTCCGCCGCCTGTGGAAGGCTTCATGTCCATGCCCCCTGCTCAGCGGCTTATATCATGTCACAGAGAGGGGCTATCAAATAACAACCCCGGGACCTTTCCAAGTCCCTTCCTGAATGTGCAAACGGGTGCTCCTCGGTTGATGAGTCCATCGCTCCCGACAGGCATGATTCCGGATGAACCCCAGGTCATGCCCCAATTCCACGACATTTCACGTGAAGGGATATGCAGTCATTCGCCAGTTCTCTCCCGGCACTCTCTGACCAATATCTTCTTTTTCAGCTCTTCGCAACAACGTTTTGCACTCAAGCCGAAACGGCCGTCCCTTTCAGGCGCAATGCATTGCTGATAACGGAAACAGAGCTCACGCTCATGGCCGCCGCCGCTATCATGGGAGAGAGGACTATTCCGAAAAATGGATAGAGGGCTCCCGCGGCTATCGGCACGCTCAGGGCGTTATAGACGAAAGCGAAGAACAGGTTCTGCTTGATGTTTCGCATGGTGGCCCGGCTCAGGATGAGAGCAGAGACAATCCCCTTGAGGTCGCCCTTGACAAGGGTCACCTGGGCGCTTTCCATGGCGATGTCCGAGCCGTCCCCCATGGCGATGCCCACGTGGGCGCGCGCCAGTGACGGGGCGTCGTTGATGCCGTCGCCCGCCATGGCCACTATCCGGCCTTCATTCTGGAGCCTCTGGATAACTGATTCCTTGTCCGCAGGCAGGACCTCTGCCACGACTTCATCTATCCCCAGCTGACCGGCCACGGCACGTGCGGTGGATGTGTGGTCGCCTGTGAGCATGACGATTCTTATGTCCTGGCGGTGAAGCGCCTTGATCGCCTCGAACGATGTTTCCTTGATGGGGTCGGACACCGCCAGGAATCCCGCGGGCTTTCCATCCACCGCAACGAGCATGATGGTATGTCCTCTTTCACGCAGGATATCCGCCTCACCGGCAAACACTCCTGAAGAGATGCCCTCTTCCTGGAAAAACACCTGGTTTCCCAGGATCACCTGCTGGCCGGAGATGGTTCCGCGCACACCTTTTCCGGGAATAGAGATGAAGTCGCGAACCTCCGCGACCGGTGCTCCCCGCTCCAAGGCGCCGTTGATCACAGCCTGGGCAAGGGGGTGTCCGCTCGCCTTCTCGATGCCGGCGGCATACGACAGGAGGGTCTTCTCATCCCATCCGGATAACGCCCCGACGTGTGTCAGTACCGGCTTCCCCCTGGTGATGGTGCCTGTTTTGTCGACCACGAGGGTGTCGATTCGGCCCAAGGTCTCGACGGCCTCCGCATTCCGGAAGAGCAGGCCCATGGTCGCTCCTTTTCCCGTGGCGACCATGATGGATACGGGCGTTGCGAGCCCCAGGGCGCAGGGGCACGCCACGATGAGGACAGAGACAGCCGCGATGATGGCATAGGCGAATCGCGGCTCCGGACCGACCCAGACCCACAGGCCGAACGTGATGAGCGAGATGATGACGATGGCGGGAACGAAATACCCAGACACCACATCCGCCAGCCGCTGAATGGGTGCGCGGGACCGCTGAGCCTGGGCGGTCAGCGATACAATCTGGGCAAGAAGGGTGTCCGCCCCCACCTTCTTCGCCTCTATCACCAGAGATCCGTTGCCGTTGATCGTCCCCCCGATCACGGGCTCGCCAGCGGTTTTTTTCACAGGCACGGGCTCGCCGGTGATCATCGACTCATCGACGTTGCTGCTGCCTTCAAGGACTACGCCGTCGGTGGGCACCTTTTCACCCGGAAGTACTCTGAGCCTGTCTCCCGGGTAGACGAGCGCGAGCGGCACATCCTCTTCGCCGCCGTCTTCGCGGATCTTCCGGGCCGTCTTGGGAGCGAGGCTCAAAAGCGATCGTATGGCTTCACCGGTTTTGCTCCGGGCCTTGAGCTCCAGGACCTGCCCCAGCAGTACGAGGGTGGTGATCACGGCCGCCGCCTCGAAGTACACCCCGATCGTGCCGTCCATGCCCCTGAAGGAATGAGGGAATATACCGGGAAACAGGGTGGCTACGAGGCTGTATCCGTAGCTTACGGCAACCCCCAGTCCGATGAGGGTGAACATGTTCAGGCTCCTGTAGACCAGGGACTGCCAGGCCCGAACGAAGAACGGCCAGGCCCCCCAGAGGACGACCGGGGTGGCGAGTATGAGCTCGATCCATCTCAGGGTGCCTGCCGGGGCCAGCGCATCGATAAGTGATCCGCCCGGGATCATCGAGCGCATGGCGATAAGGAGGATGGGAACGGTCAGAACCACACTCACCAGGAAGCGGTTTTTCATATAGACATATTCGGTGTTTTCCTCTTCGGTCGGCTCCGCGGGAGTTACAGGCTCCAGGGCCATCCCGCAGAGGGGACAGCTGCCGGGTTTATCCCGGATGACCTCTGGATGCATGGGACAGGTCCATTGCGCGCTCGCCGGATACGCTCCCGAGACGGCGGGCTCGAGGGCCATGCCGCACTTGGTGCATGCCGCCGGGCCGATACTGAGCTCCTCGGGGTGCATCGGGCAGCAGTGGTCTCGGTGTCCCGCAGCCGCCTGGGGTGTGGTCCCCGCTTCATCGTGGAGATACTGCCCGGGATTTTTCCGGAATTTCTCCAGGCAGTGCGTGCTGCAGAAGTAGTAGGTCTTTCCCTGGTGCTCGAACCTGATGTATGCATCCGGGTCCGTCGTCACCATGCCACAGACCGGGTCGCGGTATTTCCCTGGTGCTCCGGACCCTGCTCCACAGCAGGTTTTTCTCTCGTCCGAGTGATTCATGATCGTGTCCTTTCTTTTCCCGGCATCAGCACCGGAAGCCGTAGGGTATTTCTTTTAGTAAGGTTTGCCGGGAACTGTATCAAGAGTAGAAAAAATCGGCCTCGTTGTTCACGGGCGGCATGGGGACGGCTACTTTCCAAACAGGGTTTCCACCTTCGTCACTTCCCATGCGGACAGAGCGTCTCCGGAGAAGGCGTCGAGAATGGCGACAGGGGAAATGGTCCTGCCGTCCCGGATGAGGATCGTCATCGTGCTGTCGTCGTAGTAGGCCAGGTAGTCGCTTACAAGGAGATCTTTCCCGCCCTTTTCGATGGTCTGCCCCGGCTCGATATTCAGGGAGAACGGCCTCTGAGTACGGTACACAAAGGCATAGGGTCTTCCGAGCCTTGCCTGAACACACGATACGGCCCTGATCCCCTTTGGAAGACAGCGGCCGAGTCTCTGAAGAACCTCCGCGGGTTCGAGCGGTTCTCTGAGATCGAGCTGGACATACTCGCTGAGCGAAGCGATGCCGAATGCCGGAGGCGGAGTCATGCTCAGCTTCATGGCGGGGCTGTACCCTCGGGTGTACACCGCTTTCAGGCCCGAACGCCGGATCGCCCGCTTGACCATCTCCAGGTAATCCCGGGGAGAGATGAACCGCAGCTCGTCTTCCTTGGTAAGTCCCACGACATACGGAGCGGGCTCCAGACCAGGCGATGCATGAAACAGGGGCTGAGGCGCCGATTCCTGATAGACGATGTTGGAGATATCGCCGGTGCAGACGCCGCAGCCCGTGCATCCGTCCGACCTGCAGTCTGAAGTGGGAGATCCATGCATCGCGCGCTGCTCTTCCCCGAGGAGGAAAGATCTCTCGACCCTCGAATCGATGAACTCCCAGGGGAGCGGGTAGTCGCGGCTGCGCCCGGCGAGATAGCTCAACGGCTCGATGCCGGTTTTTTCGAACGCATCTTTCCATGCGCGGGCATTGAATGAGTCTCCCCACCCGTCGAGATAGGCACCGGCGCTTTCGGCCGCCTCGGCGACGCGGGAGAGCTTTTCATCTCCCCTGGCGAAAATCCCTTCCAAAAACGTAAGAGAGGGGTCCTGCCATCTTAGCGTTATGTTTCGATGCCGCAGATTGGCCTGCAGATACTTTATCACCTCTTCATGCGCGCGTGGCGCGATCTGCTCCTGCCACTGGAACGGAGTGAAGGGCTTGGGAATGAATCCCGACACGCTGATGGTGAGATTCCCCCTGAACTGGGCGGCGATAGCCCGGGAAAGCGTGCAGATGGCCTCCACATCCTCATCCCGTTCCGTGGGGAGGCCGGTCATGAAGTAGAGCTTCAACGACTTCCACCCCATTTCCTTGATGATGGACAGGCTCCTGAAGAGATCCTCCTCGGTGTTGCCCTTGTTGATCACCTCCCTCAGCCGCGTCGTGGCGGCCTCCGGAGCCATGGTGAAGCCGGGCTTTCTGACCGAGGAGATGAAGTCCGCCACTTTCTTGGTAATGCCCTCGGCCCGCAGGGAAGGGATGCCGATGGACACTTCCCGTGAAGGGCAGGAGATCGATTCCATGATCGTGTTGATGTAGCTGAGATCGGTGATGGAGAGAGCGAGCATGGCAATGGTGTCGTATCCGGTGGCGGCAATGGCGTCGCCCAGGGTTTCCATCACCGATTCGAACGATCTCTCCCGGTACGGGCGGTAAATCATGCCCGCCTGGCAGAATCTGCATCCCCGGGTGCACCCGCGGGCCACTTCGATCCCGATCCGGTCGTGTACGATAGAGACGTGGGGGAGGACGAGTCTGGACGGGAAGGGCCGGGAGTCCAGATTTTTCAGGATCCGGCGTCTCGGTCTTGTATCGGCGCCGGGGCGGTATACGCCCTCTATCTCCGCCATGGCGGCGATACGCTCGCTGCGGTCTCTAGTTTTCGTGCATACGGCCGCCATTTCCTCCACGACCTCTTCTCCCTCACCGATGACGATGAGATCGAAGAAGTCGAGGATCGGAGATGGATTGACCGTGCAGGTGCCTCCCGCGACAACGATGGGATCGCCGGATTTCCGCTCTGCAGCGTGCAGAGGGATCCCGCCGAGCTTCAGCATCCTCAGCACCGTGGTGTAGGAGAGCTCGTAGAGAAGGGAAAACCCCACCACGTCGAAGAGGCGCAACGGCCGCTTTTCTTCGAGACTGTAGAGCCCGATCCCGCCCTCGAGGAGTGCGTCTGCCATATCGTGCCAGGGGGCGAAGACCCGCTGCGCCCATACCCCGGGTATGGAATTGAGGGTATGATAGAGGATCTTGATCCCCGCATGAGACATGCCTATTTCATAGGTGTCGGGAAACGCCAGGGCAAACCGCGTATGGACCTCGTGGTCGGGCTTGACGACCTCATTGATCTCTCCGCCGATATAGCGGCCGGGTTTGGCGACCGACTGGAGGGTCCTGTAATCGACTGGGTTCATGTGCATATCGCTTCCCGCGACTGAAAGGGCTGCGGATGCATACCCTTTCGGCCATCAGGACTGTCCTTTCATCCTTTCGAAATATCCATTCACCATAGGCTAACCTCATATGTGAAAAATAGTCAAATAGATGATGGCCGGTCATATTTCTTGCCTGATGGGGATTGTCATGATAAGGAAATTGTGAAAGTGAGGAGGGGTGGTTATGTCTGACGAGAAACTCACACTGGGACAGTATTTCAAGAGAGAACGGGAAGAACGAGGCATTTCTCTCAAAGAAATCGAGCAGAAGACCAAAATCCCCGCCCAGACCCTGAAATTCCTCGAAGAAGATCAGGTGGACGTACTCCCTCCGAGAGCCTTTCTGCGCGGGTTCCTCCAGGTCATCAGCAAGGAGTTCGACATGAACGAGGAGGATCTCGTCAGCCATCTCGATGAAACCCTGGCAGCCCATGGGAAAAAGGAAGAAATCCGCAGCAGGTTCATAAAAAACACCCATGTGGAAAGCTTCACCCTTCAGCGGATCGTGATCGCCTTTGTCGTGATCTTCCTGCTGATCGTAATCTTCGGATTTTCCATGAAAACCTGTAAAGGTCCCGAGCAGCAGAGGGCCGCAGGCGTATATTCGCTCGAGGTTCCCGGTAACGCCCCGGACACGGTTGAAGCCGGGTCATAGGTTTCTTGAATCTGAATAGAGAGTCAGCCGAGTTCCTCGTGAGGGATCTGGTATGCCGGTAAAAGCTTCTGATGTAAAACAGCTGCAAGATTATATCGAAAAGGGGTGGGAGTTCCATATCATTGATATGCTCCACGACCTCAAGCCCGTGGAGATCGCCGAGCTCATCGAGGCCCTTGACGAAGAATCCAGGGGCAAATTCTTTGTTCTCCTGGATGTCGACACCGCCTCCGAGGTGATTGCCGAGCTTTCCTCAGAATCCCGGGAAGACATCATCGACGGCATGTCCGATAAGGACTTGGCAAGGATCGTCCAGGACATGGATTCAGACGACGCCGCCGACCTGGTGGGCGATCTCCACGCCGAGCGAGCCGAGCGGGTCCTTGCCGAACTCAGCCCCGAAGATTCATTCGACATCAAAGCCCTGCTCAAGTATCCGGAGGATACGGCCGGCGGCATCATGCAGCGGGAGCTGATATCCGCGCTTCCCAACGCCACCGTGGACGAGGTGATCGCCGAGATACGGCGTCTCCACACGGAAATCCAGAACATCCACATGGTGTACGTGGTGGACAACCGTCGCATGCTCGTGGGCACCGTGCCTCTGGTGAACCTCATTCTCTCCAAGCCTGACGCCACCATGGCCCAGATCATGGATCTCGACCCCATGACGGTTCCCGTGGACATGGACCAGGAGCAGGTGGCGAACCTCTTCAAGCGCTACGACTCCATGGTCATGCCGGTGGTCGACGAGCAGGGCGTCCTGCTCGGGCGCATAACGGTCGACGATGTCGTAGATATCATGGAAGAAGAGGCAACCGAAGACATGTTCATGCTCGCCGGAGCCGAGGAGGACCTGCTGAGTTCGTCGGTAATCCGCAACGCCTCAACCAGAATCCCCTGGCTCTTCGTCAGCTGGGTGGGAGGAGTGCTCGCCACATTTCTCATCAGAGGGTTCGAGACCACGATCAGCAAGGTGGTCGGGCTGGCAGCCTTCATGCCCATCATTCTCGGCATGGGAGGCAACGTCGCCTCTCAGGCTGTGGCGCTGATCGTCCGGGGCATCGCGACCGGAGCGTCATCGACCACGAACTTCAAGAGCATCGTGATCAAGCAGATCGGAGTTGGCATCCTGCTCGGGGCCATGTTCGGGGCCATGCTCGGCGCCATCGCCTTTTTCCTTTATCCCGACGAGCTGCGCATCTCTGTCGTAGTGGCGCTGTCCATCCTGATCTCAATGTCGCTTGCATCGTTTACGGGCACACTCCTGCCCATTCTGTTCTATAAGTTCGACAAAGACCCCGCCGTTGCCTCCGGCCCCTTCGTGACAACCGCCATGGACATCATGGGCGTCGCGGCGTACCTTGGGATTGCGGTGGCGCTCATCTTCTGATCTCCATGAACCGGCTCTCCACAGACGCCATTATCCTGAACAGCATCGATTTCCTTGAATCGGACAAGGTCATCTGCGCGCTGACCAGGGACAAAGGGATCGTCCATGCGATCGCGAAGGGGGCCAAAAGGAGCAAGAAACGCTTTCCTGGAACCCTGGAGCCCTTCTGCGAGGTTTCCATGGAGATCTTTGTCAAGCGGGAGGGAGATCTTCACCGGATAGAATCCGCCCAGCTCATCGATGCACACCTCGGCATCCGGGAGGACCTGGACGTCCTGGCCCACGCCACGGTTCTGCTGGAGCTCATCAAGGAGCACCTGGGGCCCATGGATCCGAGCCCGGCCACCTATGAGCATCTGCAAGCGGCGCTCAATGCCATGGAGCCGGGACGGCAGTGGTTCTCGGTATGGTGCGTGGCCCTGTTGAACATCCTCTCCTCTCTGGGATACGGCATCGACCTCGCCCGGTCCGGAAAGACCGGTTCACCGAGATCGGTTCCTTCGAGCACGCTCTCACGGGAGGCAGCCACGTTCCTGCTCAATGCATCCCGTCTCGATGAGGAGGTTCTCGGGCGGCTTTCCGTCAAGCCATCCCTGAAAAGAGAGATTACCTCCTTTCTTCTGGCTGTATGCAACAAGGTGTCCGAGAAACGGCTCAAATCCGTTTCCTTCCTGGCGAAGCTGCTTGATTTTGACCTGAACCAGTGATAGAGGGGACCATTATGGACTTCCAAGAACTGATACTGAATCTGCAGGATTACTGGTCGCGTTACGGCTGTCTCATCGGGCAGCCCTATGATCTCGAGGTGGGGGCGGGAACATTCAATCCCCACACCTTCTTAAGGGCCTTAGGCCCCGATCCCTGGAACGTGGCGTATGTCGAGCCTTCCCGGAGACCCACCGACGGCCGGTACGGCGAGAACCCGAACCGGCTCCAGCACTACTATCAGTTTCAGGTGATTCTCAAGCCCTCGCCCATCGATGTGCAGGACATTTATCTGGACTCGCTGAGGCGGCTCGGCATCGACACCCTGGAGCACGATATCCGGTTCGTGGAAGACGACTGGGAGTCTCCCACCCTGGGCGCCTGGGGGCTCGGCTGGGAGGTGTGGCTGGACGGCATGGAGATCACCCAGTTCACCTACTTCCAGCAGGTGGGCGGATTCGACCTCGACCCGGTGTGCACCGAGATCACCTACGGTCTTGAGCGGATCGCCATGTTCCTCCAGAACAAGAGCTCGGTATACGACATCATGTGGAAGGGCTCCACGTCCTATGGCTATGTCCACCACGCGGGCGAGCGACAGTGGTCCATATACAACTTCGAGCTGGCCGATGTGCCGACTCTGCTCAAGCTGTTCAGCCTCTACGAGGAGGAGGGCAGGAGAGTGGCGGAGAAGGGCCTGGCCCTCCCCGTGTACGACATGTGCCTCAAGTGCTCCCATACCTTCAACCTCCTCGATGCGCGCAACGCCATCAGCACCACAGAGCGTCAGTCCTATATCGCCAGGGTGAGGGATCTGGCCAGGACGGCGGCGCGGCTCTACCTGGAAGGCATGCAGAACGAGAGGAGCAAGGAGTAGGCATGGCACAATCACTGCTGTTCGAGATCGGCACCGAGGAGATACCCTCCGGCTTCATCGTTCCCGCGCTCGAGTTCATGAGATCGTGGATTGGCGGCAGGCTTTCAGATGCAAATTTGCCGCACGAAGCCGTAGAGGTTTTCGGCACACCCAGGAGGCTCGCCGTGAGGGTGACCGGGCTGGCCGAAAAGCTGCCCGACACGGTGGAAAACCGGATGGGCCCGGCCAAACAGGCGGCGTTCGACAACGAGGGCAACCCTACCAAGGCGGCCCTGGGCTTCGCCCGCTCCGCCGGGGTGGACATCAAGGATATCGGATTCGTGCAGACGCCCAAGGGCGAGTATCTCTGCGTCACCCGGACCATCCCGGGCAGGCCGACCGATGAGTTCCTCACCGGGTTGCTGCAGGACATGATCTTCCAGATCCCCTTTCCCAAGACCATGAAGTGGTCGAACCCCGATGTACGCTTCGCCAGGCCGGTCCACTGGATTGCGGCCGTCTACGGCGGCCGGGTTCTGCCCGTGAGGTTCGGCGATGTGGAGGCCGGGAGCGTGACCTACGGCAACCGTTTCATGGCCGGTTCCGCCATAAACATCCCTGATGCGCAGGCCTATGAGGACCTTCTCACCAAGAGCTACGTGATCCCCGGAATTGAAAAGCGCAAAGAGCTCATCTGGGAAGGGGTGAGCATGAACGCCCGCAACCTCAAGGCCGAGGTGAGGGACAGAGACCTGCTCGACGAGGTGGCGAACCTGGTTGAATACCCGCACGTCATCATAGGCCGCTTCGACGACGCGTTTCTGAAGCTGCCCGCCGAGGTGCTGGTGACTGTGATGAAGCACCACCAGCGCTATTTCCCCATGTACTCACTGGACGAGGACTCGGCGCTGCGCCCCTATTTCGCTGCGGTGAGCAATATCGTGCCCAAGAACGACGCCGTGGTCCGCACCGGCAACGAGCGGGTGCTCAAGGCGCGGCTCGACGACGGCAAGTACTTTTTCGAGGAGGACCTGAAGGTCCCCCTGGAGGAGTATGCGGAAAAGCTGAGGGATGTCATTTTCCACAAGGACTTGGGCACCTCGTATGAAAAGATGGAGCGGTTCAGGAACATCGCCCGGTATCTGGCGGAAAACCTTGCCCCGGAGAAGAAGGAGAAGGTCGCGGAGGCCGCGTATCTGTGCAAGGCCGACCTGAACAGCCTCATGGTCTGCGAGTTTCCCGAGCTCCAGGGCATCATGGGCAGCGAGTATGCCCTGCGCCAGGGTCGCGATCCCGAGGTGGCTCGGGCCATCCGGGAGCACTATCTCCCGACTTCGGCCGAAGACGAGCTTCCTTCCGATGTCATCGGCGATGTGGTGGGTATATCCGACCGCATCGACACCATCTGCGGGTGCTTCGGCGCAGGCATGATCCCCACCGGAACCTCGGACCCGTATGCATTGAGGCGGCAGACCATCGCCATCGAGAACATCCTGCTCGCCAAGAACTACCGGGTGTCCATATCGGAGCTCATCGACCGGTCGCTGTTGGAACTCGCGGCAAGGCTCAAGAGAAGTGCTGCAGAGGTGAAAGACGATGTGCTGTCCTTCTTCCGCTCCCGGTTTGTCTCCATCCTCCAGGGCCGGGGCATCCCTTCGGATGTGATCGAGGCTGTCCTTCAGAGCTTCGACGATCCTGTCGACACCTTCATGCGCGCCCGGGCCATCGCCGACGTGAGGCACCAGGAGTGGTTCGCGTCCATCTCGTCCGCTTCAAAGCGGGTGGAGAACATCCTGAAAAAAGTGCAGGTGTCCGGCTCCGTGTCGGAAGACCTCCTTATCCAGGACGAGGAAAAGGCTCTGTACGGCCGATTCAGGGAGATGGAGGACTCGTTCATCGCCCATGCGGCCAAAGGGGAGTACGCCGAGGCCCTCAGGCTCCTTGCAGGACTGAAGGAGCCTATCGACAGCTTCTTCGACAAGGTTCTGGTCATGAGCGAGGACGAAGGCGTCCGGAAAAACCGCATTGCGCTGCTCAAAGGCCTGGTCGGGCTGTTCGACCGGGTGGCGCAGTTCTCGAAGATTTCGACCTGAAGAGGCATGAAAGGCGCCGATCCCACTCATGCACTGAGGAGAAGGCCGGAAGATTCGGTCACAGGAGACATGAGGGACGCCTTTTCCATCGATGTAGACAGGATCCTCCATTCTCAGGCGTACACCTCGTACATCGATAAGACCCAGGTGTTCTACCTGGTGGGGCACCAGGGGATCTCCCACCGCGTCATCCACGTGCAGCTGCTCTCGAGGATCGCCCGGACCATCGGACGCAGGCTCGGGCTGAACGACGACCTGATCGAAGCCGTCGCCATCGGTCACGATATCGGCCACCCGCCGTTCGGCCACGACGGCGAGCAGTACTTGGACGAGCTCTGCAGGCAGGCCGGGATCGGCCCGTTCAGGCACAACCTGCAGGCCATACAGTCCCTGGAGTGCATCGAGAAAGGCGGCAAAGGCCTCAACCTCACCCTCCAGGTCCTGGACGGGATTCTGTGCCACAACGGGGAGGCGACCGAGCAGTGCCTCTGCCCGGAGGCCGCCTTCACTTTCGAGGACCTGGAAAGGAAGATGGCGCTCACCCGCCAGGGGAGGACGCCTCCTCCCATGACCATGGAAGGCTGCCTGGTGAGGGTTGCGGACACGGTGAGCTACATCGGCCGGGACATCGAGGATGCCATATCGTTGGGCATCATCTCCCGCAGTGATATTCCACGGGAGGCTTCCCGCCTCCTCGGCGACACGAACGGCAAGATCGTCTACGCCCTGGTGGACGATCTCATCAGGCATTCCTCCGAAGGGCGGATCGCGTACTCTCAGCCGGTGTTCCAGGCGCTGGAGGAGCTCAAGCGCTTCAACTACGAACGGATATACCTCAACCCCCTGGTCAAGACCGAGTCGTCGAAGATCAGGACCATGTACAATCTCATGTTCCAGCGCCTCATGGAAGACCTGGAGGAGAAGCGACTGGACTCCCGGATCCGCACCCGGTTCCTGGCGAAGCTCGACCCGGCATACCAGGAGAGGCTGATGCCCGGAGAGATCGTCAGAGACTTCATCGCGAACCTCACCGACTCGGCGTTTCTGAAGGTGTTTCACGAGCTGTTCGTGCCCCAAGTGCTGGGATAACGGACAGAGCAGCGCAGGTCTGCGGAGGTTTTTCTCCAGGGCAAGACTGCTCGAGGCAGGCCCGCTGCCCGTCGCAAATCAGGCCTGCCGAGTTCATCAGAGCAGAGTTATTACCGGAGATCGTTTTGCCTCGTCCCTGCCAGCACCGTCCTTATGAGCCCGTGTGCCTCCATATGCGCTGGAGGAGTTCATCTCAAACACTATTCCTAAATCTCATGAAAGAGCCGAAGATGATCGAGTTAGCGCTTCAGGGGGGAGGATCACACGGTGCGTTCACGTGGGGGGTGTTGGATCGGCTTCTCGAGGACGACCGGATTCTGATAGAGGGCATCAGCGGCACGAGCGCAGGGGCCATGAATGCCGTGGTGGTGGCCGACGGGCTCGACCGCGGTGGCAAGGAGGGTGCGCGCGAGGCATTGACGAGGTTCTGGACTGGTGTGAGCGAGGCCGGGAGGTTCTCTCCTTTTCAGCGCACCCCGCTCGACCGACTGCAGGGCCGATGGACGCTGGACAACTCGCCTGGGTATATATTCTTTGATCTGTTATCGCGGATGGTGTCGCCCTACCAGATCAACCCCATGAACATAAACCCGCTTCGAGATCTCATTGCCGAGCTGGTGGATTTCGAGCATGTCCGTCATGCCGAGGGCATCAAGCTGTTTGTGGCGGCCACGAACGTTCGCACCGGCAAGCAGAAGATATTCCGCAGGGAGGAGATGACGGCGGACATGGTCATGGCATCGGCCTGCCTGCCCACGATTTTTCAGGCTGTGGAGATCGACGGGGAGGCGTACTGGGACGGGGGCTACATGGGCAACCCCGCCCTGTTTCCATTGGTGGAGGAATGCAAGGCGAGGGATCTGGTGATCGTGCAGATAAACCCCATCGTCCGTCAGCGGATCCCCCGCAAGGCGGCTGATATCATGAACCGTCTCAACGAGATCACCTTCAATACAAGCCTCATCAAGGAGATCCGTTCTCTGTCGCTCTTGAAGAAGCTCATCGAGGTGGGTGATCTGGAAGAAGAGAGTTACAAAGACGCGCTTTTCCACCGCATCAATGCGGATGTCGAGCTGGAGCCCTTGGGGGTGTCCAGCAAGGTCAATGTGGAATGGGCGTTTCTGAAGCACCTGCATGACGTGGGGTACCGCATTACGGAAGCCTGGCTCGAAGAAAACTTCAAGCACCTGGGTAAGCGCTCCACCCTCGATGTCGAATCGGCGTATCTCCACTGAATCGATCGAAAGGAACTGAGCCCGTGGCCGATACCAATTCTCCAGAATACGGACAGCAGGGCATGCGCAATGAAAAGGTCTTGGAGCGTCTGTCCACCGTCCTTCTTGTCCTCGCCACCATGACTTCCACCTGGAGTGCGTATCAGGCAACGCGCTGGAGCGGAGTGCAGACCGTCGGCTTCAGCGAATCAACGATCATGCGTGCCGAGGCTGCCAGGAGAACGAACATCGAAACCCAGCTCGTGAGTATCGACGTCGGCCTGTTCGTGCAGTATTACGAAGCCGTCAGCAAGAACGATAAACCGTTGGCGGATTTCCTCTTCCAGCGGTTCCGGCCGGAATTGAAGGCCGCCACCGAGGCATGGCTCAAGTCGGACCCGATGAACAATCCGAATGCCCCTCTGTCTCCATTCGTAATGGAGGAGTACTCCGTCGAGGGATCGAATGAAACGCTCGCACTCATCGAGCGGGCGGAAAAGACGTTCGAGACGGCCAGGGATGCGAAACAAAGCATGGAAGAATATATCTTTCTCGCCGTACTCTTTGAGCTGGTGCTGTTTTTCTCCAGTACATCCATGAAATTCAAAACATACAGCTTGAAAGCACTCATGCTTTCCCTGTCGGCGGCGGTCTACGCGGTCGGACTCGTTCTTCTCGTCGCGGTTTCCTGGCACTGATCCTTCAGAAAAAGGGAACGGGGACAATCCTCTGGAACCGCTTTTTACCCGTGTTTTTGCGGGTTCGCCATCAAGAATAGTTGAACGTTGATGACCGGCTCATGCCCGATGAGCCGTCACACCCCTCAGGTGCCGCCGTACCCCACCCGAATCTTTCCGTTCTCCACAATAACCGGAACCCGGCGGTCGCCGCCGGTGAGCGAGAGCATCTCCTGGAGCTTGGACGCGTCTTTCTTCACATCCACGTACTCCGCGTTCCGATAGGCCGACCTGGCCTGATCGGTATAGGGTCAACCCGACTTTCCGAAGATAACGATCCTCTCAGGCATGATGTTCCTCCGCTAGGGTATTCTGTTTATGCATATAACATACAAAGTATATGATAGAAAGTTATTCAAATCAATGGAGCCGGCCGCTGATTCTCTCATCTCCGGCGCTTCTTCATCTCCTCGTCCTGCCTGCCTGCCACGATAAGGGACATGAGATCCTGGATGTTCTGCGGCAGCACGGAAATGTTCTTCCCTGTGGACAGGGCGTAGTAGTACACCTGAGCTGATTTCTCCAGGGTTTCGGCGTTCCGCCTGGCGTTTGCCGGGTCAGCTCCCAGGCAGAGGGCGCCGTGGTTCTGGAGGATGTAGCAGTTGCAGCGGTTATCCAGCTTCGACACGACGTTGTTCACGAGTTCCGGGCTTCCCGACAGGGCGTACGGCACGATCTCCACCTTCGGGCCGATGGCGCTCGCCGCCTCGTCGAACAGTGCGGGTATGGGCTCGCTGATCACTGAGAAAACGCTTGCGAAGATCTGGTGTGTATGCACTATGGCGCCCGCGTCCTTGCGGTTCCTGTAGACCGCGAGATGCATGGCCGTTTCCATAGAGGGTTTCAGCCCGTTATCTTCCAGCTGCTTCAGATTGAAATCCACGATGCATATATCGTCAGGGGTCATAGAGGCATACTCGCGCTGTGAGGGCGTGACGGCAATAGCCTTCCCGCCGGGGACGAGCATGGAGACGTTCCCTCCGGTTCCCTGGACAAAGCCCCGCTCGACCAGGGCCTTCATGCATTCCAGCACCTGCCGTTTGTATGATTTGTATTTTCCCATAGCATGTTCCTCCTCACTTCCAGATTCTCCTGTCGACAATGGACGGCGCGCCAGCCTCCAGAGATCCTGGAGAAACGGGCTCGACCGCATCGATCTTCACGGTGCAGATCTCGCGGAACGCCGCTTCGAAACGTCCGATGAGATCATGGAGAGCATCATCCGATCGGTCGGTCTCCAGCTTGACCAAGAGATGATCTTTGTGTCCCGACCGGGTGACGACGAGCTGAAATCGCACATCGCCGAAAAGCCCGGCGAGCCTCTTCAGCTGGCTCGGCGCCACGAACATGCCCCTGACCTTGACCGCATCACCCAGGCGCCCGGCGATCCCGTTGAGCATCCGGGATGCTCTTCCGCACGGACAGGACTCTTCTCTGATGCTGGAAAGATCTCCTGTTCCGAAACGGAAAAGGAAGAAGACCGAATTGAGTCTGGTCACCACCACCTCGCCGAGCGCTCCAGGCGGGAGGTTCTCTCCGGTCTCGGGATCCACGATCTCTACCACGACCTCTTCGCAGAGGTGCCAGCCGTCTTTCTCCCGGCACTCGTATGCGATGTCCCCCACCTCGGTGGCTCCGTACATCTGATAGGAGTCGATCCCGAATTCTTCCTGAAAGCGTTTCCTCATGGAGGGCTGAAGCGGTTCCGCGCCGAAGCTCGCCCGTTTGAGAAAAAAGTCCCGGGCGAAATCATGTCCCATCTCGGAGGCCTTGTCGATGATAGACATGAGGAAGCTCGGCGTTCCGGTATATCCCGTTACCTTCAGGTCCCGGATGAGCTGCACCTGCTGCTGGGCGCCTGACGTACCCGAGGGCACCACAGTTGCCCCCACGCGTCTCAGACCTCCGTGGAAGGTCAGACCGGCTGCAACCATATGGTACGAAAAGGCGTTGAGCACGACATCCCCTTTCCTGAAGCCCGCCGCCCAGTACGCCCGGGCCCACAGGGGGTCGTCCGGGCTCAGATGCGGCTCGTACACGGGGCCGGGAGAGGTGAATATCCGGTCGATATCCGCATCGGGATCGCAGAACCCGCCAAAGGGAGGGTCCTGCATCTGAAGCTCGATGAGATCGCTGCGGGAAATGACGGGCAGCTTGCGGAGATCCGCGACGGTGCGTATGTCGCCGGGCGTGATTCCCCGTTCGTCGAAGATCTTCTTCACCATCCGGGAGCGCTCGAACCCCATGGCCGCCATGGCGGCGATCCTGCGGTCGAAATAATCGGCGCGGGCTTTACCGGTCAGGGTTTCCTTTTCATCGAAATACTCACTCATGAAATCCTCCTCTTCTTTAAAAAACAAAGCCTACAGCCACCGCTTGCGCCTTCTGTAGGACTTGATATCCTTATACATCCTGGTCTTGCCGCCTGCGCTCACCCCCAGGTAGAATTCCCTGACATCCGGGTTTTCCCTCAAGGCGTGCGCCTCGCCCTCCATGACGATCTTCCCGTTTTCCATGACATAGCCGTAGTGCGCTATCGTAAGCGCCATGTTCGCATTCTGCTCCACCAGGATGATGGTGGTCCCCTGCTCTTCGTTTATCCGCCTGATGATCCTGAAGATTTCCTTCACGACCAGCGGGGCCAGGCCGAGCGAGGGCTCGTCCAGGAGCAGGAGTCTGGGGCGGGCCATGAGGGCGCGGCCCATCACGAGCATCTGGAGCTCGCCGCCGCTGCAGTATCCGGCCAGGGATTTCCTGCGCTTGGTGAGCGCCGGGAAGTAGTCGTAGACCATGTCCAGGTCCTGCCGGAAGGGTTTCGTCCACCGGGTGGCGGTTCCCACCTTCAGATTTTCCTCGATGGTGAGGTATTTGAACGGCTGCCTTCCCTCCAGCACCTGGATGATTCCCCTGCGGGTGATCTCTTCCGGAGAGGAGTTCTGGATGGGAGAGCCGTCATAGAACACAGATCCGTCCGTCACCTTTCCGTTCTCCGGCTTCAGGAGGCCGGATATGGCCTTGAGCGTGGTGGTCTTCCCCGCGCCGTTACCGCCGAGCAGCGAGACGATCCGGTGCTTTTCCACGGAAAGGGAGACGCCTTTGAGCACCTGGATGACATCCGAGTACACCACGCTGATGTTGTTGAGCTGCAGAAGGATGTTCTCGTCCATACGCCCCTCCCTAGTAGGAAAACGGCCAGAGCCGGAAATTCGAACGCACGATCCGCCAGACCTCGGCGAGGCCTTTGGGCTCGAAGAGGATGAAGAGCACGATCGCAAGGCCGAAGGCGAGCTCCCTGAAAGCGGCCAGGTTGAGTCCGAATCCTGCGGACAGCCCTATGTTCATGAACATGTCCGTGAACCAGCGCAGGATTTCGTTGAGTCCTGTGATGAACACGGCCCCGAAGATCGCGCCCGGTATGCTGCCGAGCCCTCCGATGATCACCATGGCGATGTATTCCACGGACAGGCTGAGGGTGAAGGGCTCTGAGGTGATGCTGATCATGTAGAAAGCCCAGATGGCGCCCGCGAAGCCCGCATAAAACGAGCTGATGCCGAAAGAGAGGAGCTTGTAGGGGAAGATGGGGATGCCCATGCCCTCGGCCGCCCGGTCATTGTCGCGGATGGCGATGAAAGCCCTGCCGTAGCGGGTGCGCATGATGTTCTTCGTCATCCAGGTGATGAGCGCCAGGCACGTGAAGATCACGTAGAAAAACGGCCTGTCGCCCTCGATGGCAAGGCCGAAGATCGCGGCTTGGGGCAGGACGATGCCCATGGTCCCCTGGGTCAGCGACTCCCAGTGGATGAGAATGTACTCGATGATGAACTGGCCCGCAAGGGTGGCGATGGTGAGATAGAGCCCCTTGAGCCTTCCCGAAGGAATGCCGAAGATCATGCCGGCAAAGGCCGCCACGAGCCCCGCCGCAGGTACGCAGACCAAGAAGGGCAACCCGAGCCGGGTGGCGAGGATGGCGGCGGCATATGCCCCCACCCCGAAGAACGCCCCGTGACCGAGCGAGATGAGCCCGGTGTAGCCGATCAGGATGTTGAGCCCCAGAGCCGCGATGGCGGCGATACCGATCATGTTGCAGACATAGAGAAAGTACGGGCTGCTGATAAAGGGGAGCACCCCGAAGAGCAGGACAAGGCCGGCCAGGAGGCAGAATCTCCCGAAGTCGGTCTCGAAGACGGTGAGCTCCTCGGCGTATGACTCCTTGTAGTTGCCACAGGGATGGAATCTGAGCCTTCGCATCGTCTCCCCCTATACCCGTTCGATCTCCACGAGCCCGAAAAGCCCGTAGGGTTTGATGAGCAGGATGATCACCAGAACGATATACGGCACTACGTCCCGCAGCGAGGGTGAGATGTACCCGCAGGTGAAGGTCTCGAGCAGCCCGATGATGATGCCGCCGATGATTGCGCCCCCGATGCTGTCGAGGCCGCCCAGGATTACCACGGGAAAAACCTTGAGCCCGATTGCGCTGATCTCGTGCACGTTGATGCCGTTGATGATCCCGAGCACGATCCCGCTCATGCCCGCCACCATGGCCGCGATCGCCCATGACAGGGCGAAGACCTTCTTGACATGGACGCCGAGCGACAGGGCGGCGGTCTGGTTGTCGGCGACCGACCGCATGAAGATTCCCTGAGGGGAATACTTGAAGAAGAGGCCGAAGAGGACGAGAAACATGATGCCGATGAACGACGATGCCACATAGACCGGCGGGATGAAGACCGAGCCGAACTGGACCGAGAGCCCCTCGGGCAGGAACTCCGGGTAGGTGTGGAGATTGCCGCCGAAGAAGAAGAGCAGCAGGCCCTTGAAGATGGAGGCCAGCCCCACGGTGAGCATAATGACGAAGATCAGCGACTCACCGATGAGCGGACGCAGAAAGACGCGCTCCACTACAAACCCGAGGACAAAGCTTCCCGCCAGGGTGATGAGAAAGGCCAGATAGATGGGCAGTCCCGCCCAGGCGGTGAGCACCAGGAAGAGAAAGGCGCCTGTGGCCAGGAGCTCTCCGTGCGCGAAGTTCAGGACGCTCGACGACTTGAAGATCATCACGAATCCCATTGCCGAGAGCCCGTAGAGCAGCCCGATGCTGAGCCCGTTTACCAGAAGCTGTATAAAGAAATCCATCTCACACTCCTCATCTTCTCATTCAACAGTAATGATCCGGGCCGTGGTTTGTATCATGCCCACCTGCCCGTCACGGTATCGCACCTTTCCCTGAACCTCGATCTCGTCCTTGCCCCCGTACATGGCCTCGATCATGGGGAGGTACAATCCGTACACGAACCTCCTCCTGACCTTTCCCGTGCGGGTGAGCTCCTCATCGTCGGCATCCAGGAGCTTATAGAGGAGGATGAACTTCCTGATCCTCATCGGCGGAGGGAGCTGGGCGTTGACCTCCTGCACCTCCTCGAATATGAGCCGCTCCACCCGGGGCTGTTGGGAGAGATCGGTATACGTGGTATAGGGTATCATGCGCTCCTCGGCCCAGTTTCCGACGTTTCCCATGTCGATGTTGATGAGCGCCGTGATAAAGGGTCGGCCTTCGCCGAAGATGACCGCTTCCTTGATGAACAGGGAAAACTTGAGCCTGGTCTCGATGAAATCCGGCGAGAAGGCGTTGCCGTGCTTGTCCCTGATGATGTCCTGCTTGCGCCCGATGATGATGAGGTGCCCGTCGTCATCGAGGTACCCGGCATCGCCGGTGCGGAGCCAGCCCTGTTCGAAGGCCGCTTCGGTCGCCTCGAAGTCGTCGTGGTATCCGGCGAAAACCGTGTCGCTCGACACCAGCACCTCCTGGTCCTCGGATATCCTCACCTGCGTGCCCGGCAGCGGCTTGCCCACGGTCTCGAGCTTGACCTCGTCGTCGGGCTGTATCTGAAAGATGCCGCATGTCTCGGTGAGCCCGTAGCACTGCTTGAGGTTCAGACCCACAGACCGGAAGAACCGTATGACGTCCGGGCTGATGGGATGACCTCCGGTGTAGGCGCTGATGAACCGGGAGCAGCCCACCCGATCGAGCAGGGGTTTGAATACGGCGAAAGACGCCAGGAAATTGAGCGCCCGGAGCACCGCCGGCACCGGCCTTCTTTCTGCTTCACACCGGATAACGGCGGAGCCGATCTTTTCCGCCAGGGAAAAGAAGGCGCGGTTGACGAACCCGGCGTCGTCGATCTTCACCCTGATTTTCGAAGCCAGGTCTTCCCAGAATCGCGACGACGTGATGAGGATCGATGGGCCGATCTCGCGGAAATCCTGCTGGACGGTCTCGGGGGTCTCGGGAAAGTTCATCGTCATGCCGCCTGCCAGGGTCACCCCGACCCCCCACATCTGATCCACGATCCAGGCAGGAGGGCTCATGGACATCCAGTCGGAGCCTACCCCGATGGGCACTGTCATGAGCCACTGCCGCGCCATCGAGGTGAAATTTCGATGGGTGAGCATGGCGAGCTTGGAGACCCCGGTGGTGCCGGAGGTCATGATCATCAGCGCCGTCTCGTCGGCCCTGCCTTTCCCCAGCTCCTGCTCGAAGAGGCCGGGATGCTCCCGTTCGCGCCGTTGCCCGAGCTCCAGAAGCTCCCGGAAGCTCATGAGCAGAGGATTGTCCCGGTACGAGCCCATACCCGTGGGGTCGACATAGACGATGGTTTTTACAAAGGGAAGCTTGTCTTTCTGGTCGAGGAGCTTGTCCACCTGTTCCTGGTCTTGTGCAATCACCAGAGGCGAGCGGATCCGCACCAGCGCCTGGATGAGCTCGCTGGCGACCGCCGAGGTGAAGAGATTCAGGGTAACCGCCCCCAGGGCCTGGGCGCCTAGCTCGCTGAACAGCCACTCGGGATGGTTGTCCATGATGATGGCCGCGATATCGTTTCGCTTCAGGCCCAGTGCCTTCAAGGCGAACGAGACATGCCTGACATGGGAGAGATACTCTTTCCATGTATACCTCT
>Ga0209407_1000742_pt1 | contig 38713 bp, 31 predicted proteins | sample AD_JPNHG3_MetaG_FD_184410 | JGI IMG/M metagenome (GOLD analysis project Ga0209407, IMG submission 184410) | Active sludge microbial communities of municipal wastewater-treating anaerobic digesters from Japan - AD_JPNHG3_MetaG (SPAdes) (version 2) | ecosystem: Engineered > Bioreactor > Anaerobic...
CGCAGCGCCTGTTCGGCAAGGTCGGGATAACCGAGTTTGCCCACCGCCACTACCGGCACTTCCATGCCGGCGTTGGAAAGAATCTTGTTTTCCGCGAAATAATCCTTGACGATTTTCGATATTTCCAAAAAACAGCCCGGAGGCATGAATCCCGGAGGATGCGGCAGCCACCAGTTGTCGTAACAGCCGAGATCGACGTCAAACATGTCCACGCCGGCGCGAACGAGCGAAACCATATAATCAAGCGTCTGTTCGGTCGTGCGCTCGTTTTTGAATTTGCGCAGGGATTTAACCTTGTTCATTTTTTCCCCGTACGTTTCATTGAGCGCCAGTGAAAGGTCGATACGGTACATGACGGGATAGGAATCGCCGACGCGACGGCGTATTTCTTTGACCAGGTCGACGCCGAATCTCTGCCAGTCGGAATAAGCGCCTAAAGACCTTCGGTTAAAAGCGGTATTGGTCATTTGCTCAAGCAAATATCCTTCATGCCCGTGCAGATACACGCCGTCAATCAAAGCGGCCTTGGCATCCGCCGCGGCCTGGCCGGCATTTTTGATAATCCTGCGCGCCATGCGCCCGGAAAGAGGCCGGCACGGTATCGAAGGTATGTAAAAATTGGGGTTCCACGAAGCCGATACGGGAAGCTTGAATTTATTTATCAGGCATTCGGGAGAACCCACCCGTCCCAAACCGGGAGTAAGCTGAATAAAAAATTTGGCGCCGTATCCGTGACAGCGTTCGGCAATGTCCCGCCAGCCGGCGAAACGCGTGCGTGAAGCGTCAATGCGCGGAAAATAGGAAAGGTTATTGAGTTCCGTTACTGTGGGATCCACACCGTGGCTGACCGGCACCAGGCCGGAAGTGATAAGCCCGACACCGCCTTTCGCCCTCTCAGTAAAGTACTGGATCATTTTCGTGTTGGGGCGTCCCGTTTCTTCCGCCATGCTGATGTTGCCCATCGGCCCCATGACCAGACGATTTTTTATTTTCGTGCTGTTTACTTGTATTGGGCTGAACATCGCCGTGTAAGGGTAAAGTTTGGACGTAAGCATTCCTTCTTCCAAACGCGATTTATCCTCATACCAGGTGCCCAGTTTCTCGACAACTGCCTTCATGCGCTCATGGTATTTATTTGTCATAACTGACCTCTCATAAAAATTCTAAAGTTTCATAAAAATATTCATGATGAGTGAACAACAACCTTGCCGTTACTAAATATGTCTATCTTCTGACCATGTTGAACAAAAGCGAGAAATTCCGCCCCCAAACTGTCGACAGTGACGATGCGGTTCCCGTTCCACACATCCGCCAGAATCACGCCCGCCGCGGCGAGCGAATCTATCTCTTCGGAAAAGAGCATGGCCAGGGGAGCAGCGCCCATGGAAGCGGCGGTTTGCAACACCATACCGCCGGTAGTGGAACCGATTGTCTTGGGCAGGCATAGTACTTTGCCGCTCAACGCTTTGCCGTAAACATCGGCATTATTCTGGTCGCCGCATTTAATTATTTTCTTGTTAGACATCGCGCCTTTCTGAAAAGAGGCCAGCGTATTAAATCCCTGACGGGAGACAACCGCCTCGCCGGACACGTTGCCGGGCATGACCGCTCTGCCTTTGAATTCTCTGGTTTTTTCAGCCATAGATTCCTCCTTCTACCGCGATACGCGCGGTTTCGGCATCGGTAAAATAACGCGCCGTCGTGTAAGTCCGCAGCTTGTTTGAATTGGTCATCACCGCCTTCTTGGCGCACAGAGGATTGTTCATATACATAAGCGGACAGATGGAGGTGAGACGCGCGCCGATACCCGTTAATCGCGAGTAAGAAACCTTGTCGTTCCTGAAGGCATCAGCAACGGCGGGAGCGGCAGTCATAATGGTAGTTACCGCAAGCTTTTTCTTTCCGGAAGATTTGAGTTCGGTCTCGAAATGTTCCAGCCATTCGTAGATCTGCCGCAGGCTCAAATGCGGACAACCGATAAAACAAACTTTCGGCCTCGCCGCGGGATTTTTCCACATCAGCGGGTAGCTGTCACGCACTCTTTTCAACTCGGCGTCGTCTATAACATAAGTTTTGTATCCAGACTTCAGCAGACCGCGCGACAATTCCAGCGCCTCCGGGGTCAAGTCCTCAATGTGGTACAGGCCGACAGCGCCGTTGCTGGCCGCGGCGGCTCCCATATCCTTGAGATAATCTTTTACGCGCTGATTGAGCTCCTCTCCCAAAAAAGACGTCAAACCCGAGACGAATGGAACTTCTTCCATCACCTTCATGCCGATGGCGCTGCCCAATATCTGGGCTTCGGGCAGTGATTTGGTTTTGACTTCAATCAGCCAGTCCGCCTTCCGGCCTTCGTCAGTCAGCAGGCCGAACACGGGGGCGCGCCCCGTGATGCCGCAGAGCAACTCCAGCAAACCGGAATTACGGTTGGTACGAGCGCCCAAAACGGAATTGGCGTAAACCACCGCCGAAGATTCCGCCCAGGCAAGAATCTGGCCTTTTCGCGGAATGTTGCCCACTTCATCCATGTAACAGGTGCAGGTAAAAGACTTGTCATCTTTAAGCCCCACCTTGCGCAGTTGTTCTTCGTACTGCGCCTGTTTTCCGTACATGATTTTTTTGAAAATAAATTTTTCAAGAATGTTGACGGGAACGTTCTGGAAATCCATGGGGCGGGGGTCAACGGTGAAAGGCTTTGCCGTTTTCAATCCCGCGGCGATTAATTCATCAACAAGGGAAAACACCGGTTTGAGCAGCGGAATGCCAAAAGACGTAACAAGATGAACGCTTCCCCCAATCGGGGCGAGATGTTCGGCTCCAAAAATCTGCCCGTAAAGCACGACAGATTCCAGCGCCTTGCGCATTGCTTCGCCCTGCTTGCCCGCCAAAATTTCCTTCTCCTCATCGGTCAACTGCAGAGAATACTTTTGCATCGGGATGCCTCCTTGATCGGGCGCTTAAATGTTAAAAGAAATTTCCCCCTACACGCGGCGACAAACAGAATCTTAAAGAGAGCTTCGCAAATAACCTGTGAACGGTTTTGATAAGAGATTTAATGTCGGGTTTATTATGCCATCGGAGGGCAATAGAGTCAATTTCTTTTTCCCGGAAAAGCGTTTATACCCTGCGTGGCGCGGTTATTTTCAGCGCGCATTTCCTCGTTCATGCCGCGCAAAAGCAGGAAGATATCGGCGGGATTGGGGAAAAGAATTCGCCGCTTTACTTAATCTTTTGCAGCATTTCACCCATCATTTTGTGGACAAGGTTGATGGCCTTGAGGGGGCGAATCATTACTTTGAAGTCGGTGATTCTGCCGTCTTTGCCCCAGGTAATCATGTCCACGCCGTTAATGGAAATGCCGTCAATAACAGTGTGAAATTCCAAAACGGCACTGTTGCCGGAAATGACCTCCCTGAGATATCTGAATGTCTCGTTATTCAGCACGTGTAGGGCGGCGGTAAGATAAAGTTTGGTGAGGGGTTTTCCCGCCTGCGGCGTGTGCACCACAGGAGAATGAAAAACAACATTTTCCGCCAGGATATTATCCAGACCCACGGCGTCCCTTGCTTCAACCAATCTGTGCCATTCTCTTACGGTATCTTCAATCATGCGTTAAATATACCCGGATTTTAGTGAATATCAAGCAGAAACATCCGCGCCGGAAACAAATTCCGCTCGCGCTTTTGATTTAAGCTTCGTGCGCTTTTTTGCCGTAAACTCTCTCATACGCCGCGCAGTTGGGACAGATGCCGTTTTCGATATTTTTGACAAACCAAAAAGCAAGCCCCCGCTGTTTCTTTCTGGCGCGCGAACATACCGGGCACTCCAGACAACGCCTGGCCATTTGTATGTCTTTTTCGGAAACAGAAGCCGCGCTCATAAAAATACTCCTGTCAACAAATGCTGATAGGTTATTCTTCCTGACCGGGGATAATGATACGGGAAGCCTCCTGCCTCTGTATCTCCTTTGCCTCTTCAATCATCGCCTTGACCGTTTTATCAATGGCCGCGGGCAGTTTGTCCAGCGCCTCGCTGAGCGTCTTTGCTCCTTCAATGACACATTGAACGGGGATAGGACCTTTGGGCGACATGAGCTGGGTCATTCCGGTAAAGACGCGTTCTCTATTTTCATCAACCGCGCCGTCAATTTTCACCGGCGTCAGGCAACGAACGGTGGCGAAAGTCAGGTCGGTAAAAGTTTCTTCTTTGTAAAGATTGTCTTTGTTTACTTTGATATCGGTAATTTTGGCTGAATCGGTGCCGTTCACGGGTTGTCTCCTTTGCTTATGAAATTGACCCTGAAAAATAACGAGAAGCGCAAAGTCAACAGCCCATATTTTCCCGGATCAGCATCTGATTACACTGAAAACACTTCCGGGTCAAATGGAATTACAGAAATTTGAAGAAAAGACGATAAAGTACCGGATTCCCGTTTTTTCTGTCGTGACAGAAACAAAACAGCATAACCTGGACATTCACGCTTTCCCGCAATGACATTTCTTATTGCCGGAAAGCGCCTTCCATGACGGTTTCGGCGATGCTTTTTCTGCCCGAGGGAAATTCTCTTTTCTGCTGATAATCGGGTAAATCTTCCAGTTTGCCGGGTCTGCCTAGGGCAATCATTGCCTCCACCTGGTAACCTTCGGGAATCAGCAAAACCTCCTTGGCCCTGTTGTAGCTAAATCCCTGCATGCCGTGGACAACCAGATTCAAAAGCGAGCCCTGCAGGGCGAAGTTTTCCCACGCGGCGCCGGCATCGTAGGAATGCGTGCGCGCATGCTTGTTGTTGCCGAACGTGGTTTTGGAAATAACAACAATCAGCGCGGCGGCGTTATGCGCCCAGTTTTTGTTGCCCTCTTCCAGTAAATTGAAAAAAGCTTCCCAGTGGCTGGTGTTGCGACGGGCGTAAATGAAGCGCCAGGGCTGGTTGTTGTTGGAAGAAGGCGCCCACCTGGCTGCCTCAAAAAGCTGAAACAGCGTCTTTTCGTCAATTTCTTCGCCGGACATCGCGCGCGGCGACCAGCGGTTCAAAAATATTTCGTTTACATTATATTCCGATTGGCGAAAATTTCTGATGTTCATAAAAACACCTCCCAACTTTTTTTATTGCGAGTTCACAGATACGGTCATTTATTCCGCGCTAAATATTCTTTCATCCTAACAAGACTCATACAGTTAAGGCAGTCTTCACTGGAGAGCCATCCCTTGCGCGCAATCTTGACGCCAAAGCTTACATCACGCAAACCCGCAATCTGATGAGCGTCGGGATTAATCGCGATTTTTACGCCCTTGCGCTTGGCGTAGATACAGTGGCGCCAATCCAGATCCAGTCTGTGCGCGTTGGCGTTGAGCTCGACGGCCTTGCCGAATTTCGCCGCCGTATCGATTACTTCCTCCAAGTTCACCGCATACGGCTCGCGCGACAGAAGCAGCCGCCCGGTGGGATGCGCCAGCATTGTGGCGTATTTGTTTTGCAAGGCTTTTTTCAGGCGCGCGGTCATCTCTCTTGCGGGCATGTTAAAATTGGAATGAACGGCGGCAATGACAAAATCAAAACGCGCCAGCGTCTTTTCGTCATAATCCAGAGAACCGTCAGGAAGAATATCCGCTTCGATTCCCTTGAAAATATGAAACGGTTTTAATTTTTTGTTGAGCTTGTCGATGAGTTCATGCTGTTTTTTTATATCCTCTATTTGCAGACCTCCCGCGTAATACGCGGAACGGCTGTGATCGGATATGCCGATATACTGCAGTCCCATTTCTCTTGCCGCGCGCGCCATGTTTTCCAGCGTCTCCCCGCCGTCGCTGAAATTGGTATGAACGTGAAAAATCCCGCGCACGTCTTTTTCTTCCACCAGCTTTGGCAGCTCGTTTTTTTCCGCGGCCTGGATTTCCCCCATATTCTCGCGCAGCTCCGGCTCAATAAACTGTAATTTCAGCGTAGCAAACAGTTCTTCTTCATTTGCGCACTTGATATTTTTCTCACCGCGGAAAAGGCCGTATTCGTTCATTTTGAGCCCCATGTCCTTGGCGCGGCCACGCATGGCGGTATTGTGCTCTTTGGAACCGGTAAAGTGATGCAGGGCGTAAGGATATTCGGCGGACGTCACAATGCGCAAATCGGCATTGATGCCTGATTTTAAAACAACGCTGACCTTTGTCTCACCGTTGGCGGTCACAGTTTCAATCCGCTCATAAGAAGTAAAATGCCCGCCCAGTTTTTCAGGGTTTTTGCTGGCAGCAAGAATATCGATATCCTTAACCGTCTCGTTGCCGCGGCGGAGCGATCCGGCGATGCTGATGGACAAAATACTTTTATCCCTTTTCAAATATTCCAGAAGCACTTCCGCCTCAACGGCAACCTCGGCATAGAGCCTTCTCTCTTTGTAAACCTTGAGTTTGGCGATGCCGGCAAGGATATTGTCCTGCGTTTTTTCGCCGAAGCCTTTTAAATCAACAAGGCGGTTTTCTAAGCAGGCGTACTCGAGTTCCCCCACATCCTTTACGCCCAGCTGTTCATAAAGGGCGTGGATTTTTTTGGGGCCCAGGCCCGGAATTTTGAGCATTTCCAGATGTCCAGGAGGAACAGAATCCTTAAGCTTTTCGTAATACTCCAGCTTGCCCGTCTGTATTAGCTCGGTTAATTTTTTACTGATGGCCTCGCCGATACCTTCAATTTCTGTAAGTCTGTTTTCTTTGACCAGTTCATCAAAATCGACTTCACTTTTTTCCAAATTACGGGCGGCATTCTGATAGGCGCGGGACTTAAAGGGGTTTTCTCCCGTTAATTCCAGAAGCGTGGCTATTTCCTCCAGAATCTGGATAATTGTTTCTTTAGTCAGCATTTTTTTCATCGCCAATTGGACTTATTGTATATATTGAGCCACGGCAAATCATTATTTTAATTTTATTGAGGCATTACTTGACATTCTACTCTGAACATAATATAAGGCGCGCACTCTCGAACGAGCGCAGACTGATCAAGTCCCCATCGTCTAGAGGCCTAGGACACGGGCCTTTCACGCCTGTAACTGGGGTTCGACTCCCCATGGGGACGCCAAAATAAAAAAGGGCAAACTATGTTTGCCCTTTTTCTTTGCCGGAATTCTATTTTTCCTTTTTTTTCGACTCCGTTTTAGCTTTTGCCGCGGATTTTGGCTTTTCCGCTGCTGCCTTTTTCTTAGGTTCTTTTTTCGCCTTCGTTTCTTTTCCTTCTTTGGCTTCTTTGGGCGCTGCCTTCGCCGGCTTTTCCTTTAATTCTTTTTTTGCCGGAGCCGCGGGTTTTTCTGGTTCCGGCACAGACTTTCCTTCATCTTCCGGTTTGGATCTGGGCGGTTCCGGCGGACTGAGAGAAGGAGTCTTCTCAGGCACTTCTGCCTTCGCCGGCTTGGCCGCAGTTGCCGGTTTGGAAGGCTTGTCTTTGGGTTTAGGCGCTTCTTTCTTTTCCTCTTTCTGTTTTTTCTCCTTTTCCTTTGGCACCTCAACCAACTTCCGCGCTTTTGCCTGAGCTAATTCTTCCGCCTGTTTCACATATTTCTCAAATACGGCGATTCTTATATCCGTCCGTCTTATTTTGGCTTTCAAGCTTTTTACCAGGGGATCGTGCTTTGCTTTTTCTTCGCTGATACCCTTTTGGGCCAATTGCTGCAGGCGCAAGTTCAGTTTTTTTTCAAAAATTCGACGTTGCTCAAGTCTTACCTCTTTGCTCTTCGACGGCATTTTCCCCTCCAACTATTTTAAATTCTTGATTTCAACAGTTAAATAGCAATATTTTTCACTGAAAGCTACAAAAATATTTTCCATATCGACAATAAAACTGGCGGCGCCCCGTCGGATAGCTTGACTTTACTAACGCCATCGCCAGCCAAGCTCCATCACAAACCGCCCCGCTGCCAAAATTATCTCTCCGCTTCCAATACGCCAATAACTTCAACATGCCGCGTTTGCGCAAACATGTCCAACGGCAAAAGAGCGGTCAATTCATAACCTTGCCCTGTCAGATATTTAACGTCGCGCGCCTGGGTGGCGGGGTTGCAGGAAACATAGACGATTTTGCACGGCCGCGAAAAGGCGATTGCCTGCAAAACGGACGGCCCACAGCCCGTGCGCGGCGGATCGAGGAGGATTACGTTTGTTTTATTTTTCGCGGATAAAAATACGCCCGGCAGTATTTCTTCGACCCTGCCGCACAGAAAATCAATGTTTTTCACGCCCGCCCGAGAGGAATTTAACCACGCGCACTCGATCGCTTTATCGTCCTGTTCAATGCCAATAACATTCCGGGCAAAAGGCGACAGAAAAACGGAAAAAAGACCGCTGCCACAGTAAGCGTCAACCAGTGTATCGATTTTCTCGACCGCCATCGCGCGGCAGACTTCATCCACCAGTCTGTCCGTCAAATACAGATTGGCCTGAAAAAATCCTTCCTGCGGCACAAGAAAATCTTTTTCTTTGACCACGCGGGCAATCATTTCTTTTTTTTCCGTCCGAACCCCGCAAACACCCGACCAGATTGTGTACCCGCCTTCATTGCGTGCTTCCGATAACTTGTCGCGGCGCAAAATTTCTATTTTTTCGTTTATCGTCTCATCCACAATCTCACAGCGCTCAATATTCACAACATCGGCTCCGGATACGTCCATGAAACCCAATTTCTGACCGTCGGCTCCCTGCGCCGCGTGCAGTTGGGCTTTGCCACGGTAATGACAAGTTTTCGGCGAGGCGATTATTTCATGAACAGGCGGCGCGGCAATCCCGCCGATTTTTTCGAAAGCATCTATCACCTGTTTCTTCTTCACGGCCAGCTGCATTTCATACTTCAAGTGCTGATAACAGCAACCGCCACAATGTCCGTAATACCGGCACAGGGGTTCTATTCTGCCCTCCGACGGTTTAATAATCTTTATAATCTCGGCCCGCGCGAATTTCTTTTTACGTTGAACTATTTCCACTTCCAATTCATCGCCCGGCGCGGCAAAGGCAACGAAAACGACAAAATTATTCACCCGCGCCACCCCCTCACCGCCGAAGGCTATGGATTCGATTTTCACATTAACGCGGTTTTTAATCTGCATGTTTATCCCCACACGGGCGTAAATAACACGCTCATTCGACCCAGGTCAATACAACACGCTATTTTTCTTTACAACAGATGACAATATTGTTATCTATCCGGCGAAATAAATCCATTGAGGAATGTCTAACGATGCCTGCTGAAAAAAAATCCATTCTCTGCCCGAACTGCCGCAAGCTGATCAGCGCGGATGAACCCAACTGTCCCTATTGCGGGCTGGCCCGTCCCGACCTGCTCAATATGGCCGGAATAATCAGAAAAATTTTTGCCCTCAACCCCATTCTTACTATTATCTATGTAAACATCTTTTTTTATGTTGTCTCTCTTCTGCTCAATCCGACGGGCATATTTTCCGGCGGCGGTTTCCTTTCCTTTCTGTCACCCTCCGGTCAGAGCTTGTTTCTTCTGGGCGCGACGGGAACATTTCCGGTGTTCGGATTCAACCGTTACTGGAGCCTTGTTTCCGCATCTTTCCTGCACGGCGGAATTATACATTTAGCTTTCAACATGATGGCTTTATATCAGCTGGGTCCTTTTGTTTTGCATGTTTTCGGATTTCACCGTTTTTTCAGCATCTACATCCTCACGGGAATCGCCGGCTTCGCCGTTTCGCTGATTTTTGGCGTGAATTTCACCATCGGCGCTTCCGCCAGCATCTGCGGCTTAATCGGCGCGATTGTTTACTACGGGAAAAACCGCGGCGGCGAGTTTGGACAGGCGATATACAAACAGGCGCTGGGCTGGATTATCGGCCTGATAATTTTCGGCCTTATCTTCAAGGGCATAAACAACTGGGCGCACGGCGGAGGCGTGATTTCCGGAATACTTCTGGCCATGCTCATGGGCTATAACGAAAAAAGAGATGAAACGGCCAAGCAAAAGCTTCTGGCCTATGTCTGCATCCTGGTCACGCTGGGTGTTTTAATCTGGGCGCTTCTGTCTTCCGTGTTTTATACGCTATCTCGCCTGTAAAGGATTAGAGAAACACAAAATGATACATGGCTTTGTTTACGGTACAATCGCCGATCGCCCGGCAAGATCATCGCCCATATGATTAATAAATTCAAAAACGAAAACAAAAAATCCGTGTCCGTCTTTGCCTGGGCATCTTTTCTGAATGATTTAGGTTCGGATATGATTTATCCTGTCTGGCCTTTGTTTGTAACTTCCTTCCTGGGCGCCAATATGGCCGTCTTGGGGTTACTCGACGGAGTGGGTGAAGCTTTTGTTTCCATCTCCAAAGCTCTTTCCGGTTACCTTTCCGACAAAATAAGAAAAAGGAAAATTTTCATCTGGTCCGGCTATCTTTTTGGTTCGTTGTCGCGCGTGGGCTACGCTTTCGCACCTGCATGGCAGTGGCTGTTACCGCTTAAAATATTAGACCGCTCCGGGAAAATACGCGCCGCACCGCGCGATGCTTTCGTTGCGGATATTTCCACCGAGCAGAACCGCGGCGGTAATTTCGGCTTAATGAAAGCAATGGACAACCTCGGCGCCGTATGCGGCATTATCATTTGTCTTTTGCTTTTTGAACAAATCGGTTTTACAAATCTTTTCCTTCTTGCCGCCCTGCCTTCTCTGGCCAGCGCTTTTCTCATTTATAAACACATCAGAGAAAATAAAGCTTCCGAACAAAAGTTATACGCCCGTTTCACCCTCAAAGATCTGGATGCCAACTTTAAATTATTTCTTTTTCTGAACTCTGTTTTCACTTTGGGCGCTTTCAGCTATTCTTTTTTGCTTATCTTTGCCGGCAAAAGCGGTTTCAATGCCGTGTACCTGCCCGTATTTTATCTCATCATCACCGTCACGGCGGCGATTTTTTCTCTGCCCATGGGGAAGCTATCAGATAAAATCGGCAGAAAAAAGCTGATGCTTCTGGCCTTCCTTTTATGGGCGGCAATCTGTGTAAGCCTTATTCTTTCCACCACTCCCGTCGCCATCATCGCCGTTTTCGTCCTTTATGGTATCCACAAAGCGGCACTGGAAACTGTGCAAAAAACATACACCTCAGAACTTTGCCCAGATTGTTTCCGTGCTACCGGATTGGGAGTTTTTCAAATGGCCATTGGCATTTGCGCCCTGCCGGCTTCGGTAATCGCCGGCGTGTTGTGGGATAAAATAAACATGCAAGCACCTTTTTATTTATCCCTGACGCTATCCCTTATTGCCTGTTTATTACTTTTCTTTGTTCGGGAAACTTCATGCAACGGCAACTAAGGCTACCTTTTGGCCAAAAGCAACCCCTTGAAATAGCTTCCTTCCGGGTGTCCAAGTAAAACAGGATGATCCGGCCCCGGCCCGAAACGCTCCATAATCTGCAATTCGGCACCAACATCGCGCGCGGCGCCCAGAACAATTTTGTAAAACAAATCCTCTTCCACGTAATGAGAGCAAGAAAAAGTAGCAAGAAATCCCCCCTTTGACAGCCGCCTAATTGCCTGCATATTAATTTCTTTGTAGCCACGGACGGCATGGGCGACATCCGTTTTATTCTTGGCAAAAGCGGGCGGATCGAGGATAATCAAGTCAAAACTTTCCGCGGCGTTGCGCAGATAATCAAAAGCATCTGTTTCCAGTACGGGGTGGTCGTCAGAATTAATGCCATTGAGCTTGAAGTTTTTTAAAGCTTGGGCGCAAGCGGATTTGGACACGTCCACGGAAATCACGCGCTTCGCCCCTGCAACAGCGCAATAAACGGAAAACGCCCCGCTGTAGGAAAAACAATTCAACACATCGGCGCCGCCGCTCAACGCGCCCAGTCTTTCGCGATTGACGCGCTGGTCCAGAAAAAATCCGGTCTTCTGTCCACCGACAAAATCAATTTCAAAAATCTTACCGTTTTCCTTTATAGTAATCGCCGCGGGATTTTCGTCACCGTAAATAAATCTTTTTCTTTCTTCAAGCCCCTCAAACTGGCGAGAACGACCTTCGCTTTTTTCATAAATATTTTTCGGCTTCAGCGTCTCCACAAGCGCGCCCACAATAATATTTTTTTGCTTTTCCATTCCCGCGGTTGCAACCGAAACAACCACCGTGGAAGCGTAGATATCGGCAATCAGCCCGGGGAACCCGTCGCCTTCCGCGTTAATCAGCCGATAGGCGTCGGTCTGCGCATTGATGATTTTTCGCCGTAAAAAACGCGCTTCTCCAACGCGGCCGCGCCAGAAATTCGCGTCAATAACATCGGCACACCTCCGCGTCAAAACACGAAAGATGATGTCCGTGCGCGGATTAAAAAAACCTAAAGCCAGCGGCTCCCCTTCATAATCCCTGCATAAAACCACATCACCGGCGGCTGGCCCGCCGGCAATCTTCTCCACGGCCCGGGAAAACACCCACGGGTGCCCGCGTCTCAACACCTCTTCCCTGCCTTTTTTTAAGGTTATTTCCGGATAATTTCTCTTTGACATAGCCTGTTAAAAATATCTTTTCCGGCTTGAAATAGCAAGGCTGATTGTATTATGTAGTAAAGCAGATAATTAAAAATCCATCACCCGGTAAACGGAGCAAAAAAATGCACGCAGTAATTATGGCCGGCGGCAGGGGAACAAGGTTCTGGCCGCGCAGCAGGGAGAAAAAACCCAAACATCTGCTGGATATCACCAGCGACAGAACCATCATTCAGGAAACGGTTGACCGCATAAAGCCGATAATCGACCCGAAAAATATTTTGGTTGTCACGGGAAAAAAGCAGGCGCGGGAACTGAAAAAACAATTGCCGCATGTGCCCTCGGGAAACATCATTATCGAACCATACGGGAAAAATACTGCAGCCTGCATTGGCCTTGCGGCTCTACATATACAAAAGAAGTCCGGCGATGACATCATGGCGGTACTGCCGGCGGACCATGCCATCGGCAACTCCGACGAATACCGCAAAGTATTATCCGCCGCGATCCAGGCGGCAGCCCAACCGGACACGCTTGTCACTGTTGGCATAAAACCGCACAGTCCACACACCGGTTTTGGCTATATCGAGCGGGGTGAATCCTGCGGCCGGATATCCGGCCGGGAAGTTTTTCGCGTCCGTTCCATCCGTGAAAAGCCGGACATGATTCAGGCGCAGTCTTTTGTGAAAAGCGGAAACTTTTACTGGAACAGCGGTATGTTCATCTGGAAAACTTCGGCAATCCTCGACCGGATAGAAAGATTTCTGCCCGAGCTGCACAAAGGTCTTGTGAAAATCAAAAAAGCATTGGGAACGGCTCACGAGGCGCGGACTTTGGCCTATGTTTACAAAAAACTTCCTTCCATCTCCATCGATTACGGTGTTATGGAAAAAGCCGATAACGTATTCGTCTTCCCTGCTGATTTTGGATGGAGCGACGTGGGAAGCTGGGATACCGTTTATGAACTGGCCGTCAAGAATCCCCAGGGTAATGCCGCCGCCTGCAGCAGCGAGGCTATTTTCGAAAACACCCAGAATTGCTATGTCTACAGTCCGAAAAAACTTGTGGCCATAGTAGGAGCAGAAGATTTGATTGTCGTGGACACAAAAGACGCCCTTCTGATTTGTAAAAAGGGCTTTTCTCAAAACGTGAAAAAAGTCGTCGAAAAACTGGAAAAAGAAAAAAAGAAAAAGTACCTGTAATCTCTTACTTCAAAAACAAGGGTTTCCCCCTGAGTTTATCTTCTCCTTTGTTGAGTTCATCGATAATAGCCTCTATCGAGACAACCTCATCGTCAAAAGTGATAATCAAAAAATCTTTGCGCTTAAATTCGTATTTTTTTACGCCTTCTACTTTATTCAGGATAGCACCTATCCTGCTGCTCGCGCCTCAGGCGGCACAGCCGGGCACGGTTAACCGCACGATTTTTTCTTCCGCGAACGTCGCGCCTGAAACAACGAACAGAAAAACGAACACCAAAAAAACGATGAATCTTTTTTTCATCCGACACCCCTGGGATATGTTTCCGCCTCAATAATAGCGCCGAGATTTCCCATATGCAAACACAATTTATAATTGACAGTTAAATTTTAATTTGTGATAAAACTCCCTCAGTTAAATCGACAGAAAGATTTTTAATGCATATCTCTTTAAAAAAACAGTTTATTTTGGCTTCCGCCTCACCACGGCGCAAGGAATTATTGCGTTCAGCCGGGCTGAAATTCAGAATCGTCCCCGCTTCTGTGCGGGAAAAGTATATCAGCGGCGAGACACCGCGGCAACACGTCCGCCGGCTGGCTCAAAACAAGGCCGAACTTATCGCCGCCAAATATCCGGATGCCTGGGTGCTGGGCGCGGACACAATTGTGGTTGTCGACGGAAAAATTTTGGGGAAACCGAAAAACAAAACACAGGCAAAAAAAATGCTGCAACAGCTCAGTGGCCGTACCCACAAAGTTTACACGGGATTTACCATAGCGCGCAGGGCGTTATCCATTCGTAAAACACGTATCGTCCACTCTGCGGTAAGGTTCAAAAACATCGCCCCGGAAGAAATGAAATGGTATATTGCATGCAAAGAGCCTTACGATAAAGCAGGCGGCTATGCCGCGCAGGGGAAAGGAGCCTATTTTATAAAATCCATCCATGGCTCATACACGAACGTCATCGGCCTGCCGCTTTGTGAAGTACTGGAGGAATTTAAAAAAGTGGGGGCGCTAAACTTCAGGTGATTTAAAAATGAGCAAAGACATTGCCGCAAACATAGCCGAAATCAGACGCCGTATCGCCAATGCCGCAGCGCGCTACGGCCGGGATCCTTACGCGATAAAGCTGATGGCGGTAACCAAAACCGTTGCAGTTGAACGCATAAAAGAGGCCGTTGACGCGGGGATTACTCTATTTGGCGAAAACTACGTACAGGAAGCCAAAGAAAAAATTACCGCACTGGGAAAAAACGTCCAGTGGCACATGATCGGCCGCTTGCAGACCAACAAAGCGAAATACGTCGTCCATCTTTTCGACTGCGTTCAGTCCGTGGACCGTATCGAGCTGGCGCTGGAACTTGACAAAAGAGCGCGTCTGGCCGGATATAACCTCAACGTGCTCATCGAAGTAAATGTCAGCGGAGAGCAAACAAAGAGCGGCATCGCCGTCCCAGACACACCGGAGCTGATAAAAAAAGTCGCGGCTCTGGAAAATATTTCCGTGCGCGGTCTAATGACCATGGCTCCGTATTCCGACAACGCTGAAGATTCCCGCCCGTATTTTCGTGCCTTGAAGAATCTCGGGCGGCAAATCTCCGAAGCGATGATACCGGGCGTACAAATGGACGAGCTTTCCATGGGCATGACGGATGATTTCGAGGTAGCCATCGAGGAAGGGGCAACAATTGTCCGCATCGGGCGCGCGATTTTCGGAGAGCGGAAATAACCTGTATGTAAGATTTTACTTTGTGCGCGGCGCGGAAGTAAACACGGAATCGGCTACGGAATTTTCTCCCTGCAGAAAAGCTTTTTCGCCTTGGGCTTTATATATTGCTACGCAGGTATCCACAACATTGCTGTCGTAAAGTTTTCCCTTGTGCCTAACTATTTCTTCCATGGCGTTATCGACACCCCGTGCCGGACGATAAGGCCGATGAGAACCCATCGCTTCAATAACATCGGCTACGGCAATTATGCGCGCTTCCAGCAATATCAGGTCACCTTTTAATCCTTGCGGATATCCGGACCCGTCGATTCTCTCGTGGTGCTGCAATATTATATCGGCAACGGGATAGGGAAACCTGATTGTTTTCAAAATGTCATAGGCGACGCGACAATGCGTTTTAATTATTTCCATCTCCAGATCAGTCAAACGCCCGGGCTTGGTCAGAATTTCCGCGGGAACTGATATTTTCCCGATATCATGCAGAGTCGCGGCAATGTTAATCGCCTCTATCTGCTCCGAGGACAATCCCATCTTTTCGGCAATTTTGCATGATATTTTTGCCACAATTATTTCATGGCCGGAAGTGTAAGGATCGCGCGTTTCCACAATTTTGGACATTGTTTTAACCGTGCCATCCAAAATAATCCGGGCCTTTTCGTAACTGGATTTCAATTCTTGAGTCTTGGCGAGAAGTTCACTGGTTTTTTGTTCCATCTTTATTTCCAAAGTCCTGTTTAAATCATGCAACTCTTCATTTTGCCTTTTAACCAACTCAACCAGCCGCCTATTTTCCATCAGCAGCTCCGTTTTTAGAAGAGATTGCCTGATATGCGCGAGCAATTCTTCTTCCCGCCATGGCTTCGTTAAATAAAAATGAATGCCCCCCTTATTGACGGCGTCGATAATCGCCTCTTTATCGGCATAACCGGTAAGAAGAGTACGGACGGCGTCGGGAAAAATCTCCCTGGAGGCAGCCAGAAATTGCACGCCGCTCATAACGGGCATTCTCTGGTCGGAAATAATAAGCGAAAAAGGTTTCCGCGCGGCGCGTAACTTCTCCAGCGCTTCTTTCCCGTTGCCGGCGGTATGTACGTCGTAATCTTCATCAGCGAGAATACGCTTAAATGCGTTTAGAATGGACTCCTCATCATCCACGATCAATATTGAATGCCTGTACTTGAGCGTTTCCTTCTCCGGCGCGCCCATATATTCCTGCCTTTGAGAAACATTGCTTTTCAAATATTTTGTACTTTTCATCCGTCAATGTCAAGATTTTAAAGAAAACGTAATCCGTCAGATATGATTTGCACACTGAAAAACAGGAATACTTTTTTCTCGATTTAGCCGTAAAGGATTTTTTTCAAAAACCGGCCGGTCACTGATTTTTCTTCACCGGCCACATCTTCCACTGTACCGGAAGCAATAATCTGACCACCGCCCGGCCCACCTTCCGGCCCCAGATCAATTATGTAATCGGCGCATTTGACAACATCCAGGTTGTGTTCGATAACGACCATGGTGTTGCCCATATCAACCAGCCTTTTCAAAACATCCAGCAACTTTTGAATATCGGCAAAATGCAGGCCGATGGTCGGTTCATCAAGGATATAAAGAGTGTTGCTGTTAGCTTTTTTGCCCAGTTCTCTGGCCAGCTTGATTCTCTGCGCCTCGCCGCCGGACAACGTGGTTGCCGATTGCCCCAAACGGATATAGCCCAACCCGACGTCGTGAAGCAGCTGCAGATGTGACTTGATCGAAGGGATATTGGAAAAAAACGTCAGCGCCTGGCTTACGGTCATGTCCAAAACATCGGCGATGCTTTTGTCTTTGTATTTGATATCCAATGTATCCGCGTTAAACCTTTTACCGTGACAAACATCACAGGTCACATAAACATCAGGCAAAAAATGCATCTCTATTTTTATCAAACCATTGCCTTCGCACGCTTCACAACGACCTCCTTTAACGTTAAAACTGAAACGGCCGGGCTTGTAACCGCGAACGCGCGATTCGGGCAGAGAAGTAAACAAATCACGAATAAACGAAAACACCCCTGTATAAGTTGCCGGGTTGGAGCGCGGTGTGCGTCCGATAGGTTGCTGATTAATCAAAATAACCCGCTCGATATCACCCAAATCCACGACTTTTTCTATTTTTCCCATGGAACCGCGGTGCTGGTTCAAACGCCGGGCCACCACTTTATAAAGGGTTTCCACAACCATCGTGCTTTTACCCGAACCGGATACTCCCGTTACCGCCGTTAATATCCCCACGGGTATTTTTATGTCGATGTTCCTGAGATTGTTTTCACTGGCGCCTTCCAAAATAATGTACCGCCCGTTATGGACGCGCCTCTTTGCCGGTATGGAAATGGATTCCTCTCCCGATAAGTATCTGCCGGTAAGCGACTCCGGACTGGCCAGTATCTCCTGAGGCGTGCCCTGAAAAACTATTTGGCCTCCCTGCACGCCGGCGCCCGGTCCCATATCCACAATATAATCGCAGGAAATCATCATTTCCGCGTCGTGTTCCACAACCAAAACGGTATTGCCCATATCACGCAGCTTCTTCAGCGTATCAATCAGACGAAGGTTATCCCTTTGATGCAACCCTACCGTCGGTTCATCAAGAACATACAAAACACCCATCAGCCCGGAACCAATCTGCGTAGCCAGCCTTATGCGCTGACTCTCCCCGCCGGACAGCGTCGACGTGGCTCTGGCCATGTTTAAATAATCCATGCCCACATCAATCAAAAACTGCAAACGATTCTTTATCTCCTTGAGGATTCTTTCCGCAATGAGTTCCTGCTGAGGCTCAAGGTGCATGTTTTCAAAAAAGTTGCTGCATTCGCGGATGGACATTTGACAAAGCTCAAAAATGTTTTTCCCTCCCACGGTAACAGCCAGACTTTCTTTTTTCAGTCTTGCCCCCCCGCATAGTTCGCATGCGCTCAAATCAATATAACGCGCCAGATCATTGCGCACCGCCGTCGAAGCTGTTTCCTTCCAGCGGCGCTCCATCTGTTTTATCACTCCTTCAAAAGAACGGTAGACAAAATATCTTTTATCGGAGTGATCATAATAAAATTTTATGTTCTCCGCGCCTGACCCGTAAAGAAGGACATCCTGAACTTTTTTCGACAGTTTGTTGAATGGCGTATTGATATCAAAACCATAATGCTTCGACAGCGTATCGAGCATGCTGTAGTAATATACAGAACTGCGCGACGCCCACGGCGCGATCGCGCCTTCCCGCAAGGAAAGTCCGGCATCCGGCACAATCAGATCAACAGCAAAACGCATGCGCGAACCAAGACCGTTGCATTCGGGACAGGCTCCGTAGGGATTGTTGAAGGAAAACATTCTCGGCGTTATTTCGGGAATGCTTACGCCGCAATCAGGGCAGGCGTATTTTTCCGAAAAAAGCATCTCCTCGCCAGAGACAGTAACTACGCGCACCAAACCGTCACCGCGGGCGGCGGCGATTTCCAAAGAGTCCCGCAATCTTTTCCTTATCCCCTCTTTTATCACCAAACGATCAATCACAAGGTCGATATCGTGCCTCTTAGTTTTGCCAAGCACAATCTCTTCGGCCAAGTCACGTATTTCGCCATCAATCCGGACGCGGGCAAACCCGTCTTTCTGAAGCTTCTTTAGTTCTTTTTGAAATTCTCCTTTTTTGCCGCGCACCAGAGGGGCCATGACACTGAACCGCGTCCCCGCGGGCATGGACAAAAGGCTCTCCAAAATACTGTCGATAGTCTGTGATTTGATTTCCCGGCCACAACTGTAACAGTGACAGATGCCGATACCGGCGTACAGCAAACGCAAGTAATCGTAAATTTCCGTTACCGTACCTACCGTGGAACGGGGATTGTGACTCGATGCGCGCTGTTCGATCGCTATCGCCGGAGAAAGACCCTCTATTGACTCCACATCCGGTTTGTCCATCTGGCCGATGAACTGACGCGCGTATGTGGAAAGAGACTCGACATAACGCCGTTGACCCTCGGCGTAAATAGTGTCAAAAGCCAGAGAAGATTTTCCCGAACCGCTTACACCGGTAATCACTACGAGTTTATCACGGGGTATATCTAGGCTGATGTTCTTTAAATTATGTTGAGATGCGCCTTTGATTCTTATCGCATTCATCTTTTGTTTAATTTTTGTCTACATTCTTATGTCGATATAAGATTTCTTTCGGACAGAAGCAATCCATTCGTCATATTGTTTGTTCAGCTTTTCCTCTTCGATTATTGTCTTTATTTCCTGCCTGACCACATCAAGAGGTTTAAGACCGGCACCTTTTTTATCAACGACAGTAACGATGTAAACACCATCGCCCGCTTCTATGGGCTCGCTGACCTTGCCTATCGGAAGACTGAAGACAACCTCTTCTATCTCCGGCATAATTATTCCCCGCTCGACAAACCCAATATCACCGCCCATGGATGCCGCCGCTCCCTGAGAATATTTCACCGCAATCTGTTCAAAATATTCACCGTTTTCAATACGTTTGCGCAGTTTATCGGCGTCATTTTTAACTTTTGCGCGGGCGGCACCATTGGCATCAGGCGGATATTTCAACAATATCATTTTGACATGTACCGTTTCTTTGCCCTCGTAGCTTTCCCGGTGTTTGTAATAATAGTCTCCTATTTCTTCCTCGCTGACAATTATCTTTGATTGAACCTCCCTACGCAGCAATCGCATGCGCACCATCTGATTTCTAATTTCTTTCTTCACCGTTTCCAGCGTTTTGCCTTCTTTGACGAGTTCTTTTTCGTACTCGCCCATACTGACGTTTCTTTTTGTTAGAATATTTTTCACTACTGCCATAACTTCCTCATCTTTCACGACAATAGGCGAGTGAGATTTTTTTGCCTCCTGTTCGATCAGTATGTTGTCGATAAAATGTTTCAGGAACATATCTCGTGTCTGCGAGATAACCTTTTCTTTGTCCGCCCCTTTATAATTTTCTTCAATATTTTTGAAGTAAGGTTCAAAAGCCGCATTAAATTCGGAAAGAGTGACTATCTCTTCATTAACAATGATGGCAATTTTATCAACAACCCCGGCAGTAGCGGTCAGATATAAAAAGACAACGCTCAATATACACAAAATAACCTGTCGATAGAAAATCACAAAAACCTCCTCGTTTTCATTTTTATCTGCTCACTTTCTTTCTTAATACCGCGCTTTCTTTTTTCACTACGGCGTTCAGTCTTAAGGTATTAAGCCAATTGACAAAAGCCGCCTCTTCTTTTTGCGCGCGAATTTCGGCAATAATTTCTTCTTTGACTTCCTCAAAACTTTTGGTTCTCGCTTTCTGTACATCCGTGACCTTGAAAATATGAAATCCATAGGAACTTTTTGCAATATGACTTATTTTATTCGGCGGCAGTTTAAAAATAACATCGTCCAACGGCTCCGGCATCACATCTCTGGTAATATATCCCAAATCACCGCCGTTACTGGCTTCAGGTCCGGTAGAATATTTTTCGGCTAAAGCGGCGAAATCCTCCCCGGCATTCAACAGTGTCAATACTTGCTTGGCTGTATCCAAATCCCTCACCACTATCTGTGCGACCCTGACCAGCGCTTCTACCCGATAATTGTTCCGGTGGTCATTATAATAATCTTCCGCATCATCGTTCGATATTCTGATTTTATCGCTGATTTCCGCCGCGATAAGCTTTTGGATAAGCAATTCTCTCTTTAACTCTTCTTTCCAATGGTCATACCTGACATTTTTTTGCGCCAGCAGATAAACAAAATTATCACCATAATCCTTTTTTATTTCGCTTATTTTGTTTTCCAATTCGCTGTTACTTACCGAAATATTGAGTTCCCTCGCACGCTGCTGCATTATCTTTTCCGTAATCATGTTCTCCAGCACTTCTTCTTCCAAGCGATTTATATACCGGGTTTCATTTGCCCCAACATCCTTGGGCAACATGGCCATTTTCTGGTTTAATCTATACCGATATTCTTCCAGATAAATTTTTTCGCCATTTACCGTGGCGACATACGCCCGGGAAAAGAAATCAATCTTTTCACAGGAAAGAAGGATAAACAGCGCCAATAAAAAAACATAAGATTTTTTGGACATCATACTTTCATTTTTTTCCATGAAAATATTTTACCTGTTTTGGTTAATCTTAATTCTATATCTCGCTTATCGCTATTGAGCAAGCATCTTTAACAATAAATTTGCCTGGTCCAATATCTGCCCTGGAGAGAGGGCGGAAAAAGGAAAAAGTAGCTTGCCATCCGGAGTAAAGCGCAAACGATTGTTTTCTTTATGAAAAATGGAAATAATCCGCTGAGAGTCGAGCGGCGCGGTTTTTCTGAAAAAAACATATATCCTTTTGCCGTCATAACCCATTTTTTTACCCTGCAGCAATCTGAGACGATTTCTAATCCTGATGATTTTTAATAAATTTTCCACCGGCTCAGGCAAAGCCCCGTAACAGTCAGCAAGCTCGTTTCTGATTTCAGTGATTTCTTCGTCATTTGCCGCGAGTGATATCCTTTTATACAAAACCAGTCTCTGATAAACATCCTGCACGTATTCCTCGGGAATCAAAGCGGAAACTCCCAATTGTATTTCCGGCATCTCTTCTTCCTCTGCAATTTTTTCGCCTTTTATTTCCCGCATCGTTTTTTCCATCAACTCCGCATACAGCTCGTAACCAACGGCGCGAATATGTCCCGACTGGGAGACACCCAGCAGGTTTCCGCCACCGCGGATTTCCAGGTCGTTCCGGGCAATCCTGAAGCCGGAACCGGGTTGAGAAAATTCTTTTATCGTCTGCAACCTTTTCATCGCGTCAACCGAGAGCATTGCTCCCCTGGGCAATAAAAGATACGCAAAAGCCTCTACTGCCGCGCGTCCCACTCGACCGCGCAGCTGGTAGAGCTGCGCCAGTCCCAGACGGTCGGCGCGATTAATAATTATGGTGTTTGCCGTGGGAATGTCCAATCCCGAACCAACAATTGTCGTGCTTACCAGAACATCGACTTCCCGCCGTACAAACGCGGCCATCGATTTTTCTATTTCCAGCGGTTTCATCTGCCCGTGAACGACACCAATTTTCGCCCGCGGCACGAGGCTTTGCAGCACACGGGCAACGGAATAAATGGAACGCACACGGTCATGCACAAAAAACACCTGCCCGCCGCGCTCCAACTCTTTTTCTATCGCCGATTTAATCACGTCTTCGTTGAACTCCAAAACGTAAGTTTTAATCGGCAAGCGTTCCTCCGGCGGCGTATTAATTATGGACAAGTCCCTGATACCAACCAGAGACAAGTGCAGTGTACGCGGTATCGGCGTGGCGGAAAGAGTCAACACATCCACCAGCGCGCGCATTTTTTTCAATTTTTCCTTATGCTCCACGCCGAAGCGCTGTTCTTCGTCGATAACCACCAAACCCAGTTCCTTGAACTCGACATCCTTCTGCAGCAGGCGGTGCGTACCAACAATGATGTCTATTTTCTGGTTCTTTAAGTCTTCCAAAATTTTCTTCTGCGCGGTAATACTTTTGAAACGATTAAGCACCTCGACGCGCACGGGAAAATCTCCGAGCCTGTCGGAAAACGTCTGATGATGCTGCTCGGCCAGGATAGTCGTGGGCACCAAAACCGCTACCTGCTTGCCGTCCATGACGGCACGGAATGCCGCGCGGATGGCGACCTCCGTTTTACCGAAACCGGCGTCACCGCAGATCAGTCTATCCATCGGCTTCACATCACCCATATCCTGATGAACATCCTCTATCGCCTTAAACTGATCCGGGGTTTCTTCAAATTCAAAAGTAGAACAGAATTCCTCATACATCTGACCGGGCATAGAAAAAGATTTCCTTTCCAGCACTTCGCGCGCGGCATAAATGGAAGCCAATTCTTCGGCAACTTCGCGCACCGATTTTTTCACTCTCTCCTTTACCGATTCCCAGGAAGTTCCTCCCATCCGGTCGATTTTGGGAACATAACCTTCCGGCCCTATGTACCGCTGTATTTTTTCGAGGGAATTAACGGGTACGTACAACTTGTCCGCATCCAAATATTCAATAACCAAAAAATCATTTTCAACTTTGCCGACCGCGATTCTCTTCAAGCCCCGGTAAATACCGATCCCGAAATCAGTATGAACGACATAATTCCCTTCTTTCAGATCGCCAAAAGATTTAAGGAAATAAGCTTCCCGCGCCGGCCGCAAACGGCGCGGCTTCTTTTTTCTGACAAATATTTCTTCCTCGCTTAAAAAAACCAGTTTCAGCGCCGGATAAGTAAAACCCGCGGAAATCTTCCCTTCCCATATTATGATACCGCCGCTCTTTCCCCGTTCCTTCATTACATCCATAACGGAACTCCACGGCGGCAGCCGCACCGGCAAATCGTAAGACATAAGAAGCTGTTTCATGCGAAAGACATCTTCCGAGGTAGGACAGACAAAAAATACAAGCATGCCATCGGCAATCCATCCTCTGATTTTCTGCACGATTTGCTTTAAAAGGGCGTCTTCCTTAATTTCCCCGGAAACAATATCCAAAAATGGAATTTCGCGACACGCCTCAATAACAACAGCCGGTTCAGTATCTTCCGTTTCCCGCCCCAGACTGAATCCGGCAAAAGATATTTGCCGGAAATCGCGCATCAATGCCCAAACCTTGGCCTCATCAAAATAAGCGTTGTCTATATCCAGATAGAATTTGCCGCTTTCCCGCGCATTAAACAGCAGCATTTCCATTCTCGCTTGCGCTTTTTGTAGCGCCTGGCCGACAGCGAAAGGCTCATTCAAAATCAATAATGTATCTTGCGGCAGATAATCAAAGAAGCTGGACAGTACGTCCTTTTCCGAACCAAATTCTTCATAAAACAGGGGTAAAAAAACGGGGTTTATTTCATCAGCCGCAGCGCCTTTCACGATTTCCGCCAAACGGCTGCGCACTTCACGCGGCAGCGAAAGCTCATCGGCGCGCCGCTTAACATTTCGCACGGCCAGCGTCTTTTTTCCAGGGGTGGTGATCATCTGGCTGGCTGGCGATACAAGCAAGGAATCGACAATCCGCAAAGAGCGCTGAGAAATGTTGTCAAACACTCTAATGGATTCAATTTCATCGGCGGACATTTCAACGCGCAGGGGAGATTTTTCCAGTGGCGGAAACACATCAATAATGTTGCCGCGGACGCTAAACTCCCCCGTTTCTTCGACAAGGCTGACTCTTTTGTAACCAACCATATCCAAAAACGAGACAAGGTCATCTCTGTCCAGCTTGTCTCCAGAAGAAACCACACGCGTATTTTTACTAAATTCAGACAGGGGCATAACTTTCTGCATCAAGGCGCTGACACAAGTGACAATAATTATTTTTTTGCCGCTTTGCAGGCGACCGAGTATCGCCAGCCTTACCAGCTCTTCCTCCCTTTGCAGCGATAAAACATCCGCCGCAAGATAATCGGACGGAGGATAATAAAAAACACCGTCAGCCCCGAGATAAAAGGATAAATCGCCGGCAAAAGTCACGGCTTCCTTTTCCTCCGCGCAAACAATAAGCAGAGTGTTATCCAGTCTCTGAAAAAGAACAGCAGCCAAAAAAGGCCGAATTGCTGTCTCAAAGACACGGACATTGAGCTTTGCCCTCGTTTGTCCTACTTTCCTCAACAGCTCATTAAGAGATGAGCCGCTTTCTGTTTTATTCTCCAAGATATTTTTCCCCATTGACAGCGAAGCCGTTTACCCTTGTTTCCGGGTAAAATCATTTCAGATCGTTTTCTGCTTCTTCTCAAAAACGTATTTTTCTATAACAATTACATGTTTTATTCAAGGCCACCAGACATCTGAAAATTAATTTAACCACTTCTTATCAGTTGACAATCGTTATACGTTTGGTAAGCTGTTTTTAAATCAACAGGGGGAATTTTAAGATGATTTCTGTGGGAAAAGCTCTGAAAACAATTTTGGCAAGCGCCCGGCTTATGGGCACGGAAAAAATCAATATTCTCGATGCTCAACGGCGCGCGATTGCCGAGAATATATATGCCGGCCGCGATATTCCTTCCGTTGATAATTCGGCGATGGACGGATATGCCCTCCGCGCGGCTGACACCAAAGGAGCAACCCCGAAAAAACCGGTTTGGTTCAAAATTATCGAAGAAATACCGGCGGGAAAAATTCCGCGAAAAAAATTACGCTCCAAAGAAGCCGCCCGTATTATGACCGGCGCAATTATTCCCGGCGGGGCCGACGCGGTCATCCGCCAAGAAAACACGCGCCGAGAAGGCAACCTTGTTGCCGTATTGACGCCCGTGGCCCGAAAAACAGATATTCGATTTGCCGGCGAGGACGTGCGCAAGGGCGAACTTGTCATTCACAAAAACAGCGTACTGGGTGCCGCGCAAATCGGCATGCTAGCCGCTCTGGGTAAAAAGTCCGTGCTTGTTTACAAAAAACCCCGCGTGGCCATAATGGCGACCGGAGACGAGCTTGTGGATATCGACACCAATCCATCTCCGGGAAAAATCGTCAACAGCAACAGCTACTCCCTGGCCACTCTGGTGGACGACTGCGGAGGCGTTCCCGTTATTCTGGGCATTACCAGGGACAATAAATCCGCTCTGAAACAAAAGTTCAGTACTGCGCTTAAAAACGATGTCATCATTTCCTCCGGCGGCGTATCCGTAGGGGATTACGATTTAGTAAAGGATATCATGGTCAATATGGGAAATTCCATGTACTTCTGGCAGGTGGCCATGCGACCGGGAAAACCCCTGGCCTTCGGCGCAATCAAAGGAGTCCCTTTGTTTGGCCTGCCGGGAAATCCGGTTTCCACGATGGTTTCCTTTGAACAATTTGTCCGTCCCTATCTTTTGAAGATACAGGGTCATAGAAATATTTTCCGGCCCGTTCTTAAAGCGATAAGCGCGGAAAATCTGGAAAAGAAGGCAGGCGTTAAAAATTTTCTGCGTGCCATCGTTAAGCGGGAAAAAGACAAATACATCGTAAAGACGACCGGCAATCAAGGCTCCGGCATCCTGAAATCAATGGTCACAGCCAACGCACTAATTATTCTCGGCGAAAAAGAAACAAAAATTAAAAAAGGCGATAAAGTTACTGTTCAGTTACTGGATGATTCATTATTCAAAACAGATTCATTTTTATCTGTCTAGTCTCAATGTTTTTTGCCTGTTGACACACCAATGTTTTAAAGTTAGATTTACGCAACAGTTTTCCCCTGGGGAAGTGCCAAGGTCACTGGTGGGCCTCCTGGACTTCAAATCCAGTGTGGGGCGCTAGAACCGTCCCGGGTGGGTTCGATTCCCATGCACTTCCGCCAAAAACGTAATAAAATCAAATACATTTTTTGGCGCATTAACGGAACATGGCCGGAACATGACTCCTCTAACCTAAAAAGGAGGAGTTATGAAAAAAGTGATGATTTATGTTGTTGCGTTTTTGTGTTTTTTAGTTAGCGCGTGTAATGATGATATCGCAGTGCCTGCCGATCTTCACACCCGACTAAAATTAAACTTCACCAACGGTCTGGCAGATAGCTCTATTTACAGCAATAAAGTTGTTGCTGTTGATGGCGTGGCTGTTACTGCTGGCGTGGCCGTGTTCACCGGCGGCTGGCTCAATGTGCAGGACTCGCCCCTACTCGATTTGTCCGATAAAAACTTTACAATAAAATTTCGTTTGCATCCATCTTCTACCAGCATACGCGGCATAATCGGCAAATTTGTCGATCGGGATAATTACTGGATGATCTATGCGGATGGTCCGGCGAAAACTATTAACTTTGAGGCGAAAGAGCGCAGCGTGACGATAGCTCAGTATGCTTTCCAAGTGCCCTACCAAACTGGAAGATGGCGTAGTTATAGCTTGAGCCGGGAAAAAGAAAATCTTTACATGGTCTGCGAAAACAAACGCTACGAGCCGATTATAACCGTGCCGATATATTCCGCCGCGATCCCTAATTTTTTAACGGCCGCCGGGCAATATCCAATCGGTATAGGCAGGCCTGCGGGTATTCCTATTACGGCCGCTGGCGTCCGGCCGTGGGCAGGTATGATGGATGAAATTTGTATTATTGTGTTTTAGGGATAATCAGGCCGGGACCAGGTATTCCCGGCCTGAAATACATTAACTAATTTTAATATCACAAGGAGGCAGACATGGTTAAAGGTCAAAACTTCAACCGCCCGGATCCGGGCAGCAAAATTAAAGTGCAACCAATCAAAACGGCAAAGGACATCGAAACAATCAAAAAATTGCTCAAGGATAATCCGCTGCACATGGCGATTTTTACCCTGGGGATCAACACAAATCTTCGGGCATCCGATTTATTGAGCATCAAAGTCAGTCAGGTCCGCGGCCTGAAACCGATGGGCGAAATTGATATCACCGAGCAGAAAACCGGCAAATCCAGAAAAATAAATCTCAATAAAAAATGCGTGGACGCGATCAATGAGTTACTGGCATCCAGAACATACCAGGAAGATGATTATTTGTTCATCGGCCAACGGGGCCGCTTAACCGTGCCCTATCTTAACAATTTGGTAAAATCATGGTGCGCCAAAATCAATCTCAAGGGCAACTATGGAAGCCATACGCTGCGCAAAACGTTCGGCCATATCCAGCATGTTAATTTCGGCGTGCCGTTACCCGAATTAATGGTTTGCTACAATCACGCCACGCAAAAACAAACGCTGGACTATCTCTGCATCCAGCCGGATGAGATCAGAAAAGTTTATGCTAATGAAATCTAAAAACGGCAGGTATCAAGAGACAAGGCCCAGGCCGAGATCGCGGCTCTAAAGGCAATATAAGCAGTCAAAAATAGCGAGGGAATGATAAAATGACCAAAACACCAATAAAATCTGCAGAAGACACAGTGCAAAAATGCTTATCCGGACCGTGCCTAAAAGCATCCACAGCGAATTTAAAGCCGTCTGCGTGATGAGAAACACAACAATCCGCGCCCGACTCATCGAATTGATGAAAACCGACGTTTGGCAACAACAGCAACAACACAACAAATAAAATTCAAGATCGTCATCTGGCCGATCCTGGGCCGGATGGCGATACCTTTTTTGCCCTCTTTTGGGGCATACCCTAATCCCCACTAAAAACTTATCTCAAAATCTGTCCGGTTATCCAAACCCTGGCTTTTCTCCGCACCCGCGGCCCTCTTCTATTTTGTTCGTGAGTATCAAAAGACAGTCTTTTTGGCTTTCAGACAGGTTTCCGACAGGTTTTTGATTTATTGTTTTCTTTAATAATATTAATTACATGACAGGTTTGACAGCTTTTTGGGGCTCTATTAATTATATATAAATATACATTTTCCTTCCATCGCGTGGGCGCGCGCGGTTTAGACTAGTATAGGTATAGAGTGAATAATGAATCAATTAAGAATAGGGAAAAGCCTGTAAAACCTGTCCGAATGAATAAAATGACGATGGGTAGGCGAATTGTTAAAAGTTTTTATTCACCAGGATCATCCTGATTTTATATTTTCCTGACAATATTCATTTCCACAACATCCTCATTCAGCGGTTTTTATCCGGAATTGCCGGGGGCTGGGGGCTTCTGTGGGAAAGTATAATAATATTTGGTATTTAACTTATTGAATAGTTTTTGAAGCGGATTGCGCCAAAAAGAATGAAATGATCCAGTGAAACTGATTAAATAATGATGTTATTATAATAAATAGTTAATGAGATAAGGCAAGAGGATTAATCGCGCCAACGGAAAAAATAACATAAAGTATTGAGATTATTTAATTATTGTTGTTTTTATACTCTTTAACTTTTAGGGAATAGTTAATGAGTTTGGCAATTAAAAATCTCAAATTTATAATTCGCTATTGCTGGCCATAATTTTTTGTCCGGCTGGCTCGGGCAGCCGCTGTTCTTTGCCGTTCTAACCGCCGCGCTACACACTCATCACACAACCAATACTCCAAAAACAAAAACCCGGAGACTTGGGACTCCCTCCCCCACTCAATAACTTTGCTTATGCGAAATTTTGATTTTTTGATTTTTAAAACTTCTTAATCATCAAAAATAATTTGGGGGCACGGGAAACGCTTTTATTCGCCCTGAGAGAAACGATCTCTTCAAAACGTCACCCTGACTTAAGTGAAATGATTTTTGGCTTCTAATGGATAATTTTTCGCGTTAAATGAGAAAAATATTTTTCTGTCTGACTCTGTAAAAAAAGTTCTTACCGAAGAAAAATACTTGTTAAGTTTTTTTTCCACGCGCTGTGGACAACTATGAATAACTGTGAACGGTTTTGAAAAGTAGTTTTCACCCCCGCCATTAAAATTCCAAAACTCGTGTTATAGTTATATCACGAAATGCGAACTTCTTCGTTTGTGCACACCACACTCGCCAAAGAGATGGGTGCGCCTGATTTGATATTAACATTCATTGTAATCAAAAATAATTCTGTCTGTATTTATCCCAAAGTTTTTTACGATTGACACGTCCGAAAGCGGAGGCTATACTGCACAGCAATTCAAACAGCCAAACATAAAGAATCCTTACTGGAAACAGTTAGAAATAATATTTCAAAACTTGAGTTCATTGGGTGTTATCTTGACACTAAATGGAAAAGCATGACTATAGCAGGAAAAACAGCGAGAATTAAAAACTGTTTTCAAAACGACCGTTCCAGAGAAAAACACCGCAAAAAGTTGTTTCCAATGATGACGAAGAAATAACATTTCCCAAAATCAGGGGGAGCGGCAAATTATGGTCAAAGATCAGCATTATAGATATCCAAGAGTAAACAGGGCACATTTCAAACCAAATTTTGTAAAAAAAGACCGTGACGACCAGATTGATTTAGGTTGGGCGGAAGGAGTATTTTCGGATGGTAGACCGTTTAGGCTCGAGGTATGGGCAGCAACATACGTTGGATATTATACCTACTACTTTTCGATAGTTGATATTGAACATTATTCCGAAATAGATTTAAAAAGATATTTGGAATCAGAAGATGTAATTGAATTTGATGATGAAAAATATTTGGCCTCGGGGTTTACAGGTATAAACGTTAGCGCCCGAAAAGTAGCGGATGATTCGGGTAATGATATTTGGGAAGTTACGATTATTGTAGATGATGATGACGGACCGTATGTGCATAATAAGATATTAACTTGTGGATACAGAGAAGAATAATGACGCTAAGCTGTATACGTAAGCTTACGTGACTAGGGAATCCAGAGCGTAATAAAAATATTTTTAAATAAAAAGCCCATCGGACACCACATGGGGGTGGAATAGGAATAGAAATACAATAACATCAAACAACAAAAGAGAAATTTGAATAATTATGGAATACATTGCACATTCAGAAAACAGTCTTCATGAAACACACTCTTTATCTAAGCATCTTCATGAAACTGCAAAACTTTCATCATCATTCGCTTGGAAAGAAGAGTATAAACCAATATTTTACCTTGCCGGATTATTACACGATCTTGGCAAATATCAGGCAGCCTTTCAGGAATATTTAAGAAGTGGTGGTAAACGCGGTAGCGTTCCGCACGCATCATGGGGTGCTGGATTTACACGTATTAAACACATGCTGGAAATGTCTTTTGTAATTGATGGTCATCACAAAGGTATTCCCGATAATTCAACATGGAAGTTTGATACTGAACCGTTCAAAAGAAATGAAAAAGAAGAATATGAAGCGGTCATTGCCCGATTTCTCGAAGATAACCAAATACAAGAGGGTGAATTATATAAAAAACTGGCAGAAGAAATATCTAAAACCTCGTCCCACAGAGAAATTTTCATTAGATACCTATTTAGTTCTTTGACAGACAGTGATTGGCTTTCTACTGAAAAACATTTTGACAAAGGCATTTCGGAAATTCGATCTGACATTTCTCTGCCGATTGAAGAAATGATCCAAAAATTAGAAGCAGGATTATCGAAAAAGCCTAAAGAAGGGAAAATTAATCAGTTACGAAATGCCGCGCGTTATGAAGCGCTCGAAAAAGCTAATCAACCATGTGGCTTTTATTCTTTATCTTTGCCCACTGGTATGGGGAAAACGCTCACATCGGTGGTTTGGGCGTTACGGCACGCAAAAGCAAATACTTTGAAGCGAATCATAATAGTCCTGCCCTTTGTAAATATTATTGATCAAACGGCGCAGATATTGAAGGATATTTTCGGTAATGAATTGGTATTGGAACATCATTCCAATTTTAACGAAGATGATACAGCAAACGATCTTGATGAAGCTAATTACTCTCTTCTAGAGCAAAGAAAAAAGCTGGCCTGTGAAAACTGGAATTATCCTATTATCGTGACAACAACAGTTCAATTTTTCGAGTCACTTTTCAGTAACCGACCGTCCAAATGCAGAAAAATCCACAATATTGCTGAATCTGTAATTATCTTTGATGAAGTTCAGACGCTGCCCAAAGAGGTAATCCTGCCGACGCTTCAAATGCTTAAAGATGTTCAAGCAATTATGAAAACGTCTTTCCTGTTCTGTACGGCAACACAACCGTCATTTGAAAAGAGAAATGGCTTTGATGGTATAGAAAACATCCAACCTTTGATTACCGATTCCGCTGAAATGTATAAGGAAACAAAGCGTGTTGAATATAAATTACTGAATGATCTTAAACCTATAGATTTATCTGATCTTCTCAAAGCAACGTCGGATGAAGGTGCTTCTGCATTGGTAATATTCAACACAAAAAAACCGACGTTTGATTTTTTTAATTTAGCAAAGAATGATTCACGTTGGGAAAACAAATATCACCTATCAACGGGTATGTGCCCAGATCATCGTAAACGAGTTATCAGGAATATACGGGACGATTTGACGGCCAAACGTAAAATTCTTGTCTCCTCAACCCAATTGATTGAGGCAGGCGTTGATTTTGATTTCCCTGTGGTCTTTCGTGCCCTTGCACCGCTTGAAGCAATTATTCAAGCGGCTGGTCGTTGCAATCGAGAAAACAATTTAGGACCTTCTGGTGGAAAAGTATTTCTATTTAAAATGAGCGATAGTGCAATGCCTGACAAAACATATGCTGCATGTGCAAATCACGCTGAAGAATTTATCAAACCGGATATTGAACAACTGCATAATCCGGATACTTTCAATAGGTATTATGCACAAGTGGTCAATCTTTATGTTGATCCTGATCAGTATAAAATTAATCAGGCGCGTAAAGATTTCAACTTTCATACAGTAAATGACAGTTACCGGATAATCAGGGATTCAACTGAAGGATTGTATATGTACCATTACAGTGATGAAAGCAGACAATTATTTCATTCAATCGAGCATAAGGAATTTTTATCAAAGGATGATTACAGGAAAATGCAAATGTTTACAGTTTCTGTTTACAGGAATTTCATCTTTAAAAATAGTGCAAATTGCAAAGTCATGCCCCAAGGATTTATGGTTTGGTATGGAAATTACGACCAGCAAACGGGCATCTCAATAGAGCCATTAGAAGCGGATAAATTAATCGTATAAACAGGAGGTAAATATGCTTGACAGTAGAATAGTAAGAGTCAAGGTCACAGGCGGTTATGCTTGTTTCACCAGGCCGGACCTCAAGGTTGAAAGAATGACGTACCCGTGCATGACACCATCTGCTGCACGCGGCATTCTTGATTCCATACTATGGAAACCGGAATTCCAATGGTATGTCAGAAAAATAATTGTTCTCAATCCCGTGCGTTTCTTTACAATTAAACGCAATGAGATCAATACAAAGCAAGGACGGACACCGATAATCATTGAAGATAAAAGGGCGCAACGAAACAGCGTGGTCTTAAGGGATGTGGCATACATTATTGAAGCGTCAATCTATCAGAAAGATTCGTCGGCTCGTAATAAACCCGAAAAATATATTGGCAGGAAAGGCGTTGATGCCGATCACGACGGTATTTTTATTCGACGTGTAAAGAAAGGACAATGCTGGCGGCGCCCCTATCTCGGTACCCGCGAGTTTCCAGCAGAATTTATGGAGCCACACGGTAAAGAAGAACCGCTAAAAGAGACCATCCCCATCGGAAGTATGTTGTTCGACATCTTCTATAGTGAGAAAGGGAAACCGGAACCTATTTTCTTCTATGATGTTGCCGTGAGAAATGGCGTCTTGAATTGTGAAGTTCCTGAAAATGACAAAATGATGCAGTCCAGTCATATTCAACCGCCGATTGATAGTGAAATTTCCTCCGCTATTTACGCTTTCAATCAGCAGGAAGAAAAGGAGGCCACCTTATGATTAAGGAGTTAAGCGATCTGGGGAAAAAGTTACGTTCGCAGAAGGCTGATGATGAATGGGTTCATGATGCATTAAAGAGTGAAGTTATCTCATTAGTATTAACGATTAAGCCGGATGGTAGTTTCATCTCTCTACATCCTATTGAACGGAAGAAGACAACTGCTGAAGCTGTACAAAGGACAAGTGGTAAAGGTGCTCGATTATTGATGGATAATATTGGGTATGTTTTAGGAGTCTTTGATCCTGAAAGCACAGCCTTTAAAAAGAAGGCTAAAGAAAAAGGGGAATTAAAAGCTAAAGAGATCTTTATAAAAGATGTTTCAAATAAAAATAAGCTTTTTATTGAGCGCTTAGATGATCTTAAAGAGTTGGATGAGCTAAATCCAGTTATTAAATTTTATGGAAATAATAAAAAGCAAGGGATTGATTTAGTCGATCAAGACTATTTCACCAAGAACATTTCTAAAAAAGATAGAAGTGGAAATATAGCAATATTAGTTTCAGGCAGAGATAAATATGTTCACGAATACGCTACAGTATATGAGAAAATCATTGAGCTTTATAACAAGCGACAAGATAAATTCTTATCAGCCGATGAAATAAGTTGTTCTGTGTGTTCCAAAAACGATTTTCCGATTGGCGATTTTACACATTACCCTATTAAAGGTGTGCCAGGCGATAAAGAACCAGCAGGTGGTCGAAAACTGATTTCATATAACGTTACTGCCTTTGAATCGTATGCTTTAAGAGGTAATGAAAACTCTTCAATATGTACAAATTGCGCAAAGACGTATGTTGAAGGATTGAATTGGCTTTTATCATCAGGCAATGAAATTGTCACGACAACGAAAAAAGGAAAAGACAAAAAATCGTATCGTTACACAAATCGTAAAAACTTCGGGTCAGATACTGCTATTGTATTTTGGACACGGGAAAATAAGGATTTGCCCGAAATTGATCAACTGGAAGCCCCCAATCCTGATGATGTGAATAAATTGCTGGAATCGTTGTCTTCGGGAAGAGAACAAGACGGCAGATATTTGGAAGCAGATCAGTTTTATTCCTGTGCATTATCCGGTTCGGCAGCTCGTATTGCCGTTCGCGATTGGATTGAATCAAGTTTGTTCGATTTCCGGAAATCTATAGCCAGATGGTTTAAAGATATTGCCATCATGGAATACGACAGCACAGCAAAGACATTAACAACGAGGTATTTCGGCTTATATAACCTGGCGCGAAGCTCTCAAAACGTCACAAATGACAAGGATGTTTCATTGTCAAGAACAGCCGCCTACTTATGGAATGCGGCAATCAAACAGACAGCGCCGCCACGCTGGTTATTGACAAAGGTGCTGCAGCGCGCACGTATGGATGAATATGGTGTAACAGCGGAACGTGCATCCCTGATAAAACTCATTTTAAATAGAAATAATAAAGGAGGTGGTTTTATGGTCGCAGAAAAAATTGAAGATGGTTTCAAGCCTGTTGCGTATGTCTGCGGGCAAATCTTTGCAAAACTGGAAAGTATTCAGTATGCCGCTTTGGGTGATCGCAATGCAGGCATTCGGGAAAGGTACTTTACCTATGCCATGACTTCGCCTGGTGCTGCGTTTGGTCGTCTTTTCAACCTGCATTCCAAGCATTTCACAAAGTTGAAGAACGAAAAACCAGGCCTTGCAATCAATATGGATAAAGAGCTTCAAGAACTTTGCAAGGACGTTGATATCAAAAATTTCCCGGCAACATTTTCTCTTGAAGAGCAAGGACAGTTTGCCATTGGCTATTATCATCAGCGCCAAAAACAATTCAATACATCCGAAAAAAATTAATTAGAGGAGGAATGACATGAGTAACCCGATAAAAAACAGATATGATTTTGTATTCTTTTTTGATGTTAAAGATGGCAATCCTAATGGCGACCCAGATTATGTTAATTTGCCGCGAGCGGATGCTGAAGATCAACACGGTTTGGTAACGGATGTTTGTCTTAAAAGAAAAGTTAGAAACTATGTCCAATTAAAGTATAACCTGTCAGCACCGTATAATATTTTTATCAGGCAAAGAGATATAAACGAAGAAGATAGCTATCTGAATGCAGTAATCGGAAAAGCAAAAGGCAATAGTGCGTCGGAAAAGAAAAAATATTTATGTGAAGACTATTATGATATCAGAACATTCGGTGCTGTTTTGACAACCGGCGAGAAAGAGAATGCTGAACCGTCAGAAGAAGATGAAGATGGGAAAAAGCCGAAAAAGCAAAAGAAAGAAAATGTACGGGGTGCCGGTACTGTTCGTGGTCCAGTGCAATTCACTTTTGCTCGTTCAGAAGATAGAATTTATCAGGCCGAGCATTCAATAACGCGATGTTGTGTTGCCACAGAAAAAGAGAAAAGTGATCAGGCAAAAAAGGACCGGGAATATGCGACTACTTTTGGCAGAAAATCAACCGTGCCTTATGCACTTTATAGAATGCATGGTTTTATCTCCGCTGCTGATGCTGAAAAAGCAAAGTTTTCTGAGGCTGATTTAAAACTTCTTTGGGAATCTCTAATAAATGCCTTTGAAAACGATCGTGCCGCCGCGCGTGGCGAAATGAATCCGCGAAAATTAGTTATTTTTAAACATGACAACCATCTCGGAAATGAACTTGCTGGCAGATTGTTCGAGAGAGTAACCGTAAAGAAAAATTCAGAGCTTCCTCGTGGAATAAGTGATTATTCGATACTCGTTAATAAAGACAAACTACCTTCCGGGATAACATTACAGGAATGGCCGGAAGAAAATGTATTCTGAAGAAGATTTAATCCAGCTTTCAGCCTTGCAGCATTATGCCTTTTGTCCAAGGCAGTGTGCGTTGATTCATGTCGAGCAGGTGTGGTCTGAGAATCTCCTGACCGCCGAAGGCAGGATTATGCACGAGCATGTGCATGAAGAAGGCGATGAATCACGCGGTGATGTACGCATTGAGCGCGGCGTTGCTCTGCGTTCTTTGAATCTCGGTTTAATCGGCAAGGCGGATGTGATTGAATATCACCGACAGGCCGATGGAACTTGGCAGGCTTTTCCGGTTGAATACAAACGGGGTAAACCGAAACCTGATGATAGCGACAAAGTGCAACTTTGTGCACAGGCGATGTGTCTGGAAGAAATGCTCAATGTTCGCATTCCGGCTGGTGCGCTATTCTATGGCAAAACCAGAAGACGTCTTGATGTTAACATTGATGATGCATTGCGGCGGGAAACGCAGGAGGCAGCGCAAAAAACCCATGAATTAATCGAATCAGGCCAAACACCAAAGCCTGCTTATGCCAAGCGCTGTGAAAGCTGTTCGCTGGTGGCTGAGTGTATGCCTAAAACGATACAGAAAAAAAAGTCGGTAGAAAGTTATTTAAAACGGATGTTGGATGATTATGAAAAAGCTTCTTAATACTTTGTATGTGACGACACAAGGCGCGTACCTTGCCAAGGAAGGCGAAACAGTGGTGGTCAAGATTGATCAGGAAGTTCGCCTGCGTGTGCCGGTGCATACGATTGGTGGCATTGTCTGTTTCGGCAATGTGTCTTGCAGTCCGTTTCTGATGGGCTTTTGCGGTGAAAACGGTGTTAGCATCAGCTTCTTATCGGAATATGGCAGATTTCTTGCATGGGTGCATGGTCCGGTATCCGGTAATGTATTGTTGCGACGTGCGCAATATCGGCTTGCCGATGATCAGGAATACTCTGCACAAATGGCGAAGTATTTTGTGACGGGTAAAATTGCCAATTGCCGAACAATACTGCGACGTGCGCTGCGAGATCATTCTGAAAAGATGAATGATGATGCACTGAGTCAAGGTGTTTCTACGTTAAGCAGTTCACTGAAGTCGTTGGAATTGAATCAAACGCTTGATGCCGTTCGCGGGCTGGAAGGCGATGCCGCGCATACTTATTTTGCCGTTTTTGATAATTTGATTATTGCGCAGAAAGAGAGCTTTGCGTTTCAGGAACGCAATCGCCGGCCGCCACTGGATAATGTAAATTGTCTTTTGTCCTTTCTTTATACATTGCTGGTGCATGATTGCCGTTCGGCGTTGGAAGCCGTCGGTCTTGATCCGGCGGTTGGTTTTTTGCACCGGGACAGACCGGGCAGACCCAGTTTGGCTCTGGATTTGATGGAAGAATTCCGTCCGTTTCTTGCTGATCGTTTGGCGTTGTCTTTAATTAATTTAAAACAGGTACAGGATAAAGGATTCAGCAAAACAGAAGCAGGCGCCGTTATGATGAATGATGAAACAAGGAAAACGTTACTTGTGGCTTATCAGGAAAGAAAGCGGGAGGAAATATATCATCCTTTCATTGATGAAAAAGTAAATATCGGTTTGCTGTTTCATGTGCAGGCCATGCTTCTGGCTCGATGCTTGCGCGGTGATCTGGACGGCTATCCACCATTTATCTGGAAGTAAGGAGATAAAAAATGCTTGTGCTGGTCAGTTATGATGTGGCGATGAATGATGAACGTGGCCCAAAACGTCTAAGGCGGGTTGCCAAGACCTGTCAAAATTACGGGCAGCGGGTGCAATACTCTGTTTTTGAATGTATCGTTGATCCGGCGCAATGGACTGTTTTGAGAGAACAACTGATTAAAGAAATAAATCAGGAGGAAGACAGCCTGCGATTTTATTTTCTTGGGTCCAACTGGCGCAGGCGTGTGGAACATGTTGGCGCGAAGAAAACGATTGATCAGGAAGGGCCGCTTATCGTCTAGTATTTTTTGGATATTATGATCGAAAGGGGAAAATTTTTTGTCCTAATAAAAAATGCCGCGAACCAGAAGCTGACAATATTTATTAATAAGGTTCGCGGATGAGTCAATTTATTGAAATATTATTTATTTTATAAAATGCTCTTTGAAAATTGAATAGAGAATACAAGTAAAACGAATAGCTCGCGGATGATAAGGAGAAAGATAAATTTTTATAAGTGGTTACATTTAAAGAGTCGCGCCCCGCATGGGCGCGTGGATTGAAACGACACCGTATCTTGATTGAGCGA
>Ga0209407_1000748_pt1 | contig 38610 bp, 24 predicted proteins | sample AD_JPNHG3_MetaG_FD_184410 | JGI IMG/M metagenome (GOLD analysis project Ga0209407, IMG submission 184410) | Active sludge microbial communities of municipal wastewater-treating anaerobic digesters from Japan - AD_JPNHG3_MetaG (SPAdes) (version 2) | ecosystem: Engineered > Bioreactor > Anaerobic...
GCAGCATCGTCCCAACTGACGTTGAGCCAGCCGCCGAAGTATTTGCGGTTCTTGACCGGCAGATCCAAGATCTTCATGACGTCCACCGGCGGGTAGGTCATCTTGAGCCCGTTCGATCCCCTCGGGCCGAGCGGGAAGTCCACAAGCTCAAACGTCACATAATCAGCGGCCTCGGTGACTTTGAGCTGTGCCTCGTAGGAGATGAGTTCAAAGCCGATGTAGAGGAAATCGCCCGCGCGGCGCACGCGATCCGCGCGGTACTCGGTGCGTTTGTTCGGGAATGTGAGCTTCACCTCGTTGTTGAACGGACGGTTCTGGATGACCGCGAAGGCCCTGATATCCTCGTTCAGATCGAGAAGCTCCTCGCCCGTCGCTTTGAGGACGAGCGACTTCGCCTTGGCGTCGTCGCCGAGGACAAAGCGGAAGCGGGGGTTCTCGATGACGACATCAGCAAAGGCGCCGATGGCGGCGAACGCTGCCACGGCAAGAACGACACAGTTTTTTTTCATCATGAGTGCTTTCCGGCTCAATATGCGTGGTAAAAAGTTGTTTCTCACACGAAGGCACGAAGGAGAATGAGTTGCCATGGAAAAACCTTTGTGTCCTTTGTGCCTTTGTGTGAGATTGAATTAGGATGCGGGCTTCGCCCGCATCAGATCATACCCGTCTCAACATGGAACGTAACTGACTCGCCGGGAGCGAGGGTGCGCTGTTGGTTGTGCGCCTGACAGTAGAGCCGTCCCTTGTGTTCGCAAGTCGCCGGGAGGCACATGCCCATCGCGTCCTCATCCTTCGTGCGCGCAATCCAGCGCGTCGCGTAGGGGAGTTCCTCCGGACGGTAACGCACGAACACGCCGCCGCCTTTCGGATACACCTGCTTCACGAACGCCCAGCCGTCCTTGTCGGGCTTGTGGAAGTAGCAGTTCACGATTTCCGGCTTGTAGGACTCGCCTTTCGCGCCGACGATGGACTGCGCCTTGTAGTCCTTGTCCAGCACGGCCAGCCACTTGTTCGTTGCGTCTGCCCACGGCTTGTGATAGTCCGCCGGTACTTCGTGGTTGATGATCGGCTTTTTCGCAAGCGGGGATTCGACGATCTTCGAACCGTTGACCGGACGGTAGTTGATGTGGCAGAGGTAGTAGTACTCCAGCGGCAGATCCTTGAGGTTCTTTGTCGTCACGAAGATATCGAGCTTCGCCGCTCCCTTGCGGAGAACAACGCGCGGTGAAAACTCGTAGTTGTAGGTGAAGCACATGTCATGGAACGCCTTGCCGCCGACAGCGACGTATTCGCCAAGTTCGTCACTGCCGAACTCGATGTACGCCTCCTTGTAGCGGATGATCGGCAATTCCGCGTGGCCGACGTGCGTGTCTTCCGCAGTCGGGTTGCCCATCGCGGTGAGCCCGCAGTGCATCATGAAGCAGCCGTACGACTCGTTGAAGCACGTGACGCAGTCCTTGGGCTCCGCGTATATGGACTTCATGGTGAGTTCGCGTCCGTCGAAGTCGCAGCGCCAGATCATCTGCCCCATGAAGGGCAGGATCGTGAACGATCCGCGCGCGTTGGACACTTTAAGCGCATCGACGCCGGTCGAGTAGCGGAAGGTTTCGGCCTTGAACTCCCCGCTCTCGGCAAGCGTGCGCTTCACCTCGGAAAAGAACTCGTTACGAAGGTTGATTTTCATTTTCAGGTACTCACTGAGCCTCTTGCAAAACCCCTCGTGACATGGGCGTCCCGCCCATGAAACACGGGCAAGATGCCCGTGCCACATCTGCATGCCGAGGGTTTTGCAAAAACCTCACTCACTTTAAGATGCGGCGGAAGTGATCGAGGATCATCTTGACGCCATTGTCACCGGTTTCCTTGGATGCCTTGAGAGCGGTTTCCGCATACCAGGCGGACTTGTCAAACTCATCCATGTTGACGGTGTCGGGGCAGAGAGACATCATGAGCGAGGTCTCGCCCTCACCAGCGTGGTCGAACGGATATTTCGCAAGCACTTCCGCATCCATGAGCGCATGGTTCTGGATCCAGATGAACGGATTCGCATCCAGATTATCGTGATCCTCGTAGTACGACGCACTCGATGGATCGCCCCACCAACCATCGCCCCGCTTCTCTTCGAGAAACTCCATAATCACCTGGCGGGATGCGAGACGGAACGCGAGGTCCGTCGGCATGCCGGCGTTGAAGTCCTCAGACTGGTGGTGGATGATCGTGTGGATGTTGCGGAACCCGACGTCGAGCAACCCACGGAAGATCTCCCGTGCGATCGGCACCAACGCCTGCGAATTGACAGGGATGGAACCGCGGCCTTCGCACGGCGCGACAGCCCGCGAGGAAGCGCCCCAGTAGAAGCTGGGAAGGATGACGATTTCTGCGATTTTCTCGTACTCGTGGAGTGCGCGCTCAACAGCCAGCGTGTCCATGCCGACGGGAAGATGCTCGGCGTGATACTCAAGCACGCCCAAGGGCAGCACGACCGGGGTGCGCTTTTCAATCGCTTTCCGGATCTGTGACGGACGCATCAATTCATAACGCATGTTCTTAACCTCCAGATGCAGGCAAAGCCTGCAAAATTTTATCTCACACAAAGGCACAAAGGACACAATGGTTTTTCAGGACAATCCATTTTCCTTCGTGCCCTTCGTGTCTTCGTGTGAGAAACGACTTGTTTTGTCAGTTACACACCTCGATCGGGCCGTTGGTGCCGATCTGCGACGGCGCGAGGTTGACGCAGCCGTCCTTCGTGATCGCGACCGGCTTCTCCCAGCGGAGCCCGAACTTCGGCGAGGTCACGAACGTATCGATCTGGAACGTCATGTTCGGCTCCAGCGCGTAGTCGGAGCTGGTCTCCATCCAAGGTGCCTCGACCTCGATGAGACCGGTGCCGTGGCACGGGCCGTAGAAGTAGTTGGCGCGTTTCCCGCGCTCCTCGTAGAACTTGATGAAGCCCTTGGCGATCTCAGATGCGGGAACGCCGGGCTTCAAATGCTCTTCCGTCCAATAGTGGGCATCGAGGCCGAACTGCACCAGCTCGCGCTTTTCAGGCGTCAGCTTGCCGCAGCAGACCGGCAGGCCGATCGACGGCGAGTAGCCGCACACCTTCGCGGAGAGGTTGAGTTGCACGATATCGCCCTCTTCGATCTTCTTGTAGCTCGAGCGGGAGATCGCGTGGCGCGTCGACTTCTCGGAGAAGCAGTACATCGGAAGCCCTTCATACTCAGCGCCGTTTTCGTAGATACACTTCTGCGCGACACCGACGAGTTCAAGTTCGGTTTTTCCGGGCCGCAGTTCCTTCATCACGGCATGGGTTGCCAGCTCGGTGATGCGGGCGGCCTCGCGGATGCAGGCGATTTCGTTGTCGGACTTGATGCGGCGCAGGGCGAGCATGATGTCATCCGCCCAGACAATCTCGGCTTTCGGGTAGCACTCGCGAATACCTTCGAACTGGACGACATTCGTGTTGAGCTTGGCGGCGACGCCGATCTTGATGTTGTCGCCGGTCACGCCGAGCCGCTTGAAAACATCCTTGAAAGACTCGCTCTTCAGCTCAGGGTATGCGGGGTTCGCACTCTCGCGGTACTGATAGACGACGCAGATGCGATCCATCCAACTGAAATCGTCAGCAAAGACCTCTGATTCGGGGCCGACCATGAGCGCCGCTTCACCGTTTGCGGCAATCGCGACGCCGACGCGCTCGAAAACAGGCCAGAAATTTGAGAAGTAACGCGTGTCAGCGTAGTCAGCTTCGGAACCGTTGACAACGAGAACGTCGAGGCCCTTGGTCTGAACAAGTTTTGCTGCATTTGCAACGCGCTGTTTAAACTCTTCAACCGGAATCATTATTCTTGCCATTGTGTTGGTCCTTCCTTTCTTCCACTGACCAATAGCCGACACGTCGCCGACCGCTGGGTCAGGTTAATACACAGTACAACGATAACTTGCTGTATTGTGTCACACAGACGGGAGCGGGGCAAGGGCGAAAGTTGATCAACTGGGCACTAAATACCCGCGCACTAAATACCTGTCCCATAGTTGCTCGCGGATTTGTGATTTTAGATTTGTGATTGGTCGCGGGCAGAGCCCGCGAGGGCGGGCGCCGGGCATTCATCCGTCTCGCGAAGCGCCGGGAGGACGAGCGTCTGCTCGTCCGGCGGCGTAAACGCCGCCACACGGGCAAGATGCCCGTGCCACACAGCCCAGCACCTGACTAAGGGACAGGTATTTAGACCATGCTGGCAGAACGCCACAAATCGGGGGCGGCGAAGCCGTACCCGGCATTTGCTGACTGGGCCAGCCTATCTCTGCCACCCCTTGAATTTGTCTGTTGTCGTGAGCAGGACTTGCCCTTGGTCGTTCAGCACCTCCAGTGTCCCGTCGAAACTTTCCTTTCCGGTGAATGTCCCGAAACGTTCGTCGTACTCGCCCGACAGGTAGACCGCGTTGTCCTCGATCAAGAAGAACACCACGTCATTCTCCCGATATGGCTTGCCCGAATACTCGGCCTTCGCCAATCTGGAATGCTTCCGCGTCCCTTCGTCCGGACAGTACACCGGATGGGATATCTTGATGTTGATGCCGTTGTAGCTGGTCGCTGGCTTGACTCTGAAGTATCCGTAGAAGGTGTCTCGATCCTGAATGCCGGGGAAACGTTTGATCTGTTGATCCTTCAAGGGCGAATCAAAGAAGCGTCCGAAGAACGCGGCATAACGCTCCTCAACCCGATATGACGTCGGACTCTGAGCAATGCCGGCCAGTTCATGCAGGGTCGGCAAGACCTTGGCGAAGGTCGTGCTTCTCTTGGGGTCTGCGCCTTGCTCGTGCAGTATGGCATAGATCTCATGTCGCGAACTCAAGCGGATGGCGAGGTCTGACGAGGAGTTCGGGCCGATCTTCTGCTGGAACGATTCGTACACGGGGATGGTAACGGATTGCCCGGATTGTCCTATGGGCGTGCGCGCCAAATTAGGTGTCGCGAAAACAACATGTATCTGAAAGGATGAGAAAGTCTTTCGACCATCGAGATACTCATCGCGAATGCGGAAGTCCTTGGGCGCTGGTTTGCCTGGGGTCGCAAGAAATTCGAACAAGAACTCTCGCCCCTGCTCGTCGAACGGGCTGTCTGGGATAATGGAACGCGCCTTGGCGACAAAGCGACCATTCCGATCCTTCTCGACCTTCCATAAAGGCGAGAGCATCAAGTCGTTCAAAAAGCGATCAGGTTCGACAACTTCGACCTTCGGGAACTCCGGAAGCGTTCCGGTCGCCTCATGGACTTTCTTTGTCACGAATCCGTCGCTACACGAGCAGCACAGAGTCATGACTGCAAAGACGAACGCGAGAGTCCTCATGCGTTCTTCTTTTGGACCAGTGGAATGTTCATCTTTTCGCACGCCAGCAGTGTTATTGAGCCTACCTCGCGAAGGCGGACAGCCCCCACGCACGTTCAAAATGGTATTCGCTCTGACAACTATGGGCAAGCGCGCATTTTGTTGTTGCCACAGTCGCGTTAATCTGAAGTGTCCATGCGCATCTTTTCCCCCCACTTGGCCGGTGCCATGCCGACCTGCTGGTGAAAAACGCGGGCCAGGGTCCGCGTGGTGCCAAATCCACAGGCAACTAAGGGACAGGTATTTAGACCAACTACCGCTACCTCCCGACCACCAGCAAAGAGGCCGTGATGGTTGATGGGGAGGCCGTGACGCCTCCGTTCGATACCGGCGATGTCCAGATCGATACCGGGGATTTGTAGTTCATTGGTCGTCTAACTCGAAGGCGTCTGAATACCTGTCCCTTAGTTGCGCTCCCTTTACCAGAAACGCGCGATCTTCGCACACCCCTGTCACTAACCGATTACATTGTGGGCACGGAGCGGTTTTGGTACATTCAAGACGAAGACCGGTGCGGTGTATCGGTAACGATGTGCCGCCCGGCTCAGAAGTTGCGAGAAATATGATGAAACAGTTGAAAGTCTGCTTGCTGATCGCTCTCGTTATGGGCGGCATGAATGGTTCCGCCGCAGAGGTTTGCCGGATTTCCGAGCCGGTCACCGTCGATGGCAAACTCGATGAACCGTGCTGGTCGAAGACCGCCTGGGAGGGTGGTTTTGCCAAGTTCGAAAACGTCGTCAAGGATCGTGAGGTGACGGCGAAGACCGAATTCGCGCTACTCGCGGACGAAAGAGCGGTCTATCTCGGGGTCAAGTGCTATGAGCCGGATATGGAAGCCGTGCGGGCGATGCCGCCTGCCTCGCTTTGGAGCGGCAATACCGTCGAGTTTTTCTTCGCGCCGTCCGGGAGCGCGTTCGACTTCTACCATTTCGCGGTCGGCTATGCCGAGTCGAGCGGCGTCTACTCGGACTTCGCGAGCGAGGGCGGGAATATCCATCCCGATCCCTACAAACCCGAATGGCAGGTCGCGCGCGGCGAGTTCGATGGCGGCTGGACGCTCGAGATCGCGCTGCCGCTCGCGGCGTTCTACATGAACCGCAACGCGCACTGGACCGAGGAGTGGCTTGTCAACGTGTGCCGCAACCGCCTTGTCAAGTCGAACAGGGAACTCACGAGTTGGAGCCCTCTTTTCAGCGGATTTGCCGAGCCGAAGCGGTTCCGGAAGATGAAGGGTTTTCCGAAGCGCAGGGCAGCGGATGATGTCGCGATGCTTGATCTGAACGCGGCCATCGGCGGTCGCGAGGGGGACCGCCTTACGGGAACGGCGTCGCTGAAGATTCACGTCGCCGAGGCGGGGGAGTACGAGCTTTCGTCGCCGAATCTCGAAACGACGGCTTTAAGTCTTACGGTCGGCGACAACCGGGTGAAGGCCGGCTGTTCCTTCACCGGGAACGGGCGTCACCTTGTGCCGCTCGCCCTGAAGCGCGTGAAGACCGGCGAGACCTACCGGCGCGAGTATCCGGTACCGGTCGATTTCAGGGAAATCGCCGTGAAGCTGACGCTGCCGCAGTACCGCGACAACTTCTATCCGGGACAATGCGCGGACCGCGTGAAAGGGCGCGTGAACGCAGCGTTCAAGGGCGGGGTAAAGGTGACGCTCGAGGGCGAAGGTTTTCCGAGGCGTGAGGTGACGCTTCCCGAGGGAGGCGGCGAGATCGATTTCGACACCACCGGATTCAAACAAGGCTCGGCGGCCGTGCTAAGGGTCGAAAAGGCAAACGGGGAAAGAGTGGATGATTTCACATTGACCATCCGCAACCTTGCGCCGACCGGGCGCCGCATGGCGTGGATCGAGGACGGGCGACTCATCGTCGACGGCAGGCCGACGCTCCGGCGCGGCATCTACGCGCAGGGGTACATGGGCGGGGCGGCGTTCGACGAGAAATTCAAGGCGGACGAGGGGCTGTGCATGACGACCGAGGTCGTGGGCGGCGGTACGCTGGAGCCCGAACGTGTCATCAAGGGGCTTGATCGCAAGGAGGCGATCCGCGATGTCGTTCCCTGCAAAGAGTACTTCGATAAGATCAATGCGCTGGTCGAACAGTCAAAAGACAAGGACTTCGTCTACTGGTATATTTCCGATGAACCTGAGTGCCGCGGAGTTTCCCCGATCTATCTCCGGCACATCTACGAGCATATGAAGGAGATCGACCCTTACCATCCGCTCCTCACCGCAAGCCGGGCGGGGATGAGGTACATCGACTGCGCGGACTGGTTCGAAACCCATCCGTATCTCAATCCGCACGATGACGGCAACGGAAACCGTTGTTATGGCCGGTCACCTGCTGAAATGGGCGGGTTCCTTGATGCGTTCCAGCCGGAGAATCATCCCGATAAGTGCGTCGGGTTTTTGCCGACCCTGTTCTCCTACAAGAGCTCGCTCCTGAACGACTATCCGACCTTTGACGAGTATGTCTGCCACACTTGGGCGGCGATGATCCACGGCGGCAAGTCGCTTTTCCCATACGCTTACCATGACATGGGTGACCGTCCCGCGCTTTATGAAGGGAACCGTTACGTTTTCTCGTCGTTCGCCGCGCTTGAAAATCTTGTTCTCAACGCAAAGCGCACTTGGCTTGTGAAGAACGACCGCGTGAAGTGTGTTCGCTACGATCTCGGGAACGAGGCGATGTTCGTGCTCGTCAATCTCACGCAAGAGCCGCAGACGGTGTCGGTGCCGGAACTGCAGGGGGATTTTCGCGAATTCCGCGGCAAACGCACCTTCAGCCGCGCGATCGCGGCCCTCGGCCTGAAGCCCCTCGAGGTCATCATCGGCACAACGGAACCGCATGACGAAGGGCTGCCGACCTATGCGGAGACGAAGGCGCTCATTGAACGTCTCGAGGCGGAGCGTCTCGGGCGCGACAACCAGTTGCTCGGCAACTATCAGGACATCGTGCTTTCCGCTTCGAAGCCGATCGGGGAGAGCGTCAAGCTCTTCGACGGTACGAGGGACGTGATCGCCTTTTATCAAAGCTGGAACCCCGAGACGTTCATTGAGATTTCGTTCCCAAAAGGGGCAAAGCGTTTCCATATCGTGAGGCTGTTTGGCCGCTGGGACAACGACCCGGTCGTGTCGATCCGCAAGAACGACAACTGGCTGGAGCTTGCGCCGGTGAAGATCCTCGAGCGGACGAAAGACTCGATCGTCTATGATTTCGGCGAATGCGTGCGGACGGTGAAGATGCGCATTACCTTCAGTGGCAACAAGGGGCGGATGCACGTTGAACTCTACGAGATCGAGCTGGGTAGGGACGGCGAGGAGATCCCCGCCGCCCGTACGGAGGGTTCGATCAAGCCGCAGGATCCGCTGTGGCTGCTCGACGAGAAAAACGCCGAGAGCAGCGAGAAGTACGGCGAGAAGACGTGGTTCTGCAAGCCGGGGACGGTCACTCCGCGCGAAGGCGGCGGCTACATCATCAGGGGGCATGCGTCAAACTTGGGGGTGAAGGTTCCTCCCGAGGCGCAATGGTTCACGGTGCGGTTCGAGAAGTTCTTTTCGAGGAAGGGTTACAATGCCTGGTCGGTGTATATGGACGGAACCAGAAACTATCTCTGCGGAGGAGTGACGCATCCTCAGCCCGGGCTGTATACGATACCGCTCAAGCCAGTCGAAAAAACGCGGTCGATGCAGTTCGTCTGGTACGACTACAACTTCGATCTCGAGTTCGCTTATGCCGCGCTTGAGAAAGAACCGGCGAATTACGTGCTCTGTCGGCATTCCGGGGGCGGCGACAAGGTGAAGGAGGGCGACACGCTGGAAGTGACCGTGAAGTTGCGGGAACCGGCGGAGGATTTGTCGGCGGTGTTCATGTGTGACCACGGCGGAGGCGGCGGACAGGCACCCTACGCGGTGAACGGAACCAACGCGATTATTCTGGAGCGTACCGAAGAAACCGGACGATGCTGGGTCGGCAGGGTAGCGGTCAACTCCTTCAAGCCGACCAAGCACAAGGTCTATGTGAAGGTTACCGCGCTTGGCGGCGCGCTTGATCTGCCGCTCTTCACCACCGCGCCCTCTTTTTCAGACACGTGAGGGGAAAACAGCGGGTCGGTATGGCACCAGCCCAGTTGAGGTCGTCTAAACACCTGTCCCTTAGGTCGTCTAAATACCTGTCCCTTAGTTGCTCCTATTAGTGCCTTACGGCTCGACAAGCGCGATAAAAAACAAGTTGTTTGTTTAACGCAGAGGCAATCGGTTAGTGACAGAGGGTGCGAAGATCATGCGTTTCTGGTGAAAAGGGGATCAGAGAGTCGGGCGGACGTCCTCGCCCGCAACAGCGTGTCTTGCAAAAGGGTGACGCACACACTTTACTTGGGAACCAGACCGCGCATCGGAATCTCAATCGGCCTTTCACAGAGCGGGCGGGGACGCCCGCGCTCCCGACTGCGCACACACAAAACACGTACTCGACTCGCATGCCCCTGTCACTAACCGATTACGTAATGCAGATTACGTAATGCAGTTGATTTTTGGCGAAAAGAGCGATACCCTGTAACCATTCAAGGTGGCTAAAAGGAGGAAAGATGATGAATAGAACAATCTGGTGTGATAACGGATTCCCCAAAGTGGGTATCCGTCCGATTATTGACGGCCGACGGCGCGGGGTGCGGGAGTCGTTGGAAACGCAAACCATGAACATGGCCAAAAGTGCGGCCAAGCTGATTTCCGAGAGCCTGACCTATCCCGACGGCTCGCCGGTGCAGTGCGTGATCGCGGATACCACGATCGGCGGTTGCGCCGAGGCCGCCGCTTGCGCGAACAAGTTCGAGCGTGAGAATGTGGGGGTCTCGCTGAGCGTCACGCCCTGCTGGTGCTACGGCACTGAGACGATGGACACGGCGCCCCACACGCCCAAGGCGGTCTGGGGCTTCAATGGCACCGAGCGTCCCGGCGCGGTCTACCTGGCTGCGATGCTCGCGGGTTATGCACAGCGCGGTTTCCCGGCTTACGGGATCTACGGGCGCGAGGTGCAGGACCGCACCGACACGTCAATTCCGAATGATGTGAAGGAGAAGCTGCTGCGCTTCGTCAAGGCCGGACTGGCGGTTGCGATGATGCGCGGCAAATCCTACCTTGCCGTGGGCACCTCGTCGATGGGTATCGCGGGCTCGTTCATCGATCCGGATCTCTTCCAGGATTATCTCGGCATCCGCGTTGAGAATGTTGACATGTGCGAGCTGGACCGGCGCGCCGTGGAGGGCATCTACGACAAGGCCGAGTACGAAAAAGCGCTGGCGTGGACCAAGAAGTTCTGCAAAGAGGGCAAGGATATCAACAAGAAGCGACTCCAGAAATCGCGCGCCGCCAAGGACGCCGACTGGGAGTATGTCATCAAGATGACGCTGGCTCTGCGCGACCTGATGGTCGGCAACCCTGTGCTGGCGGAGATGGGTCTCGGCGAAGAGGCGGTGGGGCGTAATGCCATCGCGGCGGGCTTCCAGGGACAGCGCCAGTGGACTGACTACAAACCCAACGGCGACTTCTCCGAGGCGATCCTCAACAGCTCGTTCGACTGGAACGGCATCCGTGCGCCGTACATCGTGGCGACGGAAAACGACGCGCTCAACGGCATCTGCATGTTGTTGATGTATCTGTTGACCAACCGTGCCCAGATTTTCGCCGATGTGCGTACCTTTTGGAGCGCGGACGCGGTCAAGCGTGTGACCGGCAAGCGCATGACCGGCCTCAACGCCAACGGGTTCATCCATCTGCTGAACTCTGGCGCGGCCTGTCTGGATGCCACCGGCAAGCAGCGTTTCAAGGGCAAGCCCACGATGAAGCCGTTCTGGGAGATTACCGCGAAGGAGGCGGAAGCGTGTCTCAAGGCGACGCGTTGGATGCCGGCCAATGTCGAGTACTTCCGTGGCGGCGGCTTCTCATCCAGCTTCCTCTCTGAGGGCGGCATGCCGATGACCATGACGCGCATCAGCCGCGTCAAGGGGCTCGGTCCGGTACTGCAGATCGCCGAGGGGTGGTCGACCACACTGCCGACGGGTGTATCCGATACGCTCATGGCGCGTACCGATCCGACTTGGCCCTGCACATGGTTCGTGCCGCGTCTGACCGGCAAGGGTGCTTTCAGCGACGTCTACAGCGTCATGAATAACTGGAGCGCCAACCACGGTGCGATCAGCTACGGCCACATCGGCGCGGATCTGATCACGCTCGCGGCCATGCTGCGCATTCCGGTCGCGATGTCCAACGTGCCTGCGGAGCAGGTTTTCCGCCCGCACGCCTGGGGCCTGTTCGGCGTGGACGATCCGATCGGCGCGGATTATCGCGCCTGCAAAAACTTCGGCCCGATCTACGGCTGAATTCCGCGCACAGCGCGGGTGCAGCCGATTTAGGAGTTGAGATTTAGGATTTAGGAGTTTTTGGGGGCTGCCGGTACTGCCGTACTGCCGACTGGATCGGCTGTGTCGGCAGCCTCCAGCAACCTTCCGCGCGCAGCGCGGAGGTGAAAACATGTTCTGGTGTAAACTTTTACCGTCCGGCGAGCGTTTAATAGGGTGAGGCTCTTGCGGACTCTTCGCTTGCAAGTGTGGCACGGGCATCTTGCCCGTGTTTCATGGGCGGGACGCCCATGCCACGGGGAGTTTCAGGATATAAGGAGATGCCATGACGATCATTGAACCGCACATCCACATGCTGTCGCGCACCACGGACGAGTATCAGGCTATGTATCGGGCCGGTATCCGCGCTTGCGTGGAACCCTCGTTCTGGCTGGGCACGAACCGCCGCTACGCGGGGTCGTTCTTCGACTACTTTCGGCTGATCTTGGAGTTCGAGACCGTGCGCGCGGCGCGTTTCGGTATCGATCACTTCTGCGCGATCGCCATGAACCCCAAGGAGGCTGATGACTGCGGTCTGGCCGACGAGGTGATCGACGGTCTGGACGAATATCTCGATCATCCGCGTTGCGTGGCCATGGGCGAGATCGGGCTCAACCTCAACACACCCAATGAGGAGTACGCGATGATCCGCCAGCTCCGCATGGCCGAGGAGCGTAAAATGCCGGTCATCCTGCACACGCCGCACGTGGACAAGCTGCGCGGCACGTTGCGCATTCTGGAGATCATCAAGGCCGAGGGGTTCACGGTCGAGCGCATTGACGTCGACCACAACACCGAAGAGACGATCAAGCACACGCTGGACTCGGGGTGTTACGCCGGCATGACCGTCTATCCGTATTCCAAGCTCACCCCGCAGCGCGTTTCGGCCATGGTCAAGCAGTACGGCCATGAGCGCGTGATCGTCAACGGTTCGGCCGACTGGGGCGTTTCCGACCCGCTTTCGCTCATCAAGGTGGTGGAGTACATGCGCGGCGACGGCCACAGCGATGAGGTGATCCGCGATTTGGTCTTCAATACGGCCATGCGTTTTTACAGCGCCTCGCCCAACTGGAACCCCAATCTGGACATCCAGCCGCTTGATCCCAGCACCTATCAGCGGTGAGCACCCCATCGGTATCGAGTAACCATGAAACACATGAAACTTCATGAAAAATAACGCTCAACGTTCACCGTTCAACTTTTACGCTCAAGCGTTTTTTGCTTCGCTGGTGCGAAGCTACGGTTGACTAGGGGGGCGGCGTTGGTTTAATATGTACCAATCTTCTCTAATTGCAGGAGAGTTTTTTAACCCGCATGAACAAGGGAGCAGTCCCCATGATGGAGCAAGCAGGAGTGATTCGGGCGAGTGTGTGTGTGTTGGCCGCTGTCTGGATGACGGCTGTCTATGCGCAGGAAGAGGCTCAGCCGGCCGCGGCCGATGGGCAGGCTCCAGCCGCTGTGCAGCAGGAGGAATCCGCAAAAACTTTCATGCCGATGGTGCGCCTGATTCAGGTTCGCGGCAAATGCGAGGCGTTGAACCCGGACGTGGGCTCGTACGCGCCGGCCATCGAAAACAAGGTGTACCCGTTGGGGACGAGTTTCCGCACCGGTCCGGAGAGCCTGGCGACGCTGGTGTTTTCGGGGCAAGAGAGCGTGCAACTCGCTAGCAGCACGGAAGTTTGCGTGGGAACACCTGACAAGCAGCCGGATAACCGCGTATTGCGGTTGGTTGCCGGAACTATTAAAACCAGTCTGCGCGAGAATCTGCCTGAAGGCAGCTTCAGCGTCTGCACGCCCAACGCCGTCAGCAAAAATGTTGAGGGCCGCGGTGAATACACGCTTTTCACCGACGCGGTGACGGAGACCCTGCAAATCGCCACCATCACGGGGGCGGCGTGCATTGAGGGGTCCCACTACCACATACCCGCGTTGCGTGCGGCCAACACCGTCAACATCCAAACCTCTGTCGACCGCTCATTCAGCCGGTTGACCAGTGTGTCGGGAGATTTTGTGATTATTCTGAATAAAGGCGAGGAGGAGCCGGTTAATTACGGCATGTCGCCCAAGGCGGTTGTCAAAATCTGGCGCGAGAACGCGCCGGTGGGTGGGCGCCCGGTGATCGCTGCGCTCGTGGTCAGCCCTACGGGTATCGCCAAGCACCGCTTCGCGTATGCCGAAGGTCGTTCGGGGGTCGCGACTGGCGAGCTCGTCCAGCCGGTCGCGGAAGAGGATGAAGAGGATCTGCCGGTTCTGCTTTCGAAAGACAGCGAGAAAGAGAAAAAGGAAGAAGAGGCGGAGAAGAACGAGGCCAGTACCGAACAATAACTGACTCAGAAAAGGTTCTCGGAAAAACCGGCGGCCTGCGCAGCCTCCGGTTTTTCGCGTCAAGAGAGTGTTTGCGCGAGTGTTAATTCTTTTGGACTATTAGCTGTGTTTATTTACCACTTTAACCGACTCATCCGTAACCGCATCCTGTGGGGATTCTTTGCCATCATTATCGCAATAGCATTCGTGGCGGTTGATTCGTGTTTTCAGAGCCCACAGGACGCGCAGTCCGCCGGGACGATCAATGGCAAAAGAATTCCGTATGACCAGTTCGAACAGACGGTCCGGGCGATTCGTGGATTTGGGCGTGATCGTGACAACGAAACCCCCGTGAGCGTCGTGGACCGCCGCGCGTGGGAGCAGATCGCAGCCCGGCAGACCGCTGAGAAAAACGGCATGGGCGCTGTTGACGATGAGATCCGTAGCGTGTTGCGCGAAGTGCCCGGTTTCCAAGGGCCTAATGGGTTCGACATCAACCGTTACCGCATGATGCTCGCCGAACAAGGCCTCACGCCCGCAATGCACGAAAGCCTGGTCGCGCATCAGCTCGCGCTGATGAAAAGTGCCGCGCTCGTGGATTCGGCCTCTTGGGTCTCCCCGATGGAACTGAACGATGAACTCGCCGCCATGACGGACCGCTTCACGGTGCAGACAGTCACGATCAGTAACCGCTTTGCCCAGACAGAGATGCGCCTCAGCGAAGAGGACCTGCGCAAGTTCTACGAGGAGAACAAGGACTCGTTCGCCCTCCCCGACCGCGTTGCCGTGCGTTACATCGCGATTCCGGTCTCGAACTATCTGGCGCATGTCTCGGTGCCCGAGGATGACCTGCTGGAGTATTACGATAGCCATGCGGACACCTACACCCGCACAACTACCAACAACACGACGGAACCGATCCCTTTCGCCGAGGTGCGTGACAAGATCTTGGCTGAGCTCCAGCTCGAAGAGGCCCGCTATTGCGCCTCCACGGCAGTCACCTTCACGATCTACGGCAAACTCGCTGATGCTGGCGACAACGCGATGGAGGTCGCGGCGAAGCAGGCCAAGGTCACGCTCAAGACCTCGCCGCTCTTCGCGGCCGACGAAACCCTGTACTGGGCTGAAAACAGCAAGGAATTCGCAGACGCCGCCTTTGAACTGGAGCCCGACCGTTCGGACTCGCGCTTTGGCATCGTCAAGGGTGACCAGTTCATCTATGTCATTGAGCGCAAGGATTTTTCAGCCGCTCACACGCCGGCATATGAAGACGTCCTCAACGATCTGCGGCCGCGCGCACAGGCCAAAGCCCGCAGTGATGCTTTCCAGGATTACGTGAAAGAGCTGCGTACGGAGTTGAGCACCCTGATGGAACAGGGCAAGAGCTTCGCTGACGCGGCCAAAGCCAAGACGCTTAACGTTTCCACCTCGCTCACCTACTCGGTGAACGAGGTTCAGAACCAGAGCTTCCCCAACAGCTTCTCGATTGCCTATGGTGCCATGTCCCTCCAGAAGGGCGAACTGTCAGAGGCCATCCCGACATCGACCACGCAGTCGTTGCTGGTTTATGTGCAGGAGCGTCAGCCGGGCGATGCACTGGCCGCCGAGATGATGCGTGCTCAGGTGCGCGCGGGCATCGCGCGCCGCCGCTCGAGTAATCTCTTCTCGGACTGGTTGACGTGGAATCTCGCGCAACAGGATTTCAATCCGGCCCGCCCACTCAGTGACGGCGACGGCGATGACGACGAGGACGACGGAGCCTTCACGGATCCAGATGCGCCTGCGGAGAAAGAATAGGACGCGAGCGCAAAAACAGGTGTCTCGCGTCTCTCGTCGGCAGTGCCGGCGCGGCTCGCGGGGACGCTCGCCCTCCCGTCCTATGATCGGGCTCGCGGAGCACTGGGAGGGACGAGCGTCTGCTCGTCCGGCGGCGTGAACGCCGCCCACAGAACTGGACGCGAAAAATTTGGAGTGCGGCGGCAAGCGGTATTCCGCGCGACGCCGCTTTTTAGCGCAACCGGTCCAGCCGCAACCGCTCGCGGTTGTCGAACAGGCGGCGTGCGCAGAGTTGCACCGTCAATAGGCTGCCGAACCCCGCGCCGGTCGCGATCAGGTACATGATCATCATCTGATAGCGCACCGCCGCAAGGGGATCGCTGCCCGATAGAATCTGGCCGGTCATCATACCCGGCAGGCTCACGATGCCACAGACCGCCAGCGAGTTGATGATCGGCGTCATGGCGGTGCGCACGCTTTCGCGCCGCAGGTCGGCTACCGCCTCGGATGCAGACTGGCCCAGCGCCAGCCGGTTTTCGATCACGGCGCGTTGCTTCCAGGCATTCTGCGTCAACGTGTCCATCCCCAAGGCGATGCCGGTCATGGTGTTGCCGAGAATCATGCCGAGCAGCGGGATCGCATATTGCGGCGACCACCAAGGCCGGACGCCCACCAGCGCCACCAACGCGAACACGGTCACGGTGAAACCGGCGGTGAACAATCCCAGCGCGGCCAGTCCGACCGTCCAGCCCGCCACGAAGCGCCGGTGCTGCCGCCGTGTGACCTCCCAAGTGCCGGCCGCCAGCATCACCATCGAAAAACAGAAGGTCCAAAGCGGACGCGCATTTTGGAACACGCCTTTCAGGACCACACCTACCAGCGCAAGCTGTATGAAAGTCCGCACTGCACCGATCATCAACGCGCGGCTCAGCCCCAGACGCTGCCAGGCGAAGAACACGGCCAGTGCGGTCAGTGGCAATGCGGCCAGCAGGATATCGCCCCACGAAAGCGCGATCACATCCATGTATCCACCTCTTTCCACACACCGCCCGCCGCCATGCGGTAACCGCGCGACGCCACGCGCGTGAGCTGCTCGGGGTCATGCGTCACCCAGAGTGCCATCATACCGGTTGCGCAACGGCCCGCGACCAGTGCTTCAAGCGCCCGCGTGTGCGCCGCATCAAGATGTGCCGTAGGCTCGTCCAGCAGCAATACCGCCGGTTGATTCACCAGCGAGCGCAACAGGCCGAGCCGCTGTTTCTCGCCACTGGAGAGACGCGCCACCGGCCATCCGAGTACCCCGGGCTCAAGTCCTAACGCACGCAAATCAGCATCTTCAGGAGCGTGAGAAAAGTGTTCGTCCACGCCGTCCAACCACCACTGGCTCTCGGCGGGTACGTACGCCACGCGTCGCCGCCACTGGTTGGCGGGAATCGTGGTCGGCGCAACTCCTTGTAGCGCGATGGTTCCCTCCCAAGGATCCATGTCAGCCAAAGCACGCAACAGGCGCGTCTTCCCGCAGCCGGACGGACCGCTCACGCCGACGATCTCGCCTTCGCGCATCGCAAACGTCACCGGCCCGAAACCGCCATACGATAGATCTTTTACCTCGAACGCTGTCACACCACTTTCCCTTCATCCTTGGCCTTGAAGTGTATCACCCGGCGGGTGAACGCTCAACTTCTCTTATTGCGACCACGCAGTGGTTCGCAATCTTGAGAGTAAAAGCGCTGCTCGGCTTTTCGCCGCGAAGCGATGGACGGGACGAGCGTCTGCTCGTCTTTTGCTCTATTCTTTCCAGCATCGCGCAAGTCTGGCAAATGGATCCAGTGCGGCGGCAAGCGGTATTCCGCGCGACACCGCTTTTTGAGCATGAGTGTGGTGGCAGGACGGCGCGCAAAAGCGGTGCCGCGACCCGCGCACAGCGCGGTTCTTGTCACCGCATTCCAAAGGGTGCGCTTGAAAATAACGTCAAAGCCCCGAAGGGGCGGTTTCACCCTAGCTCAGGGCAAGCGAGGGCGCAGCCCTGGGTCGCGACGCCAACAGTCGCGTGGCCTGAAGGGCCACCTCAAAGAAACGACCGACAGCGGATTTAAAAGACATCCAATGCCCTCCCCAGGGTCACATATTCGAATATGTGACCCTCTGCCCGCCGCCCTTTTCACCAGCAACACATTGTCTTCGCACATCCCTGTCAATAACCGACTACCGCGCTCCGCCCGTTAAACATTGACCATTCGGCGGCTGTATCGGTATGCTGGACAGTTAATTCAACACGTTGTGAAAAGGTTGGTTTGGGCATGCATGAGACAGTAAATAGGTGTGAAGAGATTTTAGCGGAGTGGCTGAGACAAGCGTTTCAGGCCGCGTTCGGTGAAGTGCAGGATTGGTCTGGCATCCGCGTTCAGCCTGCGACCGATGCGCGTTTCGGCGATTTCCAATGCAACGACGCCATGCAGGCGGCGAAGACGCTGCGCCGTCCGCCGCGCGCCGTGGCTGAGGCGGTGCTCGCCGCCCTGCCGTTGCCGCCGATGTTGACGCGCGCTGAAATCGCCGGCCCCGGTTTCATCAACCTGACGGTCGCGCCGGAGTGGCTGGCCGAGCAGGTCGCCGTGCTCTCCGCCGCGCCGCGCTTCGGTATCCCGGACGCTGGACAGGGGCGCACCGTGGTCATCGATTACTCCAGCCCCAACGTGGCTAAGCCGATGCATATCGGTCATATCCGCTCGACCGTGATCGGCAATGCGCTCGACCGTCTCCACCGTGCTCTCGGTTACCGCGTGATCGCCGACAACCATCTGGGCGACTGGGGGACGCAGTTCGGCCTGTTGATTCAGGGCTACCGCACTTTCTTGACCGAGGCCGAACGCGAGGCTTTGACTATCGAAGCGCTTGAGCGCGTCTACGTGCAGAGCTACAACCGCTCCAAAGAGGACCCCGCCTGGCTTGAGAGCTGTAAGTCCGAGCTGGTCAAGTTGCAGCAGGGCGATGCCGAAAACCGCGCGATCTGGGAGCGCTTCATCGCCATCAGCCGCCGCGAGTTTGATCGCGTCTACGAGCGGCTGGATGTGGCATTCGATCTCACGCGCGGCGAAAGCTACTACAACGACATGCTGCCCGAAACCATCCAAGTGTTGCAGGACAAGGGCCTAGCCGTCGAAAGCGAAGGCGCGCTGGTGGTGAATCTGGAAGACGAAGGCATGCCGGTCTGCATCGTGCGTAAAAGCGACGGCGGCTTTAACTATGCCGCCACCGACATCGCCACGGTGCGCAGCCGCGTCGCCGAGTTTGATCCCGACCGCATCATCTACGTCACCGACGAACGGCAGCAGCTTCATTTCAGACAGTTCTTTGCGGTGTGCGCCAAGTTGGGCTATACCACGCATCTTGAACATGTTTGGTTCGGCCTCATGCGCCTGCCCGAAGGCACCTTCTCCACGCGCCAAGGCAACGTCATCAAGCTGGAGTCGCTACTGGACGAGGCGGAGCGCCGTGCGCTGGAGATCATCAAAGCCTCGAACAGCGAGATGCCGGAAGACGAGCAGAGGGAACTGGCCGTAGCGATTGGCATCGGTGCCATCAAATACACCGATCTTTCGCATGATCCCCAGACCATGATCGTCTTCACGTGGGAGAAGGCCCTTGCGCTGGAAGGCAACTCGGGGCCTTATCTCCAATACGCCTACGCGCGCGTTTGCAGCCTGTTGGACAAGTATGCCGAACAGGTGCCGGATCGCGACCCGCTCACCAACGCCCTGTTGCTGGACGAGCCGGTAGAAAAGGCGTTGGCGCTCCAGCTTATGCGCTTCCCGGCCACCGTGCTACGCGCCGCTGAAGTCTGCAAGCCCAGCGTACTGGCCGATTACCTTTTCAGTCTCTCGCAAACCTACAGTAGCTTCTATCAGCGTTCGCCCGTGCTCAAGGCCGACGCGGCGGTGCGCGACAGCCGCATCCGCCTCTGCGCGATGGTCGCCCAAGTGCTGGCCGAGGGTCTTGGTCTGCTCGGCATCCGCACCCCGCGCAGGATTTAGCCCGATCAGCACGTCCAGCCGGCTCGGGATTCAGTTTTCACGTGACGGTTGAGTTCCGGCAGGTTAGTGCAGCGTAGTGCGGGACTATCCCACTCGACGCGACGGCCCTGTCCCGCGAAAATCGCAAGGTTACCCAACAGGGCGATCTCCGCCAACGGCCCCGCGTGATCGAAGTTCGAGCTGGCCGGCGGACCACCACGGCATGCGCGGAAAAAATCGGCCTGATGCGTGCCTTTGACACGCGGCAAGGTTTTGGCGGGACGCGGGAAGGCGCGGTGCGCCTCTTCGGGAATCATGCGGCAGCCATCGCCGTGGCGGGCCAGCACCATGATCCCCTTGTCGCCGATGAGCAGCGAGCCCTCTTCGGGCAGTTCCCGGTTGTATTTTTGCTCCAGCTCCGCGCGGATCGGCGGCAGATTCCACGCATCGCGCACCACATGCTTGTAGGTCCCGACGACCGTCCGCTCGTTGAACGGTTTACCTTGCGCGAGGCCGTCATACCAATAGAGGTTGAGCGGCGCCAAATCGCCGCGCGCCGGGAACTCCCAACGGATGCGGCTGCCTACCGGCCAATAGTCGTCGCTACCGCCGTTGACCGCTTCCAGTTCGACCGCCGTTGGTTGCGTGAGCTTGAGTGCCCAGTAGGCGTGGTTGATGATGTGACAGCCCATGTTGCCGATCGACCCGTTGCCGAAGTCGCGCCACGAATGCCAATCGTGCAGATGCAGGCCCTCGTGGTAGTCGCGATAAGGCGCGGGCCCTAGCCACGTCTCCCAGTCGAGCCCCTGCGGCACGGGACGTGTGGGCGGTCGTGTGATGCCCGAAGGGAATCCGTTCGCACGGTCCGTCCAGCAGTGAACGGTGTGCACCTGACCGAGCGCACCGGCGGCGACATATTCGCACAACAGACGGCAGCCTTCGCCCGACTGGCCTTGATTGCCCATCTGGGTGACCACGCCGTGACGCCGCGCCTCGGTGACGAGTTGCCGCGCCTCTTCGAGCGTGTGCGCCAGCGGCTTCTCGACATAGACGTGAAGGCCGAGCCGGATAGCCATCAGTGCTGGCAGTGCGTGCTGGTGGTTGGGGCTCGCGATCATAACGGCATCCAACTCTTTGCCCATCGTATCGAATAGCCGACGATAATCGTTGAAGGTCCGGATCGCGGTGGTATCGGTCGCAGGCGATACCTCGCGTACCCGTTTCAGGGCCGCATTAAGCCGACGCTTGTCGGGATCCACGATCGCAACGAGACGTTCCTGACAGAGCGCCGGGATGTGGACCCCGACCCCCTGCAGGCCGCAACCGATCAGCGCCACGCGCAACGGTTTCTTTTCGGCCGTCGTGATTTGGCCGTACACGCGCGAGGCAATAAAACCTCCTGTCCCGGCTACTGCCTTGACAAACGTTCTCCGTCTCCACGGTTTTGACATTTCTGTACCCTCTTCTTTCTCTGTTAGCATGACCAGCCAGCTCGAGATTCGATTTTCACATGACGGTTGAGTTCCGGCAGGTTGGTGCAGCGCAACGCGGGGCCGTCCCACTCGATGCGCCGACCTCGTCCTGCGAGGATCGCGAGGTTGCCCAGCAGCACGATCTCCGCCAACGGTCCCGAGTGATTGAAGTTCGAGCAGGCCGGCGCACCGCCGCGGCATGCGCGGAAGAAATCGGCCTGATGCGTGCCCTTGACACGCGGCAAGGTTTTGGCGGGGCGCGGGAAGGCGCGGTGCGCCTCTTCGGGAATCATGCGGAACCCCCCGCCATGCTTGTCGATGGTCATCAACCCTTTGTCACCCACCAACAGCGAGCCTTCGTCGGGCAGCACCGGGCCATGTTTTTTCTTCAGTTCCTCGCGGATCGGCGGGAAGTTGCGCGCACTGTCCACAACGTGCCGCCAACGCTGCTCCACCGTTTCCTTGCTGTATGGCGTTCCTTTGACGAGGCCGTCATACCAGTACACCTTGACGGGGGGCATGTCCGCACGCGCAGGGAACTCCCAGCGGATGCGTGTGCCCACCGGCCAGCATTCGGGGTGTTCGCAGTGCAGCTCTTCCACTTCGACCGCCGAGGGGCTGCCCAGTTTGAGCGCCCAGTAGGGGTGGTTCATGATGTGGCAGCCCATGTTGCCCAGGGAGCCGTTGCCGAAGTCGCGCCATGAGTGCCAGGTGTGCGGATGCAAATTCGCGTGATAATCGCGGAACGGCGCAGGGCCGATCCATGTATCCCACGCCAGCCCCTGCGGTATCGGCGTTACCGGCGGGCGGACGTATTCGGCCGGAAATCCGTTGGCTCGGTTACTCCAGCAGTAGACTTCACGTATCGGTCCGATCGCATCGGCGGCGACATACTCACACAGCAGACGGCTGCCTTCGCTTGACTGTCCTTGATTGCCCAATTGCGTGGCCACACCTGCTTTACGCGCCTCTTCCGTGAGTTGTCGCGCCTCAGCCAGCGTGTGGGTCATCGGTTTTTCGACATAGACGTGGAGACCGCGCCGTATGGCCAGCAACGCCGGCAGCGCATGTTGATGGTTGGGCGTCGCGATCATAACGGCATCCAACTCTTTGCTCATCACATCGAATAGTTGACGGTAATCGCTGAAGGTCCGGATCGTGGAGGTGTCTGTCTCGGGCGATACCTTACGGATACGCTTGAAGGCGTTCTGGATTTGCGCGGCATCTGGATCGACCAGCGCTGCCACGCGTTCCTTGCAGGCCGCCGGAAGCAATACATGGCAGCCCTGTACGCCGCAACCAATCACCGCCACGCGTAACGGTTTGTCCGCTGACGGCGTCGCCGTTTGGCCCGTCGCGCGCAATGCCGCCAGCGTACTCGCGCCGACTGCGCCTTGGATGAAACTTCGTCGATTCACAGTTGTGTTCATATCGTCTTCTCCTTTTTTTTGTGATTTCCCAGTTAGAGGTTGAAGTAAAGTTCGAACCGCAGGTAGTAGGCGGCCTCCGCCGCCCCGTAATAGTCGCCGGCTCTCAGCATCTCGGCCTTGAACGCGCCGCGTACCGGACCGCGCCACGTTTTGGAATCCTTTAGCACGTTGAACAGGTAACGCCCGATAACCAAAAATCCGCGATAGGTGTCGTCGTTCGCATTGTCGCTGGTGTAGGCGTAGTTCGGACCGGCTTGCAGGTTGAACGTATGGCCGTCCACCGGCGTGATTCCGGCTTCGGCATGCGGGTACACCCAGTTCGAAACGCGGTAGCAGGCGTACCCGGCGGTCAGTATGTCGCTCGACCAGATCGAACGCGCGAAGATCGGGTTCCAGCCGGTATCGGTGCCGCGCGCGTTCGGGTCGTCAAACCGCTCGTCGTCGCCGGACATGACCAGCACCGCCGTAGTGACGTAGGGCTTCCAGCGCCATTCGTTACGCCGGTAGGTGGCACCGCCGTAGGCCAGCCAGGCCAGGATATCGCGCTCGCCGACCGTCGCGCTGCTGCCGATCGTGCCGATCTGTCCGGCGACCTCCGCTTCGGCGCTCCAGTGTTCTGTCAGGCGCGGCACGACGCGTGCGCCGAGGGTGTGGTAGCGGCGTTCGGGGATCCGGGTGCCGCTGTTCCCGGCGAACCAGCGCGATTCATCCTTGTAGATGTAGTAGAGATCGTAGGGGAACTCCTGCTGCGCGCGGTTGCTGTAATAGGCCGCCAGCGCACGTTCGGTCAGATCATTGCCGCCCTTGCGTAATGCATAGCGGGTGAGGTCGACACGCTCGTTGCCGAGCGTCCAATGATCCACGGGCCGCTGCCAGATGCCGATCAGATCGAGGGTGCTGGTCTCGTCCACTTTGATCTGCCCCTTGATCGCGTCGAAGAAATAGGAGCGCGTGACATCGCCGGGCGTGCCGTCGCGGATCATGCGTCCGGCACCGTAGCGCATGTCCTGCCGGCCGACCCGCAGCGACAAGCGGTCGTCCAGTAACTCGCGGAATTCGACATACAGCGAATCGATGAACAACTCGTCAGGGAAACGGTAGTTCTGCTTGTTGTTATCGTAGACGCGGAACTCGTGGCCCAAGCGTGCGTATAGATCATACCGCTCGTCCAGTGTCAGCAGTCCCCAGGGGCGCGTGCGCAGGCGGAAGTATTGATAATAGGTTCCGCGCTGAGTGTCGGTGGCGTTTTGCGACGACCGGTTGGCCTGATAGGTGACCGGATTGTCGAAGACGACATCATAGTAGCGCCAGTCGATACCGGCATCGGTCGTCAGGCGGCCTTCGGCTGCGGCCCGAGGCGCGCTGGCGGAGACCGCGATCAGCAGCGCGGCCAGCGGCCTCCAGTGTCGCGCCAACACGGCAAGGCGTATCCATGCGTTTGAAAAAGGAATGTTTCTTTTGTCTGTGGTGCCGATCATCATTACGGCTTGTGCTTGACTTTCAACTCTGCGAGCGCAAGGGCAGAGAAAGTTTGCCACTGCTGATCGATCGTCATTGTGCCGGGTACGCCGTCGTGTACCCAAAGGGCGTAGCGCAGACGCAACGGTTTGCCGGGCTCGATCACGCGCGGCGCATCGGGTGTCAGCGTCACGCCCATCCAGCCGTTATCGCGCACATGGAAGATCGCGGGGTGGTTGGGGTTTTGCGGATGATCCATCAACGTGATGCCGCCGCATGCGTCGTGCGTGACCGGCCCGCTGTAGTCCACCCAGCGCGCCTGTTTGCGGAAGACCCCCTTCTCGTTGAGGTCCCCGTTGCTGTTGAGGATGCGACCGCCGCCTTCGCGTACACTGACGGTTTTGGACATCCGGATGCCGAGCATACCGAAGGTGGTTTTGCCCAAGGTGACGGGCTTGCCCGCCGGTGCTTCGAGTTGAAGGTCGATGATCATCCACCATGAGCCGTTCACGCCGGTGAAGACCGTGGTCATGCGGCGATCGATCATCAGCGTGTTGCCCTTGGGGTCATTCCAGAAGTTGCGCGTCAAGAGCGTGGCCGTGTTGTCCACCTCGTCGTATTCGAGTCCGTCACGATCAGTCTGATGTACGATTTGACCAGCGATCGGTCCGCCATCACGCCAGAAGTCTAAGCCGTTGACATCCTTGTGACAGATCCAGACCGAGGTCTGATGGCTGTGACCGAGCGGATCCTCGGGCTTGGTCGGGTCAGCCGGTTGCCGATCGCGCGTCATGGACTTTCCCGGATCGTATGGCATATTCATGCGCGTTAGCGAGCGTCCGCCCGGCCCGGTGATGGGGTACCAGAAGGGGCGACGCAACTCCGGGCCGAAGTGGTAGCGCGTCAGCTCGCGCCCTTGGTACTCAAATGAGGCCTGGGCGTAAGGTTGCGGCAGCACCTCGATGTCCGGCACTGGTTTGGCGTTGGGCAATGCGGGATCGGCGGTCGTCGTTTGGGCCGGAAGGTTGACCGCCGTTGCGCTGGCTACGGCTGCGGCCAACGCGAGCACCTTGCGGCGCGTGATCTGTCTGTGCATGGTGTTTCCTTTAATGCTTGCCTGTAAAAAAGAGGCGTTTGGGTGGTCAGACTACGAGATGTCCAGCGGTACGCCGGACGCCAACAACACGCACTTCTGAACCAGACGTTCGTGATCGAGCGAATAGGGGTTGGCGATCTCGCCGCGAATAACGCGCGCCAGCTCTAGAAGCTGATTTGAATAGCGGTCAATCATGGCGGGGAACTCAAGCGTGTGCGTGCCCTTCTTGTAAGGTGCGCGGTCCTCTTTGAGCGACAGCCGCAGTGTGGTGGGCTCCAGCGGACGGATCTCGATGGTGCCTTTGTCGCCGCTGACGCACAGGTGACGGCGTTTCTCCGCGTCGTAATCCAAGGCGGAGGTGCGGATGGAGGCGACGCAGCGCGGGTACTCCATCACGACCAAGCCGGTGTCGGAGTTTTCAAAGGAGGGATCGGTACGTGTCAGGTAAGGCGTGATGCGTTGCGGCTCTCCCAGCATGGAGACGACCAGATCCACAAGATGCGAGCCGAAGATAAAGGTGTTGCCGCCTTTGAACTGGCACACCCACTTGCGATACTCCTCCCATAGACCACGGCTCATTTCGGCGTGGACCGCATAGACCCGGCCGAGCAAACCCTCCTTTACCGCCTTGATGCAGAACTGAAAGGCTGGATTGCCGCGGAACATGTAGGCCATCTGTACGGCCAGCTTGCGCTTCCCGGCCTCGTCGAGCAACTCGCTGAAGCGCTTGAACGAAGGGTCGCCGGGCTTGTCGAGATGGACATGGAATCCCGCCCGGATACAGCGCAGCGCGGTGACGGTGAGATCGGGCACATCGGTCTCAACCGACACGAGTTGGAGGCCCGGCACCGCGAACAGTTCCGCTTCGGTCATCCACCGGAGGCCCTTGTACGCCTTCTCATTCTTGCGTTTCTCACGCCATTCCGCATCGGGTTCGACCACGCCGACCACCTCGTAGTCCTCCTTCAACTTGAGGAACGAAGCCATTTTGGCCGCGCCGTGATTGTGGCCGATGCCGAGCTGACCAACCTTGATGCGCGTTTTGGGCTTGGCGGCTGCGTCTTGGCCAGAGGAGATGCGCGGCAATGCGGCCAGCGTTGCCGCAGCGGCGGCGTGCGTGAGACACGTACGGCGTGTCATCATAGCGAGATCCTTTCTTTTTGATCGTACACCGAGTTGGTTAACGTACGGAGATCAACGTACCATTCTGTTCTACGGCCATGACCGCGAACCAGCCGATATTGTAGTCGCCTGAAGACACGGGTGCCAACGGTGCGTCAGTCGAGATCAGCGGGTCGCCACCAGGCGTGGCCGAGCCGACCTGAACCCATGCGCTGCCGTCATGGCGGTAGAGCCGAAGGCTACTGTCCATTGGCCGGAGTTGGGTGTGGTCGTAACGGAAGGTCAGCGAGACGCCGTCGAACGTAGCCTTGGTCAACTCAACCTTTGCCCTGAACGCCCCGATCTGCCATACCCCGATCGGGCGCAGATGCGCGGGGAGTCCGGCCGGAATGTCGCTCCGGTCAGCGGCGTAGAAGCCGCCGCGGATGGCGGCGTTGACCGATGTCGTAAAGGTGAACCCGACGCTGTTGACCAGTTCCGGGACTTCCTTGGAGTAAAGGTCGCCCCAGCAATACGGGACACCCGGCGTGAAGGTCTGCCAAGTGCGCGGAAAGCGCACGCATCCCTTGTTGACCGCATACCAGCCATTGGTGTCGGTAAATGTCACGGGGATGTCACTGTTAACGACAGCGATCATGTTGAGGTCCAGCTCGCGCTCTTCGCCCTCGCCGTCGGCGATGATCTGTCCGTTGTTGATCATCCGCAGTGTGATGTTTTCATTCGTGTACCCGATATAACCCCAGCCGCGGATCAGGCCGCGCCGGTCCTCGCCGGTGCGCACGTAGAGGTTGGTGCGGTTCGGATTGCCGACGTTCTGCAAATGGATCTGCCCGCCGCGCATGAAGAGGTCGCCGTTGTTGACGCGCAGGAACTCTTTGACGGTTCCCACAGCGTTTTCCGCCATCGTGACGGTGCCGGTCCCTGGGGGGTTCGGTGCCAGTCCAGAACCGATGATCATGATTTTGGCGCTGAACGGCGCGTCCATTTCACATTCGCCGATTCCGCCGTTGCGCCCGATCTGCAGATAATCTCTCGTCGCAAGTGTGCCGCCGGTGTGGATCAGGCGGCCAAAGGCACCGGCCTGATAAGCCGCCTGAAGGTTATTCGCGGTGATCGCCGCGCCGGTGTTGGTGACGATACCGGCCCCGTTCGAATCGTTGCCGATCCGGAACTCTCCGGTGATGTCCAAACTCCCGCCGTTGAGTATGGCCATACCTTCACAACCGCGTCTGTGCCCGATAAAGGCGTCTGACCGCAATGTCAGGCTGCCGCTGTTTTGTACGAGCACACTGCATGCTGGCGCGATGTTATTCGCGACGAAAAGTGAACCGGCCTCCACCGTCGCGCCGTTGTTGGTCATCACGCCCACACCGCCTTGGCTGCTGACATAAAGATTCGCGGCGGAATACAGGGCGCCGCTCTCCAGCGTCGCCAGTCCGGGATAGTAGCGCCCGACCACAAAATGGGACGCGCAGGTCAGGCTGCCGCCGTCCAAGCGGAACCAAGCGGTGCCGGGATAGTTCTGGTAACCGGCCGCGAACATATTACACTCGGCAAAAACACCATTGGTGACCGTCAGCGCGTTACCATTCTCCGCTTTGGGCGCCGTGGCGTTGATCAGCACGTCGTCGTTGGCGGTCGGCAGTTGGTTGTAGGGGGTAGAACCGCTCTGGTAGATGATCCAGCCGGGCACATAGTCCCACGGGTAGTAGCCCGGACCAGTGGCCGAATAGAACAGATCCACGGCCTGAGTGTGCGCGACCGCCAACAGCAATGCCGCGAAACCGAGCTTCACAGATGTTTTCACTGTCATGCTTGTCTCCTGTTTTCAGGGTTGTTCTTGTCGTGTTTTCGTCATGCCAAACAATATTGTTCAGCCTGCGCGAATCAAGGGGTTACAAAATCGAGAAGACAGTTCCTTTCTTCTCTACGGCCATGACCGCGAACCAACCGATGTTGTAATCGCCGCTGGTCACTTCCGCGAGCGGGAAGTCGGTGGAAATCCAGCGCGCACCCTGCGGCGCACATTCGCCGACCTTGTGCCACACTTTGCCGTCGTGCCGGTAGAGGCGTACGCGGCGGTCGGTCGGCCTGAGCCGCGTGTCGTCGAAGCGGAAGGTCAGCGACACGCCGACGAAGGCGACCTTGCGCTGTGCGACGTTGTCGCTGTATGCACCGATGCACCAGATGCCCAGCGGCCGCAGGTGTGCGGGATAATCGAAGGCGGGGATGTCGCGGCGGTCGGACGCACAGAAGCCGCCGCGAATGGCGCAGGTCACCGGCGCGGTAAAGCGGAGCGCAACGCTGTTGACCAGTTCAGGCACCGGCTTGGAGGAGAGGTCGCCCCAGCAGACGGTTTTGCCAGGCGTAAAGGTCTGGCAGGCGTGCGGGAAGAGGACGCGCCCCTTGTTGACCGCATACCAGCCGCAGGCGTCACCGGTCTTCAGGTCGTGGTTGACGGCGTTGATCGGGTTGAAATCCAAGTCGCGCTCGATGCCTTCGCCATCGGCTGTGATCACGCCGTTATGGATCATGCAGATCGATTTTTTTGTATCGGAGGTGGTGAACCGTCCCCAGCCGCGGATGACGGCGGCCGCATCGGCGTCTTGGCGCACGAACAGGTTTGTGGGGTAACCGTGGGTTCGTTGCAGGCGGATCGTGCCGCCCCGCATCGCGAGGCTGCCGTTGCGGACGCGCAGCGGGCCGCTGATGTCGCCGACCGCGCCTTCAAGCACAGCCACAGTTCCGGTGCCGAGCGGGTGGTCGGACGAGGTGCGCCCGCCGATACCCATGGCATAGGCGCTGAATTCGGCGCGCGCCACGAACTCGCCGACTCCGCCGTTGAAGCCGACTTGCAGCGAGGAGTCCTTGTCGTCCGCTCGACAGTCGATCACGCCGCCGTTGTGAACCAGTCGTCCGTAGGTGTTGGTTTCGTGGCCTAGATGCAGGCGCAAGGCTGAGAGCGTGGCGCCGTTGTTGGTCACCACACCCCGGCCGCTGGGCGCGTAGCCGCCGATAAAGAGATCGGTGCCGGTGGCGAGCGTACCGCCCTCAAGCGTGGCCAGTGCGGGATAAGCCATGCCGATTACCGTGGTGGTCTGGCTGGTCAGCGAACCACCCTCCAGTCGCAGCCAAGTTGTACCGGGATAATCGAGCCAAGCGCTTGCGAAGCTCATGCACGTGGCGTGGATGCCGTGCCCGATCACCAGTGCGCTGCCCTTCTCCGCCGCGAGCGTGGCGGCATTGATGCGCACAGTATCGTTGGTGCCCGGCAGGCGCCTGGCGCTGCCGCCGCCCGAAATCTGGTAGCAGAACCAGTCGTCGACGGCTTCCCAATAGCGGCGGCCACGATCTGGGGAGGCGTTGTAGAGCAATACGGCACCATCGGCCGCGGCCGACGGGGGGATGGCCGCGCAGGCAGCGCGCAAAGCCGTGTCTTCGTCTTCGCGTTCCCCGACAATGCGATCCCGCGCCAGCCGATACGAAGCCGGCATATGGCGTTCGATCCAGCGGTCACCGATCTCGCGCACCGTCTGCATCGCACGGTCCGGGTCTTTGAGCGCGGCGCAACCCCTGATGGGCGCAAACAGTAGCTCGGCATCGACTCCGTCCACGTCGAACGGCACCGGTTTTTCGTGGGTCCGTGCGCGCACGCCCTCGCCTGCTACGCAGATACCGACGTTCATGTCCGAAATACGGATGCCCGGATACCATTCGCTGGCCTCGTTCACCTGAACGCTGCCTTTGAACACAAAGGTCTCCGACCCCTCGTCATCTGCCGACACACTGAAGACGGTGCCGAGATCGTAAATCTCCAGTTCACGTGTCAGCACGGCGAACCCCGTCGCCCAACGCGGGACGCGGGCCAGCAACTGCCCCTGCTCCAACGAGACCCGCATACCGGTTTGGACCGTTAGTTTGGCCGGTCCCAGAAGCGTCAACTCCACACCGGTCGTCAGCCGCACCATAAGTTCACCCGATGCGAGCGTCAGCGTGCCCGGCAATGTTGTTGGGATCGCAGCCCCCTGTGCTTTTTTTTGACTGATCAACCGGACTGCCGGCAATTCGTCCACCTGAACCGCATGCGCGCTGTACGCGTAATGTTCGTCGGCGACGTACTTACCCAGCAGCACGACCGCCCCGGCCATGCAGGCCAGCGCCAACAGCGAGGCCGCCAGCGCGTACCAACGGGGTGATGGGCGGAAAGAAACACCCATCCGCTGCCGTCCGGCACGCCCGCGCGACACCTCCAGCGCATGCGCGACCCGCTCGGCTGTATCGTCAGGCATCACCGCGCGCCGCGTGGCGACGCCTAGCAGGCGCGGCCATGTACGCATGCGGCCGCTCTCCGTTTCCAGAAAGGCGCGGCAGGCCGGACATTGCTCGACATGCGCCAGCACCTCGCGCTCGTCTTTCGCGCTCAGGCTTTGGTCCAGCAAGTCATAACAGGCAAGTTGACACTCTTTGCACGTCATAAGGATTGCTCTACTTGGTCAGTTGCCGATCACATCGTAAAGGTTCGATCATGAAAAAATTTTTCACGGGCATAGCTCCTCAGGTAACAACGTGCGCAACTTGCGTGTGGCACTGAACAGACGGGACTTCACGGTGCCCGGGCTGATCTTCAGGGTTTCGGCCACCTCCGCGATGCTCATCTCACCGTAGTATCGGAGTAGCACCACGGCTTGCAGCGGCTCGGAGAGTTGGCGGACGGCGGCCGCCAGGGCATCGGCCGCAACGGCGGCGTCCAGTCCGCTGCCTGCCGCCGGTTCGTCTGCTGGCACATCGGGCAGGGTGTCGGTGTAGATCAACGGGCGGCGGGCACGCTTGCGCCACACGGCGCGGTTCAGATTGAACAGGATGCCGTAAAGCCACGAAAAAAACGAGGACTCCTCGCGGAAGGAGTGGATCGAACGCACGGCACGCTGCAGCGTATCGATCGTCAAGTCCTGCGCATCTGTCGCATTGCCGCACAGCAGCGTGGCGGCGGCGAGTAAACGCGGCCCATACCGTTCGACAAAATGACGAACAGTCTCCTCATCGCCGTCTTGTTTAAGGCGGCGGACCAGCTCATTGGGGGCTCGCGGGGCCTTCATGCCATGGCTTCCTGCTAGGTGAGTAGCCGACGCAACGTAAAAGGTTCGCTCGCGGCGAAAATTTTTTGCGGGTAAGAATCCTCGCCAGATTTTGACAGGGTACTCACGATTTCGTACAGTAGTTTACAAAAAAGTGAGAGGGGTGCCTATGAAACGTTACTTGATGCCGTGTGTGCTCATTGTTTGCGTTGCGTTCGCGTTGCGCGCGGAGCCGTATAAGGCGGAGTGGGAGTCGCTCGACAAACGCCCGATTCCGCAGTGGTGGCAGGAGGCCAAGTTCGGCATCTTTATCCATTGGGGCGTTTACTCGGTACCGGCCTACGCGCCGACCGACGCGGCCAATGTCTACGCCAAGTATTCGGAGCACTACGACAACCGCATGCGCTCCAACAACGCGGCCTTCACCAACTTCCATGCCCGCACCTACGGCACCAACGTCACCTATGCGGACTTCGCCACGCAGTTCCGCGCCGAACACTTTGATCCTGCCCAGTGGGCGGATCTCTTCAAGAAGTCCGGTGCGCGGTATGTGGTGCTTACGTCGAAGCACCACGACGGCTTCGCGCTCTGGCCGAGTGCCTTCAGCCCGCGCTGGAACGCGCAGGTGCTCGGGCCGCACCGCGACCTTGCCGGCGAACTGACCGCAGCGGTCAAGCAGGCCGGTTTGCGCATGGGCTTCTACTACTCGCTGCTCGAGTGGGGCAACCCGCTCTACAAGGAGAACATCGGCCGGTGGGTCGCGGAGATGAACCTGCCGCAGATGAAAGAGCTGGTCACGCGCTATGAGCCCGATATAGTCTGGGCCGACGGCGAGTGGGACTACTCCGACGAAGAGCTGCGCAGCGTCGATTTCTTGGCCTGGCTGTACAACGAATCGCCGGTCAAGGAGAGCGTGGTGGTCAATGACCGCTGGGGCAAAAAGACGCGCGGCAAGCATGGCGACCACTACACGACCGAATACGATCTGGTTCATTCGGGTAGCTCGCTTGATACCCAGTTCACGCATCCGTGGGAGGAGTGCCGCGGCATCGGCGGTTCGTTCGGCTTTAACCGTTTTGAGACCACCGCGCATTACATGACCAGTGCACAGTGCCTAGAGACCTTGATCGAGAAGGTCAGTCGCGGCGGCAACCTGCTGCTCAATATCGGTCCGCAGGCCGACGGCCTCATCCCGGTGATTATGGAAGAACGCCTGCTTGATATGGGGCGTTGGCTGAGCGTCAACGGCGAGGCGATTTACGGCACCACCGCCTGGCGGCACCGTCCCAAGAACATGCGCGAAACCAAGGTCTATTTCACCCAGAAACCGGACGCCCTCTACGTGATCTGCGCGCGCTGGCCGCAAGCGCCGCTGGTGGTCAACCACATCGCCAAGGCCGACTCGGTTTCGCTGCTCGGCAGTCCTTTGCCGGTCACGTTCACGTGCAGCGACGGGGCGCTCACGATCAAACCGCCCGTGGTCAATCCCGGCACCCTGCCCTGCGAGTACGCCTGGACCTTCAAGATTGCTCGTCCGCAGGAGTGAGCGCCGTGTGGCACGGTCGAGGGGATTGCAGAGGATATGGGTGCCCGATTTCGGTTATTGTCGTCTGAACTTCAAACCGCTAAGATGACGGTGTTTGTGGATTGGTACGGGGTTAGACAAAATGAGTACTTACCATCTTAATTCCTTTACAATCGGGGCATTCCGTGGGCTCCAAGGTATGACTTTTGAGCGGCTGGGGCGCTTCAACCTTTTGATCGGCGGCAACAATTCAGGTAAAACCTCGGTGCTTGAGGCCCTGCAAGCCTTTTGTAATCCGGAAGACCCGGCTGATTGGGCTAGAATAGCAAACGCCAGAAACACAAGTTCACGTTTGTTTTCGACCCATTCGTTGAACGACTGTTTGGTGTGGATGTTCCCGCACACGAAACAAACGGATACTGGTAGCTCTGGTTCGATTCAGCTTTCCAGTACTGGGGCATGTCCTGTCCGAGAGGTCAAGGCAAGTGTTCAACCTGTCTTCGGTATGCCAGATGAAGAGGATCTTAGGTATTTGGCGAAACGACCCCTAGACTCTAATCCCGCAACAGGTGGAACCTATGAGGGGATTGAGATCAAATTGGACTCTATACGTGCTCAGGACGGCTCGTCGACCGTTGCGGAGTCCGTTACCCGCCGTTTTTGGCAAGACGTCCCCTTTATTCGGAGACGCGCTAATTCATTCGCGTTTCCTGTGGCCGCAGTTTTGGGATTCGAATACCGTTTTGCTGAACGCTGCGCCGACAAGTATTCAAAGTTGAAGGTCGATCAACAAAAAGACCTTCTCGAACTTGCGCGAATGTTTGATTCCGGCATAGAGAGTATCAGTGTTGCGTCCGAAAACCGCCGACCTTACCTGAGGGTTGAACACAAGGATTTTGGCGAGGCGCCGCTCATGGTTTTTGGAGACGGCATGAAGCGTGTGCTTTTCATAGCGACGGGACTCGTTACAGCCAAAAATGGCCTCTTGCTTTTGGATGAGATCGAGGGCGGTATCCATGCGTTCGTTTTGCCGGAGATCATGAAGTGGTTATTCAAGGCGGCACGGGAGTATCACATTCAGATTTTTGCAACAACTCACAGCCTTGAGGCTGTAGATGCTGTGCTCTTATCTGCAAAGGAGACGCCCGATGAATTCGTCACGTACCGCCTGAGTAGAGAAGATCATCTCGCCAAACGGTTGAACTATAACCTGCTGACAGACCTTCGGGTTCATGGCGGCTTGGAGATCAGGTAAGCCATGCGTGTCGATCTCATCGCAGTTGAAGGCGCACACGACCTCGCTCTTGTTCAGCGCCTACTCAGTGCTTTCGGTTTTGAACAGAAGAGAAAACTGGATAATCCGAAAAACCCCTCGGAGAACATCCCGTCTGCCGTCAAGAGGCTGATCCCCGACAAATTTCCAGCAAACGAAGAACGTGATATCCACAAGCGTCCTGACGTTCCCGCCTTCCATGTCAAAGACGAACAATGCGTGACGCTGATTCGTGCTGATGGTGACTCAAAACTTGTTGGCGGGGTGTCTTTGGCAATTCACGCTCTGAGTTTAGACAAAGTCTACCCGTCATCGATCGGCTTCATATTAGACGCAGACAATAACCAGCCTATGGTTCAGTTTGATGGGCTGAGAGCCGAGTGGTTCGATAAAAGCAGAGACGATCCGTTGCTTAAGAAATATCCGCTCCCCTCAAGTGTTGGCGTTTGTACTGTAGATACATATTCATTTGGCGTGTTTGTCATGCCAGACAATCAAAGCAGCGGCTCTTTAGAGACTCTTCTCCTGCGACGGGCGAAAGATGTTTATCCTGTCTTGCACGAAAAGGCTGACGAATTTATTCAAGTCGTTAAGAACACCAAAGACGCGATTCCGCCCGGATCAGAACTGGGCTCGAAGGGGCAAAATGAGGGCAAGGCCGTCCTCCACGCCATGACCAGTGTATTGAAACCTGGGAAGACCCTTCAGGCCAGTATCAGCGATAATGAATGGGTCCCTCAAGCCCCGGATCAATTTCCAGATTTTTTCTACCACTTGTGAAGTGTCTCTCGCAACTTCTCGATCTGAATTAGAAAGGGAAGAAGAGTCCGGGCATCGAACAGAAATGACGAAAGGCGGCCGTGATGCGGTTGGGATGGAACGAGATCAAGCAGCGTGCAATCCGTTTCTCGCGGGAATGGGCTGGAGAGACCCGCGAACAAGCGGAGGCCAAATCTTTTTGGGACGCTTTTTTTGATGTGTTCGGCATCCCGCGCCGCAGTGTCGCAACCTTTGAGGAGCCGGTCCGCAAACTGAGCGGGCAGTATGGGTTCATCGACCTGTTCTGGAAAGGACGGCTGCTGGTCGAGCACAAAAGCCGCGGCAAGAGCTTAGATCGCGCCGAATCTCAGGCGTTCGAGTACTTGCAGTCGTTGGCGGCCGAGGGTCGTCATGACGAAATTCCACGCTATGTGATCGTCACCGACTTCGACCGTCTCGCGCTTTATGATTTGGAGCCGGAGGAATCACATAACTTGCCGGTTTTCTGCGGGATGCATGTCCAGCGCGTCGAAATCCGGGTTAGAGACCTTCACCGTCACATTCGGTTGTTCGGCTTTATCCCCGGCTACAAGGTTCGCACGTTCGGCAAGGAAGATCCGATTAACATCAAAGCTGCGGAGGTGATGGGGCAGCTTCACGATGCTATGGCGGCGGGGGGCTACACGGGCCATGCGTTGGAACGCTTTCTTGTGCGCATTCTCTTTTGCCTCTTTGCTGAGGATACCGGCATCTTCGACCCCAATGTCTTTACGGAGTACATCGAGAACGAGACGCGGCCAGATGGCTCGGATCTCGGCCTACATCTTGCTCGGCTCTTTCAAGTGCTCGATACGCCACGCGAACAGAGACAGAGGAACCTTGACGAGCGCCTGCGTGGTTTGCCCTATGTGAACGGTGAACTGTTCTCCGAAAAATTACCGTTGGCCGACATGACTGCGGAGATGCGCGACGCACTCATCCGCTGTACCGGCTTCGACTGGAGCCGAATCTCGCCCGCTGTGTTCGGCTCGCTCTTCCAGTCGATCATGCAGCCTGCGGAGCGACGTCAGATCGGGGCGCACTACACCTCGGAGCGCGACATCCTCAAGCTGATCCATGCGTTGTTCCTTGATGACCTGCGGGCTGAGTTTGAAACGATTAAGCATGACCGCCGCAAGTTGTCGGTGTTCCATCAAAAACTGGGCAAGCTCCAATTTTTCGATCCCGCTTGTGGTTGCGGTAACTTTCTGGTCATCACCTATCGTGAGTTGCGCCTGCTCGAACTGGATGTCCTCGACGCGATGGGCTACGGCGGGCAAACCGTGACCGATGTCGCGTTGCTCGCGCGCGTGGACGTGGACCAGATGTTCGGTATCGAGATCGAGGAGTGGCCCGCGCGTATCGCCGAGACGGCGCTGTGGCTGATAGATCACCAGATGAATCTGTTGCTCGCGGAGAAATTCGGCCAGTACTTCGTGCGCTTGCCGCTCAAGAAATCCGCCCGCATCATCAACGACAACGCCCTGCGTCTCAACTGGCGTCATGTTCTGAATCCCGCCGAGTGTTCCTACATTCTGGGCAACCCGCCGTTTGTGGGGCATCAGTGGCGGAACGCCGAACAGCAGAAGGATATGGAGGCCATCTGGGGTACCGCCGGACGTTTTGGCAGGCTCGACTACGTGACGTGCTGGTACAAGTGTGCCGCCGAGTTCATCCAAGGCACGCAGACGCGCGTCGGTTTCGTTTCAACCAATTCCATCACGCAGGGTGAGCAGGTCGGTATCCTGTGGGGTTGCCTGAACGGCCTCGGCGTCCGTATCCATTTCGCGCACCGCACCTTCCCGTGGCAGAGTGAAGCGAGGGGCAAAGCGCATGTGCATGTGGTAATCATCGGTTTTGGCGTCTGTGACGTGCCCGTGAAAAAGCTTTACGATTATGCTGACGGCGACACGCCGACCGTATCCGAAGTGCGCGGGATCAGCCCATATCTCGTCGAGGGCGGACAGACGGTTCTGCCGTCGCGCACGTCGCCGCCGCGCGGCATGCCGCAGATGAAGAAGGGGAGTCAGCCGACCGACGGCGGAAACCTCATCTTGACAAACAAGGAACGTGCCGAGCTTTTGGAGAAGGAGCCGGGCGCAGAGCGATGGTTGCGTCCATTCATTGGCGGCGAGGAGCTATTGAACGGCGGTCATCGCTGGTGCCTTTGGTTGAAAAACATCTCACTACCGGAGCTACAGGCGCTCCCACAGGTTCAAGTGCGCGTTGAAAAGGTGCGCGCAAGCCGACTCAAGAGCCCGACGGCCAGCGTACGGCGGTTCGCCGATTATCCAACGCTGTTCACGCAGGATCGGCAGCCGGACAGCGACTATCTGGCGGTGCCCGAAGTCTCTTCTGAGGCGCGCCGCTTTATCCCGATCGCCTTTCTCCCTGCCACCGTCATTGCCAGCAACAAGTTGCAGATCATCGTGGGTGGCACACTTTTCCATTTCGGCGTGCTCTCGTCGACCATGCACATGGCGTGGGTGCGTGTGGTCAGCGGACGTCTGAAATCAGATTACAGTTATGCTCCCGCCGTCTATAACAATTTCCCGTGGCCGCAACTGAACGCGCCCGACTATATCCAAACGGTTCCTTATGCCGACGGCCTCTGCGTCAGAGAGGCGGCGTCGCGTCTTTATTGGTCGTCGTATCACGATGGAAGTGAAATAGAAGGTGTGCCCTTGGAGACGAAACATGTGAGCGCCTACCTGAAAGGTGATGCGAAAAAAATCGCAACAGTGGAAGCCGCCTCGCTAAAGGTGCTAGCCGCGCGCGCACGGAATCCGACCTCGACGTTGGCGGACATGTATGATCCTTTGCTAATGCCGCCGGAACTGGTGAGGGCGCATGCCGAACTCGACCGTGCGGTGGATCGCTGTTATCGCGCTGCGCCGTTCAAGTCGGACCGCCAGCGCGTGGAATTCCTGTTCGCGCTCTACGAACAATGTGCAGCGCCGCTGTTGCCGGCGCGGAAGACGAAACAAAAGCGAAAGACGAGGTAGGATATGGCTGACGAGAAGGGCGTGACATCCGAATATGAGCGGGAGCCGGTTCCGGAGCACGCTTGGCTGGGGTTGAAGAGCTACGTGGGGCAGTTCGCGGGTGAGCATGTCGCCGGGACGGAACTGATGATCGGGCCGCTCTTTCTCGCGGCGGGAGTCAGTGCGTTCGACTTTTTTGCCGGCCTGTTCGTCGGCAATCTGCTGGCCGTACTGAGCTGGACGCTTTTCACTGCGCCGATCGCCACGCGCGTGCGGCTGACGCTCTACTACCACCTCGAAAAGATCTGCGGCCGCAGACTGGTGGTGCTCTACAACATCGTCAACGGCGTGATGTTCACGGTTCAAGCCGGAGCGATGATCACGGTGTCGGCCACGGTGCTGGGGGTCTTCTTCAAATTCCGCATGCCGGAGTTGAGCGACACCCTGCCGACCGGCTTCGGTTGGATTGTGGCGGTATTGGCGACCGGCGTGCTCTTT